>ENA-ORCL01000309-ORCL01000309.1-human-gut-metagenome-genome-assembly--contig:-NODE-309-length-22385-cov-9.097768_pt1 | contig 22385 bp, 18 predicted proteins | sample MGYA00242987_ERZ507988 | MGnify/ENA primary metagenome ERZ507988 (study PRJEB26167, sample SAMN06115466) | human gut metagenome | host: Homo sapiens | place: China:Hubei | collected 2016-05-19 | study... | reverse complement strand
GAATTCAATCAGTCAAAATCCTTTGTTTTCAACCAGTTGAGCTCGGCGTTTCAATACTACATTCTTCTAACAACTACTGAAACCCTGTAGGCGCAGGCTCATTTAATCTCGTATCTACGTTTCAATACTACATTCTTCTAACAACTACTGAAACCGATTTTCGTCATGATTCAGCTCCTCTTTCAGTTCAGTTTCAATACTACATTCTTCTAACAACTACTGAAACGGTTAGAAGGTCGTCGCACGGGAATCGGCGGATCGGTTTCAATACTACATTCTTCTAACAACTACTGAAACATCCAATTCAATAAATCCTCAATCTCGTGCATATTCGGTTTCAATACTACATTCTTCTAACAACTACTGAAACAATATTCGGCGCCCTTGAGCGACATGAACCTTAATTCCCATACTACCCCACTTCAGTACGATCATTCTCATTGAAAGCAAACGCCAGAATCACCCTCGTCAAACAAGTAGTTGTCTAATCTTTGTCAGTTTGCGAAAATTTCGACCTCGCCTTTCTAGAGTAATGAATTAAAAACGGATGCTTCGACGGAACAGCTAGGAAAGCAACAGCGCCAAGAATTAAAGCTCCGCCAATACATTCCCAGGAATTCACACTAACCCCCAAGAAGATCATACTCAAAAGCGTTGCAGCAACAGGGTCGAAGGTCTCCATCATGCCGGCGACGTCCGCAGGAATTATTTCAGCGGCCGCTTGGAAAAGCCAAAACGCCGCAATCGTTCCGAAAAGCACAATAAACGCATAAGCCAAAATCGAGTAAACGGTCCAGTCCAAAGGTTCGTTCCAAAAATGACTAAATAACGTCACGCTGACTCCCGTAAGCAAAAGCGCCCAGCTTGTAGCTAACCCAGAACCGACACGCGCAATAAATTTCTGAGGCAGAAGAACATAAAAGGCGCCGGTAATGCCAGAGCCGATTCCAGCCCAAAACCCAATACCCGATACATTGAAATTTTTAAAAGATCCGCCGGTCACGACCAAAACGACGCCTGCCACAGCAACGATTCCGCAAAAGATTTCCTTCACCGTCAGATGCTTATGCTGGAACACAAACATAAACAACATAATCCACAATGGAACAGTTGCAGTTAAAACAGCGGCAAAAGGTGCGTTTGCGTATTGAATACAAACAAAGAACGTTAATTGCGTTCCGATGATCGTTAGTGTGTAGATTATTAAGTCAATAATGTTCTGCTTGGTTTCAAATACTTTCAGTGCACCTCTTTTCAGCAGAAAAAACTCAATACCTACGAATATGGAGCCGGCCAGCAGCATGCGAATCGAGATCAAATCCATAGGCGTAAAGTGACAGTTCTGAAGCAAATACTGTCCGGCTACGCCCATTGATCCCCAAAAAACAGCCGCTAATCCGGCCATCGTCATGCCTTTCAATGTGTTATTCATTCTCGTCTCCTCTGGTTCTTGAGTTTGCCAGCTTTGCAACGTAACTGAACGCGTTTCTACTCTTTTTAAGAAACCCGACTTTTCAGAAAAATCTTTACTTTTTTAGGAAGATAACAGCAATGAATAATGCGAAAATTCGTCTATGAATTTCGATAACTATCGCCGCATACTTCACCTCGACCTCGACGCTTTTTTCGCTTCTGTCGAACAGCGTGATAATCCTTCGCTGCAAGGGAAGGCAATTGCCGTCGGATTAAATTCCGCTCGAGGTGTCGTTGCGTCTGCTTCCTACGAAGCAAGAAAGTTCGGAGTACGTTCCGCAATGCCCTCCTCAGTAGCCGCGAGGCTCTGCCCTAATTTAATTTTCGTTCCCTGTCTGATTGACGAGTACAAAAATTCATCAGCCGAATTTTTCGAAATCTTTTCCCGCTACGCAAATCTCATTGAGCAAGTTTCTATCGATGAAGCTTTTTTAGACGTCACTGATGTGTGGCGCGACTATGGTTATGCGATGGAAATCGCAAAGCTCATCAAAGCAGACGTTCGGCGAGAAGTCGGCCTCATTATTTCTGCCGGGGTCTCTTACAACAAATTTCTCGCAAAAATCGCGAGTGACTGGCGTAAGCCCGACGGTCTGTGCGTAATCCATCCGGATGCGGCACTCAAATTCATTGACCGCCTTCCCGTCAAGGCAATTTGGGGTGTCGGCCCGGTGACCTCTCAAAAAATGGAGGCTCTCGGAATTTTCACAGGCAAGGATTTGAGAGAAAAAGATCTTTCGTTTTTAGTCGAGCAATTCGGCAGTTCTGGACTATCCTATTACAACTTTGCCCGAGGCATTGATGATCGTCCGGTTAGAACCGAACGCATTCGCAAACAAGTCAGCGCCGAGATCACGCTCTCAAAAGATGAAGGAAATCTCAATAAATTAGAAGATACGCTCTCGGAACTGACGGACTATCTGATGACGCGCCTTCGTAAAAACGACTTTCTCGGCCGATCGCTGACGTTAAAAGTGCGTTTCCACAACTTCAAAACGATTACGCGAACACAAACATCTAACTCTGTCTTCAACGAGAAATCTCAGATTCTCAAAACGGCCGAGTCTCTGCTGGAAAAAATCGATTTCAATCATCAGACCGTCCGCCTCCTAGGCATTGCCATTGGGAACCGCCTGGAAGAAGACACTGAAAACATGTTGAACCTCGGCGATATGGACGAACTTACGCCTCGGCTTCTTTAGGACGCCGACGGACTTGACTGAGTAGAGACGCGAAGCGCTGTAAAAATCGCAAAGGTCTGAAGAATTGCAACACCGAAAAGAACAGCTGTAAACATACCGACGTCAAGAAGCGGTCCAAAGAAAATCGGAGTCAGAGACTGACCTACATCCATTCCGCAATACGTAAAACCGTAGACACGCCCGAAAGATTTCTTGCCTAACTTAGCAACTGTCGCACCTCGAATCATAATGTCTCGGCTCGGTGCTGCTACGCCTGTTCCCAGACCCATCAGACACATTAGAACGACTGCCCAATACCCGCTTAGAATCTGAGACGCCAAAATAGCTGCCATCACGGCTGCAAACGTAAGACACAGCGCCACAACACGATTGCTCGAGATTTTATGCTGGTTCGTTAAAAATCCTCCGATCAAAGCGCCCGCCCCGGCGCCCAAGAGATAAGCCGTCAGAGCCGCCGAGGCCCCGGTCAGATTCAAGTGATAGGCATTTTTGAAAATCGTCTGTGAAAAGCTTTGAAGAACGCCGAAGGCACCGGACGTAAAAAAGAAAAACATGAAGCAGTACCAGACATCAGGCACCCGCAGAAATCCGAAGGTCCCCTCTTCTTTTTCTTTCGGAGTCGGCGGCGTAGTGTCGCGGACAGAATCGCGAGAGAAAACGCCTCTGAATAAAAGCTCGATGACAAGAACAATCAGCGCTACCGAAGACGCCGCAAACGCCGCACCTCTCCAGCCGAACCAACCCGCTGTCGTCACCATGAAGAAAGGACAAATCGCCCAGCCGATATTGCCGGTGATGTTATGCCAGGCAAAAGCATGACCCAAGAAACGATCCTGAATGTTGTAGTTCATCAGCGAATAGTCGCTCGGATGAAATACCGAGTTGCCGGCGCCGGCAAGCATCGCAGAGAGATAAAGCATCGGGACATTTTCTGCCATGCCTAAGGCTACGGCACTGGCAATGAGCAAAACCAGGCCCGTATACATTGAGGTCCGGGCGCCTACTTTATCGACCAGAAAGCCGCTCATCGACTGACCGACTGCACTTGTGACAAAGAACGTCGTCATCAAGGTTCCGCCCTGAAGGAAATTCATTCCGAAGTGCGGAAGAATCCAAGGAAACAGAGAAGGAATCACTAAGTGATAAAAGTGAGAGCTGGCGTGAGCGATCGAAACGAGAAAAATCGCGAGGATGTCGTGACCGCGAGTTCCTTGTACGTACATGGCGTGGCTTAAGAGTGTTTTTTCTTATTCTATTCCTGACGCCTTCTGAAAATATTTAAGGCCGAGAGATTGTTAGTCTCCCGGCCTTTCTCAAATGAGATCAGACGATCTTATCGGTTGTCTTTACGGTCTTCAAAAATGAATTTGCCGTCGACATAATCCACAAACACCGTGTCTCCCGGAGCATATTTGCCTTTGAGGATATCCACAGCAATCTGGTTTTCCAGATAGTCTTGGACCGCACGGCGCAGCGGACGTGCACCGAACAGCGGATCAAAGCCGACCTTCCCTATTTCATCCAAAGCGGCTTCAGTTACATCCAGACCGATGTTCTGCTGTTCCATGCGTTTCGCCAGCTTACGAATCTGGATGCGGGCGATTTCGCGAATAGCCTTCTGGTCAAGAGCATTGAAGACAACGATTTCATCAATACGGTTGATGAATTCGGGTCTGAAGTGCTTTTTGACTTCATCCATTACGGCTTCCTTCACAACTTCAGGATCTTCACCCTGACGGTTCATGATTTCCTGAGAACCGAGGTTGGAAGTCATAATGATGACGGTATTCTTGAAGTCAACCGTGCGTCCCTGACCGTCGGTCATTCGGCCGTCGTCCAAAGCCTGAAGCAGGATGTTGAAGACGTCCGGATGAGCTTTTTCAACTTCGTCGAGAAGAATCACGCTGTAAGGTTTACGGCGTACGGCTTCTGTTAAGTAGCCGCCTTCTTCATAGCCGACATATCCCGGAGGCGCACCGATCAAACGAGCCACGGAGTGTTTCTCCATGAATTCGCTCATATCGATACGGATCATGGCGTCCTCAGTGTCAAACAGGAATTCGGCCAAAGCCTTCGTGAGTTCCGTCTTACCGACGCCTGTCGGACCGAGGAAGAGGAAGGAACCATAAGGACGGTTCGGGTCGGACAAGCCGGCACGAGAACGAAGAATGGCGTCAACGACTTTATCAACCGCTTCTTTCTGTCCGACAACTCGCTTACCGATGTACTTGGCCATATCCAGAAGTTTCTGGCGTTCGCCTTCCATCATCTTGGAGACCGGAATACCGGTTGCGCGGGAAACCACTTCGGCGATTTCTTCAGCACCTACCTGTGTACGCAGGAGCTTCGGTTTTTCGTCGTAGAGCTTGGTTTCTTCTTTTTCTTCCTTCACAAGCTGTTTTTCAAGTTCCGGAAGTTTGCCGTACTGGATCGCGGCGAGTTCTTCATACTTGCCGGAACGGCGAAGCTCTTCCATCTTGGTCTTGAGCTTGTCGATTTCGTCACGGACTTCTTTAGAACCCAAGGCAGCGTTCTTTTCTTTCTTCCAGATTTCTTCCAAATCGGAATACTCGCGGCTTAACTTAGCGATTTCTTCTTCCAAACCGCTTAAGCGCTTCTTACTGGCTTCGTCTTTTTCTTTCTTAACGGCTTCACGTTCAATCTTCAATTGAATCAGACGACGAGCCAGCTTATCGAGTTCTTCAGGCTTGGAGTCAATTTCCATCTTGATGCGCGCTGCCGCCTCATCAATCAAGTCAATCGCCTTATCCGGAAGGAAACGATCGGTAATGTAGCGGGCGGAAAGTTCAGCAGCAGCCACAATCGCCGGGTCGGTAATTTCAACACCGTGGTGGACTTCATACTTTTCCTGCAGACCGCGCAGAATAGCAATCGTGTCTTCGACACTCGGTTCGTTGACGATCACTTTCTGGAAACGGCGCTCCAGGGCGGGATCTTTTTCAATGTACTTTCTGTACTCGTCCAAGGTCGTGGCACCGATCACATGCAGTTCACCGCGGGAAAGTGCAGGTTTGAGCATGTTGCCGGCATCCATTGCTCCTTCTGTCTTACCGGCACCGACCACTGTATGGATTTCGTCGATAAACAGAATGATGCGGCCTTCTTCGGCAACCACTTCCTTCAGCAGTGCTTTCAGACGTTCTTCGAATTCGCCGCGGTATTTCGCACCGGCGACAAGTCCGGCCATATCGAGGCTCAAGACGCGTTTGTTGCGCAGTGTGTCGGGCACTTCACCGTTCACAATACGCTGTGCCAAACCTTCGACCACAGCGGTCTTACCAACACCGGGTTCGCCGATAAGAACAGGATTGTTCTTACTTCTGCGCTGCAGAATCTGCATCGCGCGACGAATCTCGTCATCTCGCCCGATCACAGGGTCGAGCTTTCCTTCTTTGGCCTTTTCGGTCAGGTCAACTGTGTACTTCTTCAGCGCTTCACGATTGTTCTCAGCTTCGGGATTGTCCACTTTTTCACCTCCGCGCACGGATAAAATTGCATTTTCTAGGCTCGGTTTATTGAGGCCTTCCTCTTGCGCAAGACGTGCGGCGTCACACTTGCTGTCGCATAAGGCTAAAAGGAAGAGATCGGTGGAAATGAATTTATCGCCGAGTCTTTCGGCCTCTCTTTCCATCGAATTAAGGATTGCCATCAACTCACGGCTGATTTGGACATTGTCGGCAGCTCCGGAAACTTCCGGCAGTTTGCCGATCGCTTCCTTCACCTTACGTTCGAGTTCTCTGACTCTCACGCCGGAGCGCTCTAAGAGCGTCCTTCCGGTGCCCTCGGTGTCCTTTAATACCGCAAGCAGCAAGTGAAGCGGATCGATGTACTGCTGAGAACGCTCAACAGCCATCGATTGTGCTTCTCCGAGCAACTCTTGGAACCGAGTTGTAAATTGATCTTGACGCATAAGAGTTTGAATCTCCTTTTGTTAAGGAAACATTCGGAATCAACTCCTGTTCCCCTATGCGTCTATTCTGAAGAGTCCGCGGAGACGGACGTGCGTTTTTCTCTTATTTTGAGCTTATTTGCTCCACTTGGATTTTGCGGCTTCGTCGGTCTCTTTGGCCTGTACCCAGCGGGTGCCCTCGCCCACCTTTTCCTTCTTCCAGAACGGGGCTTCGGTCTTCAAGTAATCAATAATGAACTCACAGGCTTTAAAGGCTTCCCCGCGATGCGCGCCGGAAACTCCGACAAAAACGATCTGGTCGGTCGCGAACAGTTCACCGACACGGTGAATCACCGTCGCATCCATAATATCCCAGCGTTTCTTTGCCTCTTTCACAATGGCCGTAAGGGCTTTTTCGGTCATTCCGGGATAGTGCTCTAAGGTCATGGAAGCGACTTCGTCACCTTCGTTGAGGTCTCGCACCGTGCCTAAAAACATCACGACGGCTCCGACTTTGGGAGACCCATGCAGTGCCGCTACTTCAGCCTGAACATCAAAGTCTTCTGTTTGAACTGCAATCTTCATTGAGACCTCTTATAAATTGAATTCCGTAAACGGGATGTAGGTCACCAAATCGCCCTTCTTCAAGTCAGCTTCAGCCGGGATGTCGGCTAAACCGTCAGCCCAGGTACAGGAGCTCAGAACCGCGGAGTTTTGGGTGCGATAGTTTTCCAGCTCTCCGGCACCGTTGCGGCGGACACGAATGAACTCGCGGCGGGATCCGCACTTGTAATCAAAGGCCAGCGGAAGGATATAACCCTTCACATCGATCTGGCTGCGGCCGGAAAGTTTAAGGATCAGCGGCTGAGCAAACAGCAGGAAGGTCACAAAACCGGAGACAGGGTTGCCGGGAAGGCCGATAAACGGAACACCGCGGACTTCGCCTTTAGCAACCGGTTTGCCGGGCTTCATGGCGATGCGCCACATCTGCATCTTTCCGAGCTCTTCAACAGCTCTGCGAATGAAGTCGGCTTCGCCTACGCTCATGCCGCCGCTGGTCAAAATGAAATCGGACTTGCGGGAGGCTTTGCGGAAAGCTTCTAAAGTTGCTTCAAACGTATCGGGAATATTGCCGTAATCCACCACATCGCAGCCCAGCTGATGGAGCAGACCGCGCAGGACAAAACGGTTGGAGTTATAGATGCCGCCCTCGACGAGCTTTTCTCCCGGCATCGCGAGTTCGTCGCCGGTGAAGAAAAGCGAAACACGAATCGGACGATAAACCTTAACTGTGGAAACGCCGACGCTCGCAGCAACGCCGAGCGCCGGAGGCGTTAAACGGTCGCCCCTCTTCAATACAGTCTGACCGATATCGATATCGCAGCCTGCTCTTCGAATCCAGGCACCTGCCTTGGGCTCGCAGTGGAATTCCACGCTGCCGTCTTCCATCTCGGAAGCTTCTTCCTGAGGAATCACTGCATCGGCACCCGGAGGAATCGGGGCGCCGGTAAAGATGCGAGCGACAGTGCCGGGTTCAAGTTCGGTGCCGACGTGGCCGGCAAAAATTCGCTGAGAAACCGGAAAATTGCGGCGACCGCCTGCAAAATCGGCGCAGCGAACGGCGTAGCCGTCCATCTGAGAATTATCCAGAGGCGGGACTTTAATTTCGGAGACGATGTCTTCGGCGAGGATTTTGCCTGCCGAATAAAGGGTCACCATATCTTCTACTTCGGCAACCGCCTCCGCACCTTCCAAAATCTTTGCTTTTGCTTGTTCAACTGTCAGCATTTCCGTGTTTCTCCGTCTTCGAGACCTAGCTCTCGAACTATGAAGCGAGTAATGGTTTCGGCATCATTTATATCAAAAATCGGCAGATTTCCAAATGCCGGGTGTGTCGTATCGGTCACCACCGCAGAGATTCGCTTGTCGTGCGCGCAAATCGGTGTTTCATGCCGCTCGAGCTTGCGCCAAACCTCCAGACGAAGCGCTTCCTGCTCTTCGGTCTTAAAGCCTTCGACAATCACGATATCCGCAGGATCTAAATGACGAATTAGGTCCGACAGCGTAGGTTTATCTTTCGGCGTCTCGGTGAGCATAGCCCAGCGCTCGTCGGTATGCACAATGACTTGCGTCGCACCGGCTTCACGAAAACGGTAAGAGTCCTTCCCCGGCTTGTCGATATCCACGTTGTGATGGGCGTTTTTAACGGCCGAGACTTTGAGACCGCGTGATGCTAACAGCGCGATGATTTTCTCGATCAAGGTCGTTTTGCCGCTGCCGGAGTATCCAACAAAATTAACTATCTTCATAAAAACAAAAAGGCCTGCGGTTAAGCAAGCCTCTTCAAATTAAAACTTATTTCCCGACGTCATGCTCGGCGAGAAAGTTTTTAACCAACTGCGCATCCGCAGGCATTTCCAGCACTTTCTGCGGTTTGTCGAGCAGACCTTCGTAGCCGGCCGGAACCGGAGGTTCAAAGCCGACGGCTTCTTTAATCGTAGATGCAAATTTAGCAGGTAATGCGGTTTCCAAACAAATGGTTTTTACGCCCGGGATTCGTTCTTTCATTGCCGCATTGATACCGTCCGCTGTGTGCGGATCAACGAGGAAGCCATACTGGTCCCAAACTCGCTTGATGCACGCGAGACGATCAGCATGCGTACTCCTAGCGGCGGTAAAACCGCTTGCTTTTACTGCTGCCCATTCTTCGGCGTTGAGAAGGAACTCCTTCTTCCGGGAGAGCTCGGTCCAGAGCTCCACCACGCGCTCGGGGTTTCTGCCGGTGATGTCGTAGATATAGCGTTCGAAGTTGGAAGCCTTGGAAATATCCATCGACGGAGAACTCGTCACAAACGTATGGGCGGAATCGCGAATGCGATATCGGCCGCTGCGGAAGAATTCATAGAGGACATCGTTTTCGTTGGTGGCGGCGATCAGACGAGCCACAGGCAGTCCCATCTGCTTGGCAATCCAGCCGGCTAAGACGTCACCGAAGTTGCCCGAGGGGACGGAGAACGTGACTTCTTCATCCTCAGATTCGGTTGCCTGCAGCCAAGCACTGAAGTAGTAGATGACCTGAGCCGCAATGCGCGCCCAGTTAATGGAATTCACGGCACCGATGTGGTGTTTGGTCTTGAACGTCAGATCGCCGGAAACCGCTTTGACGATATCCTGTGCATCATCAAAACTGCCTTGAACGGCAATGTTGAAAATGTTCTTATCCTGCAGTGAATACATCTGAGCTTTCTGGAATTTGCTCATGCGTCCTGCCGGAGAAAGCATAAAGACCTGAATACCTTCACGGCCTTTCATAGCGTATTCGGCTGCGCTGCCGGTATCTCCGCTCGTGGCGCCGAGAATGTTCAGACGGGTTTCTTTGCGGGCAAGCACAAATTCAAAGAGCGAACCCAAATACTGCATCGCCATGTCTTTAAAGGCGAGTGTCGGACCGTTGGAGAGCTCAAGAATGCCGAAATCCTTTTCCAGCCAGACAACCGGTGCGATTTTCTTGAAATCGGTGCCTTCACGTCCGTGACAATAAACTTCGGGCGTGTAGGTGGTTTCGCAAAGGCGAGCGATATCCGAGCGCTGCATGTCTTTGGCAAAAAGACTTGTCACGGCAGTCGCGAGCTGAGCGTAAGAGAGGCCGCGCCAGTTCTTTAAGGTCTCTTTCGAAACCTGCGGGTAGACCCTCGGCACAAACAGGCCGCCGTCGCGCGCCAAACCCTGAAGGACAATTTCGCTGTAAGAGGCGGCGGGCACGCCGCCGCGTGTAGAAACGTATTGCATTACTGTAATTCTTCCTTTCTCAGAAGCACGATTGCGCCGCGAACATTGGCAAGCTGCTGCATCGTACGGATGGCTCTTTGGATATCCGCTTCGCGAGTGCTGTGCGTCAGCAGAATGATTTCGGTGGAAGCATCTTCCAGAGGCGCTTCTTTCTGAATCAGAGACTCGATAGAAATCTTGTTGTCGGCCAGAATACGGGCGATCTCAGCCAAAACACCGGGCTTGTCTTCAACCGGAATGCGAAGGTAATAAGAGCAAACCGTGTCGCCGAAATCGGCAAAAGATTTGGCCTTCGGGTTGTGCGTTGTCGTCGGCATGCGAGGGCGCTCGGAGACTGCTACTTCCGCAGTTCTGGCGATATCGATCAAGTCGGCCACCACGGCAGAACCGGTCGGCTCGGAGCCGGCGCCCTTGCCGTAGTAAAGAGAACTTTCGGCTGCGTCGCCTTTCACAACGACGGCGTTCATTGCGCCTTCCACATTAGCCAGCAGACGGCGTGTGGGGACAAGTGCCGGATGGACGCGAAGTTCGATGCCGTAATCGGTGTACTTCGTGATGCCGAGCAGCTTAATGCGGTAGCCGAGTTCTTCGGCAAACTTAATGTCCTTGGCTTCCAGATGTGTAATGCCTTCGATATGAACTTTAGACATATCGACCGGAACGCCGAAGGCAATGGCCGACAGAAGCATCAGTTTATGAGCGGAGTCCGTACCCTCGATGTCGAAGGTCGGATCGGCTTCAGCGTATCCCAAACGCTGAGCTTCTTTGAGGACATCGTCAAAGCTGCGTCCGGTATCACGCATGGTGGAGAGGATAAAGTTGCAGGTTCCGTTGATGATGCCGGCGATCGAAGAGACTCGGTTGGCGGCTAAGCCTTCACGCAGCGCTTTAACGATCGGAATGGATCCGGCAACGGCGGCTTCAAATGCAACATTGACGCCTTTAGCCAGAGCAGCAGAGAAAATCTCATTGCCGTGCTCGGCAAGCAGCGCCTTATTGGCGGTCACAACATGCTTGCCGGCGTTAATGGCGGCCAAAATCAAAGATTTTGCGGGCTCAATACCGCCCATGGCTTCCACCACGACGTTGACTTCCGGATCGTTGACCAGGTCATGCCAATCGTTGGTGACGATCACGTCTTCGTCGACCAAAGGTTTAACACGGTCGACGTTGCGGACGGTGACGCGTTTGACCGAGATCGGAGCGCCTGCTCTTTGGCCGATTAAAGAGTGGTTTCTTTTTAAGATGTCGTAGGTGCCTTTCCCGACATTACCGAACCCGGCCAAACCGACTTTGATTTCCGTTGCCATTTCCTCTCCTTACGTTAATTATTTTTTCTTAGCTGCTGCCTTTGCCTTCGGTTTCTTCGTACTCTTGGTAGGAATGTTCTTTACCTTGGCAAACTTGGGTGCCGCAGGTTTCTTCTCCGGGACAGCCCGGACCGGCTCACCCTTCCAGCGGCGATGGAATTTCTTCGTCTTAGGCTGAATCAAACCGTCTTCCTTGAACATCTGACGGATGCCGCGCAGCGCCTGACGGATACGATCAGCGTTTTCGATCAGGGCGATACGCACAAAACCTTCACCGTATTCACCGAAGCCGATGCCGGGAGAAACCGCCACTTTGGCTTTTTCCAGCAGACGCTTGGAGAATTCCACGCTGCCCATGGACTTATAAAACTCGGGCAGTTCGGCCCAGATGTACATGGAGGCCTTAGGTTTTTCCACCATCCAGCCTAAGTCATGCAGGCCTTTGACCATTACGTCACGGCGGTGTTCGTATTCTTTTCTGACTTCTTCAACGCACTCCTGCGGACCGTTCAAAGCTTCGATCGCGCCGACCTGAATCGGCGTGAACGTGCCATAGTCGTGGTAGCTCTTAATGCGGGTCAGTGCGCCGACGAGGTCACGGTTTCCGACCATGAAGCCGATACGCCAACCGGCCATGTTGTAGCTCTTGCTCATGGTGAAGAACTCAACGGCGACGTCCTTAGCACCTGGCACCTGCATGATGGAAGGAGCCTTGAAGCCGTCATAGACGATGTCGGCGTAAGCCAAGTCATGAACAATGTAGACGCCGTGCTTCTTGGCAAGCGCAACGAGTTTTTCAAAGAAGTCGAGATCTACGCACTGGGCGGTCGGGTTGCTCGGGAAGCCCAAAATCATAAGTTTGGGTTTCGGAGTCGTTTCCGTAACAGCTCTTTCGAATTCGCTGAAGAAATCGATGCCCGGACCCATGCGGACGCTGCGGACATCGGCACCGGCAATGATGGAGCCGTAGATATGGATCGGGTAGCTCGGATTCGGGACGAGGACCGTGTCGCCGCGGTCGCAGGTTGCGAGCATTAAGTGAGCGATACCTTCCTTGGAGCCGATCGTAACGATGGCTTCTTTGTCCGGATCAATATCGACATCCCAGCGTCTCTTGTACCAATCGCTAATGGCCTTGCGAAGACGAGGGATACCGCGGGAAGCGGAATAGCCGTGGGTGCCGGGACGCTGCGCCACTTCGATCATCTTGTCGACGATGTGCTTCGGTGTGTCGCCGTCGGGATTGCCCATGCTCAAATCAATGATGTCCTCTCCGCGATGACGGGCCGCCATCTTCAGTTCGTTCGTAATGTTAAAGACGTACGGCGGGAGTCGTTTAATGCGGGGAAAATCGTTATTCATCTGAACCTTCACTTGTTTGTTATCAGTAATCTTTTGAGTTTAATTGAAAGATTTGCATTTAAAGATGAATACGACAGTATTTGCTTAATGCTCTGAATTCAGCGGGCACAAAAAAGCCCCTGACTTGCAGAGGCTTCTTGGAAAAGCTTTGGGTTAGAGCGCGTCGCTCGCAAAATCCGCCAAGCGGGATCTTTCACCGCGCTGCATAGTGATGTGACCCGAGTGCGGCCAGCCTTTGAAGCGGTCAACCACATAAGTCAGACCGGAGGAGCCTTCCGTCAGGTAAGGCGTATCGATCTGAGCGATGTTGCCCAGGCAGACGATCTTGGTGCCGGGACCGGCACGCGTAATCAGCGTCTTCATCTGTTTCGGCGTTAAGTTCTGAGCTTCGTCGATGATGACGAATTTATTCAGGAACGTGCGGCCGCGCATAAAGCTCATGGACTTAATGCGGATTCTCGAGCGGATCAAATCCTCAGAAGCTCTGCGGCCCCAATCGGACCCGTTGCCGCTGCCGCGGTTGAGAACTTCGAGGTTATCGTCAATAGCGCCGAGCCACGGGGCCATCTTCTCTTCCTCGGTACCGGGCAGGAATCCGATGTCTTCGCCGACGGAAATCGTGGCACGCGTAATGATGATTTCATTGAACCGTCTCTGCTCCATTGTCTGGGTCAGACCCGCAGCCAGTGTGAGCAGTGTCTTACCGGTACCGGCTTGGCCGAGCAGCGTCACAAAGTCAATGTTCGGATCCATCAGGAGATTGAGCGCAAAGGCCTGCTCTCTGTTTCTGGCATTGATGCCCCAGACGGTGTGCTTCGGATTGAGATAGTCGTCAATCAAACGCACAGTGGCACGGTTGCCTTCAACCGACATGACCTGTGCATAGAACGGTGTGGCACCCTCCTGTTCGTACCAAATAAATTGGTTAACGAGGAAGCTCGGAACCAGCGATCCTTCGATCTGATACCAAGTACGGCCGTCCTTCTGCCAAGACTTGAGATTTCTGCCGTGTTCGTCCCAGAAGTTGGCAGGGAGCTTCAGCGTTCCGGAGTAAAGGATGTCGCTGTCCTCAATCATCTTGTCGTTGTAATAGTCTTCAGCGACAAGGTTGAGTGCGGCAGCCTTCAGACGCATATTGATGTCTTTGGACACCAGGACGACGTCGCGGTCTTTGACGCTTTCCTTCAGACCTTCCACCACGGACAGAATCTGGTTGTCGGCTTTGCCCTGAGGCAGCATCGGAAGCTTCACATCAAAGGGCTTGGTCTGAATAAACAGACGACCGGTTGCTTCACCGTGATTCAGCGTATCCAGAGGGATGCCCTTATCAATCGGGCCTTCTAAATTCTGCAGGATGCCGTCTAGCGTACGGCTGACCTGACGCGCATTGCGCGCCACATCGGTCATGCCGCTCTTATGGTTATCGAGCTCTTCGAGCGTCATCATCGGGAGATAGATGTCGTGCTCCTGGAAGCGGAAGATACTCGTCGGATCGTGCAGCAGTACGTTGGTATCCAGCACATAGAGCTTGTTCTTGCCGTCGTGCTTGAGATTTTTGTTTCTTTTGTGCGCAAGCGTCGTTTCTTTAAGAACTTCTTTGGTTTCAGCAGGCGCCGCAGCTTTGACCTCCTGCTTGGCTTCTTTAGCGGAAATCGGTTCAACTTTGGTGTTTGTACTCGGAGTCTTTGCTGCAGCAGGTTTAACCGCTGCTGCTTTGGTTTTGCGAGGTGCTCGGGCTGCTTTCGGTGCAGGTGCCTGAGTCGGCAGTTCGGCCGGGATATCTATGAGGACGGATCCCTTAGCGGTCGGGGCTTTTGGTAATGGCATATTTGTTCCTTCGGGCTCTTCTAAAAGGAGAGCGGCTTAAAAATCTTTTCTTACTTTGATGCTCGCCGTCTCGATCAAATGATGAGAGCCGCTATTACAATGCCGATCATTGTAAAGGCCAGTCCGAGCTTAATAACGATCCCGATCATCATTCCGAGCCATGTGGCAAAACCGACCTTCCCGCTTTTGAGAAGGTCGCGGTGATCAATAAATTCGCCGATGGCGGCGCCGAGCAGCGGCATAAAAATCAGCCCCCACAAACCGGTAAAGATACCGATGAGTGTGCCGATGAAGGAGCCCAAAATACCGAGTTTGGTTGCTCCGGCCTTTTGTGCGCCGAGGGTCTGAGCGACCCAGTCGACAATCAGTCCGATAACCGTTAGGACTGCAAGAATCACCAGCGTCATTACGCTGATCTCGTCGTAGTGATCGATGAACGCGGCCAGCCAGGCCCCGACAAAGATGAGGGGGAGTCCCGGAATCATCGGGACAATGGTGCCTGCAAAGCCGATGACCATGAGGGCAGCGGCGATGACCCAAAGAATAATATCCAGCATTGATTAGTAACCTGCGTGCATTTGTGCCTGTGTGGCTCTGCTGACAAAACGCGTATACATACCTTGGAAGATCAGATTCACGGTACCGGTAGGACCGCTTCTCTGCTTGGCGATAATCGCTTCGGCGTCACTTGGCGCATTGGTATCGACGGCCGGCATCGGCTGTCCGTCTTCTCCCATGTCGTCGGTCTTCTGCTGATAAGCAACCTCACGGTACAGGAAGATGATGACGTCAGCATCCTGTTCGATAGAGCCGGACTCTCGCAAGTCACTCATCAGAGGACGTTTGTTGGGACGGGTATCCACTTCACGCTTTAACTGAGAAAGCGCAATCACAGGAACCTTCAGTTCGCGGGCAAGACCTTTGAGGCCGCGGGAAATTTCAGCAATTTCCTGAGCACGGTTCGCGTCATTGCGGCCGCCGGACTCGCCTGACATCAGCTGAAGGTAGTCCACCACGATCAAGCCGAGCTTGCCGCCCACACGGCTCATCAGCTGACGGGCGCGGCTGCGCAGATTCAGAATGGAAATACCGGCAGTGTCGTCGATAAAGATCGGGGCTTTCTCGAGGGATTCAGCCGCGTCGTAAAAACCGCGCCAGTTTTCCAGGTGACCGGTTTTGAGTTCTCCCTGAGGAATTTCTCCCTTGGCGCTCAGCAGACGGCCGGTCACTTCTTCGGCCGACATTTCCAAAGAAAACACACCGACGGGCAAACCTTGATTGCTGCCGACGTGCAGCGCGATATTCAAAGCAAAAGCGGTTTTACCCATGGCCGGACGACCGGCGATGATGATGAGCTGACCCTCATGCATACCGCTTGTCATGCGGTCCAGATCCGGGAAGCCGGTACTGATACCCGAGACATTGCTCGGATTGTCAATTTCTGAAAGTTCACGCAGATGATCCGTGTAATCAGCCAAGACGGCATCGATTTTTTGGAAACCGCTGGACGAACGGGACAAATCCTCGCTGATGCGAAGGACTTTGGCCTGAGCTTCGTCAAGCAAGTCTTTGGCTTCGCGTGCTCCCGGGTTCATGGAGTCATTAATAATGTCGTTGCCCGTCGTAATTAAGCGGCGGCGAATCGAGCGATCACGAATAATTTCCGCGTAGCGCAGAACGTTAGCCGCACCCGGACTGTAATCCGCGAGGCGGTTAAGATATTCGAGGCCGCCGGTCTCTTTTTCGAGACCGCCCTCACGCAGGATGTCGTGGACCGTCAGAATATCGGCCGGCTTGCCCTGCGAGAGCAAGCGCTTAATGTTTTCGAAAATTAAGCGGTTTCCGTAGTCATAGAAGTCCTCCGAATCGATTTTTCCGCCGATCAGGTCGAACGTATTGTTATCAATCAGGAGTGCGCCCAAAACACCGTCTTCGGCTTCCTTAGAGTAAGGCGGAGTGCGGTATTGCTGGACTTCACGATCTTCGCTGCGAATATCGGGCATCGTATTTATGAACTTCCTTTTTTTTCAAAAGCAGATGAGAAAACTATAGCTGAAAGAGCAGAGACATGAAAAAAAGAAGCCTCCCAAAAATGTGACATTTCTGAGAGGCATTTTGAAGACCGAAGTCTTCAGGAATTTCTTCCTTAATTAGGCTTCAGCAACAACCTGAACGTTGACGTTAGCAACGATGTCGTGGTGCAGGTCGATCTGCAGCGGGTACTCGCCGATGGCTTTGATAGCGCCCAGCGGTGTACGAACCTGGCTCTTGTGGATATCGTAACCAAGTTTTTCGAGGGCTTCGGCAACGTCCATGTTGGTCACAGAACCAAACAGACGACCGTCGACGCCGGCCTTGGAAGTGATAGTGATGGTCAGACCATCGATCTTGCCCTTGAGCTCTTCAGCCTTAGCAAGACGTTCAGCCTGAGCGCGTTCAAGCTCAGCCTTGTGAGCTTTGAATTCTTCGATCGCAGCTGCTGTAGCACGCTTAGCCTTCTTTGTCGGGATCAGGTAGTTACGAGCGAAACCGTCTTTAACTTTGACGACGTCGCCGAGCTGACCGACGTGAGGAATAGATTCAAGCAGAATGATTTGCATGTTGATTTCCCCCGATTACTGATTGTCGGTGTAAGCAAGAAGAGCAAGGAAGCGAGCACGCTTAATTGCTGTGTCGAGCTGACGCTGATAGTGAGCCTTCGTACCTGTCAGGCGAGCCGGCATGATCTTGCCGTTTTCCTGGATGAAGTCGCGAAGTGTGTCGATATCTTTGTAATCGATCTGATCAACATGATCAACTGTGAAGCGGCAGAATTTTTTACGCTTGAAAAGCGCGTTCTGCTGATTAGGGTTACGAGGTCTACCCTTTCCTTTGGCACCAAAAGCCATGATTTACTCCTTTTCGAATTCCGTTATATGCAGGACAAGTTTGCGTGAACGCGCCGAAGATGTTGTTAGAAACCCTCTGAATTTCAGACGGCTTCCGAGTTCCACCTCATTGAGAGCCTTAGCAGCCGGACCGACTGCCGCCGCTTCCGCGGAAAAGCTCAGTTTTCTGTCTGATCCGGCTTCCTGGACCACCGACATATGGCGGATGGTCAGATCAAGAATGGGAACAGAAGCTAAGGTGTAGCGGATGACGTCTTTCTTTTCCAGAATTCCGTCTAGTTCGAACGAGTTCACCTCGCAGTCCTAAATTAAGCCTGGGCTTCAGCCGGGGCTTCTTCAGCAGCCTGAGGTGCGGGAGCAGCAGCTTCAGCAGCGGCGCTAGCAGCCTTGCGGGCTTCTTCTTTCTCGACAGCCTTCATCATCGGAGAAGGTTCTGTCTCAGCCTTCTTCATTTTCACGGTGAGGTGACGAAGAACGGCGTCGTTGTAACGGAAATTGTTTTCGAGTTCTTCAAGAACTTCGGGGCCGCATTCGATGTTCATCAGAACATAGTGGGCTTTCACGAGTTTCTCGATCGGGTATGCCAGCTGACGGCGGCCCCAATCTTCGAGACGGTGAATCTTACCGCCGTGGCTTTCCACAGCAGCCTTGTAACGCTCAATCATCGCCGGGACCTGTTCGCTCTGATCAGGATGGACGATGAAGCAAATCTCATAGTGACGCATTGAACCTCCTTATGGGAAATAGTCGCCCGGAGCGTCTTCCGGTGTGACAAGGACTAGAAAGTGCGTGATTCTACACCACTTTCATAAGAAAAAATCCTGATTACTAAATTAGTTACGAAAAAGAAGTCAAAACGGGACTTAACGAAAATAAGCTGCCTGCTTAGGCCGCCACACGGACCCTCGGCTTGAATGCCGCAGGTTGTGTTTTTAAGGTTCGAAGCGACTTATTAGAAACCCGAGTTTGGCAGATTCCGGCAAACAAAAAGCTCTCAACTCTTTGATTATCAGCGAGTTCAGAGCTTTTTTAAATTATTGTCTTGTGTACATGCTAGAGCATATCTTTAATCAATTCCGGAATTGCCTCCTCTGTTGTAAGTCTTACTCCTAAGCAGCGCCCCATCTCTTTGAGATTAACTAAGCGTGCCGGAGGCACAAGTCCCACTGTCTTAAAGAGTATTTCGAGCTGATTTGGCTGCTTTCTGCGTTTTGCAAGTTCAGCCTTAAGTTCTTCTTGGCTCAGTCTCTCTAAGCCCTTCCTGATATTTTGCGGTCTCGAGCACTGCAGGAACATTAGTTCATCGCCGCTTTTTATGGGCACGGTCGTCGCAGAATTCAATGCACGTATGATTTCCGAGATTGTCAGCGGAGTTCCTGATTTATTCAATTTCCACTGCAGCAGTTTCAGAATCCCCAACGCAATCACACAAATGAGGATGTGGCCCTTAATGTGATTTGAGTTCCTTACGTACATGGGCCGTAAGCCCAGATGAGATTTCATAATTCGGAAGCAGCTCTCGATCTGGTTAAGCTCGTGATAGGCAGCGGCCAGGCGTCCGTCCGGCACAGCGTCTTTCTCCTGACAGTTGGGGGCGTTTTTATAAACGAGGGCAGCGTACCCGGCAAGACGGCGTTTAGCTTCAAACGTCTCTTCATCAATTCCTTCTATTCTTGCCTCTGTTTTTTCCGAAGTTTTTGCAATGGAAGCCCAGCCGGAGCTCTTGGGTTTAACTTTTATTCCCTGAGCTTGTTTCTTCAGCACGAGCTGCTTCCAGACTTCGAGCACTGCCAGATCCCGTTTTTGTCTCTTCTTATCAAAGGTCAGAACTAAAGTGCATTTCGTATCTTCAGCCTTGCGCTTTCCTTTCTTAATCCAGTCTTTTACGACCTTGAAGCGGGCGACTTCCTCTCCTTGCCTGAAGATCGGAACATAACCCTCAGGATCGAACATTGCCTTTGTTGTCTTCTGATCCAGATTGCTTACTTTCTGTGCCATCAGGAATCCGAGGTCGTTGCTCTGCAGCATCTTTAAGTTCGCCGCAGAATTAAGTCCCCGGTCGGCTACGACGATGCTTTCTTTAACGTCGTATTTCTGTTTCAGAGATTCAATCGAAGCAGCCATAGTTTTGAATTCGGATGCGTTTCCGGCGTAGACATAAAAGTCAATCGGAATTCCTTCTTCGTTAATTACCAACGCGATGGACGTTAACGGAAGGTCAAAGCGATGCTCTTTTGAAGGACCTCTCATTCGAAGGTATTCGATTTTCTGAGCCTGAATTTTCTTAATGAAATCATCCGTTTTTTGGCCGGGCACCAGTCTTCCTTCCTTGTCAAAGCATGCAGCATCGAGCTCGCCGCTTTCATAGGCCAGCTGCACCTCTTCCTGAAGTCGGTCTTGGAAGTCCATCTGCTGTCTGCCGCATTCCAAGTCAGTAAGCGCCGTTTCAAAGTAGACATTGGTCACGTCATAAAAAATCAACGTAGCCTTTGTTTTCCCAAGCTGATTATTGATTGAGCGATTGAAGAATTTCATGATCGAGTCCTTGTGCTCAAACAAATAATCGTAAGAGTTGTAGTAACTGTCTAAACCGATGCCTTGGACAGGGGCTCCTAAGAAACCATCCTGATCTCCGAATGAGTAAAAAACGGAGTGCGGATCAAGAATTTTCAAGAAGCAGAGGTAGGAGACGACAGCGTTTAAGTCGAATTTTGCTTTTGTTTGTCTGTGCTGTATGTCTTTGAACTTTCTATCCAAATGAAGATGATCGTCCCAGATCTTTTTTAAGAGGTAATGCCCGTACTGCAGCAGAGGGAGCGGAGCGCCGGCAGAAGAATTGTTGTCAAAACTAAGCAGATTTTGAACTTGAGCGAGTCGATTGAGTGACTGAAGGCGATTCTTTTCCGCATAGTCTTCCTGATACTTCTTCTTTAAATTTTCCAAGTAATTCGGATCTGACTGAGAAAGGATGTCGAGTCGTCCCAGGTTCTGCACGACCTTGTGCTTAACCTTTCCGTTTTCATCCCGATAAGACTCCATGAGCCGGACATAAGTGTATTGCCCGTTGGCTCCGCCTTTGCAAGTAGAGACATACATAGACCACCTCAAATATTGAGTTCAATTATAACATATCTACTACATATCTACAAGTAAATAAATGAGTAAAGGGCCAAAATATAGACCTCATGGGCGTTGCCGCCCAAAAGGTCAATCAGAATCTGCCAAACTCAGGGAGTCTCGGCAAGATCTTCAGACAAAAAATACGCTCAGCGGCTGCGGCACACCAAACCTCGTAGTCGCGTCTCCGGTTCGAGGAAGGAAAAATTAACGCTTAGGCCGTGTGATTACTTGCGGTCAGCAAGCTTTTTAAAGATCAACGGCATTGCTGCTTCATCAAGCGGGTTCATGTCGACTAGGTCAAGTTTTTCAACCATGCTCAGTGTTGAAGTCTTGTACGTCAGGAAATGAGGCGTCTGCAAATGCGCGTGGTACGCTGCTTCATCCGCGTAAATTTCTAAAATTCGGATTTGGCCCGGGTTTCGCTTATCCTGCATCGGAAAAATCGCGATAACGCCAGGTTCATTGGCCACAGAATCTGCGCCGATCGTCCGCGCGCGTTCAAGATACTCATCGAGATTCGCAGGGTCCACTTGAATTTCAGCAATTCGAACAATCATCGATTTTCCTTTTCTGTCTCTCAGCAGAAGAGAGGCGGATACAAAAATCCGGTCTAACCGACCGGATAAAAAACTTATCTTCGTTCTCAAGCCGCTCTTCCGGGCACTTGAGAACTCGTACTTAGATTTTTAGAACACTTCGACGTTATCGATCAAACGTGTGGTGCCGATTTTTGCGGCTGCTAAAACGACTAACGGCGTTCTTTTAACCAGATCGTCTTTTGTCGGTGCGAGCAGATCGCTTCTGCGAACCACGGCGACATAATCAGGAATCCAGCCGTGACCGTCGAGCATCTTCATTGCTCTTTCTTCCAACACGTCCGGATCTGCCGTCTCGGCTTCCAGCGCATCTTTAACGCCTTTGACTGTCTTGTAGAGCAATGTAGCGTCTTCAAGTTCCTGTGCGCTCAAGTAACGATTGCGGGAAGAGAGCGCCAGTCCGGTTTCCTGATTGCGCTGCAGTTCTGCCGGAACAATGCGGATCGGCATGCCGAACTGGCTGACCATTTCCTTGATGATCGTCAGCTGCTGGTAGTCTTTTTTACCGAAAACTGCGACGTCCGGTCGCACAATGCAGAAAAGCTTCATAACAACCGTGCAGACGCCTTCAAAAAATCCCGGACGATAAAATCCTTCGAGAATATCAGCCAAGGCAGGATCGGGCTTCACGCGGAAAGTCTGAGGCTGCGGATACATGTCTTTTTCGCTCGGCGCAAAGACATAATCAACGACACCCTGCTCTTCAAGCTTTCTGCAGTCCTCTTCCAAAGTTCTGGGATACTGGTCGAAGTCCTCGTTCGGGCCGAACTGAAGACGATTGACAAAAATCGACGCAACCACCGTGTCGCCGTACTTGCCGGCTTCCTGCATAAGATGCAGATGACCTTCATGAAGATTGCCCATGGTCGGAACCAAAGCAATATTCTTCTTTCCTTTGAGCTCTTCCT
>ENA-ORCL01000285-ORCL01000285.1-human-gut-metagenome-genome-assembly--contig:-NODE-285-length-23238-cov-7.543716_pt1 | contig 23238 bp, 19 predicted proteins | sample MGYA00242987_ERZ507988 | MGnify/ENA primary metagenome ERZ507988 (study PRJEB26167, sample SAMN06115466) | human gut metagenome | host: Homo sapiens | place: China:Hubei | collected 2016-05-19 | study... | reverse complement strand
AAAGAACATGAGCTGGTTGCTCAGCAAAAGAGTCTTTTGCTATATTGATGAATGCACAAAAGGCTATGCATGCAGTGGTCAGAGCCTATATAATAAATTGTGTAATGGAAAAATGATGAAATAATGCATTATCTTGAAGAAAATAAGATAAGAATGGTAACGACGGATGTTTTATCACATTTGGGAGAAACTTGGATTTGTATTATAGCAGCCTTTTTCGATTGATTGGGTGTATATAAAAGTCCTTGCCAACGACCAGTAAAATGTAGATTTAGCAAAAACCAATGCAGGAAATCCTGAAAGCACTATTTTGCTCTATGGGCAAAGACGTTGATTAATCGTATGCCATGCAGTTAAAAATAGACATTTTTTCATAGGTAAAATTAAGATTCGCTGGAAGTTAAGGATTGTAGATAGCTTACTAATTAGGAGTCAAAATGTTAGAAAGTAAACGGGTTACACAGGCAGCCAATGCTTTTATATTCTTAATTATGGTTATTATTTCGTGGAGCTTTAAATCGTCCTATTTCAGCTATGCACTGATTCTGTTCGCGCTGTTTCTGGTAATGGATGGAATCTATTCGACTCGGAACCATTATGCTTTTTGCCCAAAGGGAAATCAATCATTTTATATGATGGTAGCAGGTATATTTATTTTTTATCTGATATTTAACCTTACTTCTATTTTGCATTGGAGTCGATTGGATTTAACCAAGTCTCTGGATTATACCTGGCTCTGCTTTCCCTTCTTTATGACATGGTGGATCTTATCTAAGTATGATGCGGAAAAGGGGTTACGATGGGGGATTTTAGCCGGGGCTATTATTGCCTGCATTATAGGATTACATCAATGGTATATGAATCCGGAATTGCGGATTGAGAGTTCTTATGCTCACCCCAACCATTTTGGGACTATGATTAATCTTACGCTGCCATTGATTGGATATTATGCGTTACGCATAAAAGATATTGCATATAAAATATTGTCATTCTGTACAATGGCTATGCAGCTGATTTGTTTATATCTAACCTTATCTAGAGGCGCTCTGCTTGCATTGGTTGGAGCGGCTGTCTTAGGGATGCTGTGGACATATTTCATCTTAAGGAAATATAGCATTGCCAATCTTGGAAGATATCTTTGTGTTTTGGTCGTGGCAGTTCTTATTAGCGGCGGATTTTCCTTATATCACATGGGACAGGAAAGACATATGGAGATTGTTCAAATGGCTGAATCAGGGAATTCAATTGCGCGGGCTGGTGGAGAAAGAGTACAGATGATTCGTGCCAGTATAGCCATGTGGGAGGATCATAAACTGATGGGCGTGGGCGCCGGCCATTGGGGAGAAGAATATTATGGAACTTATAGGCCTGGTGATATTCACGAGGAAGGGCATTCTATGCCGCACAATATGCCGTTGTTCTTTTTATCATCAGGAGGAGTATTGGGGGAAGCCGGATATGGCGCTTTTATCGTATTTTCAGTTATAGCATTGAGACGAATAATCAAAATTAGAAAAGATTTTTGTTTTGGGCTTATGGTATGTATGGTTTTTCTTTCCTTCTTTATCCAGGGGCTTGTGGATACGACAATTATTAATAAAATTCCGGCCCGGATGTATTTTGCGTTGATGGGGAGCTTCATTTCATTGTGCTATTTACATTTAAAGAAAAAGGTTGTTGAGGAATATTGAAAATTTTATTAACAAGAGTTGCAACGCTAAATGGCTGTATGTAATTACGATATGGAACAAGTAGAAGCATATATGATGGATGCTATGATTCAAAAGGTATAAGGCGAGTATCTTGTCCTATGATACACATGAAAGGACATCTCCATTATCCTAAGTGTTTTCTCGTACATTTGGAGGAATCGGGCTCGCACTGACAGAAACCATGAGTGTTGGGTTGCTGGCAGTGACTTATAAATCTTGCTCTGCTTGCGCAGAATTTATCAAAGATGATGAGGAAGGCTTATTGGCAGATGATGGAACTAAATCGTTGGAAATGTCTTGTCTACCTTAATAGTGGACAGAAAGATTCGTATGAAGTTGGGACATAATTTCAGAGGAAATATAAAGGAACTTTTCATATAAGGATTGAAATAAATGATAAATATGCTGAGTTTGACTATTTGGGTTAATTAGTTTTTAAAAGGTAGGTTATTATGGAAAATTTGATGGCATCTATTATTATTCCTGTATATCAGGCGGAGAAATATATTCGCCGATGTCTGGACAGTGTAATTCATCAAACATATAAAGATTTTGAAGTAGTGATTATTGATGATGGAAGCACGGATAAGTCCGGATCGATTTGTGATGAATATGCATCCAGGGATCATAGGATCCATGTCTATCATCAGGATAACCAAGGTGTTACTGCAGCTCGTTATGCAGGCATGAAGAATGCAAAGGGGAAATATCTCTTTTGGGTAGATGCAGATGATTATGCGGATGTGCACCTCTTGGAAAGAGCCATGCAGGTTATTGACCGGGAACAGGCGGATATCGTCGTATGGAGTACGATTACGTATGTCCATGGCAAGGAAACGGAACGCAAAATCTGGAAAGAGCAGCCGCTCTCTGATTGGAAAAGAGATTCAGTCCTCAGTAAATGCAGCGTTTTATGGATGTTCTGTGCACAGAAAAAATTATGGGATAAGGTTAATTATCCTATGGATATGGCTCATGCTGCAGAAGATGGTGATATAGCCATGCAGCTGTTCATGAATGCACAGAAGGTTGGTGTAGTTACTGATCCTATGTATTATTATCAGGATGATACGCCTCATTCAGTGACCCATGGGAAGTCCTCTTTCTGGTATTTTGATAATTATCAGTTATGGCGAAACCGGCTGAGGGTATGTGAAAGGAATTACCCTGAAAGCATTGACTATTGTGCACAGCGTGCTTTGTCCTGCGCAGTTAAATCCTATTGTCTAGATTTAAAATTGAAGGATTTGAGTGATTCAAATAAAGCAGAACTTATCCGATTTTTGACAGAGGCTAAGGAGCGGCCAATTTCAGGGAGACAGAAGGAAAAGTTCTTAAGCTGGGCTATTCGAAATAAGTTTGATTTCATCTGTGAGTTATATGTAAGGCATAAATTAAAAAATACCAGATAAAAAACAGGAGAGTATTTATGAAGGCATCTATTACAGTTATTTGTCCGGTATATGATGCTGAAAAGTACATCCATCGATGTATTGACAGTGTGATTCATCAGACATTTACAGGATGGAACCTTGTTCTTATTGACGATGGCTCTCCGGACAGATGTGGGGACATCTGTGACGCATATGCGGAAAAAGATAAACGCATCCGAGTCATTCATCAAAAGAATATAGGCGTCAGTGCTACCAGGAATCGGGGACTGGACGAAGTACATACGGAGTATTTTTATTTCTTAGATTCTGATGATTATTTGCCGGAATATGCCCTGCAGACGCTCTATACGATGGCCCGGGAAAAAGATGCGGATATCGTCGTAGGCGGACACAGTCGCGTAGAACCGGATGGGTATATCCATTGCGATTCGGATAATTGGCCGGAGTTGAAGACAACAGCGGACATACAGCTGGCAATCCTTCGCAATCAGATTCCGAACTTTTCCTGTGCCAAGCTGTTTAAGCGTAAGCTTTGGGATGGTATCCGTTATCCCGTAGGACAGGTGATGGAGGATTTGTATACGGCTCCCCGTGTTTTTTATCAGGCAAAAAAGATTGCGATTACAAAGAATTCGCTTTATTTTTACAGCCATGAAAACAAGGGAAGTATTATGAGTAATGGAGGGGCTAAATATATCCGTCTGAAATATGGGCAGTTTCTGGCCTGGAGAGAACATGAAGCTGTCGCGCGGGTATTTAATCCTCTTTATGTAGAAGAATGTGCTCGCAAGGCCTTAAGAGCAGGAACTCGGGCGTATATGCTGAATGTTGGAGAAAATGAACTGAGTCATTATGAACAAGGGGAAATTATCAGTTTTTTACAGGACCATACTGCAACAAAGGGGAAGCAGCTGGTTCAATTCAGCAGATATCTGATTTTACATAATAGCTTCTGGCTGAGGCCTTTGGGGAAGATACAAAGAATCATTGTAGACCGGCAGCAGAAGCGCAGAGCCATGAGACGATAGGGTAAATGAGATGGGGGAGTAAAAATTGAAAATTCTTATAGCACACTTAGGATCCAATTGGGTCAATATGTGTGGAGGTGTTGAGCGGGTTACCTGTAATCTGGCCAATGCTCTTGTTGCGCGTGGTCATGAAGTTTCTATTATATACAGAGACTGGTGTGAGGGGGAACCCTATTTCCCTTTGGATAAAAGGGTAAAACAGTATAATATCCTTTTTAAAAACGGAAGTAAGGTTATTTCAGAAAGGCTGCCTAATCATCTTCGAATTCTACGGGAAGCAGCCAGGCTTTTCAGCCAAAAAGCAGCGCAGGGGATTAATGCCAAATATAAAGGAAGGCAATATGGACAGGCTATACGTTCCTTCTTAGACAGCTGTAAGCCTGATATTATTATTTCCTGCACCGCTCCTACGGCCAAGTATCTGATTGATGATGCAAAAACGAATATCCCCATTATTGAAATGATGCATTCACATCCTGAAAATCAGCTTCCGCTGTTGTCGAAACAGGAACTGGAGGCAGTTTCCAGGTGCAGTGTTTTGCAGGTTCTTCTCCCATCGGGGATTCCCGTTGTTAGGAGATTCTGTCCTGGGCTTCCGGTACGCGTGATAGGAAATGCAGTTATGCCAGCGGCAAATTCTGCAAAATCAAGAATAAAGAAGGATTCACATATTATTTCCTGCGTAGGTACATTGAATGCAAATAAATCACAAAAACTGCTGGCAGAGGTATTTGCATCTTTGGCAGATGAATACCGGAATTGGAATCTTGAATTCTGGGGGAATGATCGCACATTGTATGCAAGAGAAATGAAAAAATGGGTAAAGAGAAAAGGATTAGAACATCGGATTCTCTTTGGTGGAAATACCCATCGTGTGGATGATGTTTATGCCAGAAGTGATATATTCTGCCTGTTGAGCAAGGCAGAGGGGTTTGGGTTAGCGGTTGCTGAGGCAATGGAAGCAGGAATACCGGTTATCGGTTGCGAGAATTGTGCCGGAGTTAATGAAATCATCCAGAATCAGGATACCGGATTTCTTGTGAAAAGAAGTACACCGGCTATTGTAGCAGCATTAAGGAAATTGATGGATAATCCGCAGCTGAGGGAAACCATGGGCCAATGCGGGAAACATTATATTGAAAAAGAATACAATCCTGATAAAATATGGAATCAATGGGAAAAGTTGATTAAAGACACAGCTTATAAGAACAAAAACTAAGACGAGGTAATTTATGGTACAAAACAGCTCGTTTTCCTATAGACAGCTATGTGGAGATAATGGCCTTATGGTCATTGTTCCCCACGAGGATGATGAAATCAATTTGGCAGGAGCTCTTATTTATGGTGCGCGAAAAGAAGGAGTCCCTGTTAAGTGTGTATTTATGACAAATGGTGACGCAGATTATCCCGCTTCAGTACGATTTCGTGAAGCCATACAGTCATTAGCTATTCTAGGAGTAAAGGAAGAGGACATTATCTTTTTGGGATATCCCGATGGTGGCCGTTATGGGGAACGATCTGTTTTTCTGCATTCCACAGATGAAATTGTAAAAGCAGGAGCGCATGGAAATACATATGGCATTTCCGGGCACCCTGATTTTGCAGCGCAGGAAACCGGGAAATCTCATGAATGCACTTGGGATAATCTTCTTGGCGATATGGAAGATGTGATCAAGGAGTATCGTCCATCAGCCATAGCAGCATGTGATTTTGATTATCATCCGGATCATCGCATGTGCTATCTGGCGTTTACAGAAGTCATGAACAGGCTTCTTCATAAGGAAACTCATTATCGGCCTCTTATCCTGATGGGATACTGCTATACCACCGGATTTGATTCTGTTTCTGATTTTTATGGAAGGCATCTGCTGTCTACTGTCGTCAATAAAGGAACATTGAGAAACAAACATTTTGAGACAGAGAATCCTTCCTATGACTGGGGGAGGCGTGTGCGTCTGCCGGTCATGCATGAGTGCCGCACATGGTTGTCGGAAAATGTTCTTTTTCATGCACTCTGCGCCCATCTTTCTCAAAAGGCATTGAGGCGGGCCGTGAAATTGGTCAATGGAGATGAAGTATTCTGGCTCCGAAGGACGGATAACTTAGCCTATGAAGGCATGATGACGGCATCCTCCGGAAATCCTGATTATTTGGATGATTTTCATATGATAAATACCAAGGATATCATTTCAGGAGAACCGGCTCTTGATGATTATCTTTGGATTCCTGAAGAACATGATAAAGAAAAGTGGTGCCAGTGTACTTTTTCCGCGCCTCAGCATGTGGAAGCGATTACTTTATGTGGCAATGTCAAAAGCGGTCAAAGAATCCTGCGAGGGATAGTTTCATTTAGTAATGGGAATTCCTTTGAGGCAGGGCCATTAGCAGAAAATGGAAAGCAAACGCTGATAACCTTTCCGGCACAGGATAATGTGAGCTGGATTCGTTTCCAAATATTGGAAACGGAAGGAGAACATGCAGGGGTATCTGAATGGGAAATCTTCAAAAGCCTGCGCATGGATGCAGAACCTCAGATTTTGCAAATTACAATGGATGGAAATTTTGCTTACGACTGGCACGCTTATCCAGGGGAAAATCCTCATATTGGTGTATATCGGCATGGAATAAGCGGTGAAATTGAATGGACGCTTAATGGAAAACCTTGCTCGCACGAAGAAGTAGAAAAGAAGATTAGAAAGACAGCTAATCCATTTGTGATTAGGGCTTCGATGGTAGGGAATCCAGGCATTTTTTCTGAGATTGAGGTAAAGCCGGCAGAAGTAACATATAGACTGCAGCATCTTTTCAATACGAGAAAAGACCAGCTGGCGGTATGGTGGGAAAATCAGAGAGAAAAGTATCCACATCATCAGCTGAGAAAACTCAAGAAGTAGTAGGGAGAACAATGATAAATGGCACATTCTTTTTTCAGCTATAAAAATATCTTCCATGGCAGCGATGTGATGATATTTATTCCCCATGAAGATGATGAAATCAATATAGCGGGAGCGGCGATTTACGGCCTGAAACAAGAGGGATTTCACGTTACCTGTGTTTTTGCAACCAATGGGGATCGAAGTTATCTGGCAGAAACAAGGATACAGGAGGCTGCAGAAGCTTTGAAAATGCTTGGTGTTCCATACGAAGATATCATCATCCTGGGATATCCCGATGGAGACATGGATGCAGGTCGGTCACCTTATGCTCGTGGATTAAACCAAGCTATAACCGTTGATGGGCATAATAGAACCTATGGCATTGCGGATAAAGCAGATTTCTCCATGACGGAATCGGGTGAACACACGCCTTATACACGAAAGGGCTTCCTTGAAGATGTGGAAAATCTGATTCGCAGGTATCGTCCTTCCAATGTTATAGCAGTAGACCTTGACTCTCATCCGGATCATAGGGCATGCTCCATTGCTTTTGAGACAGCGATGGGGCATATTCTGAATGAGGAGGGGAATACCTATTTCCCTGTTGTTTTGAAAGCATTTGCTTACAATACAGGATTTGAGTCGGTTGCAGATTTTAACAGCCTGCACCTTTATTCCACAAGATTTAACAGGAATCGATTGGCCGACGCTTCATTCGAAACGGATAATCCCGTATATCATTGGGAAGAACGGATTCGCCTGCCGGTGCCTGAACCCTGCAGGAAACCGGTCTTATCACAGAACCTGATTTACCGGGCACTTCGGTGTCATTTGTCACAAAGGGCCTTCCTTAAAGCAAATCAGATTATTAACAGTGACCAAGTATACTGGCTTCGCCGCACCGATAATCTGGCTTTTTGTGGTATCACCACGGCGTCATCGGGAAATGCGGAAGCAGTTCATGATTTCAAAATGGTTGACGTGGAGAATATTGCAGATAAAAGGCTTGTGTTTGATACATGTTTATGGGAACCTTCTTTGATGGACAAGGAAAGAAGTATTACCATTCACTTCTACAAACCACATCACATTTCCGTAGTCAAGCTCTATGGCAACGTGAATAGGAAAAGCCGTATTTTAGCAGGGCGTTTAGTATTCAGCAACGGGTATTCTGTGGAAACAGGTCCGCTGGAATGCAATGGACAGGCATCGAATATTCCTATAGAATCGCAGAGCAGTATAAAGTGGTTGACTTTTCAGATATTAAAAGCAGAGGGCCCTCATCCGGGGATTACAGAGTGGGAAATCTTTGAGCAGCCCTGCCCTGATATGCACATTTGTAAAATACTTGTGAATGGAGAATTCGCCTATTGCTGGGATATATATCCGGGAGAGACGGCAGAAGTGGGACTCTATACCTACCCGGGAGATATACCGGCTATATGGGAATTGAACGGCGTGGAAATGACGCTGGATGATATCAATCAAAAGATTGCGTCCGGCATTCAGGCGGCGACGATTCAGGCAGTCAATGCGAAAACGAAAGATATTCTGGATGAGGTGCATCTTCATAGAGCCGCTGCTTTTGGTAAAATAAAAATAAAGTATTGGAGGTTCCCCTGCAATCGACTTCGTATGTGGATAGATAAGCAAAAAATTGCGCGAAAACATCATAAGCTTAGAGTATTGAAACGCAATAGCTTAGGATGATTCTGAATATCTTACGCAACAAAGAGAGGGGCCATTCTCGGCTCGGCAGGCAGTATGATGGGCTTATATTTGTGCTTCTTCAAAAAGTATAATTATCTGCATATTTGTAAAAAGGAAATCCAGCGTTTAGAATGATAGTAATGCATATGGTGGCTTTTGAGAGAAATTAAACATTTTCGTTTTCAGCAAGCTCACTAGTTGTTTAGAAGAGTAATTTTAAGAGGAGCGGGGTGCAAAATGGTATGAGGATAGTAACAGATTATCTGGATCATAGCGCAGCCGTATTTCCCGACAAGGCAGCGGTGGTAGATCAAAATCGCATAGTCACATTTAAAGCATTGAAAGAGGAAGCCCTGCATATTGCATCCTATATCATTAAGCACTTTGGCAGATGGCATGCGCCTGTGTGTTTCTATCTTGATAAGAGCGCATGCTGTATATCAGCTATGATGGGAATAGCTTACAGCGGCAATTTCTATACGCCTATTGATACGAAGATGCCGGCAGCCAGAATAGAAAAGATATTGGAAACTCTTGAAAAGCCGTTGATGATTACAGATAGAAAACACTTGAACCAGGTGGAGCAGTTTATTGGAGAGTCCGATGTTTTCTGTCTGGAAGATGCAATGAATGAACCATATGATGAAAAGAAAGTTCAGGAGATAACAAACCAGATTATTGATACTGATGTTTTGTATGTCCTGTTTACTTCCGGTTCTACCGGAAATCCAAAAGGTGTCATTATCGGACATCGGTCTGTGATTGACTATATTGACTGGGTAACGAATACCTTCCATTTTGATGAAAACACAATTTTTGGAAATCAAGCACCCTTTTATTTTGATAATTCTATATTAGATATTTACTCCATGCTGAAGACCGGCGCGACAATGTATATTATTCCACAAATTAATTTTGCCTTTCCTATTAAATTACTGGAATACATGGAAACTAATCGAATTAATACCATTTTTTGGGTTCCTTCTGCATTATGTCTGGTTGTTAATCTAAAGGCTATCTCTAAACGCCATGTGAATTCACTGCAAAATATTTTGTTTGCGGGAGAAGTTATGCCAAATAAGCAGCTGAATCAGTGGCGCCGGGAGTACCCGGATGCATTATATGGGAATCTGTATGGACCGACTGAGATTACGGATGTTTGCGCCGCCTATGTAGTTGACAGAGAATTTAGAGATGATGAAGCTTTACCGATGGGAAAAGCCTGCTGTAATACGGAGATATTCCTCCTTGATGAAAATGATCGGCTGGTGACTAAGCCTGATATGCCGGGAGAGCTTTGTGTTCGTGGTACCTGTCTGGCATATGGCTACTATAATAACCCGGAAAAAACAAGGGCTGCTTTTGTACAGAACCCATTGAATCATGCGTATCCGGAAACCATTTATCGTACTGGTGACTTAGTCAAATATAATGAACTGGGAGAATTGGTTTATATTTGCCGCAAAGATTATCAGATCAAGCATATGGGGCATCGGATTGAGCTGGGGGAAATAGAAACGGCTGCATCCTCACTGCCCGGGGTGAATCAGAACTGCTGTGTTTATGATGATAATCGTCATAAAATTGTGATGTATTATACAGGGATGATTGATGAAAAAGAACTATCGGCAGGATTAAAGTCACTGGTGCCGGACTATATGGTTCCTGGTAAGTTTATTTCATTGAAAGTTATGCCTTTGAATCTTAATGGAAAGATGGACAGAGTTTTGTTAAAAAAAGAACTGGAGGATTAACATGCAGGAAAAGATTGCAGCTTTGTTAAAAGACATTAATGGAAAAGATGATATTTCAGATTTTAATATAGACCTCTTTACAAATGATATGCTTGACTCTTTAGGCATCGCACAGCTGGTGGCTGCGTTAGAGGAAACTTTTAACATTGAAATTGATCCGGAGGATATCTTGCCGGAAAATTTTTCTACCGTTAATGAAATCAACGCTTTAGTACGTAAATATAAGGCATAATATGAAAGTAGAAATCAAAGGATACAACGAACAGTATAGACAGGGTGTTTTGGCATGCTTGAAAAATAACTATCCCTGGATGGCTGAAATGTCTGATGAAGAGCTCTATCATTGGGCAATGCCCTTTATGGAATATGAGTGGAAAGAGGAACTCCCGGATGAAATAAAAGAATTTCAGCATGGAATTGTATTTCTTGCCGGGCAACAGGTAGTTGGATATCTTGGGTTTATCTATGCTAAACGGCATTGGCAGGGATATGAGTATGTTTATCAGAATGGCACGACTTGGGCAGTCAATGAAGGTTACAGGATTTATCTATTCAAGGCATTAAAGCAGGCAAATGGCTTAGCTGATGTTCTGGGAGATTTTTCTCCGATCAAGTCTGTAGAGGAGACTTTGAGCAAAGTTTTTAAATTCAAGTACATCGATCGTAAAGTCTATCGCTTTTATTCAGTTCCGTGCTTTCATGAAAAGTTAACTTATCAGGTGATTCGGGATGAGAACGATTTAGCCGATGAAGTCTTAAAGACAGAATTTCATGATCATCATCCTTATGGTGTATGTTGTCTTCGGATTTCTGACGGGAAGAAAGAAGGATTTATTTTTTATCGTGTGAAACACCGGCTCTGGAAAAAACGTAAAATTTTTCGTAAACGGAGAAGTATATTGATTGTTTTAAAATTGACGAATCCTGATTTGTTTTATGACCATTATCGGGAAATTGTGTGGCATCTCCAGAAGGGAGAACATCCATATGTGGAAATAGATCCAAGATTTATTGGATCTCATAGTTTGCATGGATTTGGAATCAAGGAAAAAACAGTAGTGCGTTTAGGTCTTGATAAAACAGGACGGGATATTCCTATTGATTTATTGTACTCTGAGGAAGCAATCATGCCTTGACAGGATGTAAGGATTCATCAGCTTACTGGACTTTTGTATGAGGAGGCAGTCATGAATATAGCAGTTGCAGGAACCGGTTACGTAGGGCTTTCTTTAGCCACTCTTCTTTCGCAGCACAATCATGTGATGGCGGTGGATATTATTCCGGAGAAGGTGGATATGGTGAATCATCGGAAGTCGCCTATCCAGGATGAGTACATAGGCAAGTATCTGGCAGAGAAGGATTTGGACCTTACTGCCACCATGGACGCAGAGGCGGCGTATAAAGATGCGGAAATTGTGATTATTGCCACGCCCACCAATTATGACAGCCAGCGGAATTTCTTTGATACGTCCTCTGTGGAGGCGGTGATCCGGCTGGTGATGAAGTATAATCCCGACGCCATTATGGTCATCAAGTCCACCATCCCCGTCGGATACACGAAGGAAATTCGGGAGAAGATGGGATCGAAGAATATCATTTTCAGCCCTGAGTTCCTTCGGGAGAGTAAGGCCCTTTATGATAATCTCTATCCCAGTCGTATCATCGTAGGCACCGACCTGTCCGATGCCCGGCTGGTGAAGGCGGCTCATACCTTTGCCCATCTGCTGCAGGAGGGGGCCATTAAGAAGGATATCCCCACCCGTTTCATGGGCTTCACAGAGGCGGAGGCGGTGAAGCTTTTTGCCAATACCTACCTGGCCATGCGTGTTTCCTATTTCAACGAGCTGGATACCTATGCGGAAATGAAGGGACTGGATACCCGGGAAATCATCGACGGCGTGTGCCTGGACCCCAGAATCGGGGAGTTTTATAATAATCCCTCCTTCGGATATGGGGGCTACTGCCTGCCGAAGGATACGAAGCAGCTTCTGGCCAATTACCAGGACGTGCCGGAGGATTTGATTGAGGCCATTGTGAAATCGAACCGTACAAGGAAGGATTTCATCGCCGACCGGGTGCTGGCAAAGGCAGGGTATTACCATGCCGGCAGCAGTTATGATGCGGCCAGGGAAAAGCCCATGACCATCGGCGTGTACCGCCTCACTATGAAATCGAATTCCGATAATTTCCGTCAGAGCAGCATTCAGGGGGTTATGAAGCGGATTAAGGCCAAGGGAGCGGAAGTCATCATCTACGAGCCTACCCTGGAGGACGGCAGCACTTTCTTCGGCAGCCGTGTGGTGAATGATATGGAGAAGTTCAAAAAGGAGAGCCAGGCTATCATCGCCAACCGCTACGACGAAGTGCTGGATGATGTGAGGGATAAGGTGTATACCAGGGATCTCTTTGAGAGGGACTGAGGAAAAAGATAAATTATAAATGGTAAATAAAGGAGGTACCCCGTAAAATGTGGGTGCCTCTTTATTGTTGCTGCTGGCGGCTGCCCCCCCTTCCGGTTTATTGCGTTCGAGGGGGCAAGGGTCATGAAGGCAGGAGAGCTCCTTGATCTTTGATTCTTGACCTGCAGGAAGCATTATGTACTATTGTTTGATTAGATAATCATCAGAACAAGTAATATCATCTGAAATCGAATTCATCGTTATGATTATTCCAATGGATTGAACCTTGCCAGTTATTTGTATACAAAATAAGAACCGCATCTGGTTGGAACTCTTTAACGAGCGCACGTAGGCTGCCGGTAAAATAGCGTAAATCTACGGCGGTTATATTTTTACATCCCAGACTAAGCAACGGAATCATAGTATCACCAAAAGAGTCTCTGATGATTAAGATTTTCTGGTTAGAAAATCCGTTAAGTTGCAAATTGTTAGCAGCGAAAAAGGGTCGGGTTCCATAACCATAAGAACCGTGCGGATCTTTATTATAGTAGTCAACACAATTTATTTCTGTTTCGTCATATGAAATTTCAAATGGGCCTTTTTTCTTTATGCCTTTGTCAGGTATTTCTAAGTGTATATTAGTGGGAAAATCAGGATGCAGGATAGGGAAATCATCAGGCTTTGCTCTGGATAAGGTGACTTTCTTGCCTATACTTCCGAGGAAAAAATTAGGAAGCCATTCTACACTATAATGGCTGGCATCCAGATTGGAAGAGTTGATTTCGATGCCGTATTTTCGGTTGAGCTGATTGGCTATGAAACTGGCAGCACTTAAGGCTGTCTGTGGAAGCCAGTGGTGGTCGGTCCGGAAGAAAAGCTGGTGATACTGTTCTTCCGGCGTGGTTTGGTGAAAGTATTCACGTAAATCAATGGTATCGATGCCATTTTCGCGAAGGCCGGAAAGAAGCTGGTCTGCATTGGCATTGGAGAAATCGTATCGGTTACGCAGCCATGCATCCTGCCCTCCATATTTATTGATTTTTCCAGGTGCCTGGATATAAGTCAAGGGAATGTTCTGGGATTGAAGAAATTCGTGAAAAGAAACAACAGATTTTATATATTCATTCATGTCCTGCTTTTTATATACAAAGGCCCAATATCCATCATTTAAAGGAACCACTCCCAGTGCAGGGGTAATTACATTCCAGTTGATTTTATAATCATAAAAACGCTGCAACTCTGCAATTGAATGATAAAGATACATATTATCCTTAGTCCAATCTCCTAAGCGCTCAGCAGGAGTATGATTGTGCAGCTTGGGAAAATAGTGCATCCTTTCTGCTGGAGCTTTTGTTGAATTATCAAAAGGATATAATTGAGTCCAATTTATTTGGACATTTTTTGTTTGTGGGAGATTGATAGAAGCATTAGGGGAAAAGTTTCTTAAAATTGGAAAATTGTGTGACTGGGGAATCTTTGAGGCAATGCTTTTTAGCCCCCAGTGGATTAAAGCGAGAAGGCAGATCAGGATGAGAAGTCCCATGCAGGCTGCCATGGATTTATTTTTCCATTTAGAAATAAGCATCGGTTTCCTTCTCCTCCCTTAAAAGTTAAAGTAAATAAATGGATTATAACTGGAGCCTGTTGTGACAACCAGACAAAGCAAAAACAGGACAACTGAAAAAAATGGACTCTGTTATTACCATGGATGGATGGTCATGCAGTTTTTCACGAAGCCATGGATAAAGGGGCAGTGAAAGCAGGATTGCCGGTATGAGCACGGTCCAGCTGCCATTCAGATAATCCCAGAAAAATGAATCTGTAAGCTTTCCGGAAACGGGATTCAGCATGACGGATATATAGGAGGCGGCTGAAGAAATATCAGGAGAGCGGAAAAGGGTCCAGCCCAGGATAATGGCTGCCAAGGCATATATATGGGCGAAGGGTCCTATTTCCTTTGTGAATCCTGTTTCCTTTTCAATAACCAAGAGGATGAAATAGAAAAGTCCCCAGCATAGAAAGGTCCAGTTGGCGCCGTGCCAGGCACCGGTGAGGGCCCAAACAATGAAAAGGTTGAGAATATGGCGCGGTGGGCTGACGCGGTTGCCGCCCAGGGGAATATATACATAATCCCTGAACCAGCTGCCTAAAGTGATATGCCAGCGGCGCCAGAATTCGGTGGCGCTTTTGGAGATGTAGGGATAATTGAAGTTTTCCGGGAAATGGAAGCCAAACATGAGCCCCAGCCCGATGGCCATATCAGAGTAGCCGGAGAAGTCGAAATAAATCTGGAGAGTATAGGCAATGGCTCCCAGCCAGGCAGTGGCCATGGATTCGGGAGTGCCGTAGTCGAATATGTTGTCAGCCACCTGTGCCATATAATTGGCAATCAGCACTTTCTTGGCAAGGCCATAAATAAACCGGAGCATGCCATCGGAAAATAGGTCCCACGATTCTCTCCTTGTCCGGATTTCATCCATGACAGAAGAGTACCTGACAATAGGACCGGCTACCAACTGAGGAAATAGAGCTACATAGAGAGCAATATCGAATAGATTCTTCTGCGCAGGGATTCTCTTATAATACACGTCGAATACATAGGATAGGATTTGGAAAGTAAAGAAGGAAATACCGAGGGGCAGGGCTATTTGTAAATTGATAAATGAAGTATGGAGTAATAGTCCTAACTGCTGCATGGTAAAGGTAAGGTATTTGAATACAAACAGAAGCAGTACATGAAAGGATACATCAGCTAACAGTATGTGTTTACGGAATCTTTTATTGGTGCTGCTTCCGATGGCACGCGCAGCCATCCACCCAATCAGAATGGAGAGAAGCAGTAAAATAATATAGATTGGTTCTCCACAGGCATAAAAAACAAGGCTGATGAATAAAAGGAATCGATTTTTAAATGTTCTTGACTTGCAAAATGGATTATAATAAATCGCAATTGCAATTGGGAGAAACATAAATAAAAATGCAGGAGATGAAAATACCATGGATATAGCTCCTTGAAAGTCCAATCAAAACATAATTTATCTTACCGATAAATTATATTATATCATATGGAAAGAGGCTAAACTTTGGATATCAGAACTCTCTTTGAGAGACTGGAGGGCAGATATGAGGGTGCTGGAAATTTGGCTATCCGCTGTCGGCTGTCCGCTTTCCGTGGGAGAGGGAGATGGTCAGACTGTCAGACTTCAGACTGGCATGGTACCTGGAAACGTATTCCCTACTTACGGCAAGTTACATAAAGGTAGGGGATTTCTCCACTCCGCTTCGCTGCGGTCGAAATGACATGAAGGGCCGCTGCGCAGCCCGGGTTCAAATGGTCCAAATGGTTCAGAAGGCTCAAAGGGTGGTGGTGGCGGCTTCGACGCAGTATGCAGGCTCCTTCTTGTGGAAGGAGCCAGACGTTACGTGTTTTTGCTACGGTGTCATATGTGGTGGGCTGCGTAGAGGCGGGAGATTTCGGGGCTCCGCTTCGGACCCTCGAAATGACAGGGAGCGGGGCTTTCAGAATGAAAATGACTAAAGAGAAGTATGAATGGTAAAATCCTATTCCCAAAACTTTGGAAAATAAATAGTTTTAGGAATAGGATTTTTACTTAGAAAAATATAGATTATATCGGGTAAATCTCATTTCATCCGTTGAAATGCGGATAAGATTTTAAGAATTGAGAGATAGATATTTCCAAAACTTTTGAAAATAGAAAGTTTTGGGAATATAATAGAGGGGATGAATCCATTTTGAGAGGAGGCCTATGATGGTTATTCCACGTCCCCGGTATATGAATCGCCTTTTGCGGGAAAAGGGAAAGAAGATTATCAAAATTATTACGGGGCTTCGCCGGGCAGGGAAGTCGACGCTGCTTTTTGAGCTCTATTATCAGGAGCTGCTGCAGCGGGGTGTGCCGGCGGATCATATCATCCGTATCCCGCTGGACAGTATCCGGTATATCGGTCTTCGGGAGCCCATGACGCTTTACCGTTATATTTCCGACGCCATCCATGATGGGGAGATGTACTATATTTTCCTTGATGAAATCCAGCTGGTGAAGGGGTTTGAGGATGTGGTGAACGGCCTTGCCAGGGATTTCAACTGTGATATCTATCTTACCGGTTCCAATTCCCAGTTTCTGTCGTCCGATGTGAATACCCGATTCAGGGGGCGGGGGATAGAAATCAAGGTATTTCCTCTGCTTTTTTCGGAGTATTATGCCTTTTATGGTGGAGATAGGCGGGAATGTTTCCAGCAGTATATGCTTTACGGCGGCATGCCCTATCTGCTGCAGGAGGAGAATCCCATGGACAAGGCGTCGTATCTGAAAATGATTGCGGAAACGGTGGCTCTGAAGGATATGGAGGAACGGTATAAGATACGAAATCCCGAGGCGTTCCGGGCGATTATGGAGCTGCTGGCTTCGTCCATCGGTTCTTATGTGTCGGCTAATAAGATTGCCCGTACCCTGGCGTCCGCAGGCAATCGGGAGGTTACGTCCAAAACGGTGAGCCTGTATCTGAATTATCTGTGTGATTCTTTTCTTTTTTACAGGGCAAGGCGGTTTGATATCAAAGGGAAGGAATATCTTAAGACGCTGCAGAAATATTATATGGCTGATATCGGTCTCCGGAATGCGGTTCTTGGATTCCGGCAGCTGGAGCCGACGCACAGTCTGGAGAATATTATTTTTCTGGAGCTTGAAAGCAGGAATTATCTGGTGGATATTGGGAAGAATGATAACAGGGAAATCGATTTCCTGGTGCGGAATCTGAAGGACACTTTTTATGTGCAGGTGTCTTATACCCTGTCCGGTTCGGATACGATGAAAAGGGAAATCGGCGCTTTCAGGAATCTGGATGATGGATATAAAAAGATTGTCATTACCATGGATGATGACCCCTATACCCATCTGGAAAGGGGATATAAGAAGGTCAATGCATTGGATTTCCTGCTCAATGAACGGAGCCTGGAGGAGGTCTGAGATTTGAGGCTTGAGGAGCTTTATTGTGCCACCCGCTTGCGGGAGGGAAAGGTGGTACGCAGTACCAAAGGGGGGGAAGAGATTTGAGGTTTGAGACGGCAGACTATCAGACATCAGACAATCAGACGTCAGACTGGCATTGTGCTTGGAACCCTATTCCCGTACTTACGGTTGGACACATGGCGCGGGGAGATTTCTCGACTCCGCTTCGCTCCGCTCGAAATGACATTGGGGGCTAGACTGTCAGACTTCAGACGCCAGACTGGAAGAGGAGATTTGAGGTGGCGGCGGTCAGATATCAGCCCCTGCCTCCCACTTGTCATCCTGAACGCAGTGAAGGATCTCGGTACGTGCCGATAGTGATACATAGGCTGCTAAATACCAGTCGGCAGGGGGGGAGACACTCAGAGGTCAGATTATTTCGGTGTTCCTCAGGGCTTCACCCAGCCCCATTCCGGTCGGGCACGAAGGAGGGCGCTCAAAATTTCTTGTGTCCCCTTGAGGGGAATGCTGCGAAGCAGCAAAGGGTGTACGAGGTAAATCATGTGAATGAAACTCTGCTGTTGTTCCATGCCGCGCGCAGATTAGCCCGACTCGGCAATTCTATGCAGAATTGCCACCTGAGGAAGGAGCCTGACGTTACGTGTTTTGCTGCGGCGTCATATGCGGCGGGCTGCGTAGAGTAAGGAGATTTCTCCACTCCGCTTCGCTGCGGTCGAAATGACAGGAGAGGGGCGGCAGCCTGTAAGAGGGGATTTGAGGGAGACTCTAGAACGAAATCAGAAACTCCCTCATGAAATGTGAAATTTCAATAAAAATTCCCTCATGAAATGTGAAAGATGGTTGAAAAGTCCCTCATGAAATCGTATGATGATAGAAAAGACGGTGTTTATTGAGAGGAGGGCTTTGGTATGTATCTCAGGAGGAAGGTGGATGATTTTCTGGCGGCATGGAAGAGGCGGCCCCATAAGCCGCTTGTGATTTCAGGGGCCAGGCAGGTGGGAAAGACGGAGTCCATACTCCGGTTTGCCCGCGAAAATTATAAGAATTATATCTATATCAATTTTGTGGAAGAACCGGTATATAAAATGATACCATTGGACGATTTGCGGCCGGAAGGGATTATACGCAGTATTTCCCGTGTGAATCCGTCGCTGCGGTTCATCCCTGGAGAGACGGTTATCATTTTTGATGAGGTACAGGATTTCCCACAGATTGCAGCGTCTCTCAAGTTTTTTAAGATAGATGGCCGGTATGATGTGATTCTGAGCGGTTCCATGCTGGGGGTTCATTATCATAGCATTGAGAGTGTCAGTGTGGGATATAAAGAAGATTATGAAATGGTTTCTCTTGATTTTGAGGAATTCCTTTGGGCCAGGGGATATGGTGAGGATTTCATTGATTTCATGCTGGAACATATGAAGGAAATGAAGCCTTTTTCTGCGTTGGATATGCAGCTGCTGCAGAATCTTTTTCTTGATTACTGCACTTTAGGCGGTATGCCTGAAATCGTACGAACCTATATAGAGCAGGGGACATTTGAGGGGACGCTGGATTTGCAGCGTCAGCTTCTTTTGGATTATGAAGGGGATATCCGGAAGTATTTGAGCGGTCTGGAGCAGACAAAGGTGCTTTCTGTTTTCCGGCAGATTCCCATACAGTTGGCGAAGGAAAATAAAAAGTTCCAGATTACCGGGATTTCTAAAAATGCAAGAATCAAAAATTATATGGACGCCATTGAGTGGTTGAAGGATGCAGGGCTGATTAGTCTGTGCTATTGTCTGCATACGCCTTCCCTGCCGCTTAAAGGGAATTATGAGGGAAATAAGTTTAAGATTTATTTCAGGGATACCGGTATGCTGGTGGCGTCACTGGATGATGAATCACAGCTGGATTTCCGCGCCAATAGAAATATGGGTGTATACAAAGGTGCGCTGTATGAAAATGCGGCGGCGGAGGCTCTTTCTAAAAGCGGTTATTCTTTATATTATTACAAGAAAAATGATTCTACCCTGGAGGAAGATTTTTTCATCCGTACAAAGGATGAATTACTGCCGGTAGAGGTCAAGGCGGTCAATGGCAGGGCAAAGTCTTTGCGGACTTTGATTCGAAGCAGCGCTTATCCGGATATTTGGCATGGGATCAAACTTATTGGTGGAAATGTGGGGTATGCAGATGGTATATATACATTCCCCTTCTTTTGCGCCTTTCTCCTGAGGCGGCTGATTATGGGAGGGGATTTGAAGAAAGAAGACTAAGATTTAAGGGAGAGTTGGGGAGACGGTGGAACTCTGCTATCCGCTGTCGGCTGTCCGCTTTCCGCGGGGGAGGGAGACTTCAGACTTCAGACTTCGGACGTCAGACTGGAAGAGGAGATTTGAGGAAAGAGGTTTGAGATTTGAGAGTTCAGTCTGCAGACTAGCAGACATTGAGACATCAGACGTCAGACCGGCATTGTGCTTGGAACACTATTCCCTCACTTACGGCAAGCCGCACGGTGCTGGGAGATTTCTCCACTTCGCTTCGCTGCGGTCGAAATGACAGGAGAGGGGCGGCAGACTGGAAGAGGAGATTTGAGGAAAGAGGTTTGAGGTTTGAGGGGGATTTTAGAACGAAACCGGAATCTCCCTCATGAAATGTGAAATTTCTAAGAAAACTCCCTCATGAAATGTGAAAAATGGCTGAAAATTCCCTCATGAAAGCGGTGGCGGCAGGGGGTTCGGGGTGGCTCGATTTCCTTTCCCGACCCGTTCTTGACAGGAGGGGCGGGGCCTATTATAATATCGGTTAAATAGCAAAGGCGATGAGCAGGATTGAGCTTGGCTGGAAGTGACAGAGAGCCGGGAGGGTGGAAACCGGTATGGAAGGCGGGCGTGTCCCCTGGGAGCTTCGGGCTGAAGTGAGTAGGTCCGCCGTTTGTCCGCGTTAAGGATGTGGAGTATAATGCAGGGTGGTACCGCGCAATCTGCGCCCTTGTCCGATGGGACAGGGCTTTTTTATTTCATCCTTCTTTATGCTTCCTGAGGTATAAGTGAGAGTGGTACCGCGCCGATGCGCCTCTTTCCTGCTTTAGGGCGGGAAAGAGGCTTTTTTTGAAATGAAATCGGCGGATTGTGGTTTCATGAATGCAGGATATTTTATTCCAGGAGGTTTTTACTATGAAAACAGCAACTGAAAAACGTATCGAATTCCGTAATGCATTAAAGTCCGGCAATATCCTGGTTGTTCCAGGCATAGGAGATGCGCTGACGGCAAAAATCGCAGAGAAGGCGGGCATCCGCTGCGTCATCATGGGCGGGTATTCCGTGTCCGCTTCTATTCTGGGACAGCCGGATGTAGGCCTTCTTACCTGCAGTGAAATGGTGAACCAGCTCACCGGTATCTGCAATGCCGTGGATATTCCGGCCATGGCGGACGGGGATACGGGTTATGGCAATGCGCTGAATATCATCCGCACGGAGCGGATGTTTGAACAGGCCGGCGCTGCCTGCATTTTCTTCGAGGACCAGGCATGGCCGAAACGCTGCGGCCACATGGACGGCAAGCAGGTCATTTCAGCGGAAGAGCATGCCCAAAAAATCCGGGCTGCCGTGGATGCCCGCCTGGACAAGGAAACCGTGATTATGTCCCGTACCGACAGCCGCGCTGTTTACGGTATCGATGACGCCATCGAAAGAAGCAAGCGCTATGCCGACGCTGGTGCGGAAATCTGCTTCGCCGACGGCATCGGAAGCCGGGAGGAACTGGAAAAATTCGCCCGGGGCATGGAAGGCAGCGGCGCCTATATTGTGGCCAACATGATTGAAGGGGGCAAGACGCCTCTCATTCCTGCCAAGGAGCTGGAAGAAATGGGATACTCCATCGTGTTCTGGGCATGCAGCGCAGTCTATACCATTTCCAAGGCTCTCTATGACCTTTTCACGGACCTGGAGAAGAACGGCACCACCGAAGGAACAGCAGACAGGATGATCGAATTCGGCCAGTTCAACCACATCATCGGCCTGGATACCTATAAGCAGCTGGAGAGAAAATATAAGGTAGACCGGGATGACTGAAATAGTGGGATAGTGGGCTGGTGGGACTGCTGTCTGCTTTCCGCTGTCCGCTGACCGGTATTTATTACCGACGGTTTCATAGCTTCGTGTACCGAGATTCTTCGCTTCGCTCAGAATGACTGCGCGGGGCGGTAAATCCCGTAACGCTGACTATGAACTGCGGCGCCAGCCGCCACCACAACCCTCGGCGGCGAAGTCGCCGTTAAACCTAATAACCCTCCGGCCCATGGGGCCGGTCAAACTTTAGAACCCTTCGCGCCAAAAGGGCGCGTAACCCGGGCCGCAAAGCGGCCTCACCGCCCCATATTGCCGAATGCGTAGAAAACAAGTACAATAGACAGAGGAAACCAGACACCTTAAGGAGGCGCGTTTATGATTACACCAATGGACATTCATAATAAGACTTTTTCCAAGGGGCTTCGGGGCTACAGCGAAGAAGAGGTCAATGATTTTCTCCGGCAGATTGTGACGGACTACGAGCAGATTTACCGGGAACATCGGGAAATGGAAGAGCAGATGGACCAGATGAAGACAAAGCTGGCCAACTACGAAAAAATTTCCGAAACCATGACCAATACCCTGCAGCTGGCAAAGGATACGGCGGAGAACGTGAAGAAGAACGCTAAACGGAATGCGGAAATCCTCATCGCCAATGCCCATGCGGAAGGGAACCGGCAGGTTCGGGAGGCGGAAGAGTCCCGCCGCCGTTTGGTGGAAAACATGATCCGCACGGAAGGAAATATGAAGACCTACGTCGGCAAGATTCGCAGAGACCTGCAGCTGGCCCTGGCGGCTATCGATGCCCTTGACCGCATGGAAGCGCCCAAGGTGGCAGGCTTCCCTCCGGTGGGAGAGAAAAAGGAAGAAACACCGGCTTCGGAAGCGGAAGCTGTAGAGACTGCAGAAACAGCAGAAGCACCGGAAACGGCTGAAAGTGCTGAAACTGCTGAAACCACCGAAGCAGCTGAAGCTCCGGAAGCAGAGGCACCAGCGGAGGACGCAGAACCCGCAGAAGAAGCACCGGCGGAAGAAGAAAAGAAGGAATAGGAAAATGAAAAACTCCAGGCTGAAAGCCCGGAGTTTTTTGATTGGAGGATGAGTAAAGAGATGGCTGACCGCTGTCTGCCTGATGCTGACTGATATTCCCGGACCCAGGAGGGAAGAGGCGCCTGCAGCGCCGGTATAAAAGCTGCCTGTCGGCAGCGACCCCTTTGGTGGCTGGTGCCACCACCTTTGCCCCGCTACTCGGTCGGGCGACAAAAGGAAAGCGCCTTTATGGGCAGGCTAGGCGCCTTACTTCGCCCGACTTGCACATCCTATGC
>ENA-ORCL01000268-ORCL01000268.1-human-gut-metagenome-genome-assembly--contig:-NODE-268-length-23962-cov-8.353820_pt1 | contig 23962 bp, 22 predicted proteins | sample MGYA00242987_ERZ507988 | MGnify/ENA primary metagenome ERZ507988 (study PRJEB26167, sample SAMN06115466) | human gut metagenome | host: Homo sapiens | place: China:Hubei | collected 2016-05-19 | study... | reverse complement strand
GAATAAAACACGATGTGCGTTATTGCGGTATAAAGCTTATGAAAATGAAAATATAGTGGAAACGGGCACTCCACTTATGTTCCGTGCCTTCCCTTTCCACTATGAGCAGTTTTAAATAAGTACATGAATTTCAGAGAAGCCGGATATTGAAAACTTCCATTGGAACTCTGAAACATTCAAAGGTATACGCATTATCTATAACTGTATCCATATTTCTGTACATATCAAGATACGCATTTGTGGATATTATTTTTTAAGTGAAGAATCGTTCCTGGCCGATTGACCAGAACGTTTCTGCTTTGTCTCTCTCTTTTTCAAAGGAGGGAGTTTGTATTTCTGTAAGACAGCATCTACATCCTTTCGGATTGAGAACATGCTTACCGACTGCCTGTAAAGATTTCCGGAAACACTTACTCTATTGAAAATGATATGCACATGAGGATGGAGACAATCATTTCCTTTGTAGTGGATAGCGCAGAGTCCCTGATAATCCGGTGGTACTATTTTGTGGGCGATTTCCTGTGTTACCTCCCGCATGAATGGAAGTGTGAGTCTTGGATCTGGAGTATCAGTCTTGTCAAAGCTGAAGATATAGTGTTTGTAAGGATGAACAGGAGTTCGTGGATAATATTTCTGAACCGCTTCCATTTCTTTTACAGCAAATTGTGGATTAGAACCAATTGCGAAGATCACTTCATCAGATGTCTTGGCAGGATTGCGAAGATAAGCGACCATCTGCTCAAAGGTTTTAGGGGTTCCGGTGATAGCTTTAAGAATTGACATTTTTTCCTCCTTTAATTATGAAACTATTTCTCAGTTGCCTTGATTAACAGATGGGAAAGGTTTGTCATGACTTCCTGTTTTGCGGGGAAATCGTTGCCTTCTAACAGGCAATAGATTTTATAAGCCGTTTTGGCAATATCAGGGAAACTGTTGTTTACGACGATATTATCTTGCAAAAGCTTTGACTTTGTGAAACTTGAAATATTGGGATATGGAGTCCCTTCTTGAAGCCTCTTGATTTTTTCCTTTTCCTCCTTTGTCAGACGGATGTGAATGTCAGTCATAAGTTCCTTCGTGTTACGTCTTTTTACCATTTCTATTTTCCTCCATAAAAAAATTTCTCCAACGAGTATTCTTTGGGAAACCGGCCTAAAGGCAAAATCAGATTTACTCTATTTTCCATTACAGTAATGTTGTGTTAGTTGTAAAAGATAACAGTTCTTGTCAAAGCTGGAGTGATTTTTCTGGGTTTCATTGTACCTGGCTTATCCTGGCTTATAATGAACAGGCTCTCTTTAAGTCCGTGCTGTCCACCCTGTCCGGCGTAATAAAAAAGGAGTCAGGCCTATTAATAAGGCCTTTTTTTATGTGGACAAGGCGGACAGGGTGGACGGTGAGGACAGATTCTATTTTATCTGCATAGCTCGTGCGTATGAGAAAAGCGCCATGAAAAAATGATTCAGGAAGAATGACTGACCAGATTAATTTTTAGAGTTTTGGCATATGCCTTTAAGGGCAATCTAGGCATGCTATAGGATGGGATGGTACATATAATGAAATAAAGATATATTTGTTGTTTCCACTATAGAAAGGAGAAAGCATTATGAAAGTCAATGCAGTGAGTGATGGTGAGGTCGTGAAGGAAAGCCTATCTACCGGGTATCTTATTACACTACCATCTGGCAAACCTGATGGGTTCTGTACACCAAATTTTGTCAATGGCTCAGGGAGTAGCGATGTCATGGTTATCCGTGATGGAGCTTCTACTCAGGGAAGTGAACATGATTACTCTGGGGAGGAAATAGTTATCTCCATGCCTGATACAGGAAGGAGTCTAGATATGAAAGGATTAACCGAGAAGAATCCTGAAATTACCGATTCAATTGTCAATGGTTCGAGACGTAGCGATATCAAGGTTATCCGTGATAGAGGTTTTACCCAGGAAAGTGAACATGATTCCTCTATTGGCAATGGTTCGAGACGTAGCGATATCAAGGTTATCCGTGATAGAGGTTTTACCCAGGAAAGTGAACATGATTCTTCTGAGGAGGGAAGAGCGGTTCCCATGACTGGTAAGGGTGGGCGTTTTGGGACAGACATCCTGAAAACACTTATCAATAATCAGACTGAGCCTGAAATTTCGGTAGAGGATGATATTGAACTTAAGAGTTTATTATCAAGAGGAGAAGTGGAGGAAATCACCAAAACTATTTATGGGCTGCCTGGAGTTGGCTACTACAAATCAAGAAAAAATCGTGCAGTCCGCATCTCCAATTTCACAATCTTTTCAATCTCCAAAACGAACGTTATCAATGCCAATGAAGAGCAGGAAATAGAGACTACGTTTCAATTTGGATATACTGATGAAAATACTGATAAACGCTATGAGTTATCCATACCCTTAAAAGAGACAATGAACTTGCAGACGCATATAGAGCAGGGATATCCCGATTGCATGGTTTATATGGATTTGGTAGGGAATGCCAAAGGGCTTTTCAAACAAATTGTTTCAACGCTTTATCGTAGGATTGCTCCTATACCGGCTTCAACTGTATATTCCTTCTCCGGCTGGAGCCCTCTAATTGAAGGACGCCGTTTTTACCTCCATGGAGGTCGGCCCGATTGCAGGACAGAAATCGAACTCCCGCCACTTGATCCTGCAAAAGACGCTATGATGATAAAGGAAGCAATGAAGATTGCTAATGTTGCAGATAAATCAGTGATTAGGCCACTCATTTGCTACCAGATTGAGTCTTTCCTTTCTGCGCCGTTTGAAGATGCGGGATTTCCAAACCGACACTCCTTGATGATGGTAGGATCAACAGGATCGGGGAAAACGTCATTGGCTCGTGTGATTTTTGCACCATTTCAGCCTACAGGAATCCATAGCTTTCGAGATACTACCGCCTCATTCCGCCACAGTGTTGAAAATGCAAGGGATAACGTTTTCCTCCTGGATGATTTCTTGCAGGAAGGAAAACGGTCAAAAGTCACGGAAAACAAGGAAAAGTTGTGGAAGTTGGTACGTGCATACTCAGATTCTACCTTCGGGGCCAAATATAAAAACAGCAAGGGAAATTACGAAACAACTGTTCGAGGTGGATGCGTCTTTACTGCAGAAGAGGAGCCAACAAGTGAAATGGAATCGGCCAGTCTGCGCTATATTAAGGTCCCATTTCATGAGATCAACTGGGAGTCTTTGACGGAGTTTCAGACAAATCCAGAAATATTCAAGGTCTTTTATGCGGAAGTAATTGGATTTATTGAACGGCATTATGCAGACATCGTCGATTATATAAAACAAAATTTCCGTAATGTCAGGGATGAATATAGCAAACGGTTGAGGAAGAACAGAATGGCCGATACAGCGGCAGATTTGTGTCTTTCTTCTCATGTTTTGGCTCAATTTTTGAAGGATAAAAACATATGGACGGAAGAAACTGCCAAGGTATGGGAATCCGAAAACAAGGAAATCTTTGCACAACTGGCTGAAGGAAATGAGAAATCGTCACGCAACAGAAATCCAATCACTCGTTTCCTCAGGACACTTTTGGACATGGAGGCAAGAAAGAAATGCCACTTTGCCTGTAACATTGATGAATACGTTAATCATACGGAGGAGTACATTGGGTATTGCTGTCAGGAGGTTGGTACAGGAAAGAGGTTGTTGATGCTGCAAGAATCAGAGGCTTACCACTGTGTAACCAATGAGCTTGAGAAAGTTGATGACTACTTGAATGTGAGCTTAACTACTGTAGTTTCCAAATTAAAAAGAATTGGACTGTCAAAGTGCGATGCAGGATCAAATCTTAAGCGTCCTCCTTCTAAGATTCCAGGAAGGGCCAGAATGTTGTGCCTGAAAATGGATGAGGTTGAAAGATACCTGCAGAAAGAAGAGAGCATATCTACTTCCGCCACATAGTGGTTTGTACTCCGTCAATAAGACAAGGGAAAATAATGAATTTGCGGCTCGCCTGACAGTCGGGCCGCTTTTTTATGTAGGTCAGTTATGTCCTTACTCGAAAAGAGGCACTTGGCCTTGGAATACTTCTGAAAATTTTGATTGTAAGCCTCAATGGCGTTTGCGGTGTAAATCAGATTCTTGAGCTCCTGCAATAGGTCGTAGTAGGTTGACAGTTCGGACCAGTTATCCCTCCAGAGGCGGATGACTCATGGGTAGTGTTTTCCTCACTGCCCTTGAGAAGTATCCAAAGCCAGCTCTGCTCCCTCATGGATAGAGGCTTGGTAAATCGGCTTCATGCTCCTTCCCACGGCATGCCTGTCCTTGAATCACCAGTTTGAAACAGTTCCGGAGCTGGTGCACAATGCAGCGCTGGATGAGGGAGTTCGGGTAGACGGTCTGGATGGCCTGTAAAAGACCTTTAAGCCCGTCTACGGCGAAGAGGAGCACATCCTCCACTCCTCTGAACTTAAGAGAGTCCAGGATAAGTGCCCAATAGCTTGCTCTCTCGGCATTGCCGGTCCCTATTTTCAGCACCTCACTCTGCCTGAAGAGGTTGACTCTGATGGTGGAATAGTTGGCTTTCTGGATGATACGATCGTATTCACGGACGTTGAAATAAGCGGCATCCATGTATACGTAGGCATATATCCGGCGCAGTGGGCAGTTCTGCCATTCCATGAACACAGGGATGATGGCATCAGCGATTTCGGACATAGTCTGGGCGGGTAGAGCAATCTGATTCCATCTACTCGACTAGACAATTATAAATTTTTGAAAGGAGCTATGGCTTTATGTCTGAAGCAGATTGGGCTAGTCAAGACATTTAAGGCATAATATACCCAGATGAAGAAGTTATATGAACACGGTTGAAATTGGCGACCTGGTCATCTTCCAAATCGAAGTTCACTACTTATCACCTTGTTTATGTTAGGAGGAAAAAATATGGCTAATGAAAAAGAACAATTACAGGAAATAACCCGGCCGAAAAAAAGAATTATGGCAGTTGCCGGGAGTAATGGTTGCCTGATAACGGATAACCCAAATGAGGTCATGATGGGGATGGCACTTTTTGATAATCTTGTTGCCAAAGAGTTCGCTGATGAGGAAGCAGCTAAAAAGTATGCCTTTTCCCATTATGTGGAGCAAAAACTGAATAGCGAAAATACGATCTTTGGAGTGGGACTGCATTTTCCCAAGAAGTTTGCTATCAATCAGATTTGGCTTCCTGAGAATCTTTCTGTGGAGAGAGAGACCATGCTAAAAAGATATCTTGAAAAATCAGACAAGCTTGAGCATATTTCATCGGATGAGACGAAACAAAAATAAGGGATAAAAAGCGGGTAAACGCAATAGGTGGTTGGAAATTTCGTTCGTTCCCCGATTTCAGACAGGGTCGTTTGGGTTGAAATCTTCCTTTTCCCTATCTATGCAAAAAGGAGCGTTTGGTTAAAAGCTATTTAAAATTTGCATTTCCTCAAATTTTGGTTGAGAGTGTCCTAGGTGTATGGTACCATACACCTAGGATGTTTTTTTATGTGCAACTGCCCGTTGAGGGCTTCCTATGCTTCCGAGAAAACGTACCGGGTGACGGAGACGGAATTGGGACAGCTAGAGAACAACATAACCGAGCTGCAGAAGGTGAACGCAGAACAGAAGAAGAACTCGGAAACGCTAAAGACAGAGCTGACGGAATCACAGACCAACTTGAAGAAGGCAGAAACGGAATCAGTGAGGCTCAGCGAACAGCTGACCGGCTTGAGGAAAACAGCGACAGAGCAGGAAGCCTTATTGGAGAAAGCCAATCAATCCTTAGCGGAATACGCGAAAGAGGAGAAGAAGGAAAAGGAGAGACTTAGACTGCAGCGGGACCTGGGCTGGGGTGTGGCCATCCTGGCCGCCGTGGCCTATATAAAGAAATAGAAATAGCCCTATGGAGGTATATGGCTTCTGTAGGGCTTTTTCTGTTTTTATCGATACATTGACTTGCTATTATCTGCCTTTAGAGTGATATATATATACAAGAAAAGGGGAAACACCCCAAAGAAAGAGAGGAAAACAACATGAGAACAATTATTGAACTGAACGGCAAGAAAATCAGCAAGAAAGCAGCAAGCGAAAAATTCGGCAAAGAGGAAATGGACAGAATGATTCGCGAAGCAAAGGAAGCCTTCGCCGAAGACCCATTAGAAGAAACCAGCTGGTGGATGGGCGAGGGGATGCTTAGCATAACCTTCAGGTAAACAACATCAAGGGCCGGAAAGCGGCCTTTTTTTTATTTATCTAAATTTAGCACGAAGGCCGGCCAGGGTTATATCAATATCGAATGGGTTCTTCTTATCGGCCACTATTAAGATATAATATAAGATATATGTATAAAGTACGGAGAAAGCGGTAGCATTATGTCAGGAGGTTTGGGGGAATGAATCGGGCGAGTGATATTGCCAAAATCATAGGCTGCACGAAAAGTAATGTCTATTATTTATTGAGGAAAGGGCATATCAAGAAAACATATACTGATGATGGCTGGATTGTGACAGACGAGGCTGTTCAAGAATATCTGAAGAGCCGAAAACCTAACAGATTCACATTGCAAAAGGGACAGAAGATAGGTTATTGGACAGTGCTTGAACCAAGAATTTATGGAAGTGATAGGTACATAGCACGATGCCAATGTGTCTGTGGCACAATTAAAAATGTAGGAATTAGAGATTTAGTATATGGAAAGAGCAAGTCCTGCGGCTGTCGTAGAGGTGAGAACCAAACGGAAGAGCAAAAAGAGGGCAGGAAACAGGGAAAAGCTATTATACATAGCCTTCACCAGGAAGGGTTAATTTCTAAATATATAGGAAGAAAACCGAGCCGCAATAGCAGCACTGGGCATCTTGGCGTTTGCTTGCGAAAGAGAGATCAAATGTACCAGGCACACATAACGGTCAACAACCGTTGTATTTCTTTAGGACGATTTAAGAACTTGGAGGATGCTATTGCAGCCAGGAAAGCAGGGGAAGAAAAATATTTTAGGGATAAACAGGATAGAGCTGATGAAATAAAAAGGGAACATCGAAGCAAGAAACTTCTGATTGAGACCTGATTTTGCTGGGCTATTTCAGTAACTCCTTATATTCGGGTATGAGAAATTTTATATCGCATCAAAAATATTTCTATAAAGGACATAAGCTGTCATTTCCCCTTGCTATAATACAAGAAAGTGGCAGTTCTGTATAAGGGCTGAATACTCTATAAAAGGAAGCACTACTGAGGGAGGTATGAAAATGAAGAAATTTTTATGTGCTCTTATTATTGCAGGCTCGCTTGGCATCTTTCCGTCATATGCGGCTGTAAACAGTGGGCAGGAATCTGACACAAATTGGGACGTCACATATCCTGTAGTTTCCATCGAAGGCAATGCAGAAGTCCAGGATACTATCAATGCTGACCTTAATGACTATTTAGAGCAGCTACGAGAGGACTTCCAGAACGGTAAATACTACATTTGCAAAGAATATTACACAGTCCATTATGAGGATAATGACGTTCTTTCTATTTCAATCTATCAGCTTCGTCTACCTTATGGTGCTAATGGTAATCATTCAAATAGCTTTGACCTTGTATATGATAAGCATAGTGGGGCAAGAATCCCTCTGGATAATTACGTTCATGTGACAGTAGATGATTTGGATCAATATAAGTGGGGACACAGTTATGACCAAAAAGGCAATAAACTAAAATATGAAAATATGTGGAGAACTCCTTTAAAGGAAGTTCCGGCTAATTATTTTTTGACTGGTGGCGGAGTAGTATGTGTGGTGTTCAGGCCGTATGAATTAACTGCTGGCGCTTTTGGAAGCTGCTACATTGAGCTTGAACCGGATTATATTGAATATCTAAATAGAAAAAATCAGTGGTAATTAGGTGGGAGGGATAAATTATGAAAAAGTTACTCATCGCAACACTTCTTGCATCAACCTTATCAGCAGGCACCGCTTTTGCAGCTATTCCCGGCTTATCTTTAAACAAGGCAAAGCCAGTCAGCTTCCAGGACGTTACTCCGCAGACTTATTCCGAATATTGGGAAGAAGGAAAATCTTTTAAATCCAACGGAAATCAAGAATACCCTGATTTGTTCAGTAGACAGTGGCGCAAAGCATCTACTAACTCCATTTCCTTAGTCACTCCAAGAATGATTGTTAGCTACATTTCTTTTACTGGTGAAAAGAGACTGCTGGACGTTCCGGCAAACTTTGAATCTATCATGGAAAAATATAACGACTTGGTTTATGTTGCCACATGGACGGATTTTTCCAGAGAAGGTGGCAGTGTCCTGTTTGGCGGCGGTGCCATTGCTCCCCAGCTGCCTACACAAAGACTTGTCATAGACAAAGACGGCACGATTATCCGCCCTGTACCTATGCCAAAGGAAATCGAGGATTTGATGCCCCATAGCTTTGGCCTCGTTTACTATGCGTTCCCGCGTAGCGTTATTTTAAATGTGCCATATACCATTCGTTGGGTAAATGGATACGGGAATATCCTCAACATGGACGCGACGGATAAGTTAATAAGGAGCCTGGCAGATGATGAGTTCCATTTCTATAACTCTAATAAAGGAGTAGAAAGCGGATTTATTATCGAGGACGAGGAGTAATCCAATATAAGTGCGATTCCCACAATATTTTTATTTCATATGACAACCGATGATGATGCAGCTGGAAGGGAAAACAATTTAAAAATGAGGAGGGTGTAATCATGGGTTTATTTGATTCAGTGAAAGGAAGCAATTCTTCATCTGATGGCATGCGCCCCAGCCCGGTACGCGAGTTTTTAGGGCAGGAATTATATGCTATCGATTGCCGCGGCGCCAATCTTTATGTACATGAAAATGCTGTTGTGATCGATAAGACCGGAGGCGGATTGTGGAATTTGGGAGATAACAATTTCAAGGTTATACCCTTCAAATCTATCATAGCTATTCAGGCCAAGTTGAAATCCACTGTCCTTAATGGGTACATTGAATTTGAAACGGCAAACAGCCCACTCAGTATTGGTAGCGATAAGGCTGAACGTAATAGTGAAAATAGCGTCATTTTGAGTGGGACTGAGGAAAGATATCAGCAGGCTAAAGAGGCACTTCAATATATCTTTGACCATATCTGTAAGTGATTTAGTGGAGGCCTGTGTGTTTTTCTGACGGAGGAATAGCATGGAGAACAGTCGTTGTAATTATTGTAGGAACGGTCGCTGAATTTCAAAATTTTAATGAGGATGACTGGAAAGATTATATGATTCATAGGTTTCACCAAGTTTATCCAGCCATTCCTCTTAATGAAAAAGGGAGGAATGGTGGTAATCAAATAAATGATGGGGATTTGTTCTGCCGTAAGTGTGGGTTTAAATTGACAGATTCCAATGGTGAAAATGTATACACCAATGGTACGCCTGATATAACTCCGGATGAAATGCCAATACAGCATGAGCCATCTGAAATACCCGCTTTACGAAGTGCTCCTTTACCTCAAAAACCTGTTGTCCATGAAAAGGAATCATTTATAGATAAATACTTTAATGCAGATGGACGCTTGAACAGGAAACCTTATTTTATTCGACTGCTTATATTAAATATTATCTCGATGGCTCCCACTCTTATTCTGTATGCTTCAGGAGGTCCCTTGCTCGTAGAATCTATGAATGGGTTCCTTACGTTCTTCCATATTATTATATTTGTATTATCCATTTTGCTGATGGTTGGCAGACTGCATGATTTGAATCGTTCTGGTTGGTTTTCTTTATTGATTTTCATTCCTTTAATTAATTGTGTCCTCTTCCTGATCTTACTGTTCTGCAGAGGAACAAAAGGTAGTAATCGGTTTGGACCGGATCCTCTTGAATTAGAATATTAGAATGGCATCAGCCATGGTGGGAATACAGGACCTCCATGGCTGGCTTTTTATGGTATATAAAATTCCTGACCTTGGATTTGGAAAACCTGTTTACAAATAACCGAAAACTGTAGATACGAAAAAGAAGAACCCCAGCATATGGTGGTGGTTCTTCTTTTTATGGCATTCCAGAATGATGTGAAATATTTTGGCATTCTTTCTCATACCAGCCTACGTATAAATAATCTTGATACCCACAGGCAGTTTGTATCTGGTGGGCCTGATAAATCTGTTCGTCAATTTGTTACAAAACTACTATTGACTCTTCTTAAAAAGGATTGATTGAAATGATTTATGATGATAAAATAATAACAACACGAATAGTGAATTTTTCCGATGTTATCAGTGGAATTGCCGATTATTGCGGGACTTATTTTTTAGAGTCGTTTTCCCGTTTGTGGTATTGGGGCACCTTGCTAAATCGTTAGACCGGTTTACCGGTGCGGGAGTTCGAATCTCCCTCACTCCGCCATAAAAGAGCGTCGATACTTCGGCGCTTTTTTTATTTGTCTGAAAATAATGCTTATGCTGCCCCTGTCATTTTGAGTGGTGATCCATGACGAATGGTCAGGCTCCTTTCTCAGAAAGGAGCTGGGCGCAGCCCTGAGGAACAACGAATACGCTGCGTGTACCGAGATTCTTCGCCTGTGGCTCAGAATGACGATGGGCGGGAATGCAATCCCGTAACGCAGTCTGACGTCTGATATCTAACTTCTATCGTCTAATCTACGCCCCTATCCTCCGCAGCCTAACGGCATCAACTTTCTATATAAGGACGGCTCAAAAATCAAAAACCGGACACAGCGGTATGTGTCCGGTCTTATTTTATTCCAGATGATATTCCTTATACCGCCTTTCCCTGGCTTCCTTATCCTCCAAGGCCAGCTCGATATCATCAGTGCGTCCATCGGCTTTCAGCAGTTTCAAAAGTTTGGCAAGCAGTTCAGCTCCTTCCGAACGTTCTTCCATACTCCATTTTTCCAAATCAGCACACATGGCAGCCACCTCCCTGGGGTTGTTTTTGTAACGGTTTATTGTTTCTTTTAACGGTTCTAAAATGATATCGTCAACCTTGGACGAACGGAAATCGTTCATCAATTTTCCTATATCATCCTGTCCGTGATAGTCTCCGTTCACATAGATAATATGCTCACCATCATCAAAAGGTCTGTTTAATTCTTCGATGATTCGATTGATGTGGTAACGGGCCAGTCCTTCTTTGAAAATATCATTTTCCGTGATAAAAATGACATAGCTTTCAGGCAGCCGGTCATAAGTACTTCCCTTTTTCAAACTGTTTAAATCCAGCAGACTGCTGTTAAAACGAGCCCTTCTGGTTCCGGTGCCTTTATCTGACCGCTGTACTTCGATATCGTACTCAGTTCCCGTAGAATCAATGGCATGTACGTCCATCCTGATTCCGCGTCCTAAGAGGTTTGGAATCGTATCCTCTATATGGACAGATAACACGGTAAGGTCCGGCTGCTCCATGATGATACGCAGAATACACTCTACGGCAGGTATATTATCTTTCAGACACCGTTTCATGAAATCATCATCCATAAGCCGCCATCTTTTGATAATCTGCAGGGCCCGCTTGTGACGCCGATTCTGCAGCTCTGATAAGGTCTGTTCGTTCATGGGAGCACCGCCTTTCTCTACTCCTATTATACTTGGAAATCAAAATCGTCACAATGAGGAAATGTTTGGACATCTGTACTAAAAAGGTGCCAGATAGAAGAGATTAGGCTAACCGCTATCCGCTGACCGCTGGTGGTGGGGACCATGGGAACTGGTGAATGGTAAATGGTAAATGGAGATGGGCGGCTTCGCCGCCAGTGATTATAGAACCCTGCAACCGGGCTTTCTCTGGGAGAGGTGTCGTAGGCAGATGGGGTGCATTTCCACGGACCGCAGGTCCGGTTGTATGGTTTTCGCTGTGGAGGTCCTGTATAGGACCTCCACAGCGGTCAAAGTTAGTCCTTAGTCTGCCCATAAAAGGGCCTTTCTTGTGTTTGCCCGACCTGTCATAGGCAGCGCTGCCGCCGACAGGCGGCATATATATTCATCGCCGTCAGGCGATACCACCACCCTCTGAACCTTTTGAACCTTTTGAACCCTCGCCCCCCTTTCTCCTTATAAATAGGTTATAATGAAGAAAACACATTACACGGAGTACTCACAGTCTTTGATTTCATGGGGAGGTCAGGTATGGACGAGGAGGAAAGGCGCCGGCGGCGGAGGGAGAATGCTTTGGGAGCTTTGGCGGCGGCATCTTCGGTGGATACGTCGGTGAGGCGGCTGGCTGAGGTGTACCGGAAGCCTTTGGAATATACGGGAAACCGGAAGCTCTTTGATGACGGCATGGCGAAGCGGCTGGCGAAGGAGAATCTCTTTGCTTCGGGGCGGGCGGTGAAGGATCCCTATACGGGGGAGAAGCTGTTTCTTCGGAAGCAGGAGGCGAAGCTGGCCTATGGGAAGAAGTGGACGGAGCATCTGGCGGAGGCGGACCATGTGGAGCCGGTGCACCGGATTTTTGAGGCCCATAAGGATGATGCCTGGGTCACCAGCGGCGACATGAAGGACGCGGTGAACAGTCCGGAGAATCTGAAGGCCATTTCCCGGAAGCTGAATAATGCGAAGCGGGACCGGACGAATGAAGATTTCTACGGCGATGACAAGTATCTAGCGGATAAGGATATCCACCTTTCCAAAGAGGCGAAGGCGCGTGCCATGGAGGACGGCCGGCAGGCGCGCAGCCATGTGGACCGGTCCCTTGCTTTGAAGGGGGTCGGAAATCTGGTCGCCGAGTTTCACCGCGCCGGTGTGGAGGCTGCGGCGGGGGCGGCGGTGTTTGCGGGAGCCATGGCGGCGGTGGACAATGTGGTGGCAGTGATTGAGGGGAAGAAGGAACCCGGCGAAGCCATCAAAGATCTGGTGAAGGTGACGGGTACATCGGCGGCCCTTTCCTATGCCGCCGGCGGCGCAGTGAGTGTCATTTCCCACAGCCTTTCGGCATCTTCCAATTCCCTGGCCCGCATGCTGGGGCAGGCGGGGGTGCCGGGGAAGGTGGTGGCGGCGGTGCTGTCCACGGCGGGGATTATTAAAAATTATATCTATGGAAAAATCACCGCCTCCGAGTGTATTGCCCAGCTTGGGGAAACGGGGATTGCCACGTCCACTGCAGCGGCCGGCATGTATGTGGGGGCGGTGGTGATACCGCTTCCCGTCATCGGTTCGCTGATTGGCGGCATGGTGGGGTATATGCTTTCAGGGAAGGTGTTTACCGCTTTGAGCGGCGCCCTGTCTTCGGCAAAACTGGCCCGAAAGGAGCGCATCCGCATCGAAAGGGAATGCGGGGAATCCATTCGCCGGATACAGGAGTACCGGCGGCAGCTGGATGAAATCACGGAGAAATATTTCAAAGAGAACCGGAAGGTCTTTGATGAGGCTCTGGGGGATATGGTGTCAGGCCTGAAGCTGGGGGACGCCGACGGCTATATCCATGGGGCCGGCAAAATCATTCAGCAGCTGGGCGGTAAGGTATCATTCCGGAACATGGATGAGTTTGATGAATTAATGAAAAGTGATGACATCATTAAGCTATAAGGAGGTTTATCATGCCTATTCCATTCATTCTTGGCGGTATTGCCGTGGCGGCAGGTCTTGTGGGGGCGAAGAAGGCGCTGGACGCCAGTGATAAAAATGCCCGGGCGAAGCGAATCAATCGCAGAGCGGAGGAGACCTTTGAAAATGCAAAGAAAGAGCTCCTGGCGGCCCGGGACGAGGCGGGAAAGGCTCTGGAAAATCTGGGCCGTGCGAAGGTGGAAATCCTTCACGGCAGCGTCACCCGTTTCGTGGATACCTTCGGAAAAATTCATCACGTGGAGCTTACCGGCTCTGCCGGCATGGACGAGCTGTCGGAGTTTACTGTAAATGAGGATGCTTTGAAAGAAATGGGCGAACTGGGAAGCCTGGCTGCCCAAATGGCTTCGGGCACCGTGGAAGGACTGGCGGCAGGGGGTCTCATGGCCTTTGGTGCCTACAGCGCCGCCGGTCTTCTGGGCACCGCCGGCACGGGAGCCGCCATTGCAGGCCTTTCGGGGGCGGCGGCCACCAATGCCACATTGGCCCTCTTAGGCGGCGGGACCCTGGCGGCCGGAGGCCTTGGCATTGCAGGCGGTACCGCCGTGCTGGGCGGCCTGGTGGCGGGTCCTGCCATTGCAGTGATGGGTTTCATGATGGATTCCAAGGCCGACAAAAATCTGGACGTGGCCAGAGGCAACCGGGCCAAAGCCAGAGAGGCGGAGGAGCAGATGAAACTGGCCGGCGATGCCTGCCGGGCCATCGGAAAACGGGCGGACATGTTCAGAAATCTGATTTCCGAAATAGACCCCATTTTCAAGCCGCTCATTGAAAAAATGGAATCAGTGGTGAAGGAAAGGGGCACGGACTACCGGGAATACGGCGAGGAGGACAGGAAAACCATTGCCATGGCCCTTGCCACCGCCGGCGCCGTGAAGGCGGTGCTTGATACGCCTATCCTCACCAAAGAGGGGGCGGTGACGGAGGAATCCCTTGCGGCCTATGAAAAGGTGGAGGCCTTCCTGCCGAAGGTCGAAGGGTGATGGACTTCCCCTGCGTCGCCTGTGGCCTCTGCTGTGAAAAGGCCCGGTATGTGAAAGAACTCAGGCGATTCCTTGACGAAAAGGGGCAGTGCCGCTTTTATGACAGGGAAACGAAGAAATGCCGCATCTATCACTGCCGCCCGGATATCTGCAGCACAGGGGCCATGTATGAGAAAAAATTCCGGGCCGTCATGAGTGAAAAGGACTATGTGCTGGCAAATCTTCATATGTGCCTGGCGTTGAACCTTGCTGCCGGAAATAGAGACAATGCGGAAAGAATCAGGAACATCATGGAAGAAATCGAGGAAAGCATGAGGCGTGGGGAGGCCCCTTGACACCGTCATTCTGAGCCCCGGGCGAAGAATCTCGGTACGCGGGGCAGATGACTCTTCCGGGATTCATGCAGGGGCCTGGTATCCTTCTCCCCGCCGACTGGTAGTTACCGACACTTCTGTCACTTACGATTCTTACTGAGATCCTTCGCTTCGCTCAGGATGACAGTGGGAGGCGGGGAGACGAAGCCATTGAGGGGCGTGAGATTTCTCCACTGCGCTTCCCTCCGGTCGAAATGACAAGCGTGGGGATGGCAGTCAGCCATGAATATCGTCGGAAATGGGGAGGGCCCTTGACACCGTCATTCTGAGCCTCAAGCGAAGAATCTCGGTATGCGGGGCAGATGATTCTTCCAGGATTCATGCAGGGGCCTGGTATCCTTCTCCCCGCCGACTGGTAGTTACCGACACTCCTGTCACTTACGATTCTTACTGAGATCCTTCGCTTTGCTCAGGATGACAGTGGGAGGCGGGGAGGCACTGGTGCTATTGGGGCGCGGGATTTCTTCTCTTGGCTCATTTATGATACAGCTGTGTTTACTTTGAATTCCTGAAAGGAGGATTTATGCGTAAGAAAACGATGGCTGACGGTATCCTGGGGATTTCCATGGCCGCAGCCTTGGCGTCGGCGCCTTTCCAGGATAGCAGCCTGGCGGCGGGGGCGCTGTTTCATCTTTCCTTTGCGGCGTCGGTGGGCGGTTTTGCGGATTGGTTCGGCGTGACGTCTCTTTTCAGGAAGCCCCTGGGCGTGTCTTTCCGCACGAATTTGATTTCCAAAAGCCGGGGCAAAATCGTGACCATGGCGAAGGACATGGTGACGGAGGAAATCCTTTCGGAGCGGCGGCTGAAGCAGCTTCTGGTGAACCATGTGCCGTCGGCGGTGGTGGAGCGCTGGCTGAAGGAGCACCGGAGTGAGCTCCGGCGGATTCTTTCCGATGGCCTGGAGGCCGCCTTTTCCTCTCTCCACGAGGAATGGCTGTGGCATATGACGGGGGAAAGCCTTTCCGCCCTGCTGCCGGCTATAGACTGGGCGTCTATTCTGGCGTCGGTGATGATCTCCTTTAAAAACTATGAGAAAAAAGAGGCTCTCTCCCAGGCCCTGGCGGAGGAGGTGCGCCGTTTTCTGCAGGATGAGTTTACGCTGGAGGAAATCGGAAATATTTACCGCGCCGCATGGGACCACTATGAGGCCCAGGGGCCTTTGAATTTCCACCGCCTCTTCCGAAAGGCCGTGAAGGACAGGGATGAGGAATTCATCAAGGGTATCCGGAAGAAGATTTTCGACCTGGCAGACACACTGACCGACGGGGACAGCGAGGTGAGGAAGGCGCTGGGCGAAAAGTATGACGGCCTGCTGGAAAAACTGTCGGAAGACAGCCCCTGGAAGAAGGCGCTGAACCGGAAGATTTCAGGCATGGCGGAAAGTCTGCTGGAGGAAAAGGGGAAGGACTTCTTCCTCAGTGAATGGCAGGCCCATCATGAAGAGCTGGCAGAGCTTTTGGCGGAAAAAATCCTTTCCCGAACGGATGAGATGCTTTCGGACAGTGGGGAGCGGCGCCGCTTCGACGCCTGGCTTCTTTCCCTGGCCCTGCCCCATGTGAAGGAAATCCATGACGCTGTTTCGTCGGTGGTGGAAAAGAAGCTCTCCCAGTACGACGGAGACGCCATGGCCCACCTGGCGGAAGAGGCGGCGTCGGAGGAAGTGGCGGCTATCCGCATGAACGGCTCCCTCTTCGGCGCCCTTCTGGGGCTGGCCTTCTTTGCGGCGGGGGTGATGGGATGAAACGGTATCAGCGGGCGAATCTCCTCATGGGAGTATCTTTCATCCTCTTCCTTCTTGCCTTCGGCCTCAGCTACTGGAGCCCCTGGCAGGGGGAGGCATGGCTCTCGGTGCTCTATTTCCTGGCCCAGTCCTGCTTCATTGGCTGCGTGGCGGACTACATCGCCGTGGAAGCCCTTTTCCGGCGGCCCTTCCACCTGCCTGTGGGACGGCTCATCCCCAAAAGCAGGGCCCGTATTATCAAAAAGCTGGGTGAAGTGAACAGCACCCTCCTTTCCAGGGAAAACCTGCTGAAAAAGGTGGAAAACTTCTCCGCCTCCCGCCTTATCTTCAGCCGCCTGAAAGGCGGAAAGGCGGAAGAGCTGGAAAGAAATCTCTCCGAAAAGGCAGGGGCCTGGTTCGTTTCTTTCGTGAAATCTCATAGAAACCAGGCGGCCCTCATGGCCAGGGAGGAAGGAGAAAAGAGGCTCTCCGCCTTCACCGCCTTCGCCAGAGGGAAAATCCTTTCTGAAATCAATCGGGAAGAATGGCTGGACCGGATTCTGGAGGAAGCGGAAAAAAGGACAAAGGATGAGAAAAACAGAATGGCCCTGGCCCGCTTTCTGGAAGATAAGGGCGATGAAGAAGAAAAGGGTTTCCTGGGCTCCCTGGTCTACGGTCTTGGAAAATTCTTCGGCGCCATCGACTACGACAGCCTGGCGGACTCCGCCATGGACGCCCTTGGAGAGGAAATAGAGACCTGGAAGGAAAAGGACAACCCCTTCCGAAAGACCCTCCTTTCCGGCTGGGACAGCATGGTGAGACGGTTCCTGGAAGACGAAGCCACGAAAAAGGCGCTGGAGGACTTCGGAAGAAAGCTCTTCGCTTCCTTCCCTGTGGAAGATAAGGTGGAAGAGGCAGTGGACAATTTCCTGAAGGAATGGGGCGAAGGGGACGCTTTCCATGAAAAACTGGTGCCCCAGCTGGAAAAAGCCCTCCACCACGCCATCACTGCTGCCGGCCATGACGACAGCTTCCGGCAGCGCATGGATCGGTTTGCAAGGGACCTGGCAGTGGAAATCATCTCCTACGAACATGGCTGGCTGGCTCCGGCCATGACGGAAGTGCTGGAAAACTTCACCGACCACGAACTCAATGAATTCGTGGAATCCAAAGTGTGGGGCGAATTGGAAGGCATCCGTATCAACGGCGCCATCGTAGGGCTCCTGGCGGGCTGCGCTTTCTACGTGTTCCTTCTATGGGTGTGGGTGCCGTTGGTGGAGAAATTGTAAATGGTAAATGGTAAATGGTAAATGAAGGTGGGTGGCTTTATGGACACGCCCTGTGGGCGTGAGGGTTGACGGCTTTATGGACACGCCTTCGACGTGAGGGTTCTAAAGATTGACGGGGCTTTCGCCCCGAGGGTTCTTAAGATTGACACGGCCCTTGGCCGTGAGGGTTGAGGTGGGCGGCTTTGCCGCCAGTTTGTAGAAAACCATACAACCGGGCTTCGCCCGTGGGAAAACAGGCAAACCGCCCTGCGGGCGGGAAAACCAAACAACCGCGCCTTTGGCGCGAGGAAATGCACCCCTTTTGGTACCTTCGGTACCACCTTTCCCCCGAAGGGGGAACTTTTCCCGTTGCTATACGATGAGCGACTTAAGTTAGCACAAGGTTGAGCGGAGAGTAAACCTCCCCCTCCGGGGTGGCAAGCGAACGAAATTTGTAGGGAGCCATAAGGCGACTGAAAATTTCGTGAGACGCTTTCCCGTGGAGAGGTGCCGTAGGCAGAAGGGGTGCATTTCCAACGGGCCGCAGGCCCGGTTTTGCGGTTTTCCATTCGCGCCAAGGGCGCGGTTGTAAAGGTTTTATCATAAGAGGCGGCCTTCTATAATTTAAAGGCCGCCTACCGCCGCCGCGAAGCGGCGATGCCACCACCCCTTTTGAACCCTTTGAACCTTTTGAACCCTCTGAACCCTCACGCCCCAGGCGTGTCACTTCTACTTGACGCATAGGGCGCAAGCTGATAAAATAGCATAAGTTGGTGATTGCGGGCCCATAGCTCAGTTGGTCAGAGCCGACGGCTCATAACCGTCTGGTCCCAGGTTCGAGCCCTGGTGGGCCCACCAATGATACTCCCGCTGAGCGAAAGCTCAGCTTTTTTTTATTTCCGGGAGGAAAGATGATGAATTTGACAGCAAGGCTTATGCAGGTGGCGGAGCTGGTGCCTGTCTGCCATTCCATGGCGGATATTGGGACGGATCATGCGTACCTGCCCCTCTTTCTGCTGGAGGCAGGAAAGGCTCTCCACGCCATAGCCTCGGACATTCACAAGGGGCCTCTGGAAAGGGCGCGTACCCATCTGGAAGGAGAGGGGAAGGGGAAAGAAATAGAACTTCGCCTGGGCGGCGGTCTTTCTCCCATCAAAAAGGGGGAAGTGGACGGCGCCGTCATGGCCGGCATGGGAGGCCTTATGATGCGGGACATTCTGGATGCCGATTTCGAAAAGGCACAGGCCCTTTCCTGGCTGGTGCTGCAGCCCCAGAACCATGTGGCAGAGCTGAAGCAGTACCTTTCAGCCCACCATTTCATCATCTGCCGGGAAGACATGGCCATGGAAGATAGGCGGCTCTATGAAATGATGCTGGTGAAGCCCGGCAGCATGAAGGAAATTTCACTCCTGGAGGGGGAAATCGGTGTCACTGAAGAGTACAGGCAGCATCCTCTGTTTCCTGAACATATCCGCCGATTGATCCGCAAAAGGGATTTCCTTATTCAAGGGGTTTCAGAGGATACGGATAATGAAAGAAACCGCAGGAGAAGAGAAAAGGCGGTGGAGGAGAAGAAAAGACTGGAGGCGCACTTATGAATATCAAAGCACAGGATTTGATGAATCTCATGGAAGAATGGGCACCGGCTCGGCTGGCGGAAAGCTGGGACCATCCGGGGCTGCAGGTGGGAAATCCCGAGCAGCCGGTGAAGAAAGTGCTCATTTCCCTGGACCTTACGGAAGCCAACGTGGACAGAGCGGCAAAGGAGGGGGCGTCCATGATTATTTCCCATCATCCCTTCCTCTTCAAATCGCTCCATCGAATCGACCTTTCCACCTATAAGGGGAGAGTCATCGAAAAGCTCATAAAGCATGACATCCTGTCCTTTGCAGCCCATACGAACCTGGACACGGCAAAGGATGGCGTAAACGATGCCCTGGCCGACGCGCTGGATCTCACGGACAGGAGCGGCCTGGTCATGGAGGAGACGGAGCCCCTTCTCAAGGTAGCGGCATACACGGAATTTGTGAAGGCCCGGGAGTTCAAGGGTATTCTGGAAAGGAAATATAAGGGCCGGGCCGGCTATTTCTACCTCTTAGGCGATGCAGATGACAGCAGCCGCATGGGGAAAATGGAATTCAACGCTGCCTCGTCTGCTCTTAAGGAAATCATGGAAGACCTTCGAAGTGTCTGCGGAGAAGTGCACTGTGATATCTACGAACTCAAAAACGGAGCGTCCCATGAATACATGGGACGCCTGGGGAAACTGCCCCGTCCCATGGAGGGAAAGGAAGCGCTCCTCTATATTAAGGAGAAACTGGGCATTCCGGACCTTCGGTATGCAGGAAATACGGATATCACCGTTTGCAGGGTGGCCGTCCTTGGCGGCGCAGGAAGCGAATTCGCCTCCCTGGCCAAAGCAAAGGGCGCCGACCTCTACCTGACGGGAGACCTCAAGTACCACGAAGCCCAGGACGCTGCCGCCATGGGCCTTCTCATCGCAGACGGCGGACACTTCTTCACGGAAAGAGTGGTCGTGCCGAAACTGGCGGAAAGAATCCGGAGAGAGGCAGAAAAAAGAAACTGGGATCTGGAAGTGCTGGAAGACAGCGGGGCAGAGGATATCTTCGGGCATGTGTGAGGGATGCGCCCTTGCGGGCGTGAGGGTTGACGGCCCTTCGGGCCGAGGGTTCTAAAGGGGCTTAAGTTTGACACGGCCTTCGGCCGTGAGGGTTGTGGTGGGCGGCTGCGCCGCCAATATGAATAAAACCTTTACAACCGGGCTTCGCCCGTGGGAAAACAGGCATACCGCCCTTACGGGCGGTAAAAGCGCTCCCCCTTTGGTGGCTGACGCCACCACCTTTCCCCCGCTAAAGCGGGGGCACTATGGGTGCTCAGCATTGTGCTACATGACACCAAGGGTAAACGTAGAACGGTTTATTCTGCCCCCTGAATAGGGTGGCAAGGGAACACGATTCGTAGGGGAGCGCAGCGACCTGAGAATCGTGTGACACGCTTTCCCGTGGAGAAAGTCCGGCGAAGCGGGATAAGGGGTGGCGAACGCAGTGAGCCAATCAGCAGAATGCTGTTCATTGCATATGAAGCCAAGGAAAAGCATAGAGCAGCCTTCCCGCCGACCGGTATTTAACAGCATTGCCTCATAAGCAACTTTTACCGAGATTCTTCGCCTGCGGCTCAGAATGACGAGTTGAGGCGGGAAGGCAGTCTCGTAACGTAGTCTGACGTCTGATTTCTGACTTCTATCGTCTAATCCACGCCCCTATCCTCCGTCGCCTACGGCGCCACCCCCTTCCTAATGAAGGGGGCTCTGATTCTTCGTCATGCAGCACTGGCGACACAAAACTAAATCCCGTAACGCTGACTTTATACTCATCGCCCGCAGGGCGATACCACACCCTCTGAACCCTCTGAACCCTCTGAACCTTCTGAACCCTCTGAACCTTCGGGCCCCAAGGGCCCTTCCCCCTTTGGTGGCTGGCGCCACCACCTTCGCCACGGTGTGAAGCGTGTCACTGGATTCTCAGTCGCCCAAGGGCTCCCTACGAATCCAGTTCCCTTGCCACCCCGCTAGCGGTGGGACAATAAAAATAGATACTTGCCCCTTCATTTTTTACATTGACAATCCTCATTTCCCCATGGTATACTGTTCCTTGCGAGCAGGAAAGATGATTGCGGGCCGTAAGGCGTGAGGAAAGTCCGAGCTTCGCAGGGCAGGATGCCGGATAACGTCCGGCGGGGGTGACCCCAGGGAAAGTGCCATAGAAAAGGAAACCGCCACGCATGTGGTAAGGGTGGAAAGGTGCGGTAAGAGCGCACCAGCAGTCGGGAGACCGGCTGGCTTGGTAAACCCCATCTGAAGCAAGACCGAATAGGGAAGGGTTGAGGCTGCCCGCTGACCTTCCGGGTTGCGTCGCTTGATCATCCAAGCAATTGGATGGCTAGACAGATAATCATCACCGTGCAAACGGTACAGAACTCGGCTTATTGAATGCTCGCCATGCATATGGAAGGATTGGAAATGGTGATTTCCAATCCTTTTTTATTTTTATGAGTTCAGGACTTATGAGAGGATGCGGGAGAGGCGCTTCCGGTTTCTTGGGGCATACTTTGAATGGATTATACAGAAAATATCTTTTGACTTCCTCTTTACATACCTCTTAAAATCCATTATCATTGAAAGAAGCACTGTTTCCTTTCTGATTTAGATTTCAAAAACATACAGAGATTTGTATAAAATAAAGGAAATGGAAAATTTTCGACTTTGGCAGGGGGAACGTTTATGGATTTGGAAAATAATTGGCCCATTGCGCTGGCCTTTATACTGTACCTGGTACTGATGATGAGTATCGGCCTTTATTATTCCCGGAGGCAGAAGAATCTGTCTTCCTACATTCTGGGGGACCGGCAGCTGGGACCGTGGCTCACGTCCATGAGCGCCGAGGCTTCGGATATGAGCGGCTGGATGCTCATGGGGCTGCCGGGGTATGCCTATCTTCATGGTCTGTCTGCGTTCTGGACGGGCATTGGCCTCATTATCGGCACCTGGGCGAACTGGGTCCTTGTGTCCCAGAGGCTTAGAAATTATACGGAAGTGGCCAATAACAGCCTCACCATTCCTGACTACCTGTCCAACCGCTTCGAGGATAAGAAGAACGGCCTGCGCCTCATCTGTGCTCTCTTCATTATCCTTTTCTTCATTATTTACACATCCTCCGGTTTTGTGGCAGCAGGCAAGCTCTTTAATACCATTTTCGGCATTCCCTACCTTCACGCGCTCCTTCTGGGGGCCTTCGTGGTGGTTTTCTACACCTTCCTGGGCGGCTTCTCTGCGGTGGCGCTGACGGATTTCATCCAGGGCACCATGATGTTCTTCACCGTCATTTACGTGCCCGTGGCGGCCACTATCGCCCTTGGGGGACCCATGCCTACGCTGGATATTCTTTCCAAAGAAGGCTCCGATTTCTTCTCCTTCTTCCCCGATTCCACCGGCATGTCCGCCCTTCTGGTCATGATCGTTTCCTCTCTGGGCTGGGGCCTTGGGTACTTCGGACAGCCCCATATCCTTGTGAAATTTATGGCCATCGGTGACCCGAAGGAATTGAAGAAATCTACCCGCATTGCCATGACCTGGGTGCTCCTGTCCCTGTCCTTTGCCATCGCCATCGGCGTGGTGGGGAAGGCTTACCTCTCTACGCCTCTTGAAAACGCCAACGCCGAAAGGGTATTCATCCTCATGGCCGAATCCCTGTCTGCGCCCTTCATCACCGGCATCATCTGGTCCGCTATCCTGGCAGCCATTATGAGTACCAGTTCCTCCCAGCTTTTGGTCACTTCTTCTGCCGTATCCAGAGACCTGTTCCAGGCTTTCCTGAAAAAGGATGCCTCTGAAAAGACCCTCATCCGCGTATCCCGCCTGAGTGTACTTCTGGTTTCCGCCATCGCCGTCTACTTGGGAAGCGACCCTAACAGCTACATTTTCTCCATTGTTTCCTACGCCTGGGCCGGCTTCGGTGCCTGCTTCGGCGCCACCGTACTCCTTTCCCTCTATTGGAAACGGATGACCCTGAAAGGGGCCTACGCCGGTGTCATCGTAGGCGGCCTCACCGTGCTCATCTGGAAACACTTCGAATGGTTCGGCCTCTATGAACTGGTACCGGGCTTCTTCCTCTCCATCGCCGCCATCGTCATCGTGAGCCTCATGGATGAAAAACCGTCCCAGTCCATCCTGGAAACCTTCGAAAAGGCCATGGCCCTGTCAAAATAAGAAATTGGAAATAAAAAAGCGTCTGGAATTTATCCAGGCGCTTTTTTAGTGGGGGTGGGCTGGGGGGGCGCCTGACGGCGCGGCCGGGACCGGGATTGAGATCGGGATAAAGTGCCCTGGCGGCGCGGTCGCGGTCACCGCCGACCGGTATTTTTTAGTGAGCTGCTGAACTAGTGTGCTAGTCGGAGTCAATGTCGGCGCTTACCAAGATTCTTCGCCTACGGCTCAGTATTCTGGTCATATGTCAAGTCTTTTTTTTGAAGAAATTTATTGTTTTTTCTTAA
>ENA-ORCL01000264-ORCL01000264.1-human-gut-metagenome-genome-assembly--contig:-NODE-264-length-24425-cov-100.795260_pt1 | contig 24425 bp, 19 predicted proteins | sample MGYA00242987_ERZ507988 | MGnify/ENA primary metagenome ERZ507988 (study PRJEB26167, sample SAMN06115466) | human gut metagenome | host: Homo sapiens | place: China:Hubei | collected 2016-05-19... | reverse complement strand
GAGTCTCAAATTATTACTTTTGAAAAGTGGAGGTACAAGAGCGGTACAAAAAGGTGCTAAAAAAGCCTTACCATTGATTATAACCAATAGTAAGGCTAAAAAGAAAGGTGCTCATTTTGAGCACCTTAACTATCATTTGTTGTCGATATTAATCGTTGCTTATCACGACTTACTTTCCGATGCAGAAGTGCTTGAAGATATTGTTTAGTGTTTCTTGACTACTGATTTGTCCACCAGTGATTTCGCCAAGTTCCTCCAATACGATTTTCAGGTCTTCTGCAATGATGTCGCCACTCATGCCCATATCCATCGATTCCAATACACGGGAGAGGGATTCGTTGGCACGGATGAGGGCTTCGTAGTGGCGGGCGCTGGTCACGATGACATCGTTTTCTGATATTTCAGGAATGTCGGCTGCTTCTACCAAAGCTTTCTCCAAGAGGGGGATGTTCTCGCCTGTGCGGGCGCTGATGCTCAGGATGCTAATGCTTGCTGGCGAAGACGAGGGTGAAGAGGCAAGGCTGTTCTTATCTGCCGACTGGGCAGAATAATGGAAAGGAAGTGAGGTTGGGTCGAACGAGAGAGCATCGATCTTGTTGAATACCATCAGCAGTTTTTTGCCTTGGTTCTTTTTCTCCATCTCATCAATTTCTGATTCTGCAGGCAGTTCATCGAGGAGCCAGATGATGATGCGGGCCTCTTCCATCTTCTGGAAGGTGCGCTCGATGCCGATGTTCTCCACCACATCGTTGGTCTTGCGGATTCCTGCAGTGTCGATGAAGCGGAAGGTGATGCCGTCGATGAGGGTGGTATCTTCTATCACGTCACGTGTGGTGCCGTGGATGTCGCTCACGATGGCTTTTTCCTCGTGGAGCAGTCTGTTGAGCAAGGTGCTCTTGCCCACATTGGTCTTGCCCACGATGGCTACAGGGACGCCCTGCTTGATGGCATTTCCCGTCTCGAAAGAGTGGGCAAGGGTATTGATGCGGCGCTCTATCTCTTCGGCAAGAGCTCTCAGTTCGCTGCGGTCGGCAAACTCCAGTTCCTCGTGGTCGCTGAAGTCGAGTTCCAGTTCAAGCAGCGAAGTCATCTTCAACAGTTTTTCGCGTAGTCGTGTCAGTTCGTTGCTGAAATGTCCCTTCAACTGGCTCATTGCCATGTGGTGGGTGGCCTTGTTGGTTGAGGCTATCAGGTCGGCCACGGCTTCAGCTTGCGACAGGTCCATCTTGCCGTTCATATAGGCACGACGGGTGTATTCGCCTGGCTCAGCCTGTCGACAGCCCACTTCTGTGAGCCGTAGTAAAACCTGTTGAAGAATGTATCTGCTGCCGTGACAGGAAATCTCCGTGGAGTCTTCTCCCGTGTAACTGTGTGGTGCCCTGAATACGCTAACGAGCACGTCGTCGATGGTTTTTCCGTCCTTATCTTTGATTTCGCCATAATGTAGGGTGTTGGCTTTCGCCCCGGTCAGAGGTTTGCCGCTGGCAGCCTTAAATATATGATCGGTGATTTCTATAGCCTGGTTTCCGCTCAGGCGTATGATGCCTATGGCGCCTCCTGCAGGTGTGGCCAGGGCGCAGATACATTCTTCTGAGTTTGTCATTTATCTATCCTTTTTACTTTTTTACCTTTTTACTTTTTTACCTTTAAACTATATTCTATCGAGCACTACTTTGATGAGGTTGTCGATGGTACTCTTGTATCCAGTATTGGCACTGAGGGCACGTCGGTTGGCGATGACCATGCAGCAGGTGAGCGCCTTGTGTCCGAGGAGCAGCGACAGTCCGGCAAGAGCCGAACTCTCCATCTCGAAGTTGTTGACACGCAGACCGTTATATTCGAACGCCTCAATCTTCGCATTCAGCTCAGGGTCGGCCAAAGGTGCACGCAGTTCTCTGCCCTGTGGACCATAGAATCCTCCACAGGCGATGGTGATTCCTCGCACCATGTCATCGGCGGCAATGCGGTCGAGGAGTTCCGGATTATTGTCCACGCAGTAGGGATTGCCTATCTGGTCGTTCCATTTCACCTGTCGTTTGAATTCCTTCTCGGTGTCAAGGTCGCAGATTTCATTGCGGCGTGCATAGAAGTTGATGAGTCCGTCGAAGCCGATACTTTTCTGTGAGGCAACGAAGGTTCCGGCAGGGCAGTTGAGCTGCAAGCCTCCACAGGTGCCTATGCGCACGAGGGTGAGTGTGGTGTGTTCGGGCTTCTCGGTACGTGTCTTGAAGTCGATGTTTTTCAGAGCGTCGAGCTCGTTCACCACGATGTCAATATTGTCGCATCCTATTCCTGTGCTCTGTACGGTGATGCGTTTGCCCTTATAGGTGCCGGTAATGGCATGGAATTCACGGCTTTCCACCTCGCACTCTTTCTCTTCGAAGTGGGATGCCACGAGGTTTACACGGCCAGGGTCGCCAACGAGAATCACCTTGTCGGCGAGTTGTTCAGGACGCAGATGGAGGTGGAAACAACTTCCGTCCTCATTGATAATCAATTCAGATTCTGCAAAATACTTATTCATAATCTACATGTTTTTTGTCGTTAATAACGTTGGATTGTTCTCGGTTACTCTGCTTTCTGCTATTTAACCCCCAGGCAATAAATAAAGCTTTTGCCCTTACAGGGCGTTTGGTTGATTGCCATTATACCCAGGGCGTTGCCCTGGGCTATGAGCTTCTGCCCTTTCAGGGCGTGCTGCTTGTTTACTTTGCAAACCTAAGTCAAGTTTACTTGAATATTTTGCTGAGGTGCAGTTTATCTTATGCAAAGATAGATAAAATCTTTTTTAATTCAAAAGCCTTTGTGCTTTTTTATATTGAAAGTTTCTTAAATAAAGGAAATAAGTGCCATTTTTAATATTATTTAGAGTGTGATATTCGTTTTTTTCTCCCTAAATGTTTACTTTTGCGTTCGATTTTGCGCGGCAAGGGCTTTCTGCAGTACCTGCTGGCGCAAGGAAACAGGTAAACCGACTAATGGAATATACAACAAAAACAGCATAGTATTATGGCAGAATCTATTGACATCCGCGAGCTCAACATCCGGATAGAACAACAAAGCCAGTTTGTCACCAATTTGGTGATGGGCATGAACAAAGTGATTGTAGGACAGAAACATCTTGTAGACTGTCTCCTAATAGGTCTTCTGAGCGATGGCCACATCCTGCTCGAAGGCGTACCTGGTCTGGCAAAGACCTTGGCCATCAAGACTCTCTCTCAGCTTATCAGCGCTGACTTCAGCCGCATTCAGTTTACTCCCGACCTGTTGCCTGCCGACGTGGTGGGTACACAGATTTATTCTCAGAAGGACGAGACCTTCCATGTGAAGAAGGGTCCAGTGTTTGCCAACTTCGTATTGGCAGATGAGATCAACCGTGCTCCTGCCAAGGTGCAGAGTGCGCTGCTCGAGGCGATGCAGGAGCATCAGGTCACCATCGGCGACGAGACCTTCCGACTGCCCAGTCCGTTCCTTGTAATGGCTACGCAGAACCCAATAGAGCAGGAGGGAACCTATCAGTTGCCCGAGGCACAGGTGGACCGTTTCCTGCTCAAGGTCATCATCGACTATCCTACACTCGAGGAAGAGAAGCTCATCATCCGTGAGAACATCGCCGGAGGTCTGCCCGAGGTACATCCCGTCACCACAGCCGACGAGATACTGAAGGCTCGCCAGATAGTGGGCGAGGTTTACATCGACGAGAAGATAGAGCAGTACATTGCCGACATCGTCTTCGCCACCCGTTATCCCGAGCGTTACGGTCTGTCCGACATCAAGGATATGATTACCTTTGGCGGCAGTCCACGTGCCAGCATCTCTCTTGCCAAGGCAGCCAGGGCTTATGCTTTCATCAAGCACCGCGGCTATGTGATTCCTGAGGATGTACGTGCCGTGGCTCACGACGTGCTCCGCCATCGTGTGGGACTCTCCTACGAGGCAGAGGCTTCCAATGTGACCAGCGAGGAAATCGTGAGCCGCATAATTAATAAGGTGGAAGTACCTTGATTTTGAGGAATAAGTAATAAATGGACACACAAGATATCTTAAAGAAAGTACGCAAGATCGAGATCAAGACTCGCGGTCTCAGCCAGAATGTCTTTGCAGGCCAGTATCACTCGGCCTTCAAGGGCAGGGGTATGGCCTTCGCCGAGGTGAGGGAGTACCAGTATGGCGACGACGTGAGAGACATCGACTGGAATGTGACCGCCCGTTTCCATCGTCCCTTTGTCAAGGTGTTCGAGGAGGAGCGCGAGCTTACCATGATGCTGTTGGTCGACGTAAGTGGCTCTCTCGACTTCGGTACCACACGGCAGATGAAGCGCGACATGGCTACCGAGATTGCAGCCACCCTGGCCTTCAGCGCCATTCAGAACAACGATAAGATAGGTGTCATCTTCTTCTCCGACCGAATAGAGAAATACATCCCGCCCAAGAAGGGTCGCAAGCACATTCTCTACATCATCCGCGAGATGCTCGATTTTCATCCTCAGAGCCAGCGCACCGACATCGGTGTGGCTTTGGAGTACTTCACACGGGTGATGAAGCGCCATTGCACAGCCTTCGTCATCAGCGACTTTTTTGATGACAAGGACTTTCAGCATCCCCTTCAGATTGCCAATCAGAAGCACGATGTGGCTGCCATTCAGGTGTACGATCCACGTGCCAAGGCGTTGCCCGACATCGGACTCCTCAAGGTGTGCGATGCTGAGACAGGTCACGAGATGTATATAGACACCAGTTCCAAGAAACTGCGTCAGGCGCATACACGCCACTGGATGATGCGCGAGCAGCTGTTACGCGAAACCTTTGCCAAGAGCAAGGTCGACTGGACGGCTGTCGCCACCAACGAAGACTTCTCACGAGCTCTGCTCAACCTGTTCATGCAGCGGGGCTGAAAAGCGGAGAAGTAAACCAATAGGGAAAAGAAAAATGACGAAACAGAAGAATATTATCATCATGATGCTTGCCTTCCTGATGCTGTTGCCAGTAGGGTCGACAGCCCAGGAGGTGGTGCAGAAGCTCGACTCTCTGCAGATCCTGATAGGTGAGCAGACGAAGCTTCATCTCAAGGTCACCGCTGCCAAGGGTGCCAAGGTGGTGCTGCCTTCGTTCAAGCCGTCACAGATGCTCACTCCGGGCATCGAGGTGGTGGAGCAGAGCGATGCCGACACCGCCGAGCTCGACGGCGGCAGGCTACAGATAAGCCGCGACTATACGCTCACCTCTTTCGACGAGAAGGTCTACGCTGTACCAGCCCTTCAGGTCAAGGTCAACGGCAAGACCTGTCAGGGCAACCCGTTGGCGCTCAAGGTGCTCACGGTGCCTGTGGATACGGTTCATCCCAACCAGTTCTATCCCCCCAAGGACGTACAGGACAATCCCTTCCTATGGAGTGAGTGGAGTCCTCTGTTCTGGCTCAGCATTCTGGTACTCTTACTCTTCGGTGTCATGCTGTGGCTCTGGCAGCGCCTCCGTCAGAACAAACCTATCGTGATTCGTATGCGCATCGTGAAGCGTGTGCCAGCCCACGAGAAGGCGCTCAGCGAGATCAATGTCATCAAGCAGCAGCACACTGAGTCGCAGGAGACCCAGAAGGAATACTACACCCGCCTCACCACCACGCTGCGCGAGTACATAGAGCAGCGCTTTGGCTTCCGTGCCATGGAGATGACCAGCGGCGAGATTATAGAGCATCTGCAGTCGGCTGGCGACCAGAAGATGATAGACGAGTTGAAACAGCTCTTCCGTACTGCCGACCTCGTGAAGTTTGCCAAGTACGAGACCTTCCTTGGCGAGAATGACGCCAATCTGGTCAACGCCATCAACTTCATCGACCAGACGAAGACCAACGAGCAGACCGTCGAGGAGAAGGTAGCTCCCGAGCTTACCGACCAGGATCGCAAGACGCGCAGTCAGCGCAAGCTCATCAAGGCTTTGCTCTGGGGTGGAGCGATTGTCATGGCAGCCATCACCGCCTACGTGATCTATGGTGCCTGCATGTTGCTGATGTAGGAGTATAGAATAAAAAAGAATAATATTATAAAAACATGGAATTTGCAAGTAAAGCATATTTTCTGTTGCTCCTGTTGCTGATACCTTATATATTATGGTATTTCCTGTACAGGAAGAAGAACGAGCCTACCATGAGGCTGAGCGACACCCGGCAGTTTGCCTATGCTCCCAAGAGCCTGCGCCAGCGCCTTGTCCATCTGCCCATGATGCTCAGATGTCTGTGCTTCGTGCTCATCGTCTGTGCGATGGCTCGTCCGCAGACCCACAACTCCTGGGACAACAAGACGGTGGAGGGCATCGACATCATGATGGCGATGGACGTTTCTACCTCTATGTTGGCAGAAGACTTGAAACCCAATCGTATGGAGGCTGCCAAGGATGTGGCTCACGAGTTTATCTCGGGCCGTCCCAACGACAACATCGGTCTTACCATCTTTGCTGGTGAGGCCTTCACCCAGTGTCCTATGACCACCGACCATGCCAGTCTGTTGCGCCTGTTGCAGGACACCCGTACCGACATTACTGCCCGTGGACTCATCGACGACGGAACGGCGGTGGGTATGGGTCTCGCCAATGCTGTCAGCCGACTGAAGGACTCCAAGTCCAAGAGCAAGGTGGTCATCCTCCTGACCGACGGCAGCAACAACACCGGTGACATTTCGCCTATGACGGCCGCCGAGATAGCCAAGAGCTTTGGCATCAGAGTCTACACCATCGGTGTGGGAACCAACAAGGTGGCTCCTTACCCTATGCCCACAGCGGCTGGCGTTCAGTACGTCAACATGCCTGTGGAGATTGACACCGAGACACTCAAGGACATTGCCCGTACCACTGATGGCAACTTCTATCGCGCCACCAACAACGCCGAGCTGAAGCGCATCTACCACGACATCGACAAGTTGGAGAAGACGAAGATGAATGTCACCCATTTCGCCAAGCGCTACGAGGCTTATCAGCCTTTTGCCCTTGCAGCCCTGTTGGTACTGCTCGCAGAGATAATGCTTCGTATCACCTGGCTCAGAAGAATCCCATAGTGAAGAGACGAGCCGAAGTTCAATTAATATCAAATGAATATGCTAAGATTTGAAGATCCAATATATTTGTGGCTGCTGTGGATGTTGCCGGTACTCGTACTGGTGAGGTTCATAGGATGGCGAAGGAGAAGGGCCAAGCTCCGAAAGTTTGGCGACCCTGAGCTGTTGAAAGCCCTTATGCCCAATGTGTCATCTTATCGCCCCACGGTGAAGTTCGGCTTGCTGCTTGCAGCCTTGGCCCTGCTCATCCTCATGGTGGCGCGTCCACAGATGGGCAGCAAGATTTCTCACGACAAGCGTCAGGGCATTGAGACCATCATCTGTCTCGACATCTCCAACTCGATGTTGGCAGAGGATGTGGCGCCTTCGCGACTCGACAAGAGCAAGATGCTGGTGGAGAATCTGGTCGACAAGTTCACCAACGACAAGATAGGTCTCATCGTCTTTGCCGGCGATGCCTTTGTGCAGTTGCCTATCACCAGCGACTACGTGTCTGCCAAGATGTTCCTGCAGAACACCACACCAGCCCTCATCCAGACCCAGGGCACCAACTTTGCTGCAGCCATCGACCTGGCCACCAAGAGCTTCACCCAGCAAGACCATGTGGGACGCGCCATCATCGTCATTACCGATGGCGAGAACCATGAGCCGGGAGCCGAGGATGCTGTCAAGGCAGCCAAGGATAAAGGCATCAATGTCTTCATTCTGGGAATAGGAAGCACCAAGGGAGCCCCCATTCCTATGGGCGACGGCTCTTATCTCAAAGACCGTACGGGCAACACCGTGATGACTGCCCTCAACGAGCAGATGTGCCGACAGTTGGCTCAGGCTGGCAGTGGACAGTATATTCACGTCGACAACACCAGCGATGCGGAGCAGGCACTCAACGACGACCTCTCCAAGTTGCAGAAGGGCGAGACCGACACCGTCATCTATAGCGAGTACGACGAGCAGTTCCAGGCTGTAGGCATCCTGGTCATCCTCCTGCTCATCCTCGACATCTGTATGCTCGAGGTGAAGAATCCGCTTCTCCGCAACGTGAAGTTCTTTACACATTAAATATTAATCGAAATGTATCTAACTTATCATATCATACCGACCCTGCGGCTGCGCAGGCTGTGTCTGCTGTTGGGGCTGCTCCTCGTCAGTACAGTTGCAGTACTGGCACAGAACGACCGCACCTTCATCCGTCAGGGCAACCGCCAGTACAGGGCACGCAAATGGACGGCTGCCGAGGTGCAGTATCGCAAGGCGATAGCCCGCAATGCCAACAATCCACAGGCGGTCTACAACCTGGGCTGTGCGCTCATGATGCAGCAGAAAGACTCGCTCGCCATGCAGCAGTTTGCCAAGTCTGCCGACTTGCAGACCACCAACAAGATACGCCGCGCCAAGAGTTTCCACAACATGGGCGTCATCATGCAGAACCATCAGGAGTTTGCCAAGGCGATAGAATGTTACAAGATGGCGCTGCGCAACAATCCTCAGGACAACGAGACCCGCTACAACCTGGCGCTCTGCCAGCATCAGCTGAAGAATCAGAAGAACCAGCAGAACCAAAACAAGAACAAGAGCGGCAACGACAAGAACAACAAGGACAAGCAGAACAAGAAGAATAAGGATCAGAACAAGAATCAGAACAAGAACAAGGATCAGAACAAGGATCAGAACAAGCAGAAAAATAATCAAAACAAAGATAAGAACAACCAGTCACAGAAGCCCGAGCAGGACAAGATGAGCCGTGACAATGCCGAGCAGTTGCTCAATGCAGCCGTGCAGCAGGAGAAGGCCACCAAGCAGAAGATGCAGAAGGCGATGAGTCAGCCACGACGCAGGCTGTACGACAAGAACTGGTAAAACAATAAGCAAACATCATTTCATTATGAAGCAAATAGAATGGTACACATTGATGATATTCGTGATGCTGGGCCTGGCGGAGGAAGCCAAGGCGCAGCATGTGGCGGTATCTGCACCAACACATGTTGCTGCTGGCGAGAACTTCAGAGTAGCCTATACGGTCAACGCCCGTGAAGTGGAGGAGTTCCGTATGGGCAATGTGCCCGATGGACTGGAGGTGATAGCCGGACCCTACACCTCTTCGCAGTCGAGCTATCAGGTGGTCAACGGCCACACCAGCTCTTCTTCCTCTTTCACCATCACCTACACGCTCTATGCAGGCAAGGCTGGAACTTACACCATCGGTACCTCGCATGCACTGGTTTATGGCAAGAAGCTCGCAGCCCATCCTGTCAAGATCACCGTCTCGGGCCATGCTCACAACTCTGGCGGAGCACCCAGGATGCACAACGATGATGCCGATGAGCCTCGCATGCGTCAGGCGGGTTCTGCCATCTCGGGCAAAGACCTCTTCATCAAGGTCACTGCCAACAAGAAGCGTGTGCACGAACAGGAGCCTGTGCTCCTTACCTATAAGGTCTATACACAGGTCGACCTTACCCAGCTCGACGGCAAGATGCCCGATCTGAAGGGCTTCCACTCTCAGGAGGTGCCACAGCCACAGCAGAAAGTGCTTCACAACGAGGTCATCAACGGCCGTCCTTACCGTTGTGTCACCTGGAGTCAGTACGTCATGTATCCTCAGATGACGGGCAAGCTCGAGATTCCTTCCATCACCTTCAAGGGTATCGTGGTTCAGCAGAACCGCAATGTCGACCCCATCGAGGCTTTCTTCAATGGCGGCTCGGGTTATGTGGAGGTGCATAAGGCTATCAAGGCGCCTGGCATTACCATTCAGGTGGACCCGCTGCCTGCACGTCCTGCCAACTTCTCGGGTGGAGTAGGCCGCTTCAATATCTCTGCCACGCTCGACAAGAACGACGTGAAGGCTGGCGATCCCATCAACATCCGTGTGGTAGTGGGAGGCATCGGAAACCTGAAACTCCTCAAGCAGCCTGTGCTCAACCTGCCGAAAGACTTCGACCAGTATGACGCCAAGATTACCGACAAGACCAAGCTCACCCAGAACGGTGTGGAGGGCAACATGGTTTACGACTTCCTCGCTGTTCCGCGCAACCCGGGCAAGTACACCATTCCATCGGTAGAGTTCACCTACTACGACACCAAGACCAATGCCTACCGCACCATCAAGACCCAGCCCTTCACCCTCAACGTGGAGCAGGGCGACGGCTCAGACGGTTCGTCGTCGGCCAACTACAGCAATGCCGACAAGGACATTCATGCCCTGAAGTTGGGCAAGAGCAAGTTTTGCGACATCGACGATATGTTCTATGGCAGCTTTGGTTATTGGACGAGTCTGATGGTGCCTCTCATCGCCTTCATCGGTCTGCTCATCGCCTTCCGCCGCCGTGCCATCGAGAATGCCGACATCGTGAAGATGCGTTCCAACAAGGCCAACAAGATAGCCACCAAGCGACTCAAGAAGGCACGCACCCTGATGATGGCCCGCAAGCAGGGCGAGTTCTACGACGAGGTGCTCAGAGCCTTGTGGGGCTACGTCAGCTACAAGCTCAATATGCCTGTCGAACAGCTCTCGCGCGAGAATATTCAGGACAAGCTGTTGGCTCACTCCGTTGATGCCGACACCATAGAGAAGTTTACCCAGGCTCTCGACGAGTGTGAGTTTGAGCGCTATGCTCCTGGCGACCCTGCCGGCAATATGAACAAGACTTTCGAATCAGCCATGACTGCTATTATGGAAATAGAGAATGCCATCAAGGCTGCCCGCAAGCAGGGCAAGAAGACTTCTGCCCGTCAGGGCGACTATACCTTCGGTATGGTGCTGCTGCTCATCTTCATGGGTTTCAGCCTCTCTGCCTCTGCTGTCACTAAGCAGAACGCCGACACCGAGTACACCAAGGGCAACTATCAGCAGGCCATCAAGGACTATGAGGACCTGCTCAAGAACGGTGTTTCGCCCGAGGTCTACTACAACCTCGGCAATGCCTATTATCGCACCGACAACATCACCAAGGCTGTCCTGGCTTACGAGCGTGCCCATCTGCTGTCGCCCGGCGACGAGGACATCAACTTCAACCTGCAGTTTGCTCGCAGCAAGACCATCGACAAGATCACTCCTGTCAGCGAGATGTTCTTCGTCACCTGGTACAAGGCGCTGGTCAACTTCACCAGTGTCGACAACTGGGCCAAGACGGGCATCCTGTCCATCATCCTTGCCTTGGTATTGGTGCTGGTCTATCTCTTCGCGCCCCAGTTGCTGTTGCGCAAGGTCGGCTTCTTCGGCGGCATCCTCTTCTTTGTCGTCTTCCTCTTGAGTTCGCTCTTTGCCTATCAGCAGAAACAGATACTCGTCAACCGCACGGGCGCCATCATCGTGGCTCCTACGGTCAATGTCAAGAAGACTCCTTCCCGACAGAGCGCCGACCAGTTTGTCATTCATGAGGGAACGCGTGTCGACATCACCGACCGCTCTATGGATGGCTGGCGTGGCATCCACCTGGCAGATGGAAGAGATGGATGGATAGAAAGCAAACAACTGGAGGAAATATGATGTTTGGCTCATGTCTTCTCACCGATCTCGAGGTGCTCCACTTCTTCAATGGAAGCGACAATCTGTTCATCGACCAGTTAGCGCTCGTCCTTACGTCGGGGCTCACCTGGATACCGCTTTATCTCACCCTCTTCTACATCATTGTGCGCAACAATGAGACGATGGCGCAGATTGGTCTGGCGGTAATGGGAGCACTCGTCTGTGTGGCTCTTTCCGAGGGTATCACCGATGGCGTGGTAAAACCCTTGGTGGAGCGATGGCGCCCCAACAACGACCCCATCCTGAAATACTCCATTCAGGTGGTGGGCAACCTTCGTGGCAGTGGCTACAGCTTCTTCTCGGCTCATGCTGCCAACACCATGTCGATAGCGATGTTCTTCTCGCTCCTCATGAGGGGCAAGCGCCTCGCCATCGCCCTCTTCTCGTGGTCGCTGCTCAACTGCTGGACACGCCTGTATCTCGGCATGCACTATCCCTCCGACATTCTCTGCGGACTCCTCGTGGGTGCTGTCATCGGTATCGTGTGCTACATAGGTTATCTGAAACTGTATTACAAGGTGTCACCCCACATCACATATATCTCCGACCAGTACACCCCCACGGGTTACGACCACGACGATATCGACAAGATACTCTGCATCCTGGCTTTCACCCTGGTCTATGCCTTCTTGCGGGCGATAGTCATGGCTGGAGGAGTGTAACATTAAAATTCAACCATAATGGATACAAAACATATAAAAATTAGCGATTACAATTACCCCCTTCCTGATGAGCGCATTGCCAAGTTCCCCTTGGCGCAGCGCGACCACTCCAAACTCCTTCTCTACCGTCATGGTGAGGTAGGCGAGGATGTGTTCTACCGTTTGCCGGAATACCTGCCCAAGGGCGGACTGATGGTTTACAACAATACCAAGGTGATTCAGGCGCGTCTGCATTTCCGCAAGGAGACGGGTGCCCTGATAGAGGTCTTCCTCATGGAGCCTGCCGATCCTACCGACTATGAGCTCATGTTCCAGACGGCAGGACATTGCTCATGGCTCTGCATGATAGGCAACCTGAAGAAGTGGAAGGAGGGCAGTCTGAAGCGCGACTTCGAGATCAAGGGTCATCAGCTTACACTCTCTGCCACCATGCGCCGTGGCGACGCCTTAGGCTCTGAGGCTGCCTCTATGGTGGCGAAGGGTGGTGGAACCAACTATTGGGTCGACTTCGACTGGGACAACACGCAGGTCTCCTTTGCCGAGATTCTCGAGACCGTGGGCGAGTTGCCTATTCCGCCTTATCTCAACCGTGCCACCGAGGAGAGCGACAAGACTACCTATCAGACGGTTTACTCGAAGATAAAGGGTAGTGTGGCTGCTCCTACTGCCGGACTTCATTTCACCGATGCCGTGTTGCAGGACATCGACCGCCATGGCATTGAGCGTGAGGAGGTTACCCTTCATGTGGGCGCTGGTACCTTCAAGCCGGTGAAGAGTCTTGAGATAGAGGGTCACCGCATGCACACCGAGTATATCGTGGTGCACCGTCATACGTTGGAGAAGCTCCTGCAGCACCATTGCGAGGTGATTGCTGTGGGTACTACGAGTGTGCGAACCATCGAGAGCCTGTACTATATGGGTGTTCATCTGCTCTCTCATCCCGAGGCGACAGAAGACGATCTGCACGTCAACCAGTGGGATCCTTACGAGTTGTCGGCAGATGGCGGTTTGGTGAATGCCATTCAGCCTTCTCAGGCGATACAGGCCATCATCGACTATCTCGACCGCAATGGTCTGGAGGCTTTGCACTCCAGCACGCAGATCATCATTGCCCCCGGCTATCAGTACAAGATAGTGAAGATGCTTATCACCAATTTCCATCAGCCTCAGAGCACTCTTCTCCTCCTCGTCAGTGCCTTCCTCCATGGCGACTGGAAGAAAGTGTACGACTATGCTCTGGCTCACGATTTCCGTTTCCTGAGCTATGGTGATTCTTCGTTGTTGATTCCGTAATTCATTGCGTGGTTAATGGTTAATGACTGAAGTTGATTAAAGGAGATTTCTCTGAGCGAGACTGGGGATTGTGGGAGCGAATGTGACGATTGCCACATTCGCTCCCATGTTTTTTTACATTCGCTCCCACGAATCTCTGTTTCGCTCCCATGAACGTCAGATTCGCTCTGGCAGAATCGTCTGTAATCCTTTAGCAGAGTGGGCTCTCTGCTTCTGTTCTATTTCTACATCTTTGGGCATATGTTTGTTGTTTATTCAAGTTTCGCAAGCTCAGGAGTTAAAGGAGTTAAAGGAGTTATCGCTCCCTACGGTCGCTGAGGAGTTAAGACAACAGTCTTTTTGGCGTAGTCTTTTAAGCAGCAAGACATACGTCTTAACTCCTTAACTTCCTTAACTCCTTTAACTTCCTGATATGCGAAAGTTCAGTTGTTTAGATTTCGATTGCAAAGTTCGGCATTTTTTTTCGAATACTCGGTGCACCTCTATGACGTGCACTATTGTTAAATCCGTTAAGAAAATAAAAGGTTTTTATACATATTGGGAGGTGTTTTGCCATTCTGCCGTTTTGCCACCCAATTGGAACAATCCTTATAAATGTGGACAAAAATGCGGGCAAATCCCATCCGTTCCCCCTTATTATCAATACTTTATCTCATTTTTCTCGCGTTGTTTATATATAAATGTTGAAATGAATCGGCACGGCAGCAGTTTTGGTAGTAATAACTGTTCAAAAAGGGTAGTAATTTCTGTTTTTTCGCTTTTTTGTAAAAGATGGGTTTTAGCCTAAAAAGGTAGGGTGCCCATTTTTGCCCACCCCCGATTTGGGCCGCAAAAAATGCCTGTTTTTTGCCTCCGTTCCAATGTTTTGGGCATGTTGCCCACATGTTTTTTCGTTTTCTTTTACATCGATTTTGTGTTTTTCTTCATGATTTTTGCATATTTTCCCATTTTCTTGTCAAATTTTCTGCTTGAGCAAACGCAAATTGGCAGATTTAGGGAGTAATTTGCTGTGTTTTTGATGATCATCCCATGCAAATTTCGCATAATTTTCCGACCTGTACGGTTGAAATTATCCAGCACGCCCTCCTGTATGGTTGAAATTACCCTGCACGCCCTTCTGTATGGTTGAAATTACCCAGCACACCCTTCTGTATGGTTGAAATTACCCAGCACACCCTTCTGTATGGTTGAAATTATCCTGCACGCCCTTCTGTATGGTTGAAATTACCCTGCACGCCCTTCTGTACGGTTGAAATTACCCAGCACGCCCTTCTGTATGGTTGAGTTTACCCAGCACGCCCTGAAAGGGCAGAAGCTCCTAGCCCAGGGCAACGCCCTGGGTATTAATGATATACAACTAACGCCCTGTAAGGGCAAAAGCTTTACATATCGCAGAGGTTTTTCATTTTTTTATTAGGTGTATTTTAAAGCTTTTGCCCTTACAGGGCGCATTGCTGATTACCTTATACCCAGGGCGATGCCCTGGGCTAAGAGCTTCTGCCCTTTCAGGGCGTGCTGCTTATATGGGCTTTTGGACCATTTCAGGGCGTGCTGCTGTGGGACTTTTGGGCCTTCGCCTGTACTTGAAACCTGCTAACTTTAAAAGAATTATCCAGAAAAAAGAGAGAAAATGATGGCAATTTGAGAAAATAATCGTAAATTTGCAATTGTAAACCAAAGATCCTGGAAGATGGTAGAGATAAACGATAGAAGATTGCCAGTAGGCATCCAATCTTTTGAGGTAATCAGAGAGGGTGGATACCTTTATGTTGACAAGACAGATATCATCTGGCAGCTTGCCAACAGAGATAAAAAGTATAATTACCTGAGCCGCCCACGCCGCTTTGGTAAATCTGTCCTTGTTGATACACTCGAAGCTTATTTCTTAGGCAAGAAGGAACTCTTTGAGGGACTGAAGATCATGCAGATGGAGACAGAATGGGTGAAGCGTCCTGTCATCCGACTGGATATGAGTCTTGCAGGAGCTGCACCGGAAAGTGTGCGGAGCTATCTGGACAATGCCTTCCATCAACTTGAGTCGGAGTACAGAATTGCTGTACGACAGGACAGTTCTCTTGCCGACCGTTTTGATGCTATCATTCAGACTGCATATAATAAAACCGGGCTTCAGGTGGCCATTCTCATCGACGAATACGACTCGCCCTTGCAACATTCCTGGAAAACTCCGCAGCATGAAGCATGTACTGCTGTTTATCGTGAGGTGTTTGCCATCCTCAAGGCAGATGACAAATACGAGAAGTTTGTCTTCATCACAGGTATCACCAAGTTTACGCAAATCTCTCTCTTCTCTGTACTCAACAATCTGAGCAACATCAGTTTTGAGCCAAAATATGCCGCCATTTGTGGTATTACCAAGGAAGAAGTCTTACGTGATTTCAAGCCGGAAATCAATAAACTGGCTGAATACGAAGGTTGGACTTTCGACGAAGCTGTGGCACAACTGACAGCCTACTATGATGGCTATCATTTCAGTCGCCGCAACATGGTAGATGTATTCAATCCTTTCAGTCTTATCAATGCCCTGTCAGATTCTGACCTGAAGAACTACTGGGCTTCATCAGGTGCAACCTCCATGTTGCCTAAGTTTGTGGATAATATGGAACTCAAACTACGTAATTTTGACCCTTGTACCATTCTTCGCCAAACCATCGAGACCTCTGATGTGACAGGTGGTGGAGCAGAACTGTTTCTCTATCAGTCCGGTTACCTTACGATAAAGGGTTACCAGATGGGAGTTTATATTCTGGGATTCCCTAACAGTGAGGTAAGACAAGCGCTTTATGAGACTGTGTTGCCTGCCCTGACTCTGCGAGGCAACTCTGATATCCAATCAATTCAATCAGATTTGTTGCTTTCCATTCAGCTTGGCAATCTTCCCGAAGCCATGAAATGCCTGAAAGCCCTCATAGCTGATGTGCCCTACAGCAACAAGAAGCTCGCCAGCATGGATATGGAGGAGCGTTATCGCCTGATTATGAGCACCATATTCAATGCCATCGGTTGCAGGGTGGAAGTAGAAAAGATGATTGCTACGGGCAGGATAGACATGGTGGTGGAAACCACCCAATATATCTACGTCCTGGAGTTGAAGTTGAGCGACAATGGTGGTGTGGATGCTGCAGCAGAGCAAATCAGAGCCAAGCAGTATGCCGAGCCTTTCAAGGCCGACAAGCGCAAGGTCATCGCCCTCGCCATAGAGTTGGATGATAGGGGAAAGGGTTTGGTAGATTGGAAGGAAGTTTAACTTCTATAATTTCTGAACTTGAAAACCACTTTGTTTGGGTGGTAAAATATAATTTTAAGTCCTGATTTAACATTATTAGATACAAATATGTCAAAGAAATCTACTTTTATGTTATTTTTCTTACTGAAAAGTTTGTATTATCAATGATTATTCGTATTTTTGCAGCACGAGAACCCGCCAAGCCTCTCAACGATGCTCAAATGTGCGGGTCGTTTTTGTTTTTATGGGTATTTCAAAGAGACATATACCAATCAGTACCCACCTTCATGGATGCTGGCCGAGATATTGCCATTTGGTGTAATCTCTATTTGTGCTACCATGCCTGTCAGAATGTCCCGTCCTTGGATTAAAAGGCATATGGAGCTACTACAAACCACCTCACATCACCCACATTTTTTGTAATTCCAGTGTGACAGAAGGTTAAACCTCAGATTTTTGAAGCAACTTTCTTAGATAAATCCTTGTTGGTTTCAAAATAAAAACGTAATTTTGCATAAGATATCCTGCATTGGGCAATCTGAAAGATAGCTTTCATTGCGCTCGATAGTGCTATCTTTGCATAAGATTTTAGAAAACAAACGATAATGGAACAGGTAGAAGAAAGATATATTAGTTTGCTAACCGACTTTGGTTTCAAGCGAATTTTTGGATCGGCTCCCAATAAGGATTTGCTCATTTGTTTCCTCAACAGCTTGTTTAATGGTAAACAGGTTGTGAAGGATGTGTCGTATCTTAACCCGGAGCATGTGGGCGATGTCTACACCGACCGCAAAGACATCTTCGATGTATATTGTGAGGGCGAAAACGGCGAGAAGTTCATCGTTGAAATGCAGAATGCTTATCAGGCGTATTTCAAGGACCGCTCCCTCTTCTACTCCACCTTCCCTATCCGAGAACAGGCACCAAAGGGGAACGACTGGGATTTCAAGCTTAATCATGTCTATACCATTGCCCTGCTCAATTTCAACATGTATGAGGATGCCTTCGACAAGGAGAAAACCCGCCATCATGTACAGTTGTGCAATACCGCTACCCACAAGATTTCCTACGACAAGCAGGAGTTTATCTATGTAGTACTAGCTAAATTCAATAAGACACTAGGAGAATTGGAAACGCTCTACGAGAAGTGGCTCTATGCACTGAAGAACCTCTATAAGCTTAGTCAACGACCTAAAGAACTGTGCGACAAGGTTTTCGACCGCCTCTTCGAGGAAGCAGAGATAGCCAAGTTTTCTCCGCTGGAAATGCGGGAGTATGAAGCCAGTAAAAAGGCTTATCGTGACATTAAGAATTCCGTGGATACAGCCAAGCGCGAAGGAATCGCTGAAGGCATGGAGAAGGGCATGGAGAAGGGCATGGAGAAGAGTATGAAGCAAGGCATAGAGAAGGGCATGAAGCAAGGCATGGAGAAAGGTCTTGAGCAGCGAAGCCTTGAGATTGCCAGAAAGATGCTGGCAAAGGGAATGGATGCAGCGTCGGTGATGGAAATTACTGGTCTGTCGGCGGAGCAGATGCAGCAGCTGAAAGCGGAATTTTAGATGATAAATATAGTCAATATAAACGGGCCTATATGCACACATTATAGTGGCATATTGAGCAAACGCATATTGGCAGATTTGGGAGTTTTTAAGGTAACTGAATTGCGTATGTGGTTCAAGCACGCCCTGAAGGGGCAGAAGCTCTTAGCCCAGGGCAACGCCCTGGGTATTAATGACATACAACTAACGCCCTGAAAGGGCAAAAGCTTTAAAATTATGGCGCAATCCTTATCAAAGATTTACATCCATTTGATTTTCCACATCAAATCAACGAGTCCCAAAATCCGTGAAAATGATTTGGGACGACTTCATCAATATATCGGCAAACTTGTAAAAACATCGGGATGCACCGAGATAAAGACTGGTGGTATTGGCGATCATGTTCATGTGTTGTTCATATTATCAAAAGATGTCACGATTTCCCAAATTGTTGAGGAAATCAAACGAAACAGCAGTAGATGGATAAAGGATTTCGATCCGGTTTATTATCGTTTTTTCGCATGGCAGGGTGGTTATGCAGCATATTCCATCAGTCAATCCGTTGTAGATAAAACATTACAATATATTGACAACCAGAAAGAGCACCATGCCAGACATTCGTTTGCAGAGGAATATAAAGCATTTTTGGATTTATATAAGGTGGAATATGTTGAAAAATTCGTATTCCGTGATTAAGATAGAGTGATGTATTAAAGTTTTATTAGGTGTATTTTAAAGCTTTTGCCCTTACAGGGCGCATTGCTGATTGCCTTTATACCCAGGGCAACGCCCTGGGTATTAATGAAATACAACTAACGCCCTGTAAGGGCAAAAGCTTTACATATCGCAGAGGATTTTCATTTTTTTATTAGGTGTATTTTAAAGCTTTTGCCCTTACAGGGCGCATTGCTGATCGGCATTATACCCAGGGCGTTGCCCTGGGCTATGAGCTTCTGCCCTTTCAGGGCGTGCTGCTGTGGGTTGCTTGGCCTTCAGGGCGTGCTGCTGTGGGCTTCTGCCCCTTTCAGGGCGTGCAGCTTATATGGGCTTCTTGACCTTTTGGGCGTTTGCTTATATGGGGTTTGGGGGCCTTCAGGGCGTGCTGCTGTGGGTTGCTTGGCCTTCAGGGCGTGCTGCTATGGGCTTCTTGACCTTCAGGGCGTTGCTGCTTATATGGGCTTCTGCCCTTTACCTTTGCTTTACCCTTCGGCCAGCGATTTTCAATTCCGCTACGCGCCGGTGACCGTTGGTTCAGGGCGTGATGCTTTAACTTCTCCAAAATTATTTCGGCCAGTGTAATCGTTTGCACAGATATTTGCGCAAAAAATACCTTGTAATCGTACCTTGACTTTTACATTTTTTATATATTTGCAGCGAAAAAGAAAAGTGAACCAATAAAATCGCCTACGGGCGTTGCAGGAAAGGACTGCAATTCGTTAAACTGAAATATTGAGCAAAGGAAAATTGTTGTTTCTAACTAACTTATTATTCTTTCAATTAAGAACAATGTAGTTATCCATTCCGATGGAATTCATTGGTTTGGGAAAACAAGGAAAGTAAAACCTACAGGAAATGACGAGTTAACTAAAAGCTAAACATAAAGTTTAAAACTATAAAAATATGAAGAAAAGATTTACACTAATGATGATGGTGTTATGCATCTTAATGAGCATACCACTGAAAATGATGGCTGAAATTGTCACTATCCATTTTGTAGATGAAGATGGATGGGGAGATTATGCTGCTTATGTATATGATAAAACTAAACCAGATGATGGTTCTAATTTGGTGACAGTTAAGTGGCCTGGTCAAGTAGCTAAAGCTACGGACATAAAGGAAGTCAATTATAAGAATGGTAAGAAAGTTAAAGTAGTAACATGGGAAATTGACTTGAAAGAATGTGCTTCTGGGAATGCATACGTCTTATTTAATAATAATAAACATAATAATGTAGAAAAGAAGTATCCTTCTTCTGTAGGTTGGGCAGTTCAGGATGGTCTGTATTATTATAAAAACGGAACAACTTCTACAACTCCTCCTTCAGAAGGTGGCGACAGTGGCTCAGGAACAACTTCTCCCACTATTTCCGTTAAAAGTAATTATGGTCAAGATTGGGGCGTTAACAATAAATTCAATTTTAGCTCGACAGATGGTAAAATCTATACTTGTGAATTGAAGGATGTTCCTGCCAATGAAACAGTTTATTTCCGAATTGTGAAAAATGATAAAGAGTGGGGTCCTAACTCTGGCTCAAACTTGGTATTGACAAGTGATTATCAGACAATTTATCAAGTTGATAATTCATCTAACTATCTTCAGATTGGTCCTTCTACTGTCCAGTCTACTTATACTATTACTTATGATAGTGAAAATAACAAGATTAAGTGTACATCAACAGGCAGCACAACCGTTGATTGGAATACTGTGGAAACGAATCGTCTCACAGAAAAAAAACGTGTATATACTCAGGGATTCTATCTCGCTGGTAGCTTCTTTACCTTTGATAAAGATAAAGTTGATGGAGAATATAAGATAAATTATGGTGATGCTGTGTTCAAGTTCCAGCAGCAGAATGACCAATCAATTAGTGCAGTTGCAGAAACTGCAGATGATGTATATGATGTATATATGGTTGAGATACCTGCTTCTCTTGATGCTCATGCACAGGTAATGTATGTCGATGAGTCTGGTCAAGCTAAGAAGCTATTTTGTCCTATGTCTGCTTACGGTATTAGTGAGACTTGTCCTACTACAGAGGCAAAGTCTACTAAATGGGAAATTTTGAAAGGAACGGAACAGTTTTCAGAGAATAATAATTATTGGGATTTTTCTACTCGTAATAAGCCTAATAAGGGATATTCTGATGGATTGTACGAAGTATATATTGCTTTGGACAAGAGAACTCATGAGCCAGCTAAGTGGATGATTAAGCATCAAGCAAAGAAGCGTGTGGCTTACTTCATCAGCGATGCTCCTGATGCCACTGCTATGCCTCTTTATGATGCTTACACATCAGATGATCAGGGAGGTCGATTTAGCAATAAGTTCTTTGCTACAGTCAATCTCGCTGCAAATCGTTCGTACTATGTAATATCCAATTATGTACGAGATAATCAATATGCTGGATGTGCAAGTTCTTATGGAGCTTTTAGTTCAGGGCTTCATGCTATTTCTTGTCCAACGACTAATAAACTTTTCATGTTGGGTAATGCAGCTAAAGATATCTCTCTGACAGATGAAAAGAATCAGTTTAATCAGTTCTCTCCTAACGAAAAGCCTATGCCTGGTGCTCGTTCTGGCAAGAATCAGAGTGTTGTAATTGTCGAATACAATCCTTCAAATGGTGATGAAACTAGTGCACAGCTTGATAAGCATTTTGGTATTCGTGGACAAGTGTTAGTCCGTTCAGACCGTAAAGAACTTACCTCTGTATCTCTGGTAGGTGATGCTATTCCTGGTACTTTGAATGCGGATGGTACATGGAATTACAAATCTAAAATAGCAGATATGACTTATGATGAAACCGAGCAGTGCTATAAGGCGACAGTCGTTACAACTGTAGCTGATAATGGAAAATCAAAGTTCAGATTTGTAGGTAACCGCAATCAGAAAATTACTTGGTTTGAGGATTCTAATTCTGATGACAATGCCATGGCAAAGCATCCTTTTGATTCTGATGATACATCAGTTCATGGTCATACAGCTGATGCTAATGATCCTAATAAGGTAAATTATACAGAAAATGGTGACCCTACCAGTGCAGATTATGATAGTTGGAACATCATCTGGAACCGTCCTGCAGGTAGATGGACTGTACGTCTTTTCTTCTATACTACCAGTGATGGTAATAATCCTAAGACTGATTATTATTATACCATTACTGCAAGTAGGGATATGGAATTGTATGATATAACGGATATTGTTTATGGTTCCGAAACCAACAAGCAGAATATCCATAACAAGGGTGAGTATAAGTTCTTGAGAACATGGAGTGCTAAAAAGACATGGAAGATTTCAAACAAAGTTGATGTTTTCGTTGTGAACAATGTGGCTGAAGGCGAATCTGCAGTTAAGTTGACTTTGAAGAAGATTAATAAACTCGATGATACAGGTAATTACAACATTATTCCTGCTGAAACTGGTGTGATTCTTGCAACAACGAGTGAGGCTTCCGAGATAGCTGGAGCTCATTTTGTGACTCGTCAAAATTACACTTCTTACAACAAATTGGTTATTCCAATGGAGGAAAATAAGCCAGAATATGTTTACGAAGGAGAGGACAACCTCTTACTCCCATTGTATTATTCAGAGGTTAAACCTGCTTCGGATGAAAAGAATTTTAACTATTTCTTTGCTTACTATAATGCTCTTATTGCGACAAAGAAAACCGACCTGTATGATGAATCAGACTACCTCCTTGGATTCTGGATTTCCAAGGGTAGTAAGCCATATCCAGGTAACAGTAGTTATTTGCCAATAGCTAAGGAAAAAGCAGCAACTATGAATCGCCTTGGTACAAGTTATGATGATTTTGCATCTAATGCCACTGGTGGCAGTGCGAAGAAGGTTCCTGGAATCATATTTGACTTTGATAATGTTGGCGGTACAACAGGTATCAACGAGGTGGTAAATCAGAGCACTAAGTTGAACGACGGCAAATACTACACCCTGAGTGGTCAGCAGGTAGAGAAGCCTACAGCAGGTGGTATCTATATCCACAACGGCAGAAAGTTCGTGGTTAAGTAAATATAAGCATTGTAGAACAAGTAAGCGAAGAATAAGATGAAAAAGAAATATATACAACCGAATGTTTCAGTAAGTTTTGTTGTTGTGGAGTCACAACTGTTGGGACAATCGCAAGAAGGAGTTAATTTTGGGCCAGGTGAATTGGGTGGAGGTTTCTCTAAACCGCACGATTTCACCGACGACAGTTTTGACACAGCTTGGCCTAAGGGTAAATCACCCTGGGAAGACTGATGATTAGGCTTCATTACATTTTCAGTAAATAGTAAGAATAGGTTGAGAAAAGTGTAAAATTAATTAAAGGGTTAGTTTAATTAGTTTATTAATCGCTATTATCATTAAAGAGGGCTGCAGAGATGCAGTCCTCTTTTGTTTTGCAGAGTGTAGAATGTTAAGATATTTATGCAATCGATTGCATATTAATTTTCGCAATTTTTAGCATTTATTTTACCACCTTATATATATAAAGAGTAATTTTGCATTAGTAAGCTAACTGAAGAATCGAAAGTGGTTTAAGTATGGGCTGAAGGCCCAAAAGCTCCAATGAGCAGCACGCCCTGAAAGGGCAGAAGCTCTTAGCCCAGGGCAGCGCCCTGGGTATAATGGCAATCAGCAATGCGCCCTGTAAGGGCAACAGCTTTATATATTGCCAGGAGTTTTAAAGCTTTTGCCCTTACAGGGCGACAAGTTACCGCCCAAAACAACCCAGGGCGCTGCCCTGGGCTATGAGCTTCTGCCCCTTCAGGGCGTGTTGGGGACGGGCTTCTCCCGTACCGCATACCATAAACGAAGAGCATCTGCCCCTTCAGGTCGTATAGGGGACAGGGGTATCTCTGAAAATCGCTTGTCGAAGGATATGTAAAGGTCATCAACTCCTATTATCAGCACGCCCTGGAAAGGTAAAGCTCCTTTTAAGCAGCACGCCCTGTAAGGGCAGAAGCTCTTAGCCCAGGGCAGCGCCCTGGGTATAAAGGCAATGAGCAATGCGCCCTGTAAGGGCAACAGCTTCATATATTACCAGGAGTTTTAAAGTGAAGGATTTAACAATCAAATAACTAACATAGATATTCATCACTAACTAAAAATTAAATAACCAGTCTATCAAATGAGGAAATTTACATTTAGGCTATGGGCAGTCCTTATGCTCATGTTGGTCTCTATGCAGACGATGGCTACGGACACGTTTACCAGCAATCGTACTGACTTCCGAGACGAAAGTATTTATTTCATGATGACCACTCGTTTCTACGATGGTGACACAGGAAATAATGTGCTCTGTTGGGATAACCAGTCGGAGCAGATCAAAACAAAAGACCCTTGCTGGCGAGGCGACTTCCAGGGTGTCATCGACAAGCTCGACTACATCAAGGC
>ENA-ORCL01000251-ORCL01000251.1-human-gut-metagenome-genome-assembly--contig:-NODE-251-length-24903-cov-15.007049_pt1 | contig 24903 bp, 23 predicted proteins | sample MGYA00242987_ERZ507988 | MGnify/ENA primary metagenome ERZ507988 (study PRJEB26167, sample SAMN06115466) | human gut metagenome | host: Homo sapiens | place: China:Hubei | collected 2016-05-19... | reverse complement strand
AAACGGCTTCCGTGTAAGGTCAAAAATGTCAGGTTTATTAATAGGAATCTAATTTACACAAGGAATTTTACACCCTCAATAGCCCGGCTCAGAAATGTTGCTGATTTCTGCCTAAGGAAGGAGGCTCTGGCTCTTCGTCATGCACCACCGGTGATACAAATGTAAATTTCGTAACGCTGACTTTATAATCATTGCCGCGAAGCGGCTATCCACAACTCTCTGAACCCGAGCCGCAGCGCGGCTCCAATGGCGATACCGCCCCCTTGAGCGAAGCGAACACAACTTTTCTACACAACCTGCCGCCGTTAGGCGGCCATAACCTTCGGGGCCAAAGGCCCCGTCAACCTTCCCCTCTGAACCCTTTGAACCAGCCCGCCGGAGGCGGGCCGAACCTTCTGAACCCGGGGCGGCTCCGCCGCCCCCTAGGGTTTCAATCCTTCCACCTGCTTTCTGATACTTTTCACGTCGCTCTGTATCTGCTTCATAGTCTTCATGGGGCCCGACTGGTCCCTGGCGTCGCGGAGGCTCATGGTGCGGCCCGTTTCTTTGTCCACCAGTTCGATGGTGCCCAGATGGAGTCTGCCGTTGATGATGTGGAAGGCGTCGGTGCGGATGATGCCGAAGTTGGTGTCAATGGCTACGTCGTAGAAGTCCACGGCCCGCCAGCGGTTGTTGAAGGTGCCGGAAATGCCGTTGAAGGGGATGAGCATATAGAAGCCGGGGGTGGAGGAGAAGCGGCCGAAGGCGACGAGGTGTTTCTGGTCTCCGTCGCAGTGGATTTCGCCGTCCAGGTCCACCAGGCAGTAGAATTTGGGCTCATTGGAGGGGATGCGGCTGTCCAGGTCTTCGCCGTGGAGGTAGATGTCGTAGGAGCGGCTGTCGATGTTGTAGTTCCCGCTGGCGCTGACGGTGCCTCCGTAGACCCGGGCGTTGACGCCGGTGAAGGTCATCTCTCCGTCGTCGTAATGGATATTTCCTTTTACGTTCATGAAATCCAGGGCAGGAATATGAAGTTCCTTCATGGTCACTTCGCCGTCGGCCTGCAGGTGGGCGAGGGGACCGTTTCCTTTGGCGGTGAGGGTCATTTTATCGTGGATATCGTCGCCCAGTCCCAGGGAAGAGGGGTCCACGCCCCGGGCGGTGAAGCTGATGATGGAGGGCAGGCCCTTTTCTTTGAAATTGGTCTCACAGGAAAGTTCTACGCCGTCGCCTACGGCGGTGCCGCCAAAACTGCCGGTGGTGAGGCTGATTTTAGTGAGGCCCCTGGTGTCGATGGCACCGGCCATGTTCACGTGTTTCATGATGTAGTGGCGCTCCCGGCAGCTGGCCTCCATGCGGGCATTCCGGATGGTGAGCCGGCATTTGAGGGGCCTGCTTTTCCGGTTGAAATTGGACACTTTGTCTTCCAGCGTTTCATCGGAAGGCGTTTCCTTTTTCTCTTTCGGCTCCTGCTGCTGCCTGACAAAATCCACCTTCATGTTTTCGTCGAAGCGGACGGCAAAGGTGGGATTGTTCAGGGTGATTTCCTCCAGGGTGGTGGAAACCAGGTGCTTTCGGATGATATCCCAGGGATTCACTTTGAATGATCCGGAGGGGACGCGGAGGATGGGATTTCCGTCGGGGTCATCCCAGGCAAGGTTTTCAAAGGTGACGCCGCCGTGAATGTTGGCGGTAATGGATTCTACGGTGATGGTGCCCCGGAGCATGTCCTGCCTAGTGACGGCGTAGTTGAAAATCCGGGCGGCGCCGCAGCTGGCGATTTTGGCAAGGAGAAGGATAAGGCAGAACAGGACGAGAAGGATGCCCAGAATGGCAAGGGCGTAGGGGCCCCACCGCTTTTCATGGCGCAGTCTGGTGAGCTTTTCCTTCATGGGCATCCTCCTTACTATTTAATGAGAAATCAGGTATTTCCGGATTCTTTCTATGCGCTTCGGTGTATCGGGGTGGTCGTTCAAAAGGCTTTTGAAGAAGCCTCCGCTGCCGCCGCCGTAAATGGATTCGATGCGGTTAAGCCCCAGGGCCAGGCCCCGCCCCAGTCCCAGACGGCAGGCGTAGGCGTCGGCTTCATATTCTTCCTTCCGGCTGCCGAAACGGGAGATGAAGAGCATCGGTGTCTGGAGGAGGAAGGAGAGAATATTGTACTGCAGGCTGATGAAGAGGGCGAAAAGGTTGATAATAAGGCCCAGAAAGGGAATCCATATGAGGAGCCGGCAGATGAGGAAAATGGTGTTGTACACCAGGACGATAATCTGGCCGAACCAGGACATGCCTACGCAGAGCAGGTTGGCGCCGGTGTGGCCCCGCTGGATATGCCCCATTTCATGGGCCATGACGCCAAGGAGCTCCTCTTCCGGAAACTGGCGGAGAAGGGGCGCCATGACCACAATGCTCTTTCCCAGGGAAAAGGCGTTGTACTCATTCCGCAGTCCCACGTACAGGCGGTAGTCCGAAGGGTCAAGCTCTCCCCGCCGGCAGATTTCATGAAGCCCCTCCTCCAATAGGCGGGCATCCTCCCCGTAGGCCTTGCGGCCGCCTTCGGAATAGACAAAGAACCGCTCCATCACCCCCAGCCGGGCCAGAATGGCAGGTATGATGACGGAGGCCAGGGAAAGCTTCAGGAGGAGCGTGCCGTCATCGACCCCTGTGGAGGTGCCGCCCATGTAGTAAAGGGACAGCATGACGGACCAGAAGGAGAAATCCATAATAAAATTAACTATAAAAGTAAGGATAACCAGAATGACAGGGGTGAGGGACATGGCAGTCTCCTTTCCATAGGGCATGAATGACTTGTGTCTTTCCCTAATCATATCACGAAAAAGAAAACACGGTAAAATCGGAAAATGATTTTACCGTGTTTTTCTCTGGGGTGCTGCATGATTCTAATGGTAAGCGTAGAGTGGTATGATTCTGCTCCTTTAAAGCAAGAAGGTTCAGGCGCCTTACGACGCCCGGGTTCAAGCCGCCATTGGGCTCACGCCCTTGGCGGCTCCGGTTCCGCCCACAGAGCGGGCTGGTTCAGAGGGAGTTTTATAGGCCGCCTTCGGCGTAAGGGTTGACAGGCCCAAAGGGCCCGAAGTTTGACAGGCCCTGGCGGGCCCGAGGCTTCATATAATCTGCGGCGAAGCCGCCACCACAACCCTCGGGCCAAAGGCCCGTCAAACTTAAGAACCTTAAGAACCCTCGGGGCGAAGCCCCGTCAACCTTCCCCTTTGAACCCTCTGAACCTTTTGAACCTTCTGAACCCGGTCCGCGCCCAAAGGGCGCGGACCCCTCACAAATCCCTGAAATGAAACTGTTTCTTCCCGGAAGCGTAGTCTCCCACAATCTGTCCATGGCCCAGGAGTTTGTATTTATAGGACACCAGGCCTTCCAGTCCCACCGGGCCGCGGGCGTGGATTTTAGAGGTGGAAATGCCCACTTCCGCGCCGAAGCCGTAGCGGAAGCCGTCGGCGAAGCGGGTGGAGGCATTCCGGTAGACGCCGGCGGAGTCCACGAGAGTCATGAAGCGCCTGGCGGTTTCCTCATTTTCCGTAATAATGCAGTCCGTGTGGTGGGAGCCGTAGGTATTGATGTGGCTGATGGCTTCATCTACCCCATCCACCAGCTTAATGGCCAGGATGAGGTCCAGGTATTCCCGGTGCCAGCTTTCACCTTCGGGAATCACATCTACCGGAATGATACGGTTCACTTCCTCGGTGCCCCGGATGGTGACGCCTGCCTGATGGAGAGCATCCGCCAGCTTTGGCAGGAAACTGCCGGCAATGCTCCTGTGTACCAGCACCGTTTCCACGGCGTTGCAGGCGGCGGTGTACTGGGTCTTCCCGTCCATAATGAGGGGGATGGCCTTTTCTATGTCGTAGTCCCTATCCACGTACATGTGGCAAACGCCGTCGGCATGGCCCAGGACGGGGATGGAGGTGTGGTTCATGATGTACTGCACAAAGGCGTTGGAGCCCCGGGGAATGAGAAGATCCACGGAACCGTGGCATTCCAGCAGTTCGTCGATTTCATTGTGCTGCTCCGCCTGGAGGAGGCACTTTTCCGGAAGGCCCGCCTTCATGGCCGCTTCATGGATAAGGGTGAAAAGAATGCGGTTGGTATAGGTGGTTTCCTTTCCGCCCTTCAGGATGGCGCAGTTGCCGCTTTTCAGGCAGAGGGAGGAAATCTGCACCAGCGCGTCGGGACGGGCTTCAAAGATGACGCCGATGACGCCGATGGGGCAGGTGACCCGGGTAAGGGTGAGCCCTTCATCCAGCTCACGGTGCAGGGTCACTTTCCCGATGGGGTCCGGCAGGGAAATCAGACTGGTGAGCTCTTGGGTCACATCGGAGAGCTTGGTTTCATCAAAGGTGAGACGCTTCATCACTGCTGGAGCCACCTGGTTTTGGACGGCCAGGGCAAGGTCCTTCCGGTTGGCTTCAAAGATTTCTTCCCTGTGCTCATCCAGACTGCTCCGAATGAGCGAAAGCGCCTCATTCCGCTTCTCCAACGGCATGGCGGCCAGCAGAGGGGATGCCAGTTTCATCTGTTTCGTTTCTTCTCGTATATCCATGGGGAAATCTCCTTTCCTATAGTACTTCCATTGTATGGGACTGTGGGGAGGGAGTCAATATGTTTGATAGAAGTTTCCTGTTGGTATGAAATACAGCGGTGTCATGCCGAGTAGGAAACTATATGCGAAAAGCTTCCTGTCGGTAAGAAACACAGCGGTGTCATGTCGAGTAGGAAACTATATGCGAAAAGTTTCCTGCCGGCAAGAGACACAGCGGCGTCATGTCGAGTAGGAAACTATATGCGAAAAGTTTCCTGTCGGTAAGAAACAGCAGTGGAGTCACGCTCAATAGAAAACTATACGCGAATAGTTTCCTGTCGGTAAGATACACAGCGGTGTCATGTCGAGTAGGAAACTATTTGCGCAAAGTTTCCTGTCGGTAAGAGACACAGTGGAGCCACGCTCAATAGGAAACCATACGCGAAAAGTTTCCTGTCGGTAAGAAACAGCAGTGGAGTCACGTTCAATAGGAAACTATACGCGAAAAGTTTCCTGCCGGTATGAAACACAGCGGTGTCGTGTCGAGTAGGAAACTATATGCGAAAAGTTTCCTGTCGGTAAGAAACAGCATTGGAGTCACGTTTAATAGGAAACTATACGCGAAAAGTTTCCTGTCGATAAGAAACAGCAGTGGAGTCACGTTCAATAGGAAACTATATGCGAAAAGTTTCCTGTCGGTAAGAAACAGCATTGGAGTCACGCTCAGTAGGAAACTATACGCGAATAGCTTCCTGTCGGCAAGAGACACAGCGGCGTCATGTCGAGCAGGAAACCATACGCGAAAAGTTTCCTGTCGGTAAGAAACACAGCGGTGTCATGTCGAGCAGGAAACTATATGCGAAAAGTTTCCTGTGGGTAAGAAGCACATTGGCGTCATGTCGAGTAGGAAACTATTCGCGAACAGCTCCCTGTCGGTATGAATCCAACTGCCGCTGCGTCGGACAGGAACCCATATGCAAAAAGTTTCCTGTCGGCATGAAACATCATAGTCTCACGACGTACAGGAAACTTTTTTCTTACATTTTGGCCCGGAGTTTCTTTTCCCACCAGGAGAAGAAGAAGGTGAGGAGGATAGCCACGGTCCAGTAGGCGATGGCGTCGGCGATGTAGGGCTCTGTGCGGCGGTTGTAGAGGGCGGAGAAAATGTCCGCTTCTGCAAACATGTCCACCACCTTCACCGTGAATACCAAAGCCAGGAGCTTGATGGTTTTCAGGTAGTAGGTGAAGAAGGTGGGGAGGGCCACGATGAAGGCCTGGGGGAAGACGATGCGGGTGAAGGCGGCAAAGGGGGTCATGCCCATGGATACGGCCGCTTCATACTGGCCCTTGTCCACCGACATGAGGGCGCCCCGCACGTTTTCCGACTGGTAGGCCGTATTGTACAGGATGAAGGTGGTGAATACGGTCCAGTAGGGGCTCACGTCGAAGGGCTTCACCGTATGTCCCGTGAGGGAGGAAATCACCGGCGCCAGCAGGAAGGGCAGGGAGTTGTACACGATGAAAAGCTGCACGATGCTGGGCACGCCCCGGAAGAAGGAAACGAGGACGGTGAAAATGCCGTTCACGAAGCGTCCGGAGTTCTGCCGGATCACGGCGATGACAGAGCCGAAGAGGATGCCGAAGAAAAGACTGATGAAGGCCATGAAAAGAGTATTGGGGATGGCCTTGGCGATGAAGAGGAAGGCAGTAGGAAGTACGGCAAAATCAATCATCAGCAAGCCCTCCTTTCATGTTTGGCATTATATTTCTGAAAGAGGTGGAACACCGTTTCCACCAGAATCACCAGGGCCCAGTAAATGAGGGCCACGGCGCAGTAGGTTTCCAGTTTTCCCTGGCCGTAATTAGCATTGATGATGAGGCCTGCCCGGCCCATGAGGTCCACCACGCCGATGAAGAACATGACGGAGGTGTCCTTTAAAATATTGATGGCTTCGCTCACCAGACTGGGGAGTGCCACCGGCAGGGCCTGGGGCGCAATGATGTGCACCACCCGGTGGAAGGGGGAGAGGCCAAAGACCATGGCCGCCTCATGCTGTCCCCGGTCCACGGAGAGGTAGGCGGGGCGGATGATTTCAGAAATCACCGGGGTATAGTGGAAGGAAAGGGCGATGAGCACATAGGCCGTGAGGGGCCAGCCGTCGGGGCTGATGTGGAGAGAGCGCACAATCACCGGCAGCACGAAGTACACCAGGTACAGGTCCAGAATGAAGGGCATGGACCGGTTGTAGGACAGCCAGATTTCACAAATCTGGTGAAGTAGAGGCACTTTGGCAATGCGAATCACCGCCACCAGGGTGCCGAAGAAAAGGCAGAGCACAATGGAGGCGGCAATCACTTCCATGGTAAAGGGGAGCGCCGTGGAAAGCCTTGGAAAGAGGCCCAGGAAATAGGAGAAATTGAAGGTCAGCATATTAACCCTCTTCTCTTTTCAGCATACGCTGGAGGAACTGGCGGGTCTTTTCTTCCTTCGGATGGACGAAGATGTCATCGGGACTTCCTTCTTCCACCACCCGGCCTTCGGACATGAACACTACCTTGGAGGACACTTCTTTGGCGAAATGCATTTCATGGGTCACGATAATCATGGTAATGCCCAGGGTGGCCACGGAGGCGATGGTATCCAGCACTTCCCCCACCAGCTCCGGATCCAGGGCGGACGTGGGTTCATCGAAGAGAATCACATCCGGCCTTGGCGCCAGGGCCCGGGCAATGCCCACCCGCTGCTGCATGCCGCCGGACAGTTCAGAGGGATACATTTTCGCATAATCCGCCATGTGCACCCGCTCCAGTTCCTTCATGGCGATTTCCAGGGCCTCCTTCTTCGGCTTTCCATAGCCGTAGATGAGACCTTCCGTTATGTTTTCCAGCACCGTCTTGTTGCGGAACAGGTTGAACTGCTGGAACACCATGGTGGATTTCCGGCGGAGATTCTGGATTTCCTTCTTGGAAATATGGGAGAAATCCACAGACACGTCGCTGATGGTGAGCTTTCCGGCGTCCGGCTTCTCCAGGTAATTCAGGCAGCGGAGAAAGGTGGTCTTACCGGTGCCGGAGGGCCCCAGAATGGACACCACGCTTCCCTTCTCCACGGACAGGTTGATATCTTTTAAAACCTCCGCATTTCCGAAGGATTTGCGGATATGTTCAGCTTTGAGCACAAGGGACATAAAGAGCCTTCTTTCTATGGTATAATCGCGTTTTGGCAATATAAAAACCCCGTCCCCATGGGACGGAGAATTCCGTGTTCCACCCAGATTTATCCCTTCGTCGCCGAAGGAACCTTGGCCAGTGCAGGAAATCAAAACTTTCCACACTTGAGGCTGTAACGGGCTTCCCGGACAGCCCTACTTCCTTCAGGCCATCAGCTCAGAGAGGCACTTCCATGCAATTCCCGCACCCCCTTCCACCATCGGGGCTCGCTTTTCCGGTTCCATCCATGTACTTTCTCTCTTCATTGCAGAAATAACAGATTAATTGTCTTGAATATAACATACATAGGGGGAGAAATGCAAGGGGTCCTGTCGGCTATCGGCTGCCCGCTTACCGCTTACCGCTTGTGGAGATGTCAGACTGTCAGACGTCAGACGCGAAGGCGGCTATATACTCATCGCCCGACAGGGCGATACCACCACCCTCTGAACCCTTTGAACCAGCCCGCCGAAGGCGGGCCGAACCCTCTGAACCTTTTATTATTTTAATTATTTAATCCATTTCATGGCGTCCTTCATGGCCGCCGGCAGGGCCTGGCCGAAGAGGCGGTTCATGGCGTCCCGGGTGACAAGCCAGGTGCGGCCCGATTTCCTTCGTTCTCCTTCCGTCATGCGGGCGGCGGCGTGGCCGGCACCGGCAGCAGCGCTTCTCACCACGCCGCTGTCCCGGTTCCATATCCGGGCGGCTTCAATGGTGGAAAACACAAGGAGAAGGGGATTTAAGGTCAGGAGCTTGGTTTCTTCTTTCTTTCCACCGTAAACTCTTTCTGCTGCGCAGCGGAGGAGGAGCCAGGTATTTCCGGAGCGGCGGACTTCGGAAAGGGACAGCACGCCCCCTTCCCCGGCCCTTTCGCAGTCGGACTGCACCCTTTTGGCGTCGGCGCCGTAGAGGTCCGCCGCTTCTTTCGGCGTGATGACTTCTTCCAGAGGGTCAAAGGGAAGATGGTATATGTCCATTTTCCCCAGGTCCGGCTCATAGGCGGAGGAGGGAAAAATGTAAATAGCCCCTTCACCGGCGGCTAGGGCGCTGCCGGATGGCAGGCGGCGGCCGGAAAGATAGGCCCTGTAGGCGGCCATTGCTTTTTCAGCAGGCAGGGAGGAGGAAATGAAATCCACCGGTCCTTCGCCTGCCGCCAGCCCTTCTCCTTCCGGAATGGCCGGCTTCTTATCCAAAAGATACAGATGGACTCCGTCGGTGAGAATCCATCCGCTTTGGGGAACGGCGCCGGTGAGGCAGGCGCCATAGCAGTCCTGGGACTGCTCTTCGTTTTCTGTATGTGCGTATATTCGAATCATAATACCTCGGGGGGATTAGTGGGACAGTGGGAGAGTGAGACAGTGAGACAGTGAAGCGGCTGTCGGCTGACCGCTTTCCGCCGGCGCTGGACTATATTCTCGAAAGCAAGAGGGTTCAGGCGCCTTTAGGGAAGCACTGATTAATTCGCAGAATCAAATTTCATATGTATTTTTATCCAATGCTACGTCATCAGTCTCCTTAAATAGCTCGCTATTCGCGTCGACTGATTCCTTGCATTGAATAAAAATACAAGAATGAAATCTGATAACGATTTAATCAGCGCTTCCCTAGCGCCCAGGTTCTATCGGTCATGTGCTGGTGCACTGACCGATGGGTTCCGCCCACAGAGCGGGCTGGTTCAAAGGGAGTTTTGTATGCCGCCTTCGGCGTGAGGGTTGACGGCCCAAAAGGCCCGAAGTTTGACAGGCCCTGGCGGGACCGAAGGTTCTTAAGTTGGACAGCCCTTTCAGGGCTGAGGGTTGTGGTATCGCCGCTGGCGCGGCGATGAGTTTTAGATGCCGCCAAAGGCGGCATTTATACTTGTGCCCGATAGGGCACTACCATAACCCTCAGCGGCGCAGCCGCTGTCAAACTTTAGAACCCTCGGGGCGAATGCCCCGTCAATCTTCAGAACCCTCACGCCCACCAGGGCGTGTCCAATGGCGATACCTTCCCTTCTGAACCCTTTGAACCAGCCCGCCTTCGGCGGGCCGAACCCTCTGAACCCGGTGGCCGCGCAGCGGCCACCTTTTTATAACGACGACATCATGCGGATATGTCCGGCCAGCAGTTCCTTATTAATATAGGCGTGCACCTTTTCCATGGGAGAGCCTTCGGCGATGGTTTCCCGATCTCTGCTGCCGGCGCCGTGGCTCTGGACTTTTCCGTCGTAGTCGTAGCGGGTCATGGAGAGGGTCTGGATCCGTTTGTGGGGCACGTCCATTTTCACGTGATAAATGACGGAGGAGAAGTTCTGGTCCTTCCAGGGATAGGAAATACGAATCCAGAAGGTGGCGTAGCCGTCCTTGTAGGAAATGGTATTTTTCTCCACGTCATAGGTGCTTCCGTGGAAACGGACGCCCTCTTCTTTATAAATGACGAGCCACTGGGGATTGGTGAAACGGGGAAGGGGATTTTCCACGTAGTGGTTGTACAGGTTCATGCCGAAGGAATGGGGCACCAGGGCGCTCCAGTTCTGGGGATCGTCGCTGTAGGTGAAATCGTTGGTGACGGTGCCTTTCTCATCCAGGGTCTTCATTTCCGTGACCCGATAGGCCCGGCGGTTCTTGTCAAATTCAATGTTGGAAATGGCGCTGCCATCTTTTCCTTCCGACTTGATGGACAGGGAAGCCCGAAGGCCGCTGTCCACATAGGAGTCCGTGTCCACCAGGGTGGCATTGGAATCCTGGAAGGGGATCCAGTTCTCCGCCAATGCGGTTTCTCCGCCCACCATGAGGCAGGCAGCAAGTATGGGAGCTAATAGTTTTTTCATGATAACCTCCTGTGGGCGTGGGATAGTGAACTAGTGGGCTAGTGGGCTAGTGGGTTAGCGGGCTAGTGGGCTGGGGATTGGGGAATGGGGAATGGAGGTTGGAGGTTGGCAGCCTTTGGTCGCAATCAGCTATCGGCTGTCGGCTTACCGCTGTCCGTCTGCAGAGGCCCCTTTGGCAGCTGGCGCCACCACCTTTCCCCGTTGGGAAGCGTCTAACCATGCTATGCATAGTGCGGCTTAAATGGCGGAAGGGAGAGAACGTAACGTCTTGCGCCCCCTTAGGTGGCAAAGGAACTGGATTTGTAGGGGAGTGAAACGACCTGAAAATCCAGTGACATGCTTCCCACCGGGGCGGAGAGGGCCGCGAAGTGGCGCGGGGGTGTACGAGGGAATATGGAAAAATGACGCTCTATGTGGTCATCGTCGCCGCCAAAGGCGGCATTTATACTCATCGCCGCAAAGCGGCGATACCACAACCCTTTTATACAACCCTTTTACACAACCTGCGGCGCCAGCCGCGCCCCTTGCACCCGAAAGGACGCCCCTTTGAACCTTCTGAACCAGCCCGCCTTTGGCGGGCCGAACCCTCTGAACCCGGGACGCGCAGCGTCCCCTCTATTTCAAACTTTTAATTACCCGTAAATCCTGGGGTGTAAGGAAGGGGGTGTATGGCTTTCCCAGGTACAGGGACAGGGTATCCACCAGGCTTCTGATATGGGGTGCATCTACGTGCATCATGTCGGAGAGGTCCCGAAGGCTGCCCATGCCGCAGGGGAGGTCTTCGGAAAGGTAGCGGCCGGTGAGGTCCGCCGGGCCCATGACGGTTTTGTAGGATTCATTTTCCGTGAGGGCTTCATACAGGCTTTCCTTCTTTTCACCCCAGGAGGCATTAAGCACGTCCAGAAGGGAGGAGAGGGAAAGACCCAGGGCTTTCCCTATGGCAATCCGTTCCCTGTCGCAGGCTTCCATGTAGGCAGCCACCCTTTTGGTGAGGGGAGCGCCGAAGAAATGGAATTCTTCCCCGTTTTCAATACGGGTGACATTGAAGAGGCAGACGGTGACATGGATGATGGGATTGGTGGCGGAAAGGGAAGTGGAGGCGGGAGAAGCTACCCGGCTCACCTTAGGTGCCATGAGGTGGAGAAGGGTGCTGAGTTCTCCTTCTTCACCGAGGCAGGAATAACCGATTTCTTCCTTCATGGCCTTGAATTCCAGTGTTTTGTAATCGGAAGAGAGGCGGGCGATGAAGGGCATGTTGGCGGTTTCCGCAATGGCGATGGACGGCGCATTCTGCTTTCTGGACAGCAGGCGGCATGCCTTGATGGCGCCCCAGCAGCCGTTCATGAAAAGAAGGCACTGCCCGTCATGAAGGAAGGGGGCGATTTCCTCCACCACCGCTTCATGGTCCGTGGCGTGGGTGCATACCATAAGGATGTCCGCTTCCTCCACCGCCTTTTTCAGGTCCGTAGTGAAGGGAACATACAGGGACGTGTCGATTTTTCCCCGTACCGTGAGGGGCGACTGGTTCCAGCAGGCGGCCTTGATGCGGTTTCGCACGTACACCTGGCAGGGCACATTTTTCAGATTAAAATAAGCGGCTCCGGCCAGTGCGGTGCTTCCGGCGCCGATGATGGAAATATTCATGGTTCCTCCTAGAGTTCCGGTCAAATGATTCACCGGATGGTCCTTTTTATTATACTATTTATAGCGCCGCCATGCTTTGAAAAATTGAGAAATGGGAAATCAAAAAAAGCTGTGAAAAATGTCAATCATTTCTTCACAGCTCCTTTGATTTTCTATGAAAAGCCGCTATCAGTGGTTTATCTTTGGTATTTCTTTTTTACAGGAAAGAGGGGTTCAACAGTTCACTGTTCCCAGCTGAAGATACAAAAGCGAATCCCGTAACGCGGCTTTATACTCATCGCCGCAAAGCGGTGCACAGCGAACACATTTTGTAGGAGCGAAGCGACGCACAAAATGTAGTGAGTCGTTTTCCCTTTAGGGACGATACCATCACCCTCTGAACCCTCTGAACCCTCTGAACCTTCTGAACCTTCTGAACCCTTTGAACCTTCGAAACTCATGAATGAAGGTGGTGAAGGGATTTAACGGCTTTTATATGAGTATGCCGGCAAGGTGGTCCATTTCGTGCTGCACGATTTCCGCCGTGAAGCCTTGAAACCGCTTTTTCTTTTTATGGAAATTTTCATCTTCATAGCGGACTTCGACCCAGTCATGGCGCCTGCAGGGGCGGCGGCCGGAAAGGGAGAGACAGCCCTCTTCCGTTTCGTAGGTGGAAGGGGAAGCTTTTGTTATCTCCGGATTGTACATGAGAAGAAGGTGTCCATTGTCCGATACGGCAATGATGGCCTTCGTGCTGCCGATCATGTTGGCCGCCAGGCCCACACAGTCTTCGCTGTGAGCGGCCAGGGTGTCATACAGGTCTCTGCCTTCGGCCGTGTCCTTCCTTCCGGCTTTCTCTGCCTTCCGCTGAAGGAATAGGATATCTTTGACAATAGGACGAATCATGGAATGCTCCTTTGGTATTGAGTGACATTTGTGGCGGTGATGGGAATTCCCGATAGCAAAAAGAAGGAGGCGCCGCTGGCGCCCGGGTTCAAGCCGCCATCGTTCCCCTGGGCCCATCAAACCTAAGAACCTTAAGGACCTTCGGGGCGAAGCCCCGTCAATCTTCCCCTTTGAACCTTTTGAACCCTCTGAACCCTCTGAACCCGGGTGCGGCAAAGCCGCACCCCCTTTTACAGCGAGAACCCGTTTGTCTCGTCTCCCGGTTTGTCCAGCCGGCGGGCGATGTCGTCGTAGGACTGGGAGAGCTGGTACACCACGATGTCCATGGTGGTGCGGATGGTTTCGGGGTCGAAGTTTTCCGGACGGGTGGTGAAGGTGACGTCCAGGAATACATTTTCATCGGAACCGATGGAGTATTTCAGGATGGCGTGGTGGGCATTGAGGTCGTTCAGGAAGGCCATGAAGGTCTTTCTTGCAGGGCCCTTGGGGGCGGTGCCCAGATGGACCCGGAGCAGGGTGTACATGCTGTTGTCGGTAATGACGGCGGCCACCAGCTTGTGGTGCTTTCCGGCGGGGATGGCGGTCATGAATACGATGGTGTCGTAGGAATCGTGGGTTTCCTGGCGGCGGAAGAAGTTCAGCCCCTCCTTCTTCATATACTGTTCAAACATATCGGCTTTTACATTTTTCTTGTGGTTTCCCTGGGGAAACGGGATGGTATTGTCAGACATGGGACGCCTTTCTGCGCAGTCCTGCGCGGTAGTAATGGAAATAGTCAATGGTCATATTTGTATTATACAGGATAGAGGAGGAATAGGAAACGGGCGGCGGAAAATCAAAGGTTTTGAAATCCTGTCAAGAGGTACGGGTAGTGGAAGCACTTCATATAAATAATTTCTATAACAGGGTAAAGAAGAAACGAAAAAATAGAAGAAGAGTCAATTTTTTTATGAAGAAAAGGAAATGGACATTTCAGGAAATGCCGATAAAATCTATTATGACGATAAATCATATTAACCGGCTATCATGACTTTATGTAAAGAATAGTAAAAACATTGTTAATCTAATTAAGAGATAGATAACCGCATTTTCGATAACATAATTAGATGGATTTATACCGATTGAGGAAAGAGGCTTTTTACGCCAAAACCGGGGTTATAATGGGTAAAACGAAAACAGCACCGGGGTTTCCAGTGACGAAGCACTCCCCGGGGAAATAAAAATTTTTAGAAATGTGGTGATTTGTATGGACTTAATGATGCTTCCTGAAGTTGTTAAATTGGCCCTCTTTATGCTGGCCGTGTTTATTTCCAATATCGTGCAGGCTTTGACCGGCTTTGCGGGAGTCATGCTTTCCATTCCGCCGACCATTCTCCTCTACGGACCGGATATGGCCAAGGCGGTCATTAATGCCATCTGCTGGCTGGTGTGTGCACTCCTGATGTATCAGAACCGTCAGTACATTAATCCGAAGGAACTGCTCCGCATCGTGGTATTCATGCTGGTGGGCATGGCCATCGGCATTCATCTCTACAATGTGGTGAATCCCAATGTCCTGGTGCCACTCTACGGCGCCATCATCGTAGGGGCAGCACTGAAGAGTTTGATTTTCAAGCAGAGCACCTCCGCCCTGCCAAACTGGATTGCCATTCCCGTGCTCCTTGGGGCCGGCGTCATTCACGGCATGTTTGCTTCCGGCGGCGCCCTGCTGGTGGTGTACCTGGTAGCCACCTTCCGGGATAAGGATTCCTTCCGTGCCAATGTGGCCTCCGTGTGGACTATCCTGAACCTGGTGCTCATGTTCAATGACTATGAAAAAGGCCTCTACAATACGGAATTCTTTGAACTCCTGGGCCTTGGCGTCATTCCTCTGGTCATTGCCATTTATTTGGGAAATAAAATCCACGACATGATTAACCAGAAAATGTTCAACCGCGTCACCTACTGCCTCCTTCTGGCAGCGGGCAGCATGATTCTTATCTGAAATGGAAGAATGAAAAGAAAAAGCATCGGCAAAGGCCGGTGCTTTTTGCGTGAAATATTTGAAATGAGAGCCGGTGTCATTTCGTCCGCAGCCAGTCAGCCGCCAATTGGAAAGCCTCTCTTAATTCTCGCTGTCCCTTGAGGGGACATAGGGTGTACGAGGCTAAGAATGATACTGATACTCCATCATTGTTTTGCGCCGGGCCAACTTCGGCTGACTTGGGGGCTCTTTGCAAAGTCTCCACGAAGTGGAGAAATCTCCCTGCTGTATTGGCCTGCTGCCGATTGTCTCAATCGCGTCGCGCACTAGGATTCTTCACTTCGTTCAGAATGATGAGTGAGGCAGGAAGAAAATCCCGTAACGTCTTGCGCCCCTTTAGGTGGCAAAGGAACTGGATTTGTAGGGGAGTGAAACGACCTGAAAATCCAGTGACATGCTTCCCACCGGGGCGGAGAGGGCCACGAAGTGGCGCGGGGGTGGATGAGCGGATAAGCCGGCATGATACTCTATGCTGTCCAGACTGCCGAAAGGCAGCATTCTGCGGGGAGATTTCTCGACTCCGTTTCACTGGTTCCATGAACCATGTAATTCATAACGATAAGTAGCACCGCTCGAAATGACGTATACAGTTATGGAGCCGCAAAAGCCAGCCCCGTAACGCTGACTTTATAATTCATTGCCGCCAGCGGCGGCAATCCACCACCCTCTGAACCCTCTGAACCTTCTGAACCCATAAAAAATAAAAAGAGACTGCGGAGAAATGGCAATCATTTCTCCGCAGTCTCTTTCCTTACCGCACTTCCATCATCTTCCGGATTCGTTCTCTCCGTCTTCTGGCGGCCGCTTTGTCTACGATGATGTGGTGGCCGCTGGCGGTGACGAATTCCGCTTTCGGCGGCGCCGCCTTTTTATCATTGTACAGGGCGTAATCAAATCCGCCGCCCAGGGCGCAGCTGGCGCAGTCCCTGCCGCTGGCGCCCCGCCACATGCGGTAAATGCAGTAGCAGAACCAGCCGGCAATGGCTGCGGTAATCAGTATGGTTAACAGGGTACCCATGGTGGTCCTCCTTTTATGATAATATTTCTCAAATAAATTATACCATAAAGGGGGAAATGGGGAAACGGGAAGGAGTTTGATTTCTGAAGATTTCCTCTTGACTGAAGTGAACTTTAACATTCTATACTACAGATAAGATTCCCGATTGACGGGAAGATACAGTCCGCTCTGAGAAGCTGTCTGCAGGCAGGGGCATGCAGGAAGACGGCTGGTTCCATCAGGGACAGGATGAGGGACGGACTTTTTCTGCAAAGGAGGAAGAGGCAGATGAAGTGGAAGAAATTAGCAGGAATGGTGATGGGGGCCCTCATGCTGGGACTTGGTGGTATGACCGCTTCGGCGGCGCTGCCTACCATACCCACCTATTCGCCGGAGAAGGAAAAGGCGGTGGTCTATTTTACCAGAGATATCAGCTCTCAGGGCCTGGTGAAGGTGTATGATGCCCTTCATTTCAATGCCAAAGGCAAAACGGGCATCAAGATTTCCACCGGAGAACCGCCGAAGAGCAATTATCTCAGGCCGGAGCTTTTGAAGGGGATCGTGGATAAAACCCATGGCACCATTGTGGAGGACAATACGGCCTACGGCGGCGCCCGGTCGGAGTCCGCATCCCACTGGAATGTGATTAAAGAACATGGATTCCTTGATATAGCGCCGGTGGATATTCTGGATGAAGAGGGTTCCATGGCCCTTCCAGTCAAAAACGGCCGGTGGCTCAAGGAAAATCTGGTGGGCAGCCATTTTAAAAATTATGATTCCTACGTGGTGGTATCCCATTTCAAAGGCCATGCCATGGCAGGCTTTGGCGGAGCGCTGAAGAATATTTCCATCGGCTTCAGTTCTGCGGAAGGAAAGGCCCTTATCCACAGCGGAGGCAGATATCATAGCCTTAAAGGGGTCAATTTCATGGAGCTTCCCCAGAACCCCTTTCTGGAATCTATGGCGGAGGCCGATGAATCGGTCATGAGTGCGCGGAAGGGAAATATTGCCTTCGTGAACGTGCTGAACCGTCTGTCCGTGGACTGCGACTGCGACGGCAATCCGGCAGAACCGGATATTCACGATATCGGCATCCTGGCATCCACGGACCCCGTGGCCATTGACCAGGCATCCCTGGACCTTATCGCCGGCGCGCCGGGCAGCCGTGAGCTGGTAAAGCGGATTTTCATGCGGGACGGCACCCACACGGTGGAAGCGGCCAAGGATCTGGGCGTAGGCATCAAGGACTATGTGCTGATTGATATCGACAAGGCGGCGGAAAGGGGAAAGTAAGGCGGAAATATTCGGAAAAGCGGCGCCCCTCTGGGGACGGCCGCTTTTCTGTCCCTGAAAATGAGGATACTATGGAACGTTTTATGATGTACCTTTCCATGCAGATGGAGGAAATCCTGCCTTACTGGGCGCTGGGCATTATGCTGGGCTCAGCGCTTGCGGTTTTCGGGAAATCCTTCGTCCACGGCATGGTGATGAGGCTGGGAAACTCCCTGGGCCTTTTCGGCGTGGTGCCGGCGTCGGTACTGGGGATTCTATCGCCTCTCTGCATGTACGGCACCCTGCCGCTGGCAGCGTCCCTTTCCCAGCGGGGGCTTCGGGATGACTGGCTGGCGGCGTTCATGATGAGCTCGGTGCTCCTGAATCCCCAGATGGTGATTTACGTGGCGGCCCTGGGAAAGCCGCTGCTCTTTCTCACCCTTTCCTTTTCCTTCTTCTGCGGCGCACTGGCAGGGGTGCTTGTCCATTTTCTGGCAGGAAATAAACCCTTTTTCAATTTCAGCGGTTTTGGTGAAATGGAAAATCATGACACGGACCCCCGCCTGCTCATGCGCCTTTTGAAAAATATGGGAAGAAATGTGAAGGCCACAGGGAGCTGGTTCCTTCTGGGCATTCTGGCGGCAGTGCTTTTCCAGACCTTCCTTCCGGCCGGTGCAGGCAGGGAGTTCTTCAGCCGCCATGAAACGGCAGGCCCTCTTCTGGGATCCCTTCTGGGGATTCCCTTCTACGTCTGCGGCGGCGGGGCGGTGCCTCTTCTTCTTTCCTGGATGGAAGAGGGTATGAGCAGCGGCGCGGTGCTGGCCTTCCTGATTGCCGGTCCGGCCACGAAGGTGACGAATCTGACGGCACTGAAAGCGGTCTTCGGGCCCCGCCATTTCCTTGCCTACTCCGTTTACATCCTTCTTTTTGCTGTCATGGCAGGAATGACAGCGGACCGGGCCATAGACCTCTTGTAAAATGATATAATAGAAATATGACTGATTCATGGGCCGCCGAAGGCCCTGTTCCCTGCCCGTCCATCCTTCCGGCCTGCGCCTGAAGTCAGGGCAGGCATATAAAGAATGGAGATACCTATGGTAACAGAAGAATTGCAGAAGAAACAGAATCATCTGGAAGAATACCTGAAGCAGCTGGGCAGCGTGGTGCTGGCCTTTTCCGGCGGCGTAGATTCCACCTACCTCATGCATGAAGCCAGGAAGGTGCTGGGGGACCGGGCCATGGCTGTCACCATGAACCTGGCCTCCGTGCCGGAAAGGGAGGTGGCCGATGCCATGGAATACTGCCAAAAGGAAGGCATCCGGCAGGAAGTGGTGAAAATGGACCAGTTCAAAATCGAAGGATTTGCTGAAAATCCCGCCAACCGCTGCTACCTGTGCAAACATTTCCTTTTCAGCTCCCTCAAGAAAATAGCGGAAAAAGAAGGCTTTGCCCATGTCATCGACGGCACCAACCTGAACGATGCCTCCCAGTACCGCCCCGGTCTCAAAGCCCTTTCGGAGCTTGGCATCAAGAGTCCCCTCCGCCACGCCGGCCTCTACAAGGCCGACATCCGGGCCCTGTCCAAAGAAGCGGGCCTTCCTACCTGGAGCAAGCCCTCCTTCGCCTGCATGGCCACCCGCTTCCCCTATGGGGAAACCATTACGGAGGAGAAACTTTCCATGGTGGAAAGGGCAGAGGATTTCCTCTTTGATAAAGGTTTCAAGCAGTTCCGGGTACGGCTCCATGAAGGAAACATGGCCCGCATCGAAGTGCTGCCGGAGGATTTGTGGAAACTCTTCCGCCTCCATGACGAAGTGACCCGCACCTTCAAGGCCCTGGGCTTTGCCTATGTAACCATGGATTTACAGGGCTACCGCATGGGAAGCATGGATGAAGTGCTGTGAGGGGGCCGCTTCGCGGCCCGGGTTCAAAGGGTTCGGCCCGCCAAGGCGGGCTGGTTCAGAAGGTTCAGAGGTTTGATGGGGCTTTCGCCCCAAAGGTTCTTAGGTTTGACGGCCTTTCAGGCCGAGGGTTGTGGTATCGCCGCCTGTGGCGGCGATGAGTATAAAGTCAGCGTTACGGGATTTGCTTTCCCGCCCTTTCGGGCACAATATATAATGGCGCCAGAGGCGCCTCCCCTGCCTCCATGGAGTGGGCTTTATAACTTCCTTTGAACCAGCCCGCTCTGTGGGCGGAACCGAAGGCCTCCAGGGGCGCAGCCCCGGCGAGGCCTTGAACCCAGGCGCCGCAGGCGCCTGAACCCTCTTGCTGTCGGGAATATTGTCCGACAGACAATAGCAGCGGTAACCGGAAGCCGAAAGTGGAAAGCGGTTTTTACCAGCCCATCAACTTACTAGTACACTAGTACACCAGCCCACCAGCCCACTTGCCTACTAATCATTCCAAACACAAAGGATTGCACTATGGATATAAAGAATGTACTGCAGAAAGTAGCCGATGGCGCCATGGATATCGAAGAGGCGGAGAAACTTCTTCGAGAGAATCCGGCGGACAGGCCCTATGAAGAAATGGGATTTGCCAAGCTGGATACGGACCGGAAGGAAAGGTCCGGCTTTGCGGAGGTGGTGTACTGCCAGGGAAAGTTCGACGCCTTTATCGGGAAGATTTTCAAAAAGCTCTACGACACCGACGGCGAAGTCTTCGGCACCAGGGCTTCCCATCACCAGTATGAGCTGGTGAAGGAAGTGGTTCCGTCTATTACCTACGATCCCATTTCCCATATCCTGAAATCGGAGAAGGAAAAGGAGCATATGGGCTGCATTGCGGTCTGCACCGGCGGCACCGCCGATATTTCGGTGGCCGAGGAAGCGGCCCAGACGGCGGAGTACTTCGGCAGCCACGTGGAGCGGATTTATGACGTAGGGGTGAGCGGCATCCATCGTCTCCTGTCCCAGGAAGACCGGATACGGAAGGCCAGCTGCGTCATTGCGGTGGCCGGTATGGAAGGGGCCCTGGCCTCCGTCATCGGCGGGCTGGTGAGAAATCCGGTGATTGCAGTGCCCACGTCCGTGGGATACGGTGCCAGCTTTCATGGCCTCTCTGCCCTTCTCACCATGATTAACTCCTGTGCCAACGGCATAGTGACGGTGAATATAGATAACGGGTTCGGCGCGGGCTACGTGGCCACCCAGATTAATCGGCTTGCTGAAAGGGGAAAGATTTAAATGGGAAAATCATTATACTTGGAAGCATCCTCCGGCATTGCGGGAGATATGTTCGTGGCAGCCCTGCTGGATTTGGGCGCCGACAGGAAGGCCCTGGACCGGGCTGTTTCCTCCATCCCCGCCAAAGGGTTTACAGTGGAAATCGGACGGGTACAGAAGGCAGGCATTGACTGCTGCGATTTCAACGTCATTTTGGACAGGGACCATGAAAACCATGACCATGACATGGCCTACCTCTACGGGCCTCTGTCGGAGGTAAGGGAAGAGGTTCATGAGGAACATCACTGTCACTGCCACGAAGAGGAACATGACCATGGAGAAGGGCATCACTGTCATTGCCATGAAGATGACCATGAGCATCATGAAGAAGAACATCACTGCCACTGCCATGAGGATGACCATGGAGAGGAGCACCACTGCCACTGTCATGAAGGGGAACATCATCATGAGGAAGGACACCATCATCACCACGGGGAAGGCCATCATCATGAGCACCGCCATCTGAAGGACGTGGAAGCAGTCATTGACGGCACGGACATGACCGAATCCGCCAGAGCCCTGGCAAAGAAAATTTTCCGCATCGTGGCGGAGGCGGAATCCAAGGCCCACAACCTTCCCATAGAGGAAGTCCATTTCCATGAAGTGGGGGCCATCGATTCCATTGTGGACATCATTTCCGCCGCCGTCTGCTTCGACAGCCTGAACATCACAAACGTCATCGTGCCGAAACTCTCCGAAGGCACCGGCACCGTCCGCTGCCAGCACGGCGTGCTTCCCGTGCCGGTTCCGGCCACGCTGAACATTGTCACCGCCTATCACATGCCCCTGGAAATCATGGACGCCAAAGGGGAATACGTCACCCCCACCGGCGCTGCCATTGCAGCGGCCCTCTCTACATCCCACAGCCTGCCTGCCTCCTTTACCATCCTGAAGACCGGCCTTGGCGCGGGAAAGCGGGATTATAAGGAAAGAACCAACATCCTTCGGGCCATTCTCATCGACGACGGCGGCGGAGACTGGGAAAAGGATGAGGTTGTGAAACTGGAAAGCGATATCGACGACGCTTCCGGCGAAGTGCTGGGCTACACCATGAAAAAACTCATGGACGCCGGCGCCCTGGACGTCCATTTCAGCCCCATCTACATGAAAAAGAACCGACCCGCCTTTGAACTCACGGTGATCTGCAAAGAAGAGAAGAAAAAGGAAATGGAAGAAATCATATTCCGTGAAACCACCACCATCGGCATTCGTGAATTCTCCTCCCTCATGCGTTCCATCCTCCATCGGGAGGAAAAGGAAGTGGACACCTCCTTTGGCCCGGTAAAGGTGAAGGAAGTCACCCTGGGCAGCGAAAAAAGGCGCTACCCGGAATACGAATCGGTGAAGAAACTGGCGGAAGAAAAGCATGTGCCCTTCCAGACCATTTTTGACGAAGCGAAAAAGCAGTGAAGAAATGATGAATGATTGACCTTCCATCAATCAATTCGGGAAGCGGCTGCTATTGCAAAAGGAATGGTACAAGCCGCATTGGCGCCGGAGATCTCTCGACTCTGAGCCATAACAGCACATGGGCCTATTGGTTATATGATCGGCACGGACCTCCGCTCGAGATGACACAGCGGCAGGCAGCTTATCGTTAAAAAAATCATCGCAAAAAGGGCATTGAAGAAATGGGCAGTCATTTCTTCAATGCCTTTTTTGCGCCATTTTCCATAAAAAGGACTACAATAGAAGGAGAATTTGATTTCACAAAGAAGGGATACCATGTTCGGACTTACAGCATATAAAGAAATCATTACGGGACAGCTCCTTCTAAGCGCTGGCGCCCTGTTCTACACAGGCTGGTGGCTCGCGGCCTTCCGGCCCGATTCCGCCAGAAGCGGAGGCGCCCTCGCCGCCCTCCTCTTCTTCCTCCTGGCAGCCTTCGGCCTTTCCGGCACCGCCTTGACTGTCCACGGCGTCCACGGACTTCCGCTGCCTGCCTCCTGGCCGGGAAGCGGCATGCTTTTCATCATGGCCCTTCTGGTCTACTTCATCCTTCTCACGGGCTCCGTGAAACTCTTCGGACGAAAGCCCACCACAGAACTCATCCTCATGGTGCTCTGGGCCCTCATGGAAATCATGGCACTGGGGGCGCTCCACGAAACCGGCGCCCTTACCGGCACTGCCTACGGCCTCACCTGGGCCGCCGTCATCGCCGCCTCCCTCATCGCCTTTGCCGCTTACATGGTGTACTACCGCATGGACGATGACACCGCCTACATCACCGGCGCCATCCCTCTCCTGGTGGACGGGGCGGTGACACTGATGATCGCCTTCTGCGGTCGGTAGCGGGATCCGCACTCATTCATGCAGCTGCTCCACTGTCTGAGGACCCGCTGTTTTCCTGTATTTCACCTTTCGGCCCTCCAACCGAAAAGCCTGATGATGTAAATGATGGTCTTCAGGGACCCGCTTACATCATCAGGCTGTTTTTTACCTGCCAGCAGGTTTTAAAAGTTCTGATGCACCGGAAGGTCTTTTCAGGATTCACTGATATGGCCGCCGGTCATGGTGAGGCTGTCGATGATTCCCCGTACATCCCGGAAGGTGCAGTCGGTCAGCTCCAGCCGGGAGCGGATCAGAGCAAAGAGGGGAAGATCCGTTTCCATATCTTTGAAGGTGGTCCGCAGGAATTTCAGGTCCTGGCAGTCTGCGGCGGACACCAAACCGTAGCTGCATTCCCGGATTACACTGTCCCTGAGGAGAATGCTGCTGCAGAACCGGGCTTCATACCCATAGGTTCCGCATCCGTACAGGTCCATATGATCCATGGTCATATGAGTGACGCTATCCAGTTTCAGCACGGCGCCGTCACAGAATCCTTTTTTGAGTTTATGGCCTATCCGGAGATGGGACAGTTTCAGGTTTCGGCAGTTGATGAATTTCAGTACCGGCGTATAGGGGAATTCTGTAACAATTTCTGCTGTAATGGTCTCCGTATCCAATCCCCGGATGGTGAGATCCTTGAACCCGGCAATGTCCAGTGTGTAACCATCGCCCAGATACAGACCGGCAGGGGCCGAATCATAGTAGCCGTAGCAGTGAAGCAGCCGCTCTGAAAATTCTTTCTCCTGCCAGTTTGACAGATTGTATTCGCCCGGTGCCAGAACGATTTCCGTATTGTCCGCCAGTGATTCCATCATTTCGTCTACATTGTGGACCAGCACTGTTTTCTGGGCCCCCAGGGCCGCCGGAGTCATCGTCAGGACCAGCAGTATCCCTAAAAAGATACCCCTGATAAGCTTCATCCATTTGATTTTGCCAGGCTCTTTCATTACCAGACACCTCCTGTTTATGGGAATCTCTTTACTGATTATGCCGCCGCAGCCCGACGTATGCACCGGCACGATCCTGCTGAGAATGCAGATTTCCCATGGGCTGGGGTTTCAGCATTTCTCGATCGTGACAGCATCCCCCCCTGCGTTTGTGCCGCTTCTGCTGAAAGCCCCGGCCCTGCTGACAGGATGGCGGTACAGAGAAGCAGGGGCAGGCCCTTCTTTGTCAAGGCGGAATGATTCTGTTTCATAGAAAACGCATCTTTCCTGTTTTCTGGGTATTCCGCAAGGATCCCGGCCTTACTTTTATTTTACTAAAAATGGACAGCAAAAAACCTGTACGAAAGTACAGGCTTGTAACATGAAAGATGAGCAGGATATAATCAGACAGTCAGAGGAGATGACAGACACCGGGGAGCCTTCCTTCGAGATCGTCATTCTGAGGGATGGCGAAGAATCCCGGCTTGTGGAGAAAAGGGACCTTCGCCGCTAACGACCGGTCATCAGGAAACCCTGTTTTCCATGAGAACTTTTCTATTTTAAAGAGATTATATAGACAGAGAGAACTGAAGGGCCCGGACGGGGCGCCGGTCTCCCTGCCTGTTACGTGCACACACCTTATCAAGGGACAGGCGGGAGACAGGAAGAACTTCCTCATATGAATCAGGACTTTCCGACGCGTCAAAACTTCACAAAGAACTCCTGAGGAAAAACCTGCGAGGGGGAGCGCTGCTTGAATCGTTATTGAATTTCATTCTTGTGTTTTTGCTCAATACAAGGAATCAGTCGACGCGAATAGTAAACTATTTAAGGAGACTGATGACGAAGTATTAAGCAAAAACACTTATGAAATTCAATTCTGCGATTTAAGCAGTGCTCCCCCACCATCCTGGTGGCAACTATGGCTATACCAGTTCTTCCTTGACGACACAGATATTCCGCTTAGGCGGCTGCCTGCGGGCAGCACTGATTCATTGGCAGAGTCTGATTTCATAAGAATTTATACGCACTACTTCGTCATGGAATTCCT
>ENA-ORCL01000250-ORCL01000250.1-human-gut-metagenome-genome-assembly--contig:-NODE-250-length-24907-cov-12.192912_pt1 | contig 24907 bp, 17 predicted proteins | sample MGYA00242987_ERZ507988 | MGnify/ENA primary metagenome ERZ507988 (study PRJEB26167, sample SAMN06115466) | human gut metagenome | host: Homo sapiens | place: China:Hubei | collected 2016-05-19... | reverse complement strand
TTCGCGTCGACTGATTCCTTGCATTGAATAAAAATACAAGAATGAAATCCGATAACGATTTAATCAGCGCTTCCTTAATGAGATTCTGCCTAAAAAGCAGTTTATTTTGGAAAACAGGTGACAAGCTCCCGTGGTTGTAATATAATCAGAAAGGTACATTTCCCAATGAAAGGTGGTGAAATCATAATGAGCACTTTTGACAGAGTAAAGAAAATCGTTGTTGACCAGCTGGGTGTAAACGAAGCTGACGTAACCATCGATTCTACTTTCATTGACGACCTGGGCGCTGATTCCCTCGACATCGTTGAACTGATCATGGCATTTGAAGAAGAATTCGACATCGAAATTCCGGATGATGCTGCTGAAAAGATTAAAACTGTAAAGAACGCTGTAGACTACATCGACAGCCAGATTCAGTAATCAGAAAGTCATAGTCATAATGGGGCCGGGGAAGCTGTTTCCCCGGCAAACCAGTATGATGGGGGAAAATGCCTCAAAAAAGCGGATTACCGGTCCGTTGTCATCCGTTTTTTTGAGGTTTTATCCTTTCGTGAAGAATATTCGGAAATTATTTTATTTGTGAGGTGCTCCTTATATGGAAAAAAGAAGAGTCGTTATAACAGGTATGGGTGTGGTTTCCCCGTTAGGCATCGGGACAGAGGAATTCTGGAATGCGCTGATGGCCGGCAAATCCGGCATCGGCCCTATCACGGAATTTGATACGGAAGGATTCCCCGTACGCATTGCCGGTGAAGTGAAGGATTTTGACGCTGTGAAATATGTGGGAGACAGGAAAGCTGTCCGCCACATGGACCGGAATGTACAGTTTGCCGTGGCCGCTGCCAAAATGGCTGTGGAAGACGCCAAGCTCGATATGAGCACGGAAAATCCGGACCGCGTGGGCACCATCATCGGCACCGGCATCGGCGGCATCAACACCATGGAAGAAACGGTACACCGCATCGACACCAAGGGACCGACCAAGGTGAATCCCTTCGCCGTTCCTATGATGATTGCCAACATGGCAGCCGGCCAGGTTTCCATCAACTTCGGCCTCATGGGACCGGTACTGGCAGACGTGACCGCCTGCGCTTCCGGAAATAACGCCATCGGCCGCGCCACCAGAACCATCCAGTACGGCGACGCCGATGTCATGTTTGCCGGCGGTACTGAAGCTGCTGTAGCAAAGACCCCTATGGCAGGATTTGCTGCCATGAAGGCCCTTTCCTCCCGCGAATGCCCACCGGAAGAAGCTTCCTGTCCCTTTGATGTAAGAAGAGACGGCTTCGTTCTGGGCGAAGGCAGCGGCGTGCTCATTCTGGAAGAACTGGAACACGCAAAGAAGAGAGGCGCCCACATTTATGCCGAAGTCATCGGCTATGGCTCCAACGGCGATGCCTACCACATCACCGCTCCCCGTCCCGGCGGAGAACTGGCAGCCCGCTGCATGAAGAAAGCCATCGACGATGCAGGCATTTCCCCGGATGACATTGACTACATCAATGCCCACGGCACATCCACCGGCCTTAACGATAAGAACGAAACAAAGGCCATCAAAGACGTACTTGGCAAACATGCCTATGACGTGGTTATCAATTCTACCAAATCCATGACCGGCCATCTGCTGGGTGCAGCCGGTGCCATCGAAGCTATTGTGTGCGTACTGTCCATTGAACATAATAAAGTTCACCAGACCCTGAATCTCAAGACTCCGGATCCCGAATGCGACTTGGACTATGTACCGGAAGGACCGAGAGACGTGAAAGTAGATGTCACCATGTCCAATGCCTTCGGCTTCGGCGGACACAATGCGGTGGTACTCATGAGGCGCTATGAAGAATGAGCCATGCAGAAACAAGGCGTAAGGAACGTCTTGAAGAAGTAAGGAAATTTGCAGAGGAAAACAACATCCCCGTCCAGAACATTCAGCTCCTGAATACAGCCCTCACTCATACCTCCTATGCCAACGAGCATAAGGGAGAAGTGATTCACGATAACGAAAGGCTGGAATTCCTGGGAGATGCGGTGCTTGACCTGGTGGTAGGGGAATACCTTTTCCTCCGCTTCCCCACCTGGCCCGAAGGAAATCTGACCCGCGCCAAAGCCAGTGCCGTATGCAAACCGGCCTGCGCTGAATGCGCCGCCAAATTTCATATCGGCGACTACATGCGCCTGGGCAGGGGAGAAGAAATGTCCGGCGGCCGCACCAGAGTCTCCATTCTGGGCGACGCCTTCGAAGCGGTTATCGGCGCCATCTACCTGGATAACAACTACGAAGTGGCAGCCCGCTTCATCCTGGGCCACCTGAAGAAATACCTGGACCTCATCGATGAAGGCAACTATGACCATGACTACAAAACGGACCTGCAGGAACTGGTGCAGAAGCACAGGGATGCGGAAATCCGCTACGAAGTTATCCGCGACGAAGGCCCGGACCACGATAAAACTATCTGGATGAAGATTACCATCAACGGCAAAGACTTTGGCACCGGCAAGGGAAAAAATAAAAAAGAAGCAGCCCAGAGAGCGGCCAAGGAAGCCATCAGCCGCATACAGAAGGGCGTGCAGATATAAATGCAGAGCATCGGATACAGAAGAATCCGATGCTTTTGTAATGGGGAGGATAGAGGTTAGACGATAGAGGATTCGGATAGTTTTCGGGTTTGTTTGATTCAATAGGGAATCCTTCACCGGGAAAGAGTTGGGGGAAGTCCTGAGGAACACCGAGCATCTGAGAGCTAAGACCTGACGCCCCTATCCTCCGTCGCCTATCGGCGACACCTGCTGGCCGGGCTTTAAGGTGTTCGCTTAATGTGCAGGCTATGCTCACACAAGAGCCCGGCTCAGAAGCCCTCTGCAGGGCTTCTGCCTGTGGAAGGAGGCTACGGCTCTTCGTCATGCAGCACTGGAGACACAAAGGTTAATCCCGTAACGCTGACTATATACTCATCGCCCACCGGGCGATACCTTCCCCTCTGAACCTTTTGAACCTTTTGAACCTTTTGAACCTTTTGAACCCTTTGAACCCTCTGAACCTGGGCCGCGCAGCGGCCCCCTTCGGCGATACCACAACCCTCAGCCCGAAGGGCTGTCAAACCTAAGAATCCTCCGGCCGAAGGCCGGTCAATCTTAAGAACCTTCGCGCCCAAATGGCGCTGAACCCTCACGCCGAAGGCGTGTCAAATAGATGAACAATCTCTTGCCTGTCATGTTATAATTGAAGATAGAAATATGTCGATTATGAAACTGTTCATTTTGAATGGTTTCATTTTTCTTTATCGGTTTGAAATGAAAGAGGAAATTTATGGATAGAAGCAGGATACAAAGGCAGTATATGGAGCCCATGGTTCCTTTCAAACTGAAAGCGCCTTTCCAGCCTACCGGGGACCAGCCGAAGGCGGTGAAGTCGCTGGTGCAGGGGCTGAATGAGGGGCAGTGGGCCCAGGTGCTCCTGGGGGCCACCGGCACGGGCAAGACCTTTACCATGGCCAAGGTGATTGAAGAGGTGCAGCGGCCGACTTTGATTATTTCACCAAACAAGACCCTGGCAGCCCAGACAGCCAGCGAGTTCAAGGATTTCTTCCCGGACAACGCGGTGTACTATTTCGTTAGTTACTACGATTATTACCAGCCGGAGTCCTATGTGCCCCAGACGGATACCTATATAGAGAAGGATTCTTCTAGAAATGAGGAAATTGACAGGCTGCGCCATTCCGCCACCATGGCTTTGTTTGAGCGGAAGGATGTCATCATCGTGGCGTCGGTGTCCTGCATTTACGGTTTGGGGGACCCCGAGGACTACAGTACCATGGGCTTATCCCTTCGGCCGGGGGAAGAAATCGAAAGGGACAAGATTATCGAAAAACTGGTGAATATGCAGTACATGCGGAATGATATGAATTTCACCAGAGATACCTTTCGGGTGCGGGGAGATACGATTGATGTATTTCCGGCTTCTGAAAATAATGTGGCCGTGCGGATTGAAATGTTCGGTGACGAAGTGGATTCCCTCACGGAATTTGACGTGCTCACCGGAGAGACCGTGGCGGAACGGAACCATATCGGCATTTTCCCGGCGTCCCATTACGTCACCAGTTCGGATAAGCTGAGGAGAGCCATCGGCTCCATTGAAAAGGAACTGGACGGCAGGCTGAAGGAGCTCCGGGACCAGGGCAAGCTCCTGGAAGCCCAGCGGCTGGAGCAGCGGACGAATTATGACCTGGAAATGATGCAGGAAGTGGGGTACTGTTCAGGCATCGAAAACTATTCCCGCCACATGTCGGACAGGAAACCGGGGGAGCCGCCGTACACGCTGCTTGACTATTTCCCTGACGATTTCCTCATTATGATCGACGAATCCCACGTCACGGTGCCCCAGCTCCGGGCCATGTACAACGGCGACCAGTCCAGAAAGCGCACCCTGGTGGACTATGGCTTCCGCCTGCCCAGCGCACTGGATAACAGGCCTCTCACCTTTGATGAATTTACGGAACGAATCAACCAGATTATTTACGTATCCGCCACGCCGGGGCCCTATGAAATGGGGGTACAGACGAATCTGGCGGAGCAGATTATCCGACCCACGGGACTTCTGGATCCCAGCATTGAAGTGCGGCCCATTGAAGGGCAGATGGATGATCTCCTTGGTGAAATCCACAAGCGGGAGGACGCCCATGAAAGGGTGCTCATCACTACCCTCACCAAGAAAATGGCGGAAGATCTCACCGATTTCCTCACGGAAGCGGGGGTGAAGGTGCGGTACCTTCACTCCGATGTGGCCACCATTGAAAGAGCGGAAATCATCCGCGATCTTCGTGCCGGCGTTTTTGATGTGCTGGTGGGCATCAACCTGCTCCGTGAGGGGCTGGATATGCCGGAAGTATCGCTGGTGGCCATTCTGGATGCGGACAAGGAAGGGTTCCTCCGCTCCGAGACCTCCATGATTCAGGTCATCGGCCGGGCTGCCAGAAATGAGCACGGCCATGTCATCATGTACGCCGACAGGGTGACGAAATCTATGAAATACGCCATCGATGAGACCAACCGCCGCCGCACCATCCAGGAGGCCTATAATAAGGAACACCACATTATCCCTCACACGGTGCAGAAGCGGGTGAAGGACCTCATCGACCTGACCAAGATAGAGGAAAAGACGGGAGATTACGGCAAAACGCCTGCCAAAAAGGATGAAATGTCCGACGAAGAACTGTACATGCAGATGCAGCAGACCGAAAAGGACATGAAACGGGCTGCCAAATCCCTGGAATTTGAAGAAGCCGCCATGTGGCGGGACCAGCTGGCCAAACTGCGACAGCTGTGGACCGACCGCTACGGCTCCCGCGCCGACGCTGCGTTGAAAAGAGTGAGCGCCGGGAAAAAGAGAATCAACCGGCCTATGAAGAAGAAAATATAAGGGGCCGCAAAGCGGCCCCGGGTTAAAATAGGGGATGCTGCTTAGCATCCATAGTGCCCCTTTAGGGGAAAGGCGGCGCCCACAGGCCCCAAAGGGGGAGCGAACACAACCTTTCTATACAACCTGCCGACGAAGTTGGCCATAACCTTCGGGCCCGAAGGGCCCGTCAACCTTCCTCTTAGAACCTTCTGCGCCCAAAGGGCGCAGAACCCTTTGAACCCATAATCACATACAATCAATCATCAACTTGTGACACTTACATCATAAGAAAGGAATAGAATGGAAAAAGGAATTGTCATTCACGGGGCCAGGCAGAATAACCTGAAGAACATCGACCTCACCCTGCCCCGGAATAAGCTCATCGTATTTACAGGACTTTCAGGCTCCGGAAAGTCGTCCCTTGCTTTTGATACCATTTATGCGGAGGGACAGCGGAAGTATGTGGAATCCCTGTCTGCCTATGCCCGCCAGTTTCTGGGGCAGATGAATAAGCCCGATGTGGATAAGATTTCCGGTCTTTCGCCGGCCATTTCCATCGACCAGAAATCCACCAGCCATAATCCACGCTCCACCGTAGGTACGGTGACGGAAATCCACGATTATCTCCGCATGCTCTTTGCCCATGCCAGTCGGGCATTCTGTCCACACTGCGGCCGCCCTATCCAGCGGCAGACGGTGGACCAGATCGTAGACTCCCTCACAGCCCTGGGGGACAGAACGAAGCTCATGATATTGGGCCCTGTGGCGGTGCAGAAGAAGGGCACCCACAAGAAGCTTCTGGAAGAGCTTCGGAAGGAAGGGTACGTCCGGGTCCGGGTGGACGGGCAGGTGCTGTCCCTTTCTGATGAAATCGAACTGGAAAAGAATAAGAAGCACACCATCGAAGTGGTGGTGGACCGCATTATTATTAAGGATGGTATTGTGCGCCGCCTTACGGATTCCGTGGAAGAAGCGCTGAAACTGGGAGACGGCACCATGGTGGGGGCCGTGCCGGGGGGGAAGGATTATCTCTTCAGCACCCACTTTGCCTGCCCGGACTGCGGCATTTCCCTGCCGAAACCGGAGCCCCGCATTTTTTCCTTCAATAACCCCTTCGGCGCCTGCCCGGCGTGCATGGGGCTGGGCTCTTCTCTGGAAGCAGATTTCAAACGAATTCTTCCGGACCATAAGCAGACCTTCCGTCTGGGAGCCATTCGTCCTTTCCCTTATAACAGGGAAAGCTGGCTCTACAAGCAGCTGGACGCCTTTTTGAAATCCTACGGCCTCACCATGGACGCCTGTTTCGATGACCTGCCCGAAGAGGGACAGGAGGAATTTAAGTATGGCGGCAGGGAAGTACTCACTTTCTCCTACACCAACCAGGATGGAGAGACGAAAACCTACCAGCGCCAGTTTGAAGGGCTTGTACCTATGACGAAAAGGCGGTATGAAGAAGCCTGGACGGATAAAATGAAGGAATCCCTTGCCAACTACCTCATTGAAAAGCCCTGTCCAGTCTGCCATGGCGCCAGGCTTCGTCCTGAAAGCCTGGCATTCCGGGTGGGCGGTAAGAATATTGCGGAAATATCGGATATGCCCGTTTCCGAGCTCCTGCCCTTCCTGGAAAAGCTGGAGCTTACGGATAAGGAAAAAATCATTGCGGACCAGATTCTTCGGGAAGTGAAGAGCAGGCTCACTTTCCTGTCCAACGTGGGGCTGGAGTACCTTACCCTGTCCCGGGGAGCATCCACCCTGTCCGGCGGCGAGGCCCAGCGCATCCGCTTGGCCACCCAGATAGGCTCCGGTCTCGTGGGGGTGCTGTATATTCTGGATGAACCGTCCATTGGCCTTCACCAGCGGGATAATGACAAGCTCCTGGCTACCCTGAAGGGCATGCGGGATCTGGGAAATACATTGATTGTGGTGGAACACGATGAAGATACCATCCGCACCGCCGACTGGGTAGTGGATATCGGCCCCGGCGCCGGCGAAAACGGGGGATATGTAGTGGCGGAAGGAACGCCGGAGGATATTAAGAAATCGAAGAAATCCATTACCGGTGCCTACCTTCGGGGAGAGAAATATATTCCCCTGCCGGCGCATAGAAGAAAGGGAAACGGCCTATTTCTTACCATCAAAGGGGCGTCGGAGCATAACCTGAAGCATATCGACGTTTCCTTCCCGCTGGGGGCCTTCACGGTGGTCACCGGCGAGTCCGGCTCCGGTAAGAGTACCCTTGTGAATGAAATCCTTTACCAGGGCCTGTCCAACATCAAGAATCACACCTCCTATGCCGAAGGAAAGCACGACTCCATGGAAGGGGCAGAATATGTGGATAAGATTATCGACATTGACCAGCAGCCCATCGGCCGCACGCCCCGGTCCAATCCTGCCACCTACACCGGCGTTTTCAATGATATCCGGGAACTCTTCAGCCAGACCTCGGAAGCCAAGATGAGAGGCTACAAGCCGGGACGTTTCAGTTTCAACATCAAAGGCGGCCGCTGCGAAGCCTGCCATGGCGATGGCATTATCAAGATTGAAATGCAGTTCCTCTCCGACGTATATGTGCCCTGCGAAGTATGCCACGGCGCCCGGTACAACAGGGAGACCCTGGAGGTTCGCTACAAGGGGAAAAATATTTCCGAAGTCCTCAACATGACAGTGGATGAAGCGGTGCCCTTCTTTGAAAACCATCCGAAAATCCTCCGCAAACTGGAAACCCTGCAGGAAGTGGGGCTTGGTTACATCCATCTTGGCCAGCCTGCTACCACCATGTCCGGCGGCGAAGCCCAGCGCGTGAAGCTGGCCACGGAACTCATGCGCCGCGGCACCGGCGACACCCTTTACATTCTGGACGAACCGACCACCGGCCTTCATTCCGAAGACATTCGGAAGCTGCTCATTGTGCTGCAGAAACTGGTGGACCAGGGAAATACGGTGGTGGTCATTGAACATAACCTGGACGTGGTGAAGGTGGCGGACTATATCATCGACCTGGGCCCCGAAGGGGGCGACAAAGGCGGCGAAGTGGTGGCCTGCGGCACGCCGGAGGACATATGCTGCGTGAAGCGTTCCTATACTGGCCAGTACCTCCTTCCGGTGATGGAAAGGACGAGGGAAGTGATGAAAGCCCATGAAAATGATTGACGTAAACGATAAAATCCGAGCCAAAGTGGAAGCCCTGCCGGACTCTCCCGGCGTCTACCGCTGGAAAGACAAGGACGGCCGGATTATTTACGTAGGAAAGGCGAAGAACCTGAAGAACCGGGTGCGCTCCTATGTGCGGGAGGACAAGAACCGCTCCCCGAAGGTGGCGGCCATGATACGCCATGCGGAAGACCTGGATATCACCATGACCGCCACGGAAATGGAAGCCCTCATTCTGGAATGTAACCTCATCAAGGAAATCCATCCGAAGTACAATATTTCCCTTCGGGACGACAAATCCTATCCCTATGTGAAAATCACCACCAACGAAGAATGGCCCCGCATTTTCGTGACAAGAAACATCCGACACGACGACGGTGCACGCTACTTCGGCCCTTTCACCGACGTGGGAAGCCTTCGCACCACATTGAGCCTCCTGCGCCGCTACTATCCCATCCGGAACTGCCGCTCCATGAAGGTGCCGAGGCCCTGCCTCCAGTACCACCTCCATCTCTGTGCCGCTCCCTGCTTTGAGCTCTGCTCAAAGGAAGACTACGATTCTTACGTCCGCACGGTGTGCGACCTTTTTGAAGGAAAAAGCACGGAACTGGTAAAGGAACTGAAACGGAAAATGATGGACGCTTCGGAAAAAATGGACTATGAACTGGCTGCCAAATTCCGGGACCAGGTGCGGGCCATAGAATCCGTACAGCAGCGTCAGCACATCGTGGCCAATGAAGGAGACTTTGACGTGGTGGGCTATGCGAGAGACGGCAGCCATGCGGGTCTGGAAGTCTTCTATATCCGCTACGGCCGCATGGTGGGCAAGGAAAACTTCAGCATACCGGAAAGTGAGAACGAAACGGACGAAGAAATCGTGACCGCCTTCATCCGCGATTTCTACGGCGCCAATCCCACCTCCATTCCCAAAGAAATCATCCTGCCTCTTCTTCCGGCGGAAATGGGCCTCATTGCCTCGTGGATGACAAAACTCCGGGGCAGCGAAGTGAGTCTCATCCTGCCCCAGCGGGGCTTCAAGCGCCGCCTGAAAGACATGGCCATGGCCAATGCCGCCAAGTACCTCTCCGACAAGAAACTGCAGTGGGAATACCAGGACGCCCGGGAACAGGGGGCTGTGAAAAAGCTGAAAGACCTGCTCCATCTGCCCAGACTGCCGGAAAGGATGGAATGCTTCGATATTTCCCATGACCAGGGCGCTGAAACCACCGGCTCCATGGTGGTCTTTGAACACGGCCGCCCGGCTAAGCGGGAATACAGGAAATTCAAACTCCAGACCACCCAGGGCCACGCCGACGACTTCAAATCCATGGCGGAAGTCATGGGCCGCCGCTATGGAAACCACAAAGACTGGCCGGCCCCGGACCTCATCGTCCTGGATGGCGGCCTGGGCCAGCTCCACGCCGCCCTTCCCGCCATCCGCGAAGCCGGCTGCGACGCCCCGGTGATTGGCCTGGCCAAGAGAATCGAAGAAATCTACGTGGAAGGATCTGAAGAACCCATCATCCTGGACCACCACGAACCGGCGCTCCAGCTCCTCCAGTTCATCCGCGACGAAGCCCACCGCTTCGTCATCACCTACCACAGGAAATGGACAAATAAAAGAAATACGGAATCCATACTGGACCACATCGAAGGTATCGGCCCCACCAGAAGAAACGCCCTCTGGCACGCCTTCCGCTCTTTGGACGAAATGCGGAAAGCCACCGCAGAAGAACTGGCCCAGGTCCCCGGCATGAACAAAAGAGCCGCCGAAGCGGTGTACCGCTTCTTCCATATGAGGAAAGATGAAAAGCAGATGGTCATTAATGGACAGAAGGTGGAGGAAGAGAAGATAGAAGATAGATAACAGAGGACAGACATCAGACTATCAGACGTCCCGCCGGGCGGTCATTCTGAGCGTCAGCGAAGAATCTCGGTGCTTGACGATAGTGACACAAAAGTCGGTAAATACCGGTCTGGCGGGGGACAGAAGCAAAACATCGGACCGGCAGGTCTCAGACCACCCGCCAGAGGGGTCATTCTGAGCGGAGCGAAGAATCTCGGTGCCTGTCGATAGTGACATAAAAGCCGGTAAATACCGGTCTGGCGGGAGGAATAGAAGCAAGACATGAGACCAGCAGACCTCAGACAACCCGCCCGACCGGTCATTCTGAGTGCCAGCGAAGAATCTCGGTGCTTGAAGATAGTGACACAAAAGCCGGTAAATACTAGTCTGGCGGGGGAGACAGATGCAAGACATGCAGACTGCCGATTGCGATTTACTGATATGGATACAAAAGGACTAGAAACAAGAAACCATTCGTACTTTCCATTATCGCGATTTTCTACACACTTCCCGCTCATTTTCAACGCGAACCCTTGACAAAGTCGAATTATCCACGTATAATGATGAAGTTGATAATTTTATCCACCAGCTTAAGGCGCTGTATGAAATGTACAGCAGGAGCTATCAAGCGGCAGGCCGATAGGTAAGGAGGTGCTAAGAATGCCGGTTCCGAAGACAAAAAGTTCCAGATCCCGTCGTGATAAGAGACGTGCTAACTGGAAGCTGACTGTTCCGGGTCTTGTGGAATGCCCGCAGTGCCATGCACTGAAAAAACCTCATCATGTATGCCCTGTATGCGGTTACTACAAAGGCAAACAGATCATCAGCAAGACTGTTGAAGAATAATAGAAAAACGTTTTCCTTCAGAGGGAAACGTTTTTTTAGTGCCTGGAAAGTAGAGAGATGGTAGACGAAAGAAGATAGAAGGGAGTTTCCGGTTCCTTATGAGTCAAAACGGCAGCTCCTTCCTAAGGAAGGAGGCTAAATAGTGCCGCGAAGCGGCCACCACAACCCTCGGCGCCACAGGCGCCGTCAAACCTAAGAACCCTCCGGCCCGTCGGGCCGGTCAATCTTAAGAACCTTTCCCCTCTGAACCCTCTGAACCCTCTGAACCCTTTGAACCCGGCCCGTCGAAGGCGGGCTTTTCTTTTATCTATTTTTCACATGGTATCTATGCAGAAAATATGCTATAATTATCGCAAGTTCAATGCTGAAATCTGCTCTTTCCGGCTGTTTGAAGGATAGTTTTACAGGAGTCTGGAGGCCGGTGGGAGGAGAATGGATGCAAAATAAAAAGGGAGGAACAGTAGAATGGCAGGAAGTCAATGGAAAAAGATTCTGGCAGTAGGTTTATGCGGCCTTATGGCGGCCGGTGTTTTTGCAGGATGCGGCGGCGGAAGCGGCGGCAGTTCCAGCGGCAAGATGAAGGTGGGGATTGTGCAGATTGTGCAGCACCCGGCGCTGGATGAGTCGAATAAGGGCTTTGTGGATGCTCTGAACGAAGCGGGGCTGAAGGACAAGGTGGAAATCGACCAGCAGAATGCCCAGGGTGACCAGTCCAACCTGAAGGCCATTGCGAACCGTTATGTGTCCGGCAATTATAAGCTCATCGGTGCCATTTCCACACCGGCGGCCCAGGCCATGGCCAATGCCACCGATAAGATTCCGATTATCTGCACCGCCATTTCCGATTTCGAAAATGCAAAGCTCATGAAGTCGGAGAAAGCACCGGACAGCAATGTGACCGGCACCAATGACCGGGGACCGGTGGACAAGCAGGTGAAGCTGATTAAGGAAATCCAGCCGAATGTGAAGAAAATCGGTATCATTTACAATTCTAGTGAAATCAATTCCGTGGTACAGGCAAAGCATCTGAAAGAAAACTGCCAGCCCCTGGGTATTGATGTGGTGGAATTGACGGTGAACTCCGTGAACGATGTACAGCAGGTGGCGGAAGGCTTCCTGGGCGGTAAGGTGGATGCCATTTATGTGCCCACCGATAACATTATTGCTTCTTCCATCCCCACCCTTATGGCAGTGGCCAACAGGGAAAAGATTCCGGTGTACGGCGCAGAAGTGGGGCACGTGAAGAATGGCGTGCTGGCTTCCGAGTCCATCAGTTTCTATGATATCGGACACCGGGCAGGCCAGATGGCCGCTGAAATCCTGAAGGGGAATAAGACAGTGAAGGATTTCCCGGTAGAAGGAGCGGACAAGACGAAGCTTTACATCAATAAGAGTGAAATGGAAACGCTGGGTATCCAGATTCCTAAGGAAGTTCTTGACAGGGCAGAAATGATCTGACGATTTACATGAAATGACGAAGAGTAACTTCCGTTTTGACCGGAGGTTACTCTTTATCTATGGTTTTAAGATTTTTGAGAAAGGGTTTGTGTCGTGGCTTCAAAACTGAAACAGCTTTGGTGGTTAATGCTTATTTTCGCGGTGTGCAATATTGCGATGGCCGTTATGTTGTACCAGTCTTCTTCTCCGGAACCGGTGAATGAGGATGTACTTCCTATCGCAGCAAAAAATGTATATTCCATCGGCATCCTGCAGTCCGATGACCTGGCTGAACAGAACAAGATGACTGCCGGGGTGCTGGCTGCTTTGGAAGCAGAGGGATACAGCAAAGGCGGCAGGGCCAAAATCGACATGGTGCAGGCCAAGGGCAATGACAAAAAGCTGGAGGCTGCGGCAAAGAAGTTTGCCCGAGACAAAAAGGATTTAATTATTGCCGTAGGCACCGATTCCGCCAAGGCGGCTGCAAAGGTGACGAAAAGCATTCCCATCGTAGGCGTGGGAGTTATGAATTTCAAAAAGGACAGTGATTTCGAAGGCCACCATAACCTTACCGGTATAATGGACAATCCGGCCATCCTCACACAGATCCGCATGGCCGGCCGCTGCATGTCGGTGCAGAAGCTGGGCATCCTCTATAACCCCGGTGATGCGGCGGCAGCACTGCAGGTAGGCATCCTGCGGGACGTGGCGGCCCAGAAGGGGATTTCCCTTTATGAAGTAGCCTATCAGCCAGGCAAGGCGGCGGAGCCCCAGATTCAGAAGCTTGTAGGACATATTACCGCCCTCTATGTGCCGGAAGACACGGACCTTCTTTCCCATTTTGATGAAATCGTGAAAGTCATGAATGGAGCCGGTATTCCCATTATCGGCGAACAGGCGGAAATGGTTCGGCGGGGCGCCGTCATTTCTGTATCTCCCAGCTACTACCGCATGGGTTTCTCCGGCGGCCGTATCGCAGCCAGTCTGCTGAAGGGAGATATCATTCCCGAAGACATTCCCATCATGCGTCAGCAGGATCCGGATATTGTTATCAATATGAAACAGGTGAACCTTCTGAACATCCCGCTGCCCGGCGATCTGTGGCAGCGTTCCAGAAAGCTTTACCTCTATGACGGACAGCCTGCAAGACCCTGATTATTTGTAATATAAAGGAAGGAAATCAAATGGCAGATTTAGCAGTTTCCACCGTGGCCCAGGGACTTATGTGGTCCATTCTGGCCATCGGCGTATTTCTATCGTTCCGCGTACTTGACGTACCGGATATGACCTGCGAAGGCAGCTTCCCCCTTGGCGGTGCCATTGCAGCGTCCCTCATCGCTTCCGGCGCCTCTCCCTGGGCAGCCATTGCAGCCGGCGCGGCAGGCGGCCTCATTGCAGGTACCGTCACCGGCATTCTCTATACGAAATTAAAGATTCCCGCCATTCTGGCAGGCATCCTTACCATGATTGCCCTTTACTCCATTAACCTTCATATTATGGGAAAAGCCAATATTTCCCTCCTCCGGGTGGATACCGTATTCTCCACCACCGCCAGCCTGCTCCATGTGAGCCAGTCCACTGCTGCCTTCATCGTACCGGCGGTGCTGATGATTATTATTTCCGCCCTTATTTACTGGTTCTTCGGTACGGAACTGGGTATGTGCATCCGTGCCACCGGCTATAATCCCCAGATGGTACGGGCCCAGGGCGTGAACACGGATACCATGATTATCATGGGCCTCTTCATTTCCAACGCTCTCATCGGTCTCTGCGGCGCCGTAGTGGCACAGAACAATGGCTTTGCAGACGTAGGCATGGGCATCGGCACCATCGTCATCGGCCTGGCCTCCGTCATCATCGGCGAAGTCATTCTGGGTGTAGACAGCTTCTCCGGCTCCCTCCTGGCTGTGGTGGTGGGTTCCATCATCTACCGCGTGGTCATTGCGGTGGTGCTCTACCTGGGCATGCCGCCGAACGACCTGAAACTTTTCACCGCCATCCTTGTCATGCTTGCCCTGGCTGCACCTATGATTAAGGGTAAAGTCAATATCGGAAAGGCAGGCTGATTATGCTTAAAGTTACGGATATCAGCAAAACATTCTTCAAGGGAACCACCAATGAAAAAAAGGCCCTGAGCCATCTCTCCCTTACCCTGAATGACGGCGATTTCTGCACCGTCATCGGCAGCAACGGTGCAGGCAAGAGTACCCTTCTGAACTCCATCGCCGGTGCCTACATTCCCGACAGCGGCACCATTGTAATCAACGGAAATGATGTAACCAAAGTCAGTGAATACAAAAGAGCCAAGTACATCGGCCGGGTATTCCAGGACCCCCTGAAAGGTACCGCCGCCGGCATGCAGGTGGAAGAAAACCTTATCATCGCTTCCCGGAGAGGGGAGAGCCGCCGTCTCCGCTGGGCCTTTTCCTCCGGTGATCATGAAAAATTCCGGGACATGGTGGCCCGCCTGGGCCTCGGACTGGAAGACCGCCTCTCCACCAGAATCGGCCTCCTCTCCGGCGGCCAGCGCCAGGCACTGACCCTCCTCATGGCTACCCTGAAAAAACCGGACATCCTTCTTCTGGATGAACCTACGGCAGCCCTGGACCCGAAGACTGCAGGCAAAGTTCTGAAGATTACTGATGAAATCGTGCACGAACAGCACCTCACCACCCTTATGATTACCCACAACATGAGAGATGCCCTGAAATACGGCAACCGCCTCATCATGATGAACAGCGGCACCATCATTGCAGATTACAGTCCTGAAGAAAAGCAGAAACTCACCATCGACGACCTGCTGAAGAAATTCGAAGAAACCTCCGGCGCCATGAGCGACCGGGTTCTTCTGGGGTAAGAATTTCCTTGCAATCCACGGCCCGTTCATGTATAATTACACGTGGTTGAACTGTACCCCAGTTTATCGCAACTCCGGCGTAGACCTGGATACAGCAATTTATATTTTTATAGGAGGCTATTATGTTAACAGCTGAAGCAAAAAAAGAAATCATTGAAACCTACGCAGTCCATGAAGGCGACACCGGATCTCCGGAAGTACAGATTGCTATCCTCTCCAAGAGAATCGCTCTCCTCACCGAACATCTGAAGTCCCACAAGAAAGACCATCATTCCCGCCGCGGCCTGCTGAAAATGGTCGGCCAGCGCAGAAACATGCTGGACTATCTCCGTCGCAAGGACATCGAACGCTACAGAGCTCTCGGTGCAAAACTGGGCCTGCGCCTGAAATAAGATTTCACAAAAAGAGACTACCGAAGGGTAGTCTTTTTTTAGTGGAAAACGAAATGGCAGAGCAGGGGATTGAAAGGGAAAATCAGGAAGAGACCATCTTTCCCGCCTCCCACAGTCATCCTGAGCAGTGCGAAGGATCTCGGTGTGTGGCACATTTGAGATATCCGGTCATAACTACCAGTCGGCGGGAAGATTGACATATTACGCAGGCTCTTTCTCAAGGGAAAGGGACTGCAGTATTACGACAGGAAGCAAATGAGAAAACCTTCCCGCCCACCTGCATGTAATTTTTTCTGCGTCCAACGCGGTGCATACCAAAATTCTTCGCCTGCGGCTCAGAATGACAGTGCGGGGTGGGAAGGGGGACGCAAGTATAGCCTTCTTCCTCTGGAAGAAGGTGGCGCCGTAGGCGCCGGATGATAGCAGGCTTTTCGTAGAAAAGCCGAGGCCCCGCAGGGGCCTGACATGGCTCATTTTTCATCATAGAATCAGCTGGCTCACCACCTCAATAAAAAAACCGTCCTTTGTAAAAAAGGGCAGGGGTTTTTCATTTAAATCTCTTTGTTCGCTTCAAGACAACACGAAAAGCCCGAAAGAGCTAGGCCCGGCGGATAGAAGACAGATGCGCCAATCTTCCACCGCTCCATCATGATGATGGACTCTTTCAGGCTATTCGCTTAGACCTCGGAATGAACCGAAGCTGCCTATTCAGGTAAAGCAAAACTAACTCATAACGCATCGAACGGACCGAAGCCCGGAGCTCTTATGGTTTCATCCATGCGAGATGGCTTGCAGCCGGACCAGGAACCGGGTATTTTTTCGTGGCCACTCCCCAGACCTTGCCCAAACTCTCATCTATGTCTATTATATAAGAGAAAATCGAAAATGGGAATAGAGCAAAATAGAACTAACGTTGCCAATTTTGCAATTACGCTTGTAATAATGTATTAGACTTATGATAGATAATAGCCTTTAGACCGTATGAAAAAAGAGAGTCTGATTTCCATATGAATGCAGAATGGAGTTAAAAAAAGGCGATTAGGATTTATTTACCATATCACAGAAACGAATGCCTGGAATATAGGTATTATCAAATATGACTGGATATGGAATTTGGGGTTCTGAGAAAGCAGCCGGTACCCGGCATATCCATCAGGCAATATTTTTACCCCAATATGTACCCCTTTCAGACTCACGTAAAAGAAATTTTATATTAAAGTCAAGCAGGAGAAGGGCCGACGGCGGTACTCCTGCTTTTTCGTATCTGCCGGCCATGATGGCCATGATGGACTTTTTCATCTGATGTGAAACATTCCTATTCACTTTATAATAGGTATCCTGTATAATAAGAAAATACGTGAAAAAGGATTTATTGATTACAGGAGGAAAAGGAATGTTCAAGACATTTCAGATGGACCTGGCCGGTCGTCCGCTTATTATTGAGACCGGCAAAATGGCTAAACAGGCGAATGGTGCCGTACTGGTAAGATACGGTGATACGGTGGTGCTGGTGGCTACCACTGCCAGCAAGGAACCGCGGGAAGGGACCGATTTCTTCCCTTTGACCGTTGATTATGAAGAAAAGATGTATGCCGTAGGCAAGATGCCTGGGGGATTCCTGCGCCGTGAAGGCCGTCCGGGAAATTCCGCCATTCTGAATGCCCGTCTGATTGACCGTCCGATTCGTCCGCTTTTTGATAAACGCTGCCGCAATGATGTGCATGTGGTGGCTACGGTGCTGTCTGTGGATTACGACAATGCGCCGGAGCTGTGCGGCATGCTGGGGGCATCCGCTTCCATCGGCATTTCCGATATTCCCTGGGACGGCCCCATTGCCGGCGTCCGCATCGGCAGGGTAGACGGCAAGTATGTGGTGAACCCCACCCAGGAACAGCTGGCACAGTCTTCCATGAACATTACGGTTGCCGGTTCTGAAGAAGCTATCATGATGGTCGAAGGCGGCGCCAACGAAGCACCGGAGGAAGAAGTGCTGGATGCCATCATGTTCGGCCATGAAACCATTAAGGAACTGTGCCGTTTCCAGAAGAAGATTATTGAAGAAGTGGGCAAACCGAAGCGCACCCTGGTGTTCCCGGAAGTCCCGAAGGAAATCGACGACGCAGTGGCTGCTTTTGCCACCGAAGACCTGAAGAAGGCTATTTTCGATGCCGACAAGCTGAGAAGAGATGGAAATATTGACGCTGTAAAGAAGGCAGCCAAGGAACATTTCGCCGATATTTATCCGGAAAACGGCGCCGACGTGGCTGAAAGCCTTGATCATCTGACCAAGCAGATTGTGCGTGATTCTATTTCCAATGAAGGCATCCGTCCGGATGGCAGAAAGCTCACGGAAATCCGCCCCATTACCTGCGAAGTGGGACTGCTCCCCAGAGTTCATGGCAGCGCTCTTTTCACCCGCGGCCAGACCCAGGCTCTTTCTGTAACCACTCTGGCTCCCATGTCTGAAACCCAGATTATCGATGACCTCACTCCGATTACGGAAAAACGGTACATCCATCAGTATAATTTCCCGTCCTACTGCGTAGGTGAAACAAAGGGTTCCAGAGGTCCGGGACGCCGTGAAATCGGTCATGGCGCCCTGGCTGAAAGGGCTCTTCGTCCGGTGATTCCGTCGGTGGAAGAATTCCCATATGCCATCCGCGTAGTTTCTGAAATTCTCGAATCCAACGGTTCCTCTTCCCAGGCTTCTGTCTGCGGAAGCACCATGTCCCTCATGAATGCCGGCGTCCCCATTAAGGCACCGGTAGCAGGCATTGCCATGGGCCTCATTGAAAACGGCGGCAAGTTTAGCATTCTTTCCGATATCCAGGGCATGGAAGATGCGCTGGGCGATATGGACTTCAAGGTAGCCGGTACCGCGAAAGGCGTCACCGCCATCCAGATGGATATCAAGGTTCACGGCCTGTCCCGTGACATTCTGCTGGCAGCCCTGAAGCAGGCCCATGAAGGCCGTCTCTTCATCCTGGGCAAGATCGCAGAATGCATCGACAAGCCCGCAGACCATCTGTCTCCCTATGCACCGAAGATTATTGCTATCACCATTCCGGTGGAAAAAATCCGTGATGTCATCGGTGCCGGCGGCAAGACCATCAACAAGATCCAGGATGAAACGGGAGCCAAACTGGATGTGGAAGAAGACGGACATGTGTATATTTCCTCCACCGACGAAGCTGCAGCACAGCAGGCTAAGAAGATGGTGGAAGGTCTTACCCATGAAGTCAAAGCAGGCGAAACTTACCTGGGCCGCGTGACCCGCCTCATGAAGTTCGGCGCATTTGTGGAAATCCTGCCGGGCAAGGAAGGTCTGGTCCATGTATCCCAGCTGGCGCTCCAGCGTGTGGAAAAACCGGAAGACATTGTCCATGTGGGCGATGAAATCATGGTGAAGGTTACTGAAATCGACGATAAGGGCCGCATCAACCTGTCCCGCAAGGCTCTCCTTCTGGAAAAGAAAAACAAATGAGAAGCCGGGGATTTGAAGTCGTTTCTGCCTGGGAAAAGGAAGGCATCCGTCTTCCCGTAAGGAAAACCGCCTCCAGCGCAGGCTACGACATAGAAAGCGGAAGGGATATGGATATCCTGCCGGGCCAAGTTACCCTCATTCCTACAGGCCTCAAGGCCTATATGGGGGAGGATGAATACCTGGCTATCTACATCCGTTCCAGCATGGCCATCAAGCATGGTCTCATTCTGATAAACAGCACCGGTATTATCGACGCCGACTACTATAATAATGAGGACAATGAAGGCCACATTATGGTGGCGGTGTATAATACCACTTCCCAGCCCTTCCATATTTCCAAGGGCGACCGGGTGGCCCAGGGGATTTTCATGAAATACCTGAAGGCCGACGGCGATGCAGCCAGGGGCCTTCGGACCGGCGGCTTGGGAAGCACGGGAAAATAAATATCTGTATCATTCCAGCGGCGGACAGCATCCGCCGCTTTTTCCATGAGGGAGGTACCTATGAGCGTAGAAAAAGAAAAAATGATAAGCCGCGAGGAAATCTACGACGGACAGATTGTCCATCTTTTCAAAGACCAGGTGGAACTGGCAGGGAAGAAGACCATAAGGGAAGTGATTCTCCACTGCGGCGCCGCTGCCATCATTCCCGTCACCAATGATGGAAAGGTGCTTTTTGTGAAACAGTACCGCTATCCGGTGGGGGAGGCACTCCTTGAAATTCCGGCGGGAAAAATGGATCCCGGAGAAACACCGGATGCATGCGCTGCCAGGGAACTGGAAGAAGAGACCGGCTATCGGGGCACATTGAAGAAACTTGGATACGTATACACCACCCCGGGCTTCTGCAACGAAACCATCCACCTCTACCTGGCCACCGGCCTCATCCACACCGCCCAGCACCTGGACGAAGGAGAATTCCTTGATGTTCTTCCCATTTCTCTGGAAAAGGTATGGGATATGATTCGGAAAGGGGAAATCTACGACGCTAAAACCCTTTCCGCCTTTGCTATTGCCAGAGATATACTGAAATAAGGAATGCCCCCGCTGTTTTCGCAGCGGGGTTTTTGATTTTGGGGTGCAGCAGACTGGCAGTATGGTAAGAACGTGACGCAGGCTCCTTCCTCAGAAAGGAGCTGGGCAGAGCCCTGAGGATAGGTCCGAAATTCTACCCTGATTGCCAATCGCCAGCCTTCCCGCTGACCGGCAGTTATCACCGGTTGTCTCATATGCTGCATGTACCGAGATTCTTCACTTCGTTCAGAATGACGGTGTTCGGCGGGAAGGCAAGCACGTAACGCTGTCTGACGTCTGATATCTGACTTCTATCGTCTGATCCACGGTGTTCCTCCGTTGCCTGCGGAGCCCCCTTCCTAAGGGAGGGGGCTCTGGCTCTACGCCATGCAGCATTTGAGACACAAAAGATAATCCCGTAACGCTGGTTTTATAAACATTGCCGCGAAGCGGCTATCCACAACCCTCTGAACCCTTTGAACCTTCTGAACCCTCTGAACCCTCTGAACCTATGCATTAATGCCTACCTTCTGCCAATGACTCCTAAGAATCTCCCCGCCTCACATCCCATGCATTTCTAATTTCCTGTTATAATATACACAAGGAAAATCTTTTTCCATGAAGGAGGAGCTTTATGAGGAAAATTGCTTTTTATGGGAAAGGCGGTATCGGGAAGTCTACCACCGCTTCCAACGTGTCCGCTGCTTTAAGTCTCATGGGAAAGCGGGTGTGCCAGATCGGCTGTGACCCGAAGAATGATTCTACCAGGCTGCTTCTGGGACATATCTGCAAATCCACGGTGCTGGATATGCTGCGGACGAAGGATGCCGGGGATATCCAAAAGGAGGATATAATTCACACCGGATTTCATGGCGTTACCTGTGTGGAGGCAGGGGGACCGGAGCCGGGGGTAGGCTGTGCAGGCCGGGGCATCATTGTGGCCCTGGAGCTTTTGGATCGGATGAAGGCGCTGCCGGAGAGCGACGTGGTGCTCTATGATGTGCTGGGGGATGTGGTGTGCGGCGGATTTGCCATGCCTATCCGTGAGGGGTATGCGGAGGAAATCTATATCGTTTCTTCCGGCGAGCTCATGTCCCTTTATGCGGCCAATAATATTGCCAAAGGCATTGCCCGGTTTGCTTCCAGAGGAAAGGTGCGGCTGGCAGGGATTATCGGGAACAGCCGCAATGTGCCGGGGGAGAAGGAGCTGCTCACCGAATTTGCCGGAAGGCTCCACACCGGTCTGGCTGCTTTTATTCCCCGGGACCGGACGGTGAATCTGGCGGAAAATCATCGGCAGACGGTGCTGCAGTATGCGCCCGATTCTCAACAGGCAGAGGTGTACCGGAAGCTGGCGGAAACCATCCTTACCAATGAGGTGGAATCCATTCCTACTCCCATAAGTTTTGATGAATTGGAAAATCTGGTGGCGCAATATGGCACTGAAAACTAAATGGCTTCTTTCGGCGGACTGTCCTGCCAGCTGCACCATGACAGGCGTGTGGCGGGCAGTGGCCTACGATGAGGGCTGCGTGGTTATATTTCATGGCCCCGCAGGCTGCGTCCACGTGGCGTCTACCATGGATCTGGGAAATCATTACCGCATTTCCGCCGACGGCTGTCCGGAAAAAGGGGACCCGGTACCTTTGATTTCCTCAAACCTTCGGGAAAAGGACAGCATTTTCGGCGGCATCGGAAGGCTTCATGAATGTATCGATTATGCGATGAAAACCTACCATCCGGAGTGCCTTGTGATTGCTTCTTCCTGCGTGGCCGGCGTTATCGGTGATGACGTGGACGAGGAGGCGAGGGAGGTGGAGGAAACCTATGGCATTCCGGTGCTGTCCATGGCTTTTTCCGGATTCCTTGGCGGCGAATATTCCGACGGCTACTATAAAACCATGGATGCCATGGTCCGCCGTTTTTTCAAAAAGCAGAAGCACAAAAAGGGAAGTGTCCTTCTTCTGGGGGACCAGATGGGACCGGAGGGACAGTATGCCCGGGAAGTGAAGCGGCTTCTTTCCCTCTTCAGCCTTACGGCGGATTTCCAGTTTCCCGGCTACGTTCCCTTTTCCAAGTGGAGCCAGGTGCCTAGTGCTTCCCTTTCCGTCCTGCTGGGGACGGCGGGACAGCCGGAGGGAATGGAAGAAAGGGCCCGGCAGCTGGAAAAGGATTACGGCATTCCCTTTCTGGGCCCTGTGTACCCCCTGGGACTGGAGAATACATGGACCTGGATAAGGCAGCTGGCCGATTTCCTTGGCGAAAAGGAAAAAGGAGAGACCGTTATCAGGTCGGAAAAGGAAAGGGTGGAGCAGCAGGTGGCTTCCTTCCTTCCGGTGACGGAGGGAAAGAAGGCCTTCATCGCCATCGGCCGTGGACGACGCTGGTACCGTCCATCCGGCACCATCTGCTCCCTTAGGAGTCTTCATATGAAGCCGGCGGGGGTGGTGCTTTTCTCCAACCTCACGAAGGAGGATGCAGAGGAGAACAGGAAAGAAATTTCATCACTGGGAGACATTCCTGTTTACAGTGAAGAAGAGGGGCAGAAGGCCATGGAGGGAGCGGATATTCTCCTCACCACCAATGAAATCTACGGCGCTTCTGTCCGGCAGCTCTTTATCCCCATGGTGCCCTTGGCAGGTACGGAGGGGGAGATGGCCCTTCTTACCTCCATATACCGCCTGCTTTGCCGCCATGGAAGGAAAGGAGGCATGACCTATGTCAAAGTGTGAATTCGAGTCGTCCTGTCACCATAATGATACCTGCGGCCTCACCGGTTCCGCCGCCTTTTTTGCTTCCATACCGGGAAGCTTTGTACTCATCAACGGCCCGCTGTGGTGCTATTTCTACGCCATGAAATATGTGGACGATGAAAATGACCGGGCCGCCCGTTGCATCACCTGCACCGGTACGTCGCCTTCGTCCATGGTATATGGCACGGAAAAGGACATCCTCAAAGGACTATCCCGTATCCGGGACGCGGGGCAGGCAGAACGGGTCTTTATTGAGAACAACTGCAGCACCGGCCTCGTTGGCGACGATGTGAAGGGCATTGCAGAAGCCTTCGGCGGGCCCTGGCCGGTGTATACCATGGACAGCGGCGGACTGAAGGGCCGCTTTGAGGAAGGCTTTGCCCGCGCTTTCCTTCGGGTGGTGGAGGAAATGAAGGAAGAAAAGACCATCCCCGTATCCGTCAATGTGCTGGGTCTATCCGATGTATACCTGAAGGGCAGGGAGGACGGAGAGGAAATCCGACGCATCCTCCGTGGCTGCGGTGTCAATGTCATATCTACGCCGGGCTGCAGCAGCAGCTGGGAGGAAATCATGAAAGCCCCTTCCGCCGCCTTCAATCTGGTGGTGCGGGATGAGCTGGGCCTTCCGGCGGCCAGGGAAATGGAAAAGCGCTTCCACATTCCCTATGCGTCCGTAGGTCTTCCCTACGGCTTTGAGGGAAGCAGGAAATGGGTAGAAAAGGTACTGGATATTTTATCCTTTGGAAAGGCAGACTCCTTCCTGGACAAAGAAAAGGAAAGGGCCCGAGAAATCCTTCGGAAGGGAAACGGTCTGGAATCTCTCTGGGGTTCCCTGTGGTTCGATGAAGTGCTGGTGGCAGCGCCGCCTTCGGAAGCGATGGGAATCGCAGAAGCCCTTCGAAGCGAATGGATAGATACCGCTAAACTCACCATCCACCTCCTTTCTCCCACTGACAGAACCTGCCAAGCGGCTGATATCATCCGCCTGGTGACGGCAGAGGACGAGGATATCCGGAGGGACTATGAAAACTGGAAGGGCGGCCTTGTCCTTTCCAGCAGCCATGAAACCACAAGGCTGGAGAGGCTGAAGAAATCCTTCGTCTTCTTCCACATCGCCCGTCCTTCCTACGATGAAGGATTCTTCTCAGACCTTCCCCTCTCAGGGTTCCGGGGCGCCGCCCTTCTTTATGAAAAAATATGGAACGCCTGGCTGAAGGAAATAGGCCGTGAAAAAATTCTGAAATAGAAATAGGAAATGAATCAAAGCACTGATAACCGAAAAATGCGGTTTTATCAGTGCTTTTTTAGTATGGGAAAATTGGATTCTATCAATGAATCAGAGATTTCTTAAATAAATCAGAAAAATTGGCTTTAAAAATATAATAAAAATAGTATAATATATAAGGTATATTAGTGAAAATCATAGAAATTATGAAAGGAAATAGGAGATGGATGCATAGTGGGCTGGTGGGCGTCACTATCGGCAGGTACCAAGATTATTCGCCTGGGGCTCAGAATGATGAGGAGGACCGGAAGGTAAGCACGTAACGCAGGCTCCTTCTCCGGAATGGAGCTGGGCGAAGTCCTGAGGAACACCGAAGAACTTAATAAAGAACTGACGCTGTTCCTCCGTCGCCTGCGGCTCCACCCGCTGGCCAGGCTTTAAGGTGTTCGCTTAATGTGCAGGCTATGCTCACACAAGAGCCCGGCTCAGAAATGCTGCAGGACTTCTGCCTG
>ENA-ORCL01000242-ORCL01000242.1-human-gut-metagenome-genome-assembly--contig:-NODE-242-length-25543-cov-12.492421_pt1 | contig 25543 bp, 19 predicted proteins | sample MGYA00242987_ERZ507988 | MGnify/ENA primary metagenome ERZ507988 (study PRJEB26167, sample SAMN06115466) | human gut metagenome | host: Homo sapiens | place: China:Hubei | collected 2016-05-19... | reverse complement strand
TGGTAAGCTGGGGAAACACGTAACATTAGGCTCCTTCCTCAGGAAGGAGGCTTTTACACTTCGTCATGCAGCATTGGAGAAACAAAGGTAAATCCCATAATGCCTTGTTTCCCCTTGAGGGGAACGCTGCGCAGCAGCAAAGGGTGTACGAGGTCACAAGTCGGAATGATACTCAATGCTGAACTGACCGCCAAACGGCGGCCTTCCCGCCGACTGGTATTTACTGACGGTTTTGTTACTTGGGCTTCTTACCGAGATCCTTCGCTATCGCTCAGGATGGTCGGTCGGCCAAATAAAAGGAAGGTTCTTTAATGTGCAGGCTAAGGGCCAACTTTGGCCGACTCGCGCATTCTATGCAGAATGCGCGCAATGTCCGGCGGGAATGTAAGAACGTAACGCAGGCTCCTTCCTGGGGAAGGAGCTGGGCGAAGCCCTGAGGATAGGTCCGATAAATTCTTAGCAAAGACCTGACGCCCCTATCCTCCGACGCCTAACGGAGCCCCCTTCCTGTGGAAGGGGGCTCTGGCTGTTCGTCATGCAGCACTGGAGACACAAAGGCCAGTCCCGTAACGCTGACTTCATGCTCATCGCCCGCAGGGCGTTACCACCCCCTTTTGAACCCTCTGAACCCTTTGAACCCTTTGAACCTTTGGTACATCCCCATTTCACCTTGCCATCGTCATTCTCATTTGCTAAAATAAAAGCTACGGGTTTTACTTACATTTGACAATGATATCCGTGTATATATTATTATTTCAAGGTAGTTTGCAGCAGGAGGAAAAATGGCAGATTTAACAGCCCTGATTCTGGCTGCCGGACAGGGGACCCGCATGAAGTCCGCTTTGCCGAAGGTTCTGCACCGTGTGTGCGGTGTGCCTATGGTGAAGCAGGTGATCCGGGTGGTACGGCAGGCCGGTTTTGCAAAGTGTGTGGTGATTACAGGATTTAAGGAAGAGCTGGTGCGCAAGGACCTTGCCGGAGAGGATGTGGATTTCGTCCACCAGGCGGAGCAGCTTGGCACGGGTCATGCGGTGATGCAGGGGGCTCCTCTTTTGACGGACCGGGAGGGGTATGTGCTTGTGATCTGCGGCGACACCCCTCTTCTTCGGAGTGAAACGATTTCATCCCTGGCGGAAACCTGCCGGAAGGAAAATGCTTCGGCAGCGGTATTGACGGCGATGCTGGACAATCCCTTCGGCTATGGCCGGGTGCTTCGGGATGAGAAGGGACAGATGACGTCCATTGTGGAGCAGAAGGACGGCACGCCGGAGGAGCTGGCGGTGCATGAAATCAACACAGGTACCTATGTGTTCAAGGCAGGTCCTCTCCTGGACGCGTTGAAGAAAATCGACAATAAGAACGCCCAGGGCGAATATTATCTGACCGACGTATTTGAAATCATGATCCGCGAAGGACAGAAGGTGATTCCGGTGGCGGCAGAGGATGCGGATGAGACCATGGGTGTCAATTCCAGAATCCAGCTGGCAGCGGCTGACCGGGTGCTCCGCCTCCGTAAGGCAGAGGAGCTCATGGCGAAGGGTGTTTCCATTATTAATCCGGAAAATACCTATGTGGAGCAGGATGTGGAGGTTGGACAGGATACAGTTCTTTATCCCGGCACCATTCTTGAAGGAAAGACGGTGATTGGGAAAAACTGCGTCATCGGCCCCGATACCCAGCTCACCGATGTAACTGTGGGAGAGGGCACGCACCTCAACCGGGTATACGCCCATGAATGCACCATCGGGAATTTTGATGAAATCGGACCTTTCGTCCATCTCCGCCCGAATACGGTGCTTCATGACCACATTAAAATCGGCAATTTCGTAGAAGTGAAGAATTCCACCGTCGATGACGGCACCAAGCTGCCTCACCTGATTTACTGCGGTGATTCGGATCTGGGAAAAAATGTGAATTTCGGCTGCGGCACGGTGACCGTCAATTTCGACGGAAAGGAAAAGCACCGCTGCCAAGTGGACGACCATGCCTTCATCGGCTGCAATACGAACCTGGTAGCGCCGGTGCATGTGGGCGAAAGGGCTTTCACCGCCGCCGGCTCCACCATTACCAAGGATGTGCCTGCGAAAGCGCTGTCTGTAGCAAGGGCCCGCCAGACGAATATTGAGGGCTGGGTGAAGGAAGACACCTATAAGGATTGATTTCCTTGTAAAATCTTATTTTTCACTGTTAATTTACCGGCAAACTGGTATATAATAAAAACATAGGAATAGTGGATGATGGGATCGTATCCACAGACCATGGAAAAACTTTTTACACTTTCACATTGGAAGGAAAGGGAGAGGCAGCAAAATGGACATGGAAGACACTTCTAAACTGAAGATTTTTACAGGAACAGCACACCCGGCACTGGCCAAGGAGATTTCCGACTACATCGGCGTGCCGCTGGGAAAGGCTATCTGCGGACGTTTCAACAATGGCGAAATTCAGGTCATGATTAACGAAAGTGTCCGCGGCAAGGACTGCTTCATCATCCAGCCTACCGGAGCACCGGTGAACGATAACCTCATGGAAATGCTTATCATGGTGGACGCACTGAAGAGAGCTTCCGCCCGTCACATTACGGTGGTGGTACCATACTACGGCTATGCCCGTCAGGACAGAAAGACCAGAGGCCGTGAACCAATCAGTGCTAAGCTGGTGGCAGACCTCATGTCCACCGCCGGTGTCACCCGCGTGGTGACCATGGACCTCCATGCAGGCCAGATTCAGGGCTTCTTTGACGTACCGGTGGATCACCTCATGTCTGCATCCCTTCTGGCGGACTATGTGAAATCCAAGAACCTGGAAAACCTTACCATCGTTTCTCCGGACCTTGGCGGTGTGACCCGTGCCCGCGAACTGGCCGACAGAGTGGGTGCGCCCATTGCCATCATTGAAAAACGCCGTCCGGAACCGGGCGTGGCCAAAGTCATGAATATCATCGGCGATGTAAAAGACAGAAACTGCTTCATCGTAGACGACATCGTAGATACCGCCGGCTCCCTCTGCGAAGGTGCGAAAGCCCTTGCTGAATACGGCGCAAGAGGCGTGTATGCTGCCGTATGCCATCCCGTACTGACCGACCCGGCTACCGAAAGGATTAAGAATTCCAATATTAAGGAACTGATTGTTACCAATTCCCTGCCTATCCCGAAAGAAAAAATCCAGGACAAGCTTACTGTCCTCTCCATCGCTCCGCTCCTTGGCGAAGCTATCCTCCGTATTTTCCACGATGCTTCCGTAAGCCAGCTCTTCGATAAATAATGAAGATTATTGCAGGACTTGGAAATCCGGGAAAAGAGTATGAGCACACCCGTCACAACATGGGCTTTGACGTCATCGACGAACTGGCCCGCCGCTGGAAGGTGACCCTCTGGAAGGAGGACATGAAGGCGGAAATCGGACAGTCCGTGGTGAACGGGGAAAAGGTGCTCCTGGTGAAACCACTCACCTATATGAACAACAGCGGAGAAGCGGTAGGGGCCATTGCCCGCTACTACAAGGTGGACCTGGATGATATCTATATCATCTGCGACGACCTGGACCTTCCGCCGGGAAAGACAAGAATCCGTAAAAAGGGCGCCTCCGGCGGCCATAACGGCATCAAATCCCTCATCGCCCATTTGGGCAGTGAAAATTTCAACCGTTTCCGCATCGGCGTAGGCCATCCCAAAGACGGACACACAGTGGTGGAACACGTACTCAGCCGTCCCTACGGAGAAGATATCCAAAAAATTGAAGACGCAAAGATTCACACCGCCGACTCTATTGAAGCGGCACTGAAATATGGCGTGGACCATGCCATGAACGCCTTCAACCCCAAAAGAAAAGGATAACGTATGAATCAAAGGCAGTTTCTACATAGGAAACTGCCTTTTTTATGGAAGGAGACTATATGAAAGGAACCCTCATCGTACTGGAAGGCATCGACGGAAGCGGAAAGGAAACCCAGGCATCCCTTCTGGAAAAGAAATTGAAAGAAAAGGGCAGAGAAGTCATGCATATTTCTTTCCCCGACTACAAAAGCCCTTCGTCTGCCCTGGTAAAAATGTACCTTAAAGGAGATTTTGGTAAAAACCCGGAAGACGTAAACCCCTACGCCGCCTCCCTCTTCTACGCGGTGGACCGCTTTGCGTCGTACCGCATGAAATGGAAGGATTTCTATCAAAAGGGAGGCATCATCATTGCCGACCGCTACACCACCAGTAACATGGTACACCAGATGACCAAGTACGAAGACAAGAAGGCGAGGAAAGATTTCCTCTCCTGGCTGGAAAAAACGGAATATGAGGAACTGGAGCTGCCAGTGCCGGATCTGGTTATCCTCCTCGACATTCCCCTTGGAGTTTCGGAAAATCTGGTAAAAGAAAGGGCCCGGCAGGGGGGCTCCATGGATATCCACGAGCAGCACCTGGACTACCTTAGAAAATGTCATGATGCCTATCAGGAACTGGTGAATCTCTACGGCTGGAAACGGATTCCCTGCACAGAAGAAGGAAAACTTCGGACCATAGAGGACATCGGGGAAGATGTGGAAAAGGCAGCGGCGGAAGTGATGTGAGGCACGCCCTGCGGGCGTAGGGTTCAGAGGGTTCAAAAGGTGCAGAAGGTTCAAAGGGTGGTGGTAGGCGCCTTTTAATTTATAGAAGGCGCCGGAGTTTTATACTCAGTACCACCTTTTGGCAGACTGGGGTTTAACGTCCAGTTGTCTTAAGGCCTCAAGTACTAAGATTCTTCACTTTTTTAGAAAGATGAGTCGAGGTGGGAAGGCGATTCCGTAACGCTGGCTATAAAACTTCATCATCGCCGTCAGGCGATATCATCCCCTTTGAACCTTCTGAACCTTTTTGCCATGCCCCTTGAGCGAAGCGAACACAACCCTTCTATACAACCGGCGGGCCCTATGGGCCCGTCCCCCTTTTTGTGCCTGATGGCACCACCTTTCCCCGCAGGCGGTGGCACAATGGCCCTTGTCTTTCCTGCGCAATCTGTTATAATAATAAAGAATTTTGAATCTCTTCAGGGCGGGGTGCAAGTCCCCACCGGTGGTACAGCCCACGAACCTTTTTGCAAGGTAGGTCTGGTGAAATTCCAGAGCCGACGGTATAGTCCGGATGAAAGAAGAGTGGATATGGTTATGTCATCCACCTCCCTGGAAGAAAGGAAGGTGGATTTTTTGCGTATCGATGAAGATAGAAAATTTATGGCCCGGGCGCTGGAGCTGGCTGTCCGCGGCATGGGCCATGCCAGACCGAACCCCATGGTGGGCGCGGTGATTGTCAAGGACGGACGGATTATCGGGGAAGGCTGGCATGAAAGGTTTGGCGGCCCCCATGCAGAGGTGAATGCCTTTGCCCACTGCACCGAGGACCCCGCCGGAGCTACGCTCTATGTGACGCTGGAGCCCTGCAGTCATTACGGGAAGACGCCGCCCTGCGCGGACCTCATTATTGAAAAGGACATCGACCGGGTGGTGACGGCCATGGTGGACCCGAATCCCCTGGTTTCCGGCAAGGGCATCCGCCGCCTTCGGGATGCAGGCATTTTTGTCACCGTCGGCGTCATGGAGAAGGAAGCACGAAAGCTGAATGAGGTGTTCCTGAAATATGTGACGGAGCACAAGCCCTTTGTGCTGTATAAAGCGGCCATGTCCCTGGACGGGAAGACGGCCTGCCATACAGGAGATTCCAAGTGGATTTCATCGGAAGATTCCAGAGAGGAGGTTCATGTGCTCCGTGGCTGCTATAAAGGCATCATGGTGGGCGCCGGTACGGTGATTGCCGATAACCCCCTTCTTACGGCCCGTACGGAAGGCCTCGATGATCCGGTCAGGATTATTGTGGATGGAAATCTGTCGGTGCCTTTGAAGGCCAAAGTGTTCCAGGAGGAGGGAGATGTGATTGTCCTCACCACCACCTCTTCCGATGAAAAGAAGCGTGAAGAGCTTACCAAACTGGGCGTGGATATCATCATGACCGACGGCGATGAAAAGGGGAAGGTGGACCTTGATTCCGCTATGACTGGACTTGCCTTAAAGGGCATCGACGGTATTCTCCTGGAAGGCGGCGCCACCCTGGCATCTTCTGCCTTTGAAGCAGGCATAGTGGACAAGGTACGCATTTATGCAGCGCCGAAAATCATCGGCGGCGTGAACGCACCGGGCCTTATTGGTGGAGATGGCGCTTCGTCCATGAAAGAAGCGGTGAAACTGAAGGATTTGTCCACCGAAACCTGCGGAGGCGACCTGGTGATTGAAGCTTACGTGGACAAGGGAAAAAAGGACGCCGCCGACGAAAGGATTGACAGGCTGGAGGAAGAAGTAAAGGAAGGACCGGAGGCGGAGAAAGAAGCGCCCGCCGGTGATGGAAAGTAGCATGTTTACAGGAATTGTAGAAGAAATCGGCCACATCCATCATATTTCAAAAACGAGCCGTGCGGAAAAACTGGTGATTTCCTGTGAGAAGGTGCTGGAAGGAACAAAAATCGGAGACAGCATCGCCGTAAACGGTACCTGCCTGACGGTGACCGCCATGGATGGCACTTCCTTTTCTGCCGACGTGACGCCGGAAACCATGAGGCGCACCGCCTTTTCCCTTTTCCGCCCCGGCACGCCGGTGAATCTGGAAAGGGCGCTCCGCCTCGGAGACCGTCTGGGCGGCCACATCATGATGGGCCATGTGGACGGAACGGGCCGCATCCTTTCCATGAAAAAGGATGACAATGCAGTGAATATTTCTATTTCCACTGACCGGAAATGGATGCGCTATATCATAGAAAAGGGGTCCGTTGCGGTGGATGGTATCAGCCTCACCGTGGCGGGAAGAACGGAGAAATCTTTTTCCATTGCCCTCATACCCCATACGGGCAGTGAAACGGCTCTCCTTTTGAAACACCCGGGAGACCTGGTGAATCTGGAATGTGATTATCTGGGGAAATATGTGGAGCAGCTCCTGAAAGAAGGCCCGACAGAAGGTCTCACCATGGGCATGCTGGAAACTTTGGGGCATGGAGGACATTATGGATTATAAATTTGACAGTATTGAAGAAATTATAGAAGAAATCAGGAAAGGGCACATCGTCATCATGCAGGATGCCGAATCCCGTGAAAATGAGGGGGATTACATCTGCGCCGCTGAATTTGCCACGCCGGAAAATGTAAACCGCATGGCGTCGGAGGCCAAAGGGGTCATCTGCATGCCCATGTCCGAAGAAATGGCGGATTCCCTCTACCTGGGGCCCATGATTCGCCACAACACGGACAACCATCACACCGCTTTCCTGGAGTCCATTGATTACAAGGATTCCGGCACCGGTGTTTCCGCTGCGGCCCGTTCCATGACGGCCCTGGAAGCGGTGAAGGACGGCGCCAGACCGGAAGATTTCAGACGGCCCGGCCATCTTTTCCCGCTGAAAGCAAAGAAATGGGGCGTGCTGGAACGGCAGGGCCATACGGAAGCCACCGTAGACCTGGCCCGTCTGGCAGGCTTGAAGCCCGCCGGCCTCTGCTGCGAAATCATGAACGAAGACGGCACCATGGCCAGAAGAGATGACCTGTTCAAACTGGCCCATGAAAAGGGAATGAAAATCGGCAATATCCAGGAACTCATCGAATACAGGAAAAAGCATGAAAAACTGGTGGAAGAAGTGGCTAAAGCCAAAATGCCCACCAAGTACGGCCACTTTGAAATCCACGGTTTCGTGAACCTCATGAACGGCGAGCACCATGTGGCCCTCACCATGGGCGACGTATCCGATGGAAAGCCGGTGCTCTGCCGTATTCATTCCGAATGCCTCACCGGCGACTGCTTCGGCTCCCTTCGCTGCGACTGCGGCCAGCAGCTCTCGGCTGCCATGAAGCAGATTGCCAAGGAAGGAAGAGGCGTTCTGGTGTACCTCCGCCAGGAGGGAAGGGGCATCGGCCTCATCAACAAAATTCGTGCCTACGCCCTGCAGGACGAAGGCTACGACACGGTGGAAGCGAACCTGAAGCTGGGCTTTGCCGCAGACCTTCGGGAATACATGACAGGCGCCCAGATTTTAAAGGACCTGGGAATCTCCCATATCCGCCTCCTCACCAACAATCCACAGAAAATGGATGAAGTGAAGGATTACGGCATCACCATTACCGAAAGAGTGCCCATCGAAATCGCTCCTACCAGGGAAGATGAATTTTACCTCAAAACCAAGCAGGAAAAAATGGGCCATATGCTGAAGCTGGACAAGGAAATCGAAGAACCCAAGGCATGAGAATGGATTGGGACCGTGGTCGGGGTACCCAGCTGCGAACCCTTGCGTCCCCTTTAGGGGAAGAGGGCCACGAAGTGGCGAAGGGGTGCTCTACGGTAAGTGGCGTAAGTGGTCGGATTGGGGAGGCCTGGCGCTTCCCTGGCGAAGGATCTCGGCGCTTGGAGTAAGTGACTCCTCACTGTCCCACTGTCTCACCAGCCCACCAGCTTACTAGCTCACTAGCAAACTAAATAATAAAGGAGAACAAAATGAACGTTATTTCCGGACTTTTTAATGAAAATCAGATTCGTGTAGGCATTGTGGCTTCCCGTTTCAATGAAGTCATCGTTTCCAAACTCATCGACGGCGCGGTGGACGGCCTTTCCCGTCACGGCGTGGATATGGACAAGGTGGACCTGGCCTGGGTGCCCGGCGCCTTTGAAATTCCGCTGGCTGCCAAGAAGATGGCGGAAAGCGGAAAATATGACGCCGTTATCTGCCTGGGTGCAGTCATTCGCGGGGAAACGGACCATTATGAACATGTGGCAACGGAAGTGACCAAGGGCGTAGCCATGGCTTCCCTTTCCAGCGGCGTGCCTGTGCTTTACGGCGTGCTTACCACGGACACCATTGAACAGGCCATCAACCGGGCGGGCCTCAAGTCCGGCAACAAGGGTTTTGAATGTGCCATGGACGCTTTGGAAATGGCAAGCCTTTTCAAGAAACTGGATAAATAAGCATTTCATAAAAGCCATCGGGATAACCGGTGGCTTTTTCTTTGAAATTTCCTATGCAGGGATATGATATAATAATATGATAACGATTATAACAATGCATTAATCACAGGAGGAAAGTCGTGGAAGAAAAGCGGCTCACAGAGGAAAAATTCTACTTTACTTATACCTATGGCTGTCAAATGAATGAGAACGATACGGAACGTATCAACGGGCAGCTGGAGGATTTGGGATATAAGCCGGCGGAGAAGATGGAGGATGCGGACATTGTCATTCTGAATACCTGTGCCGTCCGTCAGAATGCCGAAGAAAAGGTGTACGGCAAAATCGGTGAAATCAAGAAGATGAAGGACAAGAATCCCCACCTGCTTCTCGGCATTGCAGGCTGCATGGCCCAGGAGAACAAGGGAAAGCTCATTGAGCGCATGCCTATCATTGATTTCGTCATCGGACCCTACCATATCCATGACCTGAAGGATATTATTTCCAGAGAAAACGCCCGGGGCGGCCATGTGGTGAAGACAGAGCGGAATCCCCACAGCGTGAAGGATTACAGTGAACTTCGGTCCGTCCGGAAGTCCAAAATCTTTGCCTGGATTCCCATTATGCAGGGCTGCAACAAGTTCTGCACCTACTGCATCGTCCCCTATGTGCGGGGGCGGGAAATCAGCCGCACCATCGATGATATCTGCCATGAAATCAAGGGGCTGGCAGAAGAGGGATACAAGGAAATCACCCTGCTTGGGCAGAATGTGAATTCCTACGGCCTTGATTTCAGAGATGGCACCAATTTCGGTGACCTTATCCGGGCCATTGATAAAATCGACGGCATTGAAAGGGTACGCTACATGACATCCCATCCCAGGGACATGACCTTCGACATGGTGGATGCCATGGCCGCTTCCCCCAAGGTGGTGCGCCACATGCACCTTCCCGTACAGCACGGCTCCAATGAAATGCTAAAACAGATGAACCGTGGCTACACCATCGAACATTTCAAGGAACTGGCAGCCTATGTGCGTCAGAAAATGCCGGACGTGGCTCTGACCACGGACCTCATCACCGGATTCCCGGGAGAGACGGAAGAAATGCATCAGGAAACGCTGAAGCTTTTGAAAGAAGTGCGCTTCGACTCCGCCTACACCTTCATCTATTCCCCCAGAACCGGTACACCGGCGGCAAGAATGGAAAACCAGATCGACGATGAAACCAAACACCGCCGTCTGCAGGAACTCATGGATACACAGAATGAAATTTCCCTGGCTCTCAATAAGGAAATGGAAGGAAAAACCTATGAAATCATCATCGAAGGTCCTTCCAAACAGGACGAAAGCCACTGGTTCGGCAGAACCTCCACCAACAAAATGATCCTTTTCCCCTATGAAGAAGGAATCCAGGTGGGAGATACCCGGATGGCCAAAGTAGACACCGCCCAGACCTGGGTGCTGAAGGGTGAACTTTGCTGATACGCCTTCGGCGTGAGATGGCCTGCTGCGCAGGCGAAGGTTCGTAGGGCACTTAAGGTGCGTAAGTTTGACGCGCCGATGGTGCGAGGGGTTTGGTAGGCGGCTGCGCCGCCAGTATGATAAAACCATAAAACATAAACCAAAAGAACGGGGTGATGACATGGCGAAAACGCCTTTGATGGAACAATACAAGCAGGTGAAGGACCAGTACCAGGACTGCCTTCTCTTTTACCGACTGGGCGATTTCTATGAGCTTTTCTATGACGACGCGGTAACGGCGTCCCATGAGCTGGAGCTCACGCTGACCGGTAAGAATGCCGGCGCCGAGGGACGGGTGCCCATGTGCGGCGTTCCTTTCCATGCGGCGGAGATTTATATTTACCGGCTCATCCAGAAGGGGTACAAGGTGGCTATCTGCGAGCAGCTGGAGGACCCGAAGAAGGCGAAGGGACTGGTGAAGCGGGATGTGATCCGTGTCATCACGCCGGGTACCATTCTTTTTGAAAATTCCATTGCCGACAAGTCCAACAATTACCTGATTTACATTATGGAAACGGAGAAGGAACTGGACGCCGTGCTTTCCGACGTGTCCACCGGCGAATGCTGGTGGGGCGTGTGGGATAAGAAGAAGGAAAGGGACGATTTCTTCGATATGCTTTCCGTCTATTCCCCGGCAGAGGCAGTATGCAGCGTGTCCGATGATTTCTATGGAAAGCTCACCGGTTTTGCGGCAGCCCGCCTGGGGGCCTGCCTCATGTCCCGGGCAGAGGGGGAGGAGGAAGGAAATCTTCCTGAAGCTGCTTCTTCCATTGAAAATGACAATGTGAAAACCCTGTTCCGACGCCTTGACGCTTATATCCGGGATGTGATGAAATCGGATGTTTCCGTATTTCATTCGGTCCTTCCCATCCGGGAGGACCACACCCTGACCCTTTCGGAGGAATGCCTTCGCAATCTGGAAATTACAAGAAATATGAGGGACGGAAGCCGGAAGGGCACGCTCCTTGAACTTTTGGATTATACCCACACCGCCATGGGTGCCCGGCTTTTGAAGCGGTGGCTGGAGCGGCCTTTGACAGACGTGAACCGCATTATCCTCCGCCAGGACGGCATTGAGGAGCTCACAAACCATATGACTGAGCTCACGAACCTGGAGGACATGCTGTCCCAGGTCTTTGATTTTGAGCGCATCCTTTCCCGTATCGAGGCAAACTCCACGTCCCCCAAGGATTTGCTGGCATTGAAGGCAAGCCTTCGCATGATTCCGGAAATCAAGAATCTTCTTTCCGGCGCCGGCTCTGTGATTCTGAAGAAAATCAATGCCCAGATCGGCATGCACGGCCCGGTGTTTGACCTGCTGGATCGTTCCATGAATGAAAACGGCACAGGCAATGTGCGGGACGGAAAGTACATTAAGGAGGGCTTTTCCGCAGAACTTGATGAAGTGAGGTCTCTTTCGGAAAACAGCCAGCAGTACATTGCGGATTTGGAGGAAAAGGAAAAGGCAAAGACCGGTATTAAGCTGAAAATCGGCTTCAATAATGTATTCGGCTACTATTTTGAAATTTCCAATGCCAATAAGATTCCCATTCCTCCCTACTACATGAGAAAGCAGACCCTGGTGAATGCGGAACGCTACATTACGCCGGAGCTTAAGGAATTTGAAGCCAAGGCGCTGACAGCCAAGGAAAAGACGGAGGAGCTGGAACTTAAAATCTATCAGGCGGTGAAGGCGGAAATCCGGCCGGAAATTCCGGATATGCAGAAAACCGCAAGGGCCCTGGCGGCGCTTGACTGCATCGCAAGCCTGGCCAGAGCTGCGCTGAAGGACCATTACATCAGGCCAAGGATTACAAACAGCCGGGAAGGCCGGATTTCCATTAAAGACGGCCGCCATCCCATGGTGGAGCATGCGCTGAAGCGGGAAATGTTTGTACCCAACGATACGGAACTCAACCATAATGACCAGGAAATCCTTGTGATTACGGGCCCAAACATGGCCGGCAAATCCACCTACATGCGGCAGGTGGCGGTTTTGACCATCATGGCCCAGACGGGGTCCTTCATTCCCGCCAGAAGTGCCTCTTTCTCGCCGGTGGACCGCATTTTCACAAGGGTAGGCGCCACCGATGATATTTCTACCGGCCAGAGTACCTTCATGGTGGAAATGCAGGAGGTGTCCCATATCCTTCGCCACGCCACCAGAAACAGCCTCATCCTTCTGGATGAAATCGGCAGGGGCACCAGCACCTACGACGGCATGAGCATCGCCCGGGCGGTGGTGGAGTACATTGATGAGAAGATTCACGGTTTCACCCTCTTTGCCACCCATTACCATGAACTGGCGGTGATGGCCGATACAAGCAGCCACATTAAGAATTACACGGTTTCCGTGAAGGAAAGGGGAAAGGAAATCACCTTCCTCCGCCGCATCGTTCCCGGCTGCGCTGACAGGAGCTACGGCATCCACGTGGCCCGTCTGGCAGGACTGCCGGAATCTCTTTTGAAGAGGGCCGATGAGATTTTGGAAGGCCTGGAGGAGGAAGGAAACCATCCGTCCCCTGTGAAAGCGGCGATGCCTTCCGAGGGGCCCATGGGCTTTGACCTCTTCACATCGCCTATTATTGATGAACTGGCCAATATGGACGTCATGAGCAAGACCCCCATTGAAGCCATGGAAATTCTATTCCGCTTGAGTAAGGAAGCCAAGGAGGGCAGATAATGGCAGTTATTCATGTACTGGATGAAGTCACCGCCAACCAGATAGCCGCCGGTGAAGTAGTGGAGCGTCCGGTGAATGCGGTGAAGGAGCTGGTGGAAAATGCAGTGGACGCCGGCGCTTCTTCCATTGAAGTGGAAATCGCCGACGGCGGCATGACCTATATCCGTGTCACCGACGACGGCTGCGGCATGACGGAGGAGGATGCGAAGCTTTCTGTTATCCGCCATGCCACCAGCAAGATTTCCTCTGTGGACAATATTTACCATATTGCTTCCCTGGGATTTAGAGGTGAAGCACTGCCCAGTATTGCCTCCGTTTCCAGAGCCACCATCACCACCCGGCGCCATGAAGATGTTGAGGGCACGGCGCTTGAAATGACCGGCGGCGAAATCACGGAAGTGAAGCCTGCCGGTGCCCCTGCGGGCACCACGGTGGAAGTACGGGACCTTTTCTACAATGTGCCGGCCCGGAAGAAATTTCTAAAATCGGAGCGCACCGAATCCTCCCGTATCAACAGTATGGTGGGAAAACTTTCCCTGGCAAATCCGGACATTGCCTTCCGCCTCATCAATAATGGCAGAACCGTCATTGAAACACCGGGAAACGGCAGGCTGGTGGATGTGATTTCCGCCCTTTACGGCACGAAAACTGCCGGAGAAATGCTTCCGGTGGAAGAGGAGGGAGAAAATATTGCCCTGGAAGGTTTGATTTCCAAACCCTCCCTTTTAAAGAGCAGCCGCCAGTACCAGACCATCATTATCAACCGAAGGGTGGTGGAAAGTGCAGTGGTGTCCAAGGCCGTGGACAATGCCTACCATTCCCTGCTGCCGAAGAACGGCTATCCCCTCATGGTTCTTTCCTTCCAGGTGCCGCCGGAAAGCATTGATGTGAACGTGCACCCCCAGAAGAGGGAAATCAAATTCTCCGATGAGCAGACCGTGTTCCGCCTGGTATACCATGGCGTACTTGGCACCCTTACCTCCCAGTCCACCGCCGACACCATTGCCAGGGAAATGATTCATGACCCCGGCCATGAGGTGGTGGAGGAAAAGGATTTCAAGCCCGGCTCCATCAGGGTGGAAGATAAGCCCCTTGGCAAGCCGGATATTGGCCTTTCCGAGGAAACAAGGCCGAAAACCTCCTGGGGCGAGCCGGCCCCTTCCTATGAGGGCAGGCAGGAAAAGACAGGTTCCTATACCGTAGAAAAAAGGACGCCTGCCTTTACGCCGGATATGGAAAAGAAGGAACTTTTCACGGACCGTTCCGTTTTCGAAGACTATCGGAAGGAAGAACCAAGGCGGGAGGATTTGAAGGCAGAGCCACTTTTTGAAGAGGAAAAGCAGGAAGATCCGGTGATCCCCCTGGGGCAGGTATCGGACTGCTTCATCCTCTGCCAGCACGGTAAGGACCTTCTCATCATCGACCAGCACGCTGCCCATGAAAGGGTGCGCTACGATCATCTGGCGGAACGGGCGGAGGGCATTCCGGTACAGGAAATCCTGATTCCCTACCTCATTCATGTGGACAGCGGGGACGTGGACCTTCTCGCAGACCATAAGGGTGACATAGAGCGCCTTGGCATTACCTTTGAACAGGCAGGGCCCGATGTGATCCGCATCACCGGTGCGCCGGAGGATCTGTCGGCTGCGGAAATGGAAAGGGTGGTGGGAGATATAGTGAAGGCCTTCCATGAAAAGGACGTGCCTTCGCCGGAAACCATGCGCCACCGCATGATGGCCTATGCTGCCTGCCGGGGTGCCATCAAGAGGGGAGATCCCCTGAACATCCGGCAGATGAAGGAACTGATTCACGACCTCTTCCATACGTCCCGCCCCTTCGTATGTCCCCATGGAAGGCCGACTATTGTGAAATTCACGCCCGGTGAATTGGGAAGGCTTTTCAAACGGCCATGAACATGGGAGTCACCACCATCAGGAATTACAGCCGCTCCGTAAGGGAGGAGGCAGAGGAAAGGGCCAAGGCCCTCTCCCTTCCCTATGTGCCCCGGGAAGGCACTTTGGAAGACATGGCAGAACGATTCCACATGGACGGTTTTCTCATATATGGGAAAAGACAGCCTTCTTTCTGGACAGGAGGGGAGGAATATCGTTTCCATCTGGGCACCGCGGTGCTCCGCACAACCCAGCTGGAAAGGGGAAATAAGGACCGCCTCTGCCGCCTCCTTCCGGAGGAAAGGCCGCTTTCCGTGCTGGATGCCACCTTCGGACAGGGCGGCGATTCCACTGTGATGAGCTGGTTTCTGGGAAAAGAGGGGACCGTCACTTCCCTTGAAAAGAGCACCGCCCTTTATGAAATCGGACGGGCCGGACTGTCATCCTTTGATGGAGGCAGTGAAAGGATGACAGAAGCCCTTCGGTCCATCCGCCTTCTTCATGAGGATTTCCGGAGCTTCCAGCAAAAAGCGGAGCCCAAAAGCTTTGATGTCATCTACTTTGACACCATGTTCCGCGCTCCCGTGAAAAGGGAAGTGAACCGCATGGAAGGCTTCCGGAGGGCCGCTTCCTATGACCGGCTGGATGAGGAAATTCTGAAATTGGCTTTGCATATTGCAAGGAAAAGAATTATAGTAAAAGAAAGGCCCTTTTCACCTTTATTTCAAAACAGTCTCTTTTCTTCCGTCCATTCCCACAAAGGACAGTCCACAGCCTACGGGGTGATTGATTTATGACAAAAGACAAACTCATCACCATCCTGGGCCCCACGGCTTCAGGAAAGACGGACCTGTCGGTGTATCTGGCAGAAGCACTGGGGTCATCCATCATTTCCGGCGATGCGTTCCAGATATATAAACACATGGACATCGGCACCGCCAAAGTGACAAAGGAAGAAGCCCGGGGCATCCGCCATTTTCTGGTGGACGAACTGGAACCATGGGAGCCCTACTCCGCCGCCGATTTTCAGGAAAAGGCCCGGAAAATCATTCATGCGGAAAATGAAGCGGGACGGATTCCCATCCTCTGCGGAGGCACAGGCCTCTATATCCAGGGGCTCCTTGAGGGCTATACCTTTCTTCCCAAGGGGGAAGGAAGGAAAAAGTTTGAAAGGATACTGGAAGAAGAGGGAAGGGAAGGCCTGGAAAACCTCCTTCGGAAGAAGGGGGAAAAGGACATTCCTTCCGACGCCCAGCGCATGATACGGAAACTGGAACTTTTAGAGGCGGGAGAAGGAGAAAGGGCGCCTTTGAAATCCGATTCTCTCCTGTATGACGGTCCGGTCATAGGAATTGCTATGGACAGAGCCGTTTTATATGATAGAATAAATAAGCGAGTCCACCGCATGATAGAAGCAGGACTCCCGGAGGAAGTGAAGAAACTCCTTGCCTCCGGACTTTCTGAAAAAGCACAGTCACTCAAAGGAATCGGCTACAAGGAAATGATTCCGGTGGTGAAGGGAGAGCTTTCTCTTGAGGAAGGGGAAGCGCTGATTCAGAAAAATACCCGGCACTTTGCCAAAAGACAGCTGACCTGGTATAGACGAATGCCATATATTCACTGGGTGGAACGAGGCCCATCAGAGGAAGACATATGGTACAGGGAAATCAAGGCCTATGTCATTTCATATTTCGGAGGAGAAACAAGATGGAAGGAAAAATGAATCTGCAGGACACATTTCTGAACGAAGCCAGAAAGGAAAACGTTCCGGTCAGTATATTCCTGATGAACGGCGTACAGCTGAAGGGAAAGGTGAAATCCTTCGACAGCTTCACCGTGCTTCTGGTGAGCGAAAACCGCTCCCAGCTGATTTACAAGCATGCTATATCTACAATTCAAAGGATCTGAGAACAACAAATGAATAAGAAACTTGAACAGGTACAGAAAGAGGCGCTCGCTCTTTGTGCGCCTGTTTTTCATGAAATGGAAGAGATTTCCCTCTTCAACACGGAAAAAGTATTAACCGCATTCAGAAAACACCACCTGTCTGCCTACCATTTTGCTCCCTCCAACGGCTACGGCTACGGCGACCCGGGACGGGAGAAACTGGAAGAAATCTGGTGTGACATATTCCATGCGGAAAGCGCCCTGGTAAGACCCCACTTCGTATCCGGCACCCACGCCCTGGCTACGGTGCTCCTGGCCCTTCTGGAACCCGGCGATACCCTGGTTTCCGCTGTCGGCGCTCCCTATGACACCATGGAAAGCGTTATCGGCATTACCGGCAATGCGCCGGGAAATCTGATTTCCAAAGGCGTCCACTATAAGGAAGTGCCCCTCAAAGGGAATACCTATGATTTGGAAGCCATTGCCAATGCGGTGGATGAAAACACGAAGCTCGTGGAAATCCAGCGTTCCCGGGGGTACATGCTGAGGGACTCTCTCTTCCCAGACGATATTAAGAAAATCATCGATACCGTAAAGGCAAAGAATCCGAAGGCCATCTGCTTTGTGGATAACTGCTACGGTGAATTTACCAATAAAGAAGAACCCATCGAACTGGGCGCCGACATTACCGCCGGTTCCCTCATCAAGAATGCCGGCGGCGGCCTGGCACCCACCGGCGCCTACATCTGCGGCAGGAAAGACCTGGTGGAACTCTGCTCCTATCAGTGGACCGCCCCCGGCCTTGGCGGGGAAATGGGCTCCTACGCCGCTTCCTACCGTCCCTTCTTTGAAGGCCTCTTCCTGGCTCCCCACATGACAAGACAGGCCATGATGAGCGCTGAATTCTGCGCTGCCGTCTTCAAGCTCATCGGCTTTAAGACAAGCCCCGAACCGGGCCACCTTCGCACCGACCTCATCACCACGGTGACACTGGATTCGGAAGAAAATATGTGCCGCTTTGCGGAAGCCATCCAGAACTGGTCTCCCGTAGACTCCGACGCTACTCCGGTGCCGGGACCCATGCCGGGCTATGTGGACCCCATCCTTATGGCAGCAGGCACCTTCGTCCAGGGCTCCACCATTGAAATGTCCGCCGACGGCCCGGTGCGTCCACCCTACGTCATGTACTTCCAGGGCGGCCTCACCTTCGAATCCGCCCAGCTGGCCATCATGGGAGCAGCGGAAAAAGTGCTGGAGGCACAGGGGAAACTGAGATAAGAGTGAGAAGATAGAAGTTAGACGATAGATGATAGATGGTAGAGCGACAGATGTCTGCTGGCTGCGGGAGCGGGATGGTATTCGGAATGTCGGGCCGGTCATGGGATGGCCCCTTGAGTCGGTCATTCTGAGCGCCAGCGAAGAATCTCGGTACATGCCGCGAATGAGTGTGATGTTGTCCATGCAGGGGCCTGGTACTCACCTTCCCGCTGACCGGTATGCATCTACAATCCCATTATTTACCATATTCTTATCGAAATCATTCGCCGGACCATGCAGAATGAGTGGGAAGGCAATCCCTTAACGCTGGCTTCATACTCATCGCCGTCAGGCGATACCTTCCCCTCGGCCCAAAGGGCCGTCGCCCCCTTGAGCGCCAGCGAACGCAACCCGCCGCCGAAGGCGGCTACAACCTTCGGGGCCGGAGGCCCCGTCAACCTTCCCCCTCTGAACCCTTTGAACCAGCCCGCCCGTGGCGGGCCGAACCTTCTGAACCTGGGCCGCACTGCGGCCCCATTTCATAAATTAAAATGACGAAAAGGCTTAACAAATCATTTCATCTGTGCTATAATAACTTTCGTCATGGGGCTATAGCTCAGTTGGTCAGAGCGCTTCGCTCACATCGAAGAGGTCTCCGGTTCGAACCCAGATAGTCCCACCATAAACCCGCATGGAGCGGGTTTTTTTATGCCCTGAAAAGGGGAGTTCGTGGTATAATAAGTTGGCTAACCAATGTAGACATAAGGAGGATATTATGATTACCGGAGATATTCATCATCTGGAAGCCTATGAAAAGCAGCTTCCGCCTTTTATTCGTCAGTGCCTTTCTGCCATCAGGGATTTTGATTTCAACTCCGTTTTGGATGGGAAATATGAGCTTTGCGGCTGCACCATGTCCGTAGAATCTCCTGCTACGGAACCGGAGGAAGAGAGGAAGCTGGAGGGGCATAAAAAGTTTATTGACATCCAGTTTGAAATCAAGGGCAGTGAAGAATGGATTGGGGTGGAGTCCATTTTTGATTCTCCCCGGGCCCTCGAATCCTACGAAGACAGGGATTTGTATTTCTTTGAATCCCATAGGGAAAAGGAATCAAAGGTATATTTCACGGAAGGACGATTTGCGGTCTTTTTCCCGGAGGATCTGCACCGTCCGCTTTGCCAGGGGAGAAAGGGAAAGGAAATTCTCAGAAAAGCGGTGATGAAAGTTCCGGTGGAAAAAGTGCAGTAATGCCGGCATTTTTTCCTATATTGCCACAAAGTTATCTTAGGTAAACATGTTCTTTTTGATTGACTAATAGTCAATTATCTGATATCATAAGAACAATTCAAAAGAGCAGGATAGTTTTAATTTGCCCAAATCTGCTCCACCATCTTTTCAAGGGGGTTACGTATGAAATATAGAAAATTGGCTGCCGCAGTTATGGCAGCAGGGCTTCTTTTGTCCGGCGGAGTCTTTCTAGGCGGCTGCGGCTCTTCCCAGCAGGCAGCGGGGCAGAAGCAGACTATCAAGGTTTCCACATTTAAGCCGTTTAAGTCAGATACTCCCATTATGAGAGAGTATACAGGCTCTATTATGGCACTGCAGGAAGTGCCGGTCCGTTCCAAGGTATCGGGCACGGTAATGGAAAAGTATATTACCGGCGGCCAGCAGGTGACGGAAGGCCAGCCTCTCTATCGTCTGGATACGAGAAATTATAATTCCCAGTTGGCCAATGCCCAGGCCCAGGCTGCCCAGGCATCTGCCAATTATGAAAATGCAGCCACCGATTTGGCCCGCTATGACCAGCTCATCGCAGCCGGTGCCATTTCCCAGAAGGTTTATGATAACCAGAAAGCAGCGGTTGATGCCTACAAAGGGGCTGTGGATGCAGCAGAGGCACAGGTAGCCATTGCATCCACCAATCTCGGGGATACCATTGTGACTGCTCCCTTTAACGGCAAGCTGTCCATGGATGATGTGAATATCGGCACCTTTGCCACCGCCGGAACCACATCTTTAGTTACAATTTCTTCTTCAGACCCCATTTATGTACAGTTTGATATGTCTGAAAATGAATATCTGTCTTTGAACAAGAGTCATGATGGACAGGATCCCTCGGGCCTTGGAAACAGTCTGAAACTCCGTCTCTCCGATGGCTCCATTTATGGGGAAACCGGAAAAATCGTGCAGGTAAATCCCAGCATGTCCGGCGGACAGCTTTCCATGAAGGCTTCCTTCCCGAACCCCGATAACCTCCTGGTGCCGGGCATGTATGCTGCTGTGGTTTCGGATAATGAAATCGCCAAGGGCTCTCTCCTTATTCCCACCAAAGCACTGGTACAGCTCCTGAACAAGGATATCGTAGACGTGGTGGTGGATGGTAAGATTGCTCAGAAAGCAGTCAAAGTGGGTGGAACCTATGGTATCTACACTATTATTGAAAGCGGCCTTGATGAAAATGATGTGATCGTTGTGGACGGTCAGAACAAGGTACAGGTAGGCCAGGCCGTCGATACGGAAGAAACGACCAAAGACAAGCTGGAACAGGATGCCAGAGATTCTGTCAAGGGCCAGAGCGGCACTGCTGCAAAGCAGTAAGGAGGACCTATGGCTAATTTCTTTATTAAGCGTCCTATCTTTGCTATCGTTGTGGCGCTGGTGGTTTCCATTGCAGGGTTCCTTGCCATATTTTCCCTGCCGGTGGACCGCTACCCGCGCATTACACCGCCCCAGGTTTCCGTAAGAGCCACCTATCCGGGCGCTGATGCGGAAGTTGTGGCACAGACGGTGGCCGAAGTCATCGAAAAGAACGTGGTAGGCGTTGAAGGCTTCGAGAGTATGAACTCCAACAGTAACTCCAACGGTTCCTATTCCTTAACGGTACAGTTCGCCATGGGCACAGATTCTGACCTGGCCACTGTCCGCGTACAGAATGGTGTTACTGCTTCTGATGCAGGCCTCCCTGATACGGTTCGTAATATCGGTGTCACCACGAGGAAATCTTCCGGTGATATGGCCCTGGTAGTGAGCTTCTATTCTCCTAACGGCACCTACGATAAGAACTTCCTGAAAAACTATTTCAGCATGAACTACCTTGATGAACTGAAGTCCATCAAAGGTGTCGGTACAGTACAGGAATTCGGCTCTGACTTCGCCATGCGCATCTGGATGGACCCCACCAAGATGGCGCAGAACAATATCACCGCTGCTGAAGTTATTTCTGCGGTGACAAGCCAGAACCAGCAGATTGCCGCCGGCAACATCGGCGCACCGCCGGTTACAAAGGACCAGCCCTTCCAGTACGTCATCACCGCCAAAGGCCGTCTGGTGACTGCTGAAGAATTCGGCAATATCGTACTTCGCACCAACAGTGACGGCAGCCTCCTTCATCTGAAGGATGTAGCCCGCACGGAACTGGATGCGAAGGATTACAACTTTATTTCCAGAGCCGGCAACTATGAAACTTCCGCTGTGGCCTTCTCCCTCACCGATGATGCCAATGCTGTGGAAACCATTGGCGCCATCAAGGCAAAACTGGCAGAAGATGCCAAGTCCTTCCCTGATGATATGAAATATGTCATCAATATGGATAACACGGACTTCATTTATGCTTCCATCAAGGAAGTGCTCCATACCTTCTTCGAAGCACTGATCATTGTAGCTATCATCGTGTATATTTTCCTTCAGAACTGGAGATCCACACTGATTCCTATGATTGCGGTGCCTGTATCCCTCCTTGGTACCTTTGCTTCCTTTGAAATTCTTGGATTTACCATTAATACATTAACCCTTTTCGCCATGGTGCTTGCCATCGGGCTGGTTGTAGATGATGCCATCGTAGTTATCGAAGCGGTGGAATACGAAATGCGCTACAACAACATGAACCCGAAGGAAGCTACGGTAGCGGCCATGCAGAAGGTGCAGAGCCCGGTTATCGGCGTCGCCGTGGTACTGGCTGCCGTATTCGTGCCGGTTGCCTTCCTTGGCGGCATTATGGGTATCCTGTACAAACAGTTTGCCCTGACCATTGCCGTTTCCGTCATTCTCTCCGCATTTACTGCCCTGTCCCTGACACCGGCACTCTGCGCCGGCCTCCTGAAACCGGCTAAGAAGAAAGCGGATAAAGGAAGAATCGACCGCATGTGGGACCGCTTCAATGACGGATTCGATCGTATGGTGGAATGTTATGGTGTGGTGCTGCAGAAACTGGCTCATGCCATCTATGTACCTATCGGTGTGCTTTTTGCTCTCTTCATTGCGGCAACCTTCATGTTTATCAAGCTGCCTACGGCCTTTATTCCCCAGGAAGATAACGGTTTCTTCCTGAATGCTATCCAGCTGCCGGAAGGTGCAGTGAATGTAAGGACTGCCCAGTATCTAACGGAGTTCCTGAAATACATCGGCGAAGATCCGGCCGTTGAGGTAACCCAGGGCGTGGTAGGCATGGATATCCTTTCCGGCGGCCAGAAGCCGAATGCCGGTCAGTCCTTTGTAAAGCTAAAACCCTGGGATGAACGTAAGACCAAGGATATGCAGCTGGATGCGGTGATGGCTAAAGCCTTTGCCTTCAATGCTACCCATCCCGGCGTCACCCTGATGGCACTGAACCCACCGCCTATTCCGGGCCTCGGCAACTCTGGCGGCTTTACCCTCTATATCCAGAATAAGAGCGGTGATTCCAATGAAAATATGCAGGCTGTTATCGGAAAATTCCTGGCTGCTGCGAACCAGCGCCCGGAAATCCAGATGGCCTACACCACCTTCCGTATGGATACCCCGTCCTATAACTTCGATATTGACAGGGATAAGGCAGCCAAAAACGGTGTTAATGTGAGCGATATCTTTACAGCCCTTCAGGCCTACTACGGCTCGGTTCAGATTAACGATTTCACCATTTATGGACGTAACTTCAAAGTTGTGGCCCAGGCTGATACCCAGTACCGCATGAGTCCAAACGACAACAAGTTCCTCACCGTAAAGGACAACAAGGGCAATATGGTACCGATTTCCAACTTCATTACACCTAAGAAATCCAATGCCATTGCGGTTATTACCCGTTATAACAACTTCCCTGCCGTCAAGATCGGCGGCAGCCAGGCAGCCGGCTATTCCTCCGGCCAGGCACTGGATGCACTGGAACAGGTCGCAAAGGAAACCCTGCCAAACGGCTATGGCTATGCCTTTGCCGAATCCTCTGCCCAGGAACGTGAAGCCGGCGGCAAAACCATTTATGCACTGGCTTTGGGTATGCTCTTCGTATTCCTGTCCCTGGCAGCACTTTATGAAAGCTGGAAGGTGCCTTTCTCCGTTATCCTTGGTATCCCCACAGGTTTCTTCGGAGCCTGCCTTGGCGCCTTTGCTTTCAATGTGTACAATGATATTTACTTCCAGATCGGTCTTTTGACCATCATCGGTCTGGCGGCGAAGAACGCCATCCTTATCGTAGAATATGCGAAAGTCCGTGTGGACCACGGTATGGAAGTAGTGAAGGCCTCCATTGAAGCCTCCAAGATTCGTCTCCGCCCGATTCTCATGACCTCCCTGGCCTTCATTCTGGGCAACGTGCCTCTGGCCCTGTCCACCGGCGCCGGTTCCAATTCCCGCTCTGAAATGGGTATTGCCGTAGTCTTCGGCGTGCTGTCGGCCACTTTCTTCCAGATTTTCATCGTTCCCATGCTCTTCATCGTCATCGAAAGAATCCACGGGTTCAGAAAACCTAAGAAACCGGTCACAGTAGATGAATAATATCTAACGAAAAAGCCTCCTTCGGGAGGCTTTTTTGATGGGGAAGAGGTTGGCAGATGTCATAAATGAGATGACAGATATCAGACGAAGAAATCATCGAAATAAAAAATTAATCTTCCTCTTTGTTGCCGAAGCGAGAAATTCCTTAGGTTGGAGGTTCATTGCAGGATATGGTATAATACAATCTATATTAGTATTGTATTGCTTTTCAGGAGGCCGGCTATGGAGAGAAAGAAAATTCTTCGTGTATCCGCTGCTGCAGAAATGAAAAATAGCATATCGAGGGAAATCCATACGGGGGGTAAGTAAGGTTTCCCCACTCCCTATTATTGTGCCCGGTTATGGAGGTTTGCACCTCCAAATCGGGCTTTTTGCGTGTCTGGATTTGACGGGGGAGTAGAAAGTGGGAAATCAGGTTTGTGACAAAATCATCATTGGGGCTGGATTATATGGACTGTATGCCGCATTATTCTGTGCCCGCCGCGGTGAACGGGTTATCGTACTGGAGTGGGATAGTGCGCCTTTTAAACGGGCAACCTTTATCAACCAGGCTCGGGTGCATCAGGGATACCATTATCCACGTTCACTCTCTACGGCCATGAAGTCCGCTGGGTATTTCACGCGGTTTAATCAGGACTTTAGTTTCTGCATCTACCGTTCCTTCAAGCAGATTTACGCTACGTCCAGCCAATATTCATGGTCTGATGGAGAGCAGTTTATGAAATTCTGTCGCGCAGCAAATATACCCTGTGAGGAAGTGCCTGTATCCCGCTTTTTCCAGGAGGGCGAATGCGACGGAGCTTTCCTTACGAGGGAGTATACCTATGATGCAAAAGTCCTTTGTGATTTCTACTTGGAAAAACTTTCAGAGTTTCCGGACACTGTGGAAATCCATTATGATGCCCGCATTGTTTCCATTGAAAAGAGCACTGATACGTATCTGGTGGAAATGGAAGATGGCGCGACATACGAGAGCGGTTTTATCCTCAATGCCACCTATGCGGGAACGAACCAGATTAATACTATGCTTGGCTTTGAGCCTTTTGGTATCAAATATGAACTTTGCGAGATTATTCTCTGTGACGTGAATGAAAAACTTCACGATTACGGTATTACCGTTATGGATGGACCATTCTTCTCCATTATGCCCTTCGGTATGACGGGAATGCATTCGCTCACTGCCGTTTCCTTTACGCCTCATACGACCTGCTATGAACCGCTTCCGCAATTTGACTGTCAGAATGGTGTAGAGAGATACTGTACGCCCAGGCATCTAGGCAACTGTAATGACTGCCCCCATAAACCTTTGACTGCCTTTCCATATATGGCTAATCTGGCAAGAAAATACATGAAACCGGAATTTGCTTTCACATACAAACAATCGCTTTACTCAATGAAACCCATCTTGATGAGCTCAGAAATAGATGATTCCCGTCCTACTGTGGTACGAGTTTACTCAAAACAGCCCACATTCGTAAGTGTGCTCTCTGGAAAGATTAATACGGTATATGACTTAGATGAGGTTTTGACTGATGGACAAATTACATAAGGAACCTTGCCGTCCAAACGTTCAAAAGCACGTGAAGCTGCCTTCCACTGCTCTTCACTAGTCT
>ENA-ORCL01000222-ORCL01000222.1-human-gut-metagenome-genome-assembly--contig:-NODE-222-length-26506-cov-76.896742_pt1 | contig 26506 bp, 23 predicted proteins | sample MGYA00242987_ERZ507988 | MGnify/ENA primary metagenome ERZ507988 (study PRJEB26167, sample SAMN06115466) | human gut metagenome | host: Homo sapiens | place: China:Hubei | collected 2016-05-19... | reverse complement strand
AGGGAGGACTGGTGGGTTTTCGAAAGACCCCCTTTTTAATGGTAAAGAGGGACGGGGTGATTTTAGAAAAAATCCCTTATTATGGCTAAAAAAGGACTGGTTGATTTTCTAAATAAAATCCTCCTCTTTTAAGAAAAAATATTATTTTGTCATAGCCAAAAACTATGACAAAATAACATTAGAATAATAAAACATTTTCTTCCGCAGCCATACCCATGTCCTCCCTTTCCGGCAGTCTGTATCTCAGGTCTCTGTCCTGGATGAAGATATGGTTGAGCGTGTACTCCAGCGACTCTAGCGTCTTCTCTCTCCTCTCCCCTTTCAGTTCACACTCCCAGACGGTGATGCAGTGCCACCTCATCCTTGCCAGCTGTTTCTGTTCCTCCCGGTCTCTCTCCCTGTTGCGTGAGATTTTCCTCTCCCAGAACTCCGTATTCGTCTTCGGCATCCTGAAGTATTTGCACCCCTCATGACCATGCCAGAAACAACCATTCACGAAGATGCACGTATGGTATTTGCGCAATACGATGTCTGGGTGTCCTGGCAGCCTCGGGTTATTCACCCTGTACCTGAACCCCCTGCTCCACAAGTATTTCCGCACCACCATCTCCGGCTTCGTATCCTTGCTCTTAACGGCCGCCATATTCTTGTGCCGCTGCTCTGAGTTATGAACATCCATAAGCTGAAATAAGATTATTTATCAGAAGTTGGAATAGCCAACAAATCACTTAGGCTCATGGGATAATTGATAGGTCTGGGCTGCCCATGAACACCTATCAAAGGAGTTTTGAAAAGATGAGCATTTTTAAGGACATATTTATAATGAGAGGCATCAGCAGACCACACAGAATCAGATTCTTCTACAATGGCTGCAACATCTACATAACCTATAATTTTACCTTTGGGCAAAGAGTCGAGAGAAGGAACCTTCCCTTTATCTACAAGACTAAGATATTCCTCTTTCCATCTTGTGTTTGTCGTATTCAACACCTCATTCTTTTTACAAGACATAATCAACAGTTTTCCTCCGACCAAGGAATCTTGTCTCCATGTTCGGTTCTCTACATCCTTTATGCCAAGACAAATAAGAGAAGCCCAAGGCTGTTTTACTGCAAGTAATTTCATAGAAACTAATTTACGATATTTCTTTAATATTATATATATATATTACGAATAAATGTTTCCTCCTTAACAAAGATTACCATCCATTGCAATATTATTTTTGCTGTAAAGGTACATCTTAATATTCTAAAAAAGGCAAATTTCACATCTTTTATAACTAAAACAGAACTTTTTATTAATACGGTTAAATGAACGTATTGATAATTTGCACCAGTGCAAAACAGAGTTTATACTAGCAAAAACCATTTCGTATGTAAAAGTTTCGTAAATTTTCGAGAGATTTAGCTGCAGATACAAGAAAATTTATTAAATTTGTAAGCTGAAATAAAGAGTAGTAACTTTTAACTTTTGGTACATAGTTTCAAGCATTCAATCAAGCTCAGTTGGTTCAGAATATGGAAGGAATTAACTGAAGAACATAAAACCAAGTATAAAAAAGTATAATAGAAATGATGCATAAGAAATATAACGTACTTGATTTATTTTGCGGAGCTGGAGGACTCTCAAGGGGATTTATCGATGCTGGATTTTCGGTGAAATTAGGTGTTGATAATGATGATATGGCATTGAAAACATTTGCAAATAATCATGAAGGTGCAGTCGCTATGAAACTTGACCTTTTTGATTTAGACAATATAAATAAAATAAAAACTTTTTTCAGCGCAAACAATTTAGCTGTTGATGTACTTGTAGGCGGACCTCCTTGTCAAGGTTTTTCTCTTGCTGGCCCACGCCAAATAGATGATTCAAGGAATGTACTTTATCGGGCAATGGTTAAAACAGCAAAAGATTTAAAGCCAAAAGTGGTTGTACTCGAAAATGTACCTGGTATGATTCAACTACATGGCGGACTTGTAAAAGACAAAATAATTAAGGACTTTACAGAACTTGGATACACGATGGGAGAGCCTCAGATACTATATGCTCCAGATTATGGTATTCCTCAAATACGTAAGCGTGTTGTGTTTGTTGGTTTATTACAATCAAAAGTGGAATATACATATCCAAAACCCATTTTAACACCAGATAAATACATTACATGTGAACAAGCAATAAGCGATTTGCCTGCTTTGATAGACATTGTTGGTGACAAAGAACAAGAATATCCTATAGAAGCGCAAAGCAATTATCAAAAGCAAATGCGCAAAAAATCTCACAAGATTTACAATCATGAGGGAACAATACATGATTCAAAGACAAAAAAGTTTATAGCAATGGTTCCTGAAGGTAAAAATTATAAGTCTTTGCCTCCTGAATATGCTGGAATATACAAATATCACGAAGCATTAACAAGATACCACAGCAAGAAACCTTCGCCAACAATAAACACTGGACACAGGTCTCATTTTCACTATAAATGGAATAGAATTCCAACTGTTAGAGAAAGTGCAAGATTACAGTCTTTTACAGACGATTTCATTTTTTATGGAAATAAGACACAGCAGTATAGACAGGTTGGTAATGCTGTTCCTCCTTTATTAGGTAAAGCAATCGCAATAGAAATCAGGAAATGGTTAGAAGATAATGAAGCTAAATAAAAAAATTAAGATGTTGGATCTCTTTGCAGGATGCGGAGGACTGACAGACGGATTTATGCAAACAAAATGCTTTGATGATATTGCCGCTGTAGAGTGGAAAGAACCACAAGTAAAAACCCTTAGAAATCGCCTCAAAACAAAATGGGGTGAAAAAGATGCGGATGAAAGAGTTTTGCACTATGATGTTCAAAAAGAATCAGAATTATTTCAAGGTTGGTTAGACGATCCTGAATATAAAAGCAGCAAGGGTTTAGACTATTTTGTAAATAAGGCAAATGGAATAGATATTATTATCGGTGGGCCACCTTGTCAAGCATATTCTGTAGCTGGTCGTGTGCGCGATGAAAACGGAATGGCCGATGACTATAGAAATTACCTGTTTGAACATTATCTTTCCATTGTAGTCAGATACCAACCTGATTTATTTATCTTTGAAAATGTACCAGGTATTTTAAGCGCAGCCCCTCATGGGAAAAAAGTATCAGAAATAATACCAAAAGAATTTTCCCAAAAAGGCTATGAAATTACAAACAATTTAAAAGGAGCTATTGTAAATGCAGCAGACTACAACGTTCCGCAAAACAGAAAGCGCGTAATCTTAGTCGGTGTACGTAGGAAATCATTTGAAGGTATCAATATTCAAAAAATGTTAGAAGGATTCTATACTCAAATATTACCTTCACATAAAGGAAAGAAAATTCTTACTGTTAAAGACGCAATTGGGAAACTACCAAAAATAATACCATACTGGGATGAAGAACATCACGCAAGGCGTAAATCCCATAGTGTTCCATCGTGTGAAATAACATGGCATATACCTCGATATAACAACCTACGAGACATGGATACATTCAGGCTGCTTGCAGAAGACTTGGAATCTGGCAAGAAAGAATACGACAGCAAGAAAATTGCAGAATTATATGAGCAAAAAGTAGGGTCTAAATCTCCAATTCATCGATATCACGTATTAAACCCTAATGAACCAAGTACAACAATAATTGCTCATTTGCATAAGGATGGAAATCGTTTTATACATTATGATTCCAAACAAGCAAGAACAATAACTCCGAGAGAGGCTGGCTTGTTGCAAAGTTTCGACAAGGATTTTGAGTTCATAGGTTCTCGAGGCAATGTATACGAGATGATAGGCAATGCTGTTCCGCCACAATTGGCAAAAGCATTAGCTGAATCTGTCGTTGAATTGTTAATTAAATATAAATCCGACAAGTATGCCTAAATATCTGTTTACTAACGACCAACGTATTTCGGTATTAATAGAAAGAATAAAATGGGTAGCAGAATATATCATGTCTGGAAAACAAATAAAAGATATCCCTGACAAATCAGAGAATAACAATGCTACAACACTTAGTTTTTACTACAATTTATACCAAAATACAGAAAATATAAAAATTGCGATAACCTCTCCAAAAGAGGTTATCTGCAACTTTGTACTCAAGTTCCAATATCCAAACCCACGTACAACAGAATCTTTTTATGACTCTTTATCAGAAAAAGTATATTTGGCCCCATATAGAATGACAATATCTCTATTGTTGGCATTATCAAAAGCTGACAATTCTAATCATTCATATTTAACTTTGGATGAAATTTTATATTATATTTTTGCTAATTACGATGTTTATACAAATCCTTCTGTTAGTTGTGATAAGCTTGCGTCTTTAATTATTGAGAACAGAAAGAAAAGTAAAGACCTCACAACTTACATAAAAGTAAATGTTATTTGGAAACAGTGCAACAGGCAAATTCGTGAGATGATGATGGTTCTATGCAAATGCATGGATTCTTTTATTTTACACAAAGGTGTTTTAAAATATTCGCATAATTCCAAAGATGACAATTTTATAAACAAGATTATTAAATTTAATTATTTGTGGACTCCCACGAAAAAAGAGAACTTCGATTTATCAACTAAAGAATATATAAGCTATATGAACATGGCAGATACACCCTACAATGTTATTGATTTTTCAAATAACGAAAATAAAAAATTAATAATAAATAGCAACTCTGGCTCTCTCCAGCAAATCTTTTATGGCGCTCCAGGTACTGGTAAAAGCCATACTATCAAGGAGCAAACAACTGGAGAAGATGTTATACGCACAACGTTCCATCCTGACACAGACTATTCTACTTTCGTAGGTGCTTACAAGCCTACTACGAAGGCTGTGCCTGTAACTACGGTCATAGGTACAGAAGCAGTCCCAGTGAAGGACAAGAACGGTAAGGAAATGACTGAAGACAAAATCGTTTACGAGTTTGTCAGTCAGGCTTTCTTGCAAGCATACATTGCAGCCTGGAAGAAGTTTGCCTCTCATGAAGAAAATAAAACTCCTGCAAAAGAATACCTGATTATAGAAGAAATCAACCGTGGCAATTGTGCACAGATATTCGGTGATCTCTTCCAGCTTCTCGACCGTGGAGAAAGTGGTTTCTCAGAATATCCTATCACGGCAGATATTGATATGAGAAAGCAGTTGGCAAAGGAATTTGCAGGATTAGAAATTAAAGACAAAGATAGTATCAATGCTCTGTTTGAAGGAGATGAAGACATCGCTGCTAAGGTATTGAACGGAGAAATTCTTTTACTCCCCAACAACCTTTATATATGGGCAACAATGAATACCAGCGACCAGAGCCTCTTCCCTATCGACTCTGCTTTCAAAAGACGCTGGGACTGGCATTATGTGCCCATAAGCAATGCTGGCAAGAACTGGCAGATAGAGGTAAATGGTAAGAAATATGACTGGTGGAACTTCCTTGAAGCCATCAATGCCAAAGTGTACGATGCCACATATTCAGAAGACAAGAAGCTAGGCTACTTCTTTTGCAAGACATACAATGGCGTAATCAGCGCGGAAAAGTTTGTCAGCAAGGTCATCTTCTATCTTTGGAATGACGTATTCAAAGACTCTGAGTTTGAAGGAGATGCCTTCAAAGACGAAAACGGAGAAAAGCTCTCATTTGACAAGTTTTATACTACTTACGACAATGATGTAAAAGTGAACGAGGAGAAAGTTGCATTGTTCCTCAGCAACTTGAAATTGCATCCCGATTTAGTTACAAATGAGGACAACAGCGAAGAGGGGGTTTAAATCAATGGCGATAAGAAACTCCTCAAATATCCAAAGGTATTTACTGTTGGATAACCGCTTAGATTTGCAGCTGAAAGTATGTTATGAATAAACTTTTTTTCTGCAAATAAACGATAAAAAAAGTAAGAAAATGAGAATCCTTATAGAAGAATATCAATACAATGTTTCTGAAGTGCATGATGTCTTACACGGCATTGATGCAATGGAGAACATAGAGGGCAAGGTTTCCATTCACTATGTGGGGTATTACTACAATGTCCTATTGGGGGATTGTGTTTTTATTCTTCCTAAAGTATTGTTACGTGATGTAAATGGCAAGGAACTTGCCTTTGGCAAATACCAACCAAATGATATTATCAATCCTGACAGTCAGGATTGTCTGACGAGAGAAGAACGGAATTTTATATATGGCTTTGCCGTATGGATATACCGTGCCATTGTGGTTTACAAAAACGACAAGAGCAACGACTCAACCATCGTCTATCAGAAAATGATTAATCAAGTGGGTGGTGGCAACAAAAGAAAAAGCAACACGTTTCTTGACATTCTTCTGTCGTTGATACAGTTTAACAAGGACAACAAAAGTTTCTTCTTCTTTGTTCTGAAGAACCTCCACTCTGGCTACAACAAGATAAACTGGACTCGTACCATCTGCACCACTACTGCTATCATAGAGAACGGAAACGCCATCTATCTGAATCCAGTCAACAAGAAACGCAAGATCAATTTCGATGAAGAACTGCTTGTCATATTCTTCTCGATACTCAACTACATTGGTGAAACTTACGGATTCCCCAAAGAGATAAACTGCAATTTTGACTTGATAACGGGCAAACAGTTTGAGAAATACAGAAACGGTTATGGCAAGATACGCTTGAACCAAATCAAATACAAGTACTTCTCTGACAAAGCATTGCAGCTTTGGCAACTATGCTATGCATTCTTCGACAAGTCGCGCCACATATATGTAAACACCAACCAAAAAGAATATTTGTTGGTGAAGAGTTTCCATGTCGTGTTTGAGGCGATTATTGATGCCTTGGTGGGTGATAATCCTCTACCTGACGGAATGGAAAAGAAACAAGATGACGGCAAGATTGTTGACCACCTCTTTACTGCCAAGAGCCTGATAGAAGGTGAATCCAACAACACCTATTACATAGGTGACAGCAAATACTACAAAATGGGCAATGAACTCGGCAAGGAGTCTGTTTACAAACAATATACCTATGCCAGAAATGTGATACAATGGAATCTGGATATCTTCAACAATGGCAGAGTACCCACATCTGGCATCAAATTGCGTGATGACAAGACCGAAGGATACAATATCATTCCCAACTTTTTTATATCTGCTACGATGGACGATAAGTATCGTTATGCTATCGATGGCATCAAGGAAACAGACAGGAAGAACAATAGGTATATGTCGAAACAGTTTCAGAACAGACTTTTTGACAGAGATACCCTACTCCTCTTTCACTACGACGTGAACTTCCTTTTTGTTCTCTCACTCTATGCTAGAAACAACAAGGGAGAACAGCATCTCTGGAAAGAGAATATCAGGGCGAAATTCCGCACAGAGATACAAAACTGGCTGCAACAAGATTTCAATTTCTACGCCATGCGTCCACTGCCTGCAGTAAACGTAAAAGAATATGTGGAAACGCATTTCAGACAAGTGCTCGGCAAGGTATATACACCATTTGTGGAGGAAAATATCTTTTCGCTTGCACTCGACAAGAACGATGAGAAAAATAACGTGGAACTTCTTGCAGAACTGAGTAAAAGCTTTGTCATAAAGGAATGCAGTCTTGGCACTGATCCTCATAATGTGTTACCTGCAGAAGACAGCATTGAAGTTATTGCTGGTGGCAGCGACGAGAAGAACATCCTGACCTGTCTGGTGCGCAAGACTGATGACAACTTTAAGGCTTTTACCAAACATGAAGGAAAGATTTATATCATGGAGAGAATTCCGCCTATCAACATAATGAACATAAAATATCTTTTACCTATGGTTGGAGGGGACATAGATGGATATTATGATGTTGTTAGGATTGGTTTCGCCGAAATGAAAGGTAAGCCAGCCTTACGTCTAAGGCTTGGCGAATATCATAAACTCGGTGAAAACTGGGTCAAGATTTATAGTACGAAAATGCAACCTGGCGAGTTGATTTCTATGAATTATACCATAAATATGTATACCAAATAGCTTACATATAAATGGGGAAGAATTTATAAATCTTCCCCATTTGCATGATTGTACTCATTGTCATAGTACATACATATACGATAACCATCGTAGCTATTTATAATTTTAAACCATACTTTCTTCTTGCTAATAATATCAAACGTTATTGCATCTAATTCTTTATTTATTTTCGACTTCAATTCCTCTGTTGGATTTTTAAGTTCTTCTTCTGTAAATTTTGTGAGGAGTTTATCTCTTGAAGCTTTAGTTAAAGAGAGAGTATCAACTTTTGACATATCAGGATTTTGAAAGTAACCAGCACTATATATTTTATTATGAACCAGCATCTCATACGAAATATCTTCACTCTCAGCTATAGTGTAATCTTTTGAAACTATATAATGTTGGTTATTAGAGAATTGACTGACAAGATTATTGAACCGGATTTTGATATTAGCTTCATCTTGAGGATACTTATCCATTAACATTATACGATAAACCTTATTATTGTTAGTTACGCTTAGCACAGAAACTTCAGTTCCGTTAAACTCTCCATCCAGATAATCATCACCTTGCACAGGGGTGAAACCTTTTGCTATAAGTTTCTTTCGCATTTCTGACTTGAAACCATCAACAGGAATACCTAAAAACGTAGTAACGTCTTTTTGTGCTTGCATGGTTACTGCAAACATCAAAGCTAATAGCATTGTTGTGAACTTTTTCATCATGATCGTACTTTTTTAGGTCAAACAATTTTTCAATATGCAAAAATAGCATTTTTTTGCAAAACCGTTTTATTTCCTAAATATAAATTAACAGAAAAATTTGTATTCAGGGTAAATATGATGAAAAAGCAGCAGAAAGGCTGGCTTCTTACGTCCAAAATTCGGAGTCGCCAGTGGGTTGCATCTCGCCTCCACAACGGGGGCAGGTGTGGTGATCCCAGAGGTGTATGCGGTCGGAACCGCAACGGAGGCAGAGTCAGCCTACAAGGGAGTTGAAGCTGGGGGCGGCATCTCCTATGACGCCGCCTACGACAAGGGGGACTATGCTGTGGCAGTCGGAGCAGGTCATGGCTTCTATGTGTTGGCCCATGAAGCCACGGCCTTCATATATGTCCGTGGCGTAGCCGCATTTCTTGCATTTATATTTGCTTTTTCTTGACATAATAGTGATTCTTTCGAAAACCCACCAGTCCTCCCTTAAACCTTAAGGGAGGGTCCACCTCTCATCTCGGTCTTCTCCCCTCAGGGAAGAAGAGGAAACCGCTCCTCCTCGTCGCTCTGAACCATTTCATTCTATGGTTGGCGGACCATCAGAGGACTTCGCCAGCAGCGGAGCTGCGGTTTTTTGTGCGGGGATGAACCCGCTTTCACTCAAGGACTTGGTTGCGGGTTGCTTGCTCATTGCTGCTTGCTCGATGCTTGATGCTTGCTCGATGCTTGCTGGGGGCTGGTGATTGCTGCCAAGGGTTATTTGGAGAGTTTCTCGGTCAACATGTTCTTGAGGAAGAGGGTGTTGCCGAGGATGTAACGACGCCACATGCGGCGGGGCTCTTTCAGGAGACGGTAGAGCCATTCGAGACCGTGGTTCTGCCACCATAAGGGGGCACGCGCTACGGTGCCGGCAAAGAAGTCGAAGACGGCTCCGATGGTGCCTACATGACAGTGGATGTCGAGCTCTGACCAGTGGGAATAGGTCCACTTCTCTTGCTTCGGAGCTGTCATGCCTATCCACAGGAGGTCGGGATTGGAGGCATGTATGGCGGTGATGATGGCGCGGTTGTCCTCGTCGGTGAACTCGGGCTTGTAAGGGGGTGAATAGGTGGCTACCTTGAGATGGGGATATACCTCGGCGGCTCGCTTCACTATCAGGTCGAGTACTTTCTGGTGACTTCCCATAAACATCACTGTCTTAGGACTTTCGCCTTTGGCGGTTGATGCTTCACTCTCACGTTCGAGACGGTTCATCTCGTAGTCGAAGAGATCCCAGCCTGCGATGCGCTCACGAGGCTGCGACTTCGCTCCTATCCATCGGCAGGCTTTCACGATGCTCACTCCGTCGGGGATGAGTACGTCGCCACACGACAGGGCCTCGGCAAAGAGGTGATCCTTCAGGGCTGTGTTGTAGGAATGGGCGTTGATCGTATTGATGAGCAGCTTGCCCTCGGGGAGGGTGGATAGCTCGGCCTTGCTGCCTAATATCGTTAATGTCTTCAGTCGGAACATATGTCTTTGTGTTATTTGAATTGAAATTCTTAGACTCGACAAAGGTATGGCTTTTCTATGAGACTGCCAAATATTTATTAAGAAATCAGTGAAAAGAGTAAGAATGTTTGGCTAATTGAAAACTATTTCCTATTTTTGCAAAGAATAATGTGGAGGAGGTTTCACAGGAGATGTCAAAGGAGGTTTCAAAGGAGTTAAAGGAGTTAAGGAGTTAAAGGAGTTAAGACAAATGCTTTAGTGGGCAATGATTTCTCCAAGGGGAGTTATTGAGTTATCGCAAAGTGGTGGAAGCACGCCCTGAAGGGGCAGAAGCTCTTAGCCCAGGGCAACGCCCTGGGTATAAAGGCTGTCAGCAATGCGCCCTGTAAGGGCAAAAGCTTTAAAATTCACCTAATGAAACTTGAAATTCCTTTGCGATATGTAAAGCTTTTGCCCTTACAGGGCGCATTGCTCATTGGGATAACAACCCAGGGCGCTGCCCTGGGCTAAGAGCTTCTGCCCTTTCAGGGCGTGCTGGTTGCATGGGGCTTGCATTCGTGCTTCGGGCGGTAAACATTGGGTCAGGGAGTGCTGGTTGCATGGACTTGCATATTGTGCTTCGGACGGTGACCATTGGTACAGGGAGGGCTGGTTGCAGGGGGCTTGCATTCGTGCCTCGGGCGATGAACATTGGTTCAGGGCGTGCTGATTATAGTAGCTTCTGCCCTTACAGGCGGTCTAAAAAGGCTGTTGTCTTAACTCCTTAACTCCCTTAACTTCTTAACTCCTGAAAGTCGTAGACTTCTATAACTTCTGAACTTGAGATAATAAAATAAAATAATATATATGACACAGCAAGAAATGCTGATGAGGCAATGGGTGGATAAACTGAACCAGGCCTCGGAGGCTTACTATAACGGTAAGGGGGAACTGATGAGCGACTACGAATGGGACGCTCTGTTCGACCGGCTGAAACTGATGGAGGAGGAAACGGGTATCACCCTGCCCGACTCGCCTACTGCCAAGGTGTCGGAAGACAACGTGGCGGGACAGAAGGAGGAACATGAGTTCCCTGCCCTGTCGCTTGCCAAGACGAAGAGTGTGGCTGAACTGGTGAAATGGGCTGACGGAAGGTGTATCTGGCTGTCGTGGAAACTGGACGGTCTGACTCTCGTCGTGACCTACGACAACGGTAAGCTGACCAAGGTGGTGACTCGTGGCAACGGACACATCGGTACCAACATCACTCATCTGGCGCCTGCCATCGCGGGTATTCCTCAACAGATAGACGAGATGGGACACTTGGTGATTCGTGGCGAGGCGGTGATCTCCTATCCTGACTTCGAGCGATTTGTGTTGGAGACGGAGGGCGATTATGCTAATCCACGCAACCTGGCTTCGGGGTCGCTGGCTCTGAAGGACATCGAGGAGGTGAAGCCACGACATCTGCAGTGGATTCCCTTTACCTTAGTATATACGGAGCACGACATCACTTCGTGGGGCGAGAGGATGGACTTCCTGGTATCGCTGGGCTTCAATCCCGTGGAGCGCGAACGCATCGACCACCCTACTGCTGAGAATATCCAGGCGGTGGTGGACCTCTTCACCCACAAGGTGACGAACAAGGTGTTCCCCTTCCCTGTCGACGGTCTGGTGATAGCCTACGATGATACGGCGTATGCTGCTACGGGGTCGGTGACAGGCCATCATGCTACACGTGCGGGCTATGCCTTCAAATGGCAGGACACGCATGCCGACACTACCCTGGACCACATTGAATGGTCGTGTGCCGCTAATACGATTTCGCCCGTGGCTGTCTTCACGCCTGTGGAGTTGGAGGGTACTACCGTGCAGCGTGCCTCGCTCTGTAACATCAGTGAGTGTGAGCGACTGGGCATCGGGGGCAAGGGTACGCGTCTGCAGGTGATCAAGGCCAACAAGATTATACCGAAGGTGATTCGCATCACAGAGAAGGTGGGTGTGCTCGAGGTGCCTGAGGTGTGCCCTGTATGTGGTGCACAGGCGGTGGTGACGGAGAGTGAGAGCGGCACGAAGACGCTGCACTGTACCAACCCCGACTGTACGGCCAAGCAGCTGAAGAAGTTCTCGCGATTCGTGAGCAAGGAGGGCATCAACATCGAGGGTATCTCGGAACAGACGGTTTCGCGATTTATCAACTGCGGTTTCATCCACGAATATGCCGACTTCTATCATCTGTCGCAATTCAGCCACCAGATTGCTACCTTCGAGGGGTTCGGCCGCAAGTCGGTGCACAACCTCTTGGAAAGCATCGAGAAGAGCCGTACCACCGACGGTCGTCATCTGCTCTATGCGCTCAGCATTCCGCTGTGTGGCGGAGATGTGGCGAAGAGACTGCTGGCTGAATATCCGGTGGCAAAGCTCATCGAGGTGGCACGGACGGCTCTCTTCGACGATGAGCTGGCAAGCATCGAGGGTATCGGCCCGGAGAAGAGTGCCAAGTTTATCGGCTTCTTCCGCGACGACAAGAACTTCGGTAAGGTGCAGCGACTCCTGAAGGAACTCGACATCAGGGAGGAGGAGCCTCAGGAGAAGGGCTCGATGTGCGAGGGACTGACCTTCGTGGTGACGGGCGACGTGCACCACTACAAGAACCGCAACGAGCTGAAGGCTTACATCGAGCAACAGGGCGGTAAGGTGACGGGAAGTGTGAGCAAGAACACGTCCTTCCTGATCAACAACGATGCTGCCTCGGCAAGTACCAAGAACAGGAAGGCGCAGCAGTTGGGCATTCCTATCATCACGGAAGACCAATTCGTGGAGCAGTTTACGAAAGAATCATAACAACGGATTGATAATATACTTATAACAACATAACATGTACATAGCAATAGCTGGCAACATCGGCAGCGGAAAGACGACACTCACCAATATGCTTGCAAAGCATTATGGATGGAAGAAATTTCTGGAGCCTGTAGATGATAACCCATACATCGATGACTACTACAAGGACATCTCGAGATGGGCGCTCAACCTGGAGGTGTATTTCCTGAAACAGCGCTTCAAAAACCTGTTGGAGATAGAAAAGAGCAAGGAGACCATCATACAGGACAGGACCATCTTTGAGGGCGTGTATGTTTTCGCTACCAACAACAAGAATATGGGGAACATGGACGAGCGGGACTATGATACCTATATGGGACTCTTCGACTCGATGATGAAGGTGATCAAAATGCCTGAACTCATGGTGTATCTGAGAGCCTCGGTTCCGCACTTAGTAAAGAACATTCAGAAGCGGGGACGCGACTACGAGCAGCAGATGCCCATCGACTATCTGCAGGGCATCAACAACCTGTACGATGAGTTTATATACAAGAAGTACAAGGGTAAGGTGCTGGTCATAGAGGTGGATAACCTCGACTTCGAACACAACCCCAGGGAGTTTGGCGAAATCGTCGACAGAATAGACTCGCAACTCTTCGGACTCTTCTCGAAGGAGGAGGAGGGAAGTTAAAGGAGATTTCTCAGGAGTTAAGGAGTTAAGACAAATGCTTTAGTGGACTTAAAATTAAACTTTAAACATCGCCCTCAAGGCATTTGTCTTAACTCCTCAGCGACCGAAGGGAGCGATAACTCCTTAACTCCCTTAACTCCTTTATCTTCTAAAGTAACATAAATAATAACCATCATAAAATAAATAAAGAAATGCATATAGCTATAGCAGGCAACATAGGAAGCGGAAAGACTACGCTCACCAAACTACTCAGTAAACGTTACGGTTGGAAGCCTAACTTCGAACCTGTGGACAACAACCCTTACCTCGCTGACTACTACGAGGACATGAAAAGATGGTCGTTCAACCTGCAGATCTATTTCCTGAACAAGCGATTCCACGACGTGGTGGAAATAGCACAGAACAAGGAAACCATCATCCAGGACCGTACTATATTCGAGGACGCAAAGATTTTCGCACCCAACCTGCATGACAAGGGACTGATGAGCGACCGTGACTTCGCAAACTATACTGATCTCTTCGACCTGATGATCAGTCTGGTGAAACTGCCCGACCTGATGATTTATATCCGAAGCAGCATCCCTACACTCGTGAGTCATATCGAGAAGCGTGGACGTGACTTCGAGAAGAGTATTCGTATTGATTATCTGCAGGGGCTCAACGACCGCTACGAGGAATGGATCAAGGGGTATAAGGGGAAGCTGATCATCGTTGATGGCGACAACTTGCACTTTGAGGAAAATCCTGAGGATTTCCGCAAAGTGACGGATCAAATCGACGCTGAACTCTTCGGATTGTTCCCAATGTAACAGTGATAATGAAACCTCGTTTCTCTTTTTCCTTTAGAGAAACGAGGTTTTTGTTTCTCGAAACTCCACCAATCCTTAATTAGCCTTAAGTTTTTTTCGATTTTTTCGAAAACCCACCAGTCCTCCCTTACCCTTAAGGGAGGGTCCACCGCTTTCCCCAAGCCCCTTTCCCCTCAGGGGACAGGGGATGTGCCAACCGCCCTACTCGGTGCTCAAACCGCTTCGCTATAAGGTTGGCGGACCATCAGAGGTCTTCGCCAGCAGCAGAGCTGCATTTTGCGGTATGCGACCGCATGGATATGAATCGCTTACGGGCTGCAGAAAGGCCATGAAGCCCATAACAACCGCCGAACGTCGTTTCTTGACTAAAAAAAATATCATCAGCAGGGGACTCAAACAATAAGGCTGTTGTCTTAACTCCTTAACTCCCTTAACTCCTTATCTCCCTTAACTCCAGATAATCTCATTAACTTCTCAAGAAAACTACTTCCTTAACGCGATATTATAATTATAATATTGTGTATTGCCCGTGATATCCTCTTTCACATGGATGAAGGGAGGAAACTTGACACTCTCTTGCTTCGCAATGCCCTTGGTCTCGAGAATGACTAATCCTGGAGCGGGAGACTCGAAAGAATCCAACTCGAAGTACTGACCCTTCCAGATGAAACTCTTGCGATGCTTGCGGATGGTGACACGATAAGGATCAGCCTGCTGAAGCATGGACTCGTAGAGATTCTTACCTATCTGGCGCTCCGTCTCTATCTGCTCGTTGGTAGAAAGCAACTTCTTGGTGGTATGAACATACACCGTCTTGCCCTCGAAGACACGCTTGCGAAGACGTACCTCGCAACCAGGTTCGGTGGTAAGATATGTCTGTACGATGTCGCTGTCGATGCTTCCTGCCACATCGCCCGTCACCTCGACAATGTACTTACGCTCCTCCTCCACGGGCTGAGGAATACCCAGCACATTGCTAATCTCCTTGAGAACACGGTTCAACTTGTTGTTGAAGTCGTCGTGATTGTTGATGACACGCAGATGAGAATGACCCGTCCAGGCACTGATAACCTTTTTGTCGAGTTCGCGGGCTATCTGCAAACCTTGTTCGTCGGCACGCTCCAAGCGCTGGGCATTGTTGCTCGTGGTATAAAACTGCTCAGCGCCATCGGCTGCTGAAACAAGATGGAGTACGGCATCGTAACGCTCATCGCGTAATTGGGCTGTAGTATACCCCAATTCTCCGATGATACGGTTCCAAAGCTCGGGAGTGAGATACGAAGAGATATCCATCGCACCACGGTCGCATACGATGATGACAGGCTTGTCTATCGTCTCTGCCATGCGCATCATACTGTCTTCTAAAGCCAACTGTATCTGGAGCGTAGCCTTCTCGCCCTCATAGAAGAACTTGGCGTTGTCGGTAAGATAGTTCATACCTGCCTGGGTAAACATGGTAGGTACCTCGGGTATGGTGAATACCTTGTAACCCAATCCCGAGAAATGCTCTATGATGCGTACTAATGCTGTGGTCTTGCCTGCGCAAGGACCGCCCGTAAGGACTATTTTCTTAATATTATTCATATGGTTTGCGTATCTTTTTCTGCTTATTTCTGCTTATTTCTGCAAAGTTAATGCAAAATTCTGAGGTAACGAAAAGATTGATACTATTTTTATTCATTGTCATGAAGATTTGACAAAATCTGGCTCTTAACAAAATTAAATCACACATTTATTTTGATATTTTACCGATTTGATGTATCTTTGCAAAGATTATTAGATTATTTTGAAGCAAGATATGATATACTGTATTTCCAAAAAGTTAGAAATATCCGCTGCCCACTCGCTCCAGCTCAGCTACGAAAGCAAGTGTAGCCGCATGCATGGACACAACTGGCAGATAGAAATTTTCCTCGTCAGCAGGGACAAACTCAACGAGGATGGTATGGTGGAAGACTTCACTCACATCAAGAAAGTCATACACAGCAAGATGGATCATGCCAACCTCAACGAGATTTTCGACTTCAACCCTACTGCCGAGAATATCGGTAAATGGATTGTCGAACAGTTCGACACATGCTACAAGGTTAACATACAGGAAAGCTTCGGAAACACAGCTACTGTCATCGACGAGAACAAAATAAAGGGTATAGAGTTCATCGTCAAGTAACACTGACTGACTGCAGATATTCACAGATAACAAAGAATGAAAACTTACAGAGTCAACGAGATATTCTACTCACTACAGGGTGAGGGAAGATGGACAGGCAGACCTGCCGTCTTCGTAAGAATGAGCGGGTGCAACCTGTCGTGCCCTTTCTGCGACACCGACTTCACACACTATACGGAGATGACGGCACAGGATATCGTGGAGCAATGTTTACGCACGGGAAATGAATGTCGGTTTATCGTGCTGACGGGAGGTGAGCCCTCTCTGCAGGCCGACGACGCCCTCATTGAGGCATGGCATCAGGCTGGCTACTATGTGGCTGTGGAGACCAACGGAACGCATCTGCTGCCACAGGGAATAGACTGGATAACCTGTTCGCCAAAGAAGGCCTTTGTGGAGACTCAGGCGGCTGTCGTCATCCCTCATGCCAACGAACTGAAACTCGTTTTCGACGACAAGCATCCTGTGGACTGCTGCCATCTGAAGGCCGACTACCTGTATCTGCAGCCTTGCGACACAGGCAACGATGAGCAGAACGCCATCATCATGAAGCATTGCATCGAATACATCAAGCAGCACCCGGAATGGCAACTCTCGCTGCAAACTCACAAAATAATAGGAATTCAATAAAACTCAATCAAAATATGGAACATATCAAAACTCTCATTATCGGAAGTGGACCTGCTGGTTATACAGCTGCCATATATGCTGGTCGTGCTGACCTGAAACCTGTACTTTATGCCGGTTTGCAACCAGGCGGACAGTTGACCACCACCACCATCGTGGAAAACTTTCCTGGCTATCCCAATGGTGTGGACGGCAATCAGATGATGATGGACATGCGTGAACAGGCTGAACGATTCGGAACTGAAATGCGCGACGGAAGCATCACTCACATCGACTTCGAGAACCGTCCTTATCGTGTGGAAGACGAAGACGGTAAGGCTTTTACAACCGACACCATCATTATTGCCACAGGAGCCACAGCCAAATACTTGGGGCTTGAAGACGAGGAGAAGTATAAGGGACAGGGTGTATCGGCATGTGCCACCTGCGACGGTTTCTTCTATCGTAAGCGTACCGTGGCTGTTGTGGGCGGTGGAGACACGGCCTGTGAGGAAGCTCTCTATCTGGCAAGTCTCGCCAAGAAGGTGTATATGATCGTGAGAAAGCCTTTCCTGCGTGCTGCTGAGATCATGCAGCAACGAGTCAAGGAAAAGGAGAACATCGAGATACTCTTCGAAACCAACACCACGGGGCTCTTTGGCGACAATGGTGTAGAGGGTGCCCACCTGGTACGTCATCTCGGCGAGCCCAACGAGGAGGCCTTCGACATTGCCATCGATGGTTTCTTCCTTGCCATTGGTCATAAGCCCAACACCGAACTTTTCAAGGGCCATATCGATCTCGACGAGCAGGGATTCATCAAGGTGGTTCCCGGCACTGCCACCACCAATCTGCCCGGTATCTTTGCTGCAGGTGATGTGGCCGATCCCGTTTACCGTCAGGGAGTTGTAGCTGCAGGATCTGGTGCCAAAGCTGCCATTGAAGCCGACCGCTATCTACAAAAGCTTTAAAGGCAAAGGAGTCTCATGACGCGCATAGAGCAAGAAAAGAAAACGGTAAGCCAAATGGTGGAGATATACTGCCATGGCATGAAGCATACGAAAGAAGGACTTTGCGAGGAGTGTTCGGCCCTACTCGACTATGCCTACACCAGATTGGAGCATTGCAAGTTTGGCGAGAAGAAGCCGACTTGCAAGAAATGTCCTATTCACTGCTATAAGCCTGACAGAAAAATACAAATGCAGGCTGCTATGCGCTATGCAGGACCCCGTATGTTGTGGCATCACCCCATTGCTGCAATAAGACACATGATCAATGAATGGTGAACATCCAGACATTATTCTGTCGCTTTCAATGTATAGATTTCACTGGGAGTCTTACGCTTGAGCACCTCCAGTATAAAGTCTTTTCCTGCCACGATACCATAGCTGCGCAATATCTGTTCGACGGTCTTGCGGGCAAGTTCGGGATGATTGTTCTCCTCGCTGAGATGACACAGCCAGACATGACGCAGAGCATCGGTGGCATTTTCTGCCAACGCCTTACCACATGAAGTATTACTCAGATGACCATTAGGACCAAGAATACGATCTTTAAGATACTGAGGATAAGGTCCCTGCTGAAGCATCTCCTCATCATGATTTGCCTCTAAAACAAGATAATTGGCACGACCGATGAAGGCCTTCATCTCGTCGGTGATATGGCCCACATCCGTAATGAGACAGAAGGTGACACCACCACACTCCACCTGATAGCCCACATTGTCGGTACTGTCGTGGGGAACACCAAATGGAGTAATACGAAACTCACCCAGCACGAAGGGCACACCTTTCTCTACGACATGCACATTGGCACCATTGATCTTCTTGCGAACACAATAGTTGTTCTCAATGCCACTATGCACCTTACGAGTTGTATAAACAGGCAAGTGATAATCATTGCTTAGGCTTCCCACCGACTTTACATGGTCGGCATGGTCGTGAGTGATAAGAATGTTGTGCACATCCTCGAAGCGCAATCCATAGTTATGAAAGTGCTTTTTCAGTGTCCTTATTCCTACTCCCACATCTATTAATAGTGAATCCGTCTCAGTAAAAAGATAGTAGCAATTACCACTACTTCCGCTGCCGAAGGAAATAAATCTTAGCATCTTAATTTTTATTTTCATGCAAAGTTAGCTAAAAAGATTCTAATTACAAAGTTTTTTCTTACCTTTGTGGCGTTTTTAAGCTAATTTAAAAAGATACTGATATGAGAACAAGAAGAATTTATCTTCGATGGATCCTATTGGCTGCCGTGAGCGGCATGATGATGGCAGGTTCTTCTTGCAAGCACGAACTGAGCGAAGAGGAACAACTGCGAATGGATGCCGACTCCTTCGCCGTGAACTACTACAACTGGCACTTCGAGAAAGCGCTGCGTTTCTGCACGCCCGAGTCGGAGAAATGGCTGAGGTTTGCTGCCAGCAATGTGCACCAGGCGGATGTCGACTCGCTGCGTGCTAAAAACGAAGACGCCCAGATTGAACTGGGCGACATCGAATGGCAAGACAATGATTCGCTTGCCACAATAGAAATAACGGTTTCTGACTTTCTGCAGATGGACACCATAGGAAAGGTTGCCCGACTGACAGAGAATGCCAACTTCTGCCTCCCCATGGTAAAGAGAGAAGGAAGATGGATGGTTAGAATGGGAAGCCCACTGCGAAGTGAAACGCAAAGTCGCGACTGAGTCGTGGATGAATGATTGCCCAGTGCTCCTGCTCGTTCTCATAGGCGGGATTGATGGCTTTCATACCCATATCGAAACGCAGGATGAAATAGTCGAAGTTAAGACGTATTCCCAAGCCGTAAGCCACAGCTATCTGCTTGTAGAACTCATCCAACTTGAACTGTCCGCCTGGCTGCTCTTCGTAGGAACGAAGGGTCCAGATGTTGCCGGCATCTACGAAGAACGCACCCTGGAACTTCCAGAACAAAGACGTGCGGTACTCGGCATTGAGGTCGAGCTTCAGATCGCCCGTCTGGTTGATGAAGTCGATACGGCCGTCGGTGCCTCTGAACTTTCCTGGTCCCAACTCTCTTACACCCCATCCTCGCACGGAATTGGCTCCACCCGAGAAATATCGTTTTTCGAAAGGCAGCACTCGGCTGTTGCCATAAGGATAGGCTATGCCGAAGCCTGCATGCAGCGCCAGGGCGTTGCGCTTGTCAAACTGCATCAGATGGGTGTAGTCGAAATCAAACTTAGCATACTGAGCGTAGGCTATATTAAATAAGGTGTACTGACCCTCTCCATTCTTCTTCAGTCCGAACGCCTTGGCTGCTCCGTTGAGCAGATTGCCTGCTGTCTCGATATTTGCCCTCATGGCGTCTATACCATTATTATATGTAATACCAAAACCTATCTTCATAATGAAAAGGTCCTCGTAGTTGTAACGCAGGATGGCGTTACGATTGTCTGCATCGTCGAGGTAGTCTTTCTTGAAGGTAGGAGAAATCCACGGCATATACACATAGTTGAGATCGAGCAGGTCGATGCGCCAGTTGAGATGGTGTCTGGGTTCTGCCCAGCGATAGCGCCAGGCTGTAGAGAACACCCTGCGATAGAACTCGGGACGGTTCTGCATGTCCCAACTCACAGAGAGCTCAGAACTTGCCGTCTGTCTCCTACGGAAGCTCTTCGACAGGAATGGTGCTAAGAATCGCGGGAACATCAACTTGGCTTCTGCCGAATACTCGATGTAGTTCTGGTCGGTGTAGCCCTCCAGTCCCTTGATGGCCTCGTAGGCTCCACGCAGTTCGATGCTAAACTGTTCGCTGCCATGGAACAGGTTGCGGTTGGTATAGGTAAGCGAGGCTGCTGCTCCCAGGTTGCCTGCCGTATTGGTGCCCTCGGGCTGAAACGACAGGGTGTGGGGCTTATTGGTGCTTATCTGTATGTTGCAGTCCAGCTGATTGGTGTCGGGCACTTCTACGAAACGTATGCTCGTATACTTCACAGCCTGCAGACGGGCAAAGTTATTGTACGTACGCTGCAGGTCGGAAGCGCTGTAGGGCTGTCCTTCTTTCACGGCTGTGGCGTTGAGCAACACCTGATGGCGCAGATGGATGGGCAGACTGTCATTGCTCAAGAAGTTGACCTGACGAATCCAGTATCGCGGATGGTCGGTGGCAGGCTGGTTGCTGCTTGCCTTGTACTTCAGGAGATGGAGTTTCAGGTCGATATCCTTCTCGCCGGAGATGGTGTCGGCATCATACTGAATGAAGTCTTTGTTGAAACGGAAATATCCACTGTCTGCCAAGAGTCTTGCTATACGCTTGCGCTCGGCATCAAGCGCCTCTACACTGAAACGCATTCCTGGCTTCAGCAAGCGCTGACTCTCATCGCCCAGACTCAGCACCTTGTGCACCTCTTCGTCGTCGACCACATAGGTCATCTTACCTATCCGGAATGGCTCTCCCGGATGCAACAGATACTGGGCATCGAGCTTCTTGCCCTTCGTAGTGGTGAAAAGCGAGACTCCTGCCTGCAGGAATCCCTGGTTCTGCATCGCCACACGGAGGTCCTGACACGACAGGCGTGCCTGCAACGTATCGAAGATGACGGGCTTGCGGCTGAAGGGATTTCTGAAAAGCGAGAAGATCTTGGGAGCTTCCTTCTGACGGACATAGGGTTTGAGCGACGAAGCATCGTAGGATTTATCGTCGCTCTTCACCTCCACCTTGTTAAGGATATATTCGCCTTCGGGAACATGCTTACTCACAGAGCACGCACCCAACACGAGGGGGACAAACAATATGGATATTCGATGTAGTTTCAACTTTTTTTGCTTTTACGTTATTATTTGGTGATGCGGAACCAGTCCACATCTATCCAACCACGGTTGGTCTTGCCTTCGGGCTCCTTGGCGAGGAGTCCTACCTTGGCTCCAATCCACTTGCCTTCGCGCATGGTAAATTCATCGCCCACCTTCTTGTACGACTTGCCATTCTGGGAGAAATAGAACTGCATCTTGCCCTGGCGTACCACCATTCGCATATAAGCCTGCTCGTGGATGGCTGGCTGATAGTCTATCTGGTCTACCAAACTTGGCTTCAGCGTGTCGAGAACCTTCACAGTCTCGGGCTTGCCCTTGTCGGCACTCTTGCAGGTAATCTGCTGCAACTGGAACTCATCGCCCACTCGCTTGACTACCAATGCCGTGTAGTCGAGGCCCATCATGATGATACCGCCCATCTGGTTCTGGTCCTTGGCAGTAAGCTGTAGTTTGGTGGTGACTGTGAAGTTGTCGGCTGGAGTTTTCTGCAACAACAGGTTGGGTGTGTGCCAGATGGTTCCGTCGTTCTTGTCGGTATAGACACGCATCACACCCATCGAGGTTGGCATTCCATACCACTGCTGGTAGTTGGCGTGCCATTGCCATTGAAGGCCCAACTTAGTTTCATTGAACTCATCGCTCTCCACAGGGTTTACGTTCACATGAACGGCAGCCTTAGGCATCTTATAAGTCTCGTAAGGTTCGCCACAATAGCCCTTGGCTGGCACCTTGCCCATCACAGGCCAGTTGTCCTTCCAGGTGACAGGCTGCAGGTGAACCACACGTCCGTAGGCTTCCTTGTCCTGGAAATGCATAAACCAGTCTTCGCCGTATTTTGTATGAACCCATCCGCCCTGATGAGGGCCATTGATTTTGCTCTTGCCCTGGGCAAGCACCTTCTTAGCCTCATAAGGACCGAAAGGCGACTTGGAGCGCATGGCAATCTGATGACCTGTAGGAACACCTCCGGCAGGGAACATCACCCAGTACCAGCCGTTGCGCTTATAAAACTTAGGACCTTCGCAAGTGCGATTCTCTGTTCCGTTGCCGTCGAAGACTATGACAGGATCGCTGATGGCCTTGGTTCCTTCGGCATTCAACTCGCGAACAGTGATGACAGATGCGAAGCGATTGCGCGAATTGGCCCAACCATTCACCAAGTACACGCGGCCGTCCTCGTCCCAAAGAGGAGAGGTGTCGATCATTCCCTTGCCAGGAATCACACACACTGGATCGTCCCATTTGCCGGCTGGATTCTTGGTCTTCACCATGAACACACCGTAATCGGGGTCACCCCAATAGATATAGAACTCGCCGTTATGATAACTGATGCAGGGAGCCCACACACCATTGCCATGCGATGGCTTATCGAACTCGCTCTCAGGCTGGAGCTTGGTGACAGCATGTCCGATGAGTTCCCAGTTGACAAGGTCCTTGCTGTGAAGGATGGGCAGACCTGGAATACAGTTGAAACTGCTGGCTGTGAGGTAATAGTCATCACCTACCGCCACCACGTCGGGGTCACTATAGTCTGCATTAATTACAGGATTGGTATAAGTTCCGTTACCATTGTCCGGATTCCATACCTGCGACACGTAAGGTTTGGCTGACTGAGCAAAGGCTCCTAAAGATGCCGATGCGAGAAATAATACGATTAGTTTTTTCTTCATTGGTTATGAAAAGATTTAGTTTGTTAAAAAAAATAGTTTATTTGAATGATATTTTATTTATTTAAAGAAATGACGTATTAAACATCTTGTTTGGTGAAAGAATTTACATATTAAATATTTTGTTTAGTATTCTGCTCTATCTTTCTTACAGTCAGATGATAGCGATTACCATCAAAGAGGACCTGCATCATGCGTATAGGATGCTCACCATGACCACTGAGAGCCAAGGCGACATGTCCCATCGTGCGACGGAGATTGAGTTCGATGCAGGGATTGATAAAGACATCCTTGCTTCCGGGCTCTTTGGCGCACACCATCATGTCAACTCCGAACGGACCGCTGTAGACTCCCTTCAGAGCAGGCTGCATCACCTCGCAGACATGCTGGCTGATAGCTTCCAGCTGCTCATGACTGACATAAGACTGCAGCATTTCCTCCTTCTCTTCCTCCGATGCAAGCACATTGCCCGTATAGGCATTCTTCGCAACCTGGAAAAGGGACAGTCCTCGATAAACAATCTGTCCATCGATGGCTTCAAACTCCATACCGAAATCTTTCACCTTATTATAATAGGGCTCTACTGTGACACCGCCCTGTTTTTCGATGATACGTTCAGCCCAGCGCGAGAAGCCTGGGTCTTGCAACATCTGAGCTGTGAGATAGCGCACGCCCCTGCCGCTGCTGCTCCATGGAGCTTTGACTACAGCCCGCTGCATTTGCTGCACCAGAAGGATAAGATCCTGCAGGTTCGACACAAACTTCACGTCGCTCTGCAGATGCGTGGATGCCCATTGACGAGAACTCAGTTCTCTTATCTTTTGCATGGTTTCATCGGTAGGAAGCATTATGTCAGGGCATCCTATGCGGCGCAACTCCTCCTTGAGCGAGAGATTCCAGCCCCAGGGATGAATGCTGTCCACCGACATGGTATCGGCAAATATCTTCTGCAACTGCAACTTGGTGACGAACTCCACCCTGTCCTGGTTCTCATAACCGCAGAGATGACGCACCTTGTCGCGGGCATTGTCTATGTCGTCGACCAGCACCAAATCTCCATCGTCAGCCCATAAGGCAGGAATGAAAGACAGGTCGCCCCGAAGGAGACGACCAGCATGGGGTGCGGTGAATATTTTTTGGTTGGCAGCTAACGCCAAATCGTGGTCTGGATTGAAAATATGCAACTTCATGAGTGCAAAGTTACTAAAATCTCGCTATATTTTGCCTCATTTTACTTAGATTAGTGCTAAATAATGAAAAAAAAGTTGTTTTTTGCTATCTTGAGTTTGCAATTTAGAAAATAAATATTACCTTTGCACTATTAAAAACAATACGAAAGAACATAAACTCATGGAAGAGGCTTTCTTCAGAACACATCGATATCTGGTCGAGCACATCAACGCTCCGGTTCGTCGCACCCTAATGGATGAGATTGACTGGAACGACCGCATGATTGGTATCAAGGGTACACGAGGAGTCGGAAAGACTACTTTCCTACTGCAATATGCCAAGGAAAAGTTTGGTGCTGACGACCACAAATGTCTCTTTGTGAACATGAACAACTTCTACTTCCAAGGACGTGGAATAGCCGACTTTGCCGGCGACTTTGTCAGACAGGGCGGACGCACATTGCTTATCGACCAGGTTTTCAAACAGCCAGACTGGAGCAAGGAGCTTCGTCGTTGCTACGACCTCTATCCCGAACTGAAGATCGTCTTTACTGGTTCGAGCGTGATGCGACTGAAAGAGGAGAATCCTGAGCTCAACGGCATCGTGAAGAGTTACAACCTGCGTGGTTTCTCCTTCCGCGAGTTCATCAACCTGCAGACAGGCAACAACTTCCAGCCATACGAGTTGGAGGACATCCTGCAGAACCACGAGCACATCATCAAGCAGATCCTGCCCAAGGTGAGTCCGATGAAATACTTCAAGGACTATCTGCACCATGGTTTCTATCCCTTCTTCCTGGAGCAGCGCAACTTTACCGAGAACCTGCTCAAAACCATGAATATGATGACTGAGGTGGACATTCTGCTCATCAAACAGATAGAACTGAAGTACCTCACTAAGATAAAGCGACTCTTCTACCAGTTGGCTGTAGAGGGAGCCAAGGCGCCCAACATCAGCCAGTTGGCTGAAGGCATAGAGACCAGCCGTGCCACGGTGATGAACTACATCAAGTATCTCGCAGACGCACGACTCATCAACATGATTTATCCAGACAATCAAGAGTTCCCCAAAAAGCCATCCAAGGTGATGTTGCACAATCCCAATCTGATGTACGCCATCTTCCCCCTGCAGATAGACGAACAGGAAGTGATGGAAACATTCTTTGTCAACTCCATGTGGAAAGACCATAAGGTGCATCAGGGTGGACACGACCATTTCTATATGGTGGACGGTAACAAGAAGTTCCGCATATGCGACGCCCAGGCTACTAATAAATTAAGGTATACCCCCGACACCATCTACGCCCGTTACAACACCGAGGTGGGAAAGGACAACAGAATACCGCTCTGGCTCTTGGGATTCCTTTACTAAAAGGAAAGCGCAACTACTTAAAAGGAAAGCGCAACAAGAAAGGTCTCGAAGAAAAATCTCGAAGAAAAGCCTCAGAGTTTACACCTCGAAGGAAAAATAAAAGCAAAGCAAGACTATTAAGACAAAAATAAAATAAGTATACAAAACATTTTTAATATTTTATCTAAAAGTAAAATGGCTAAAGAAAAAAAATTTATCACTTGTGATGGTAACACAGCTGCCGCACACGTAAGCTACATGTTTACAGAGGTTGCTGCTATCTA
>ENA-ORCL01000220-ORCL01000220.1-human-gut-metagenome-genome-assembly--contig:-NODE-220-length-26793-cov-11.877040_pt1 | contig 26793 bp, 21 predicted proteins | sample MGYA00242987_ERZ507988 | MGnify/ENA primary metagenome ERZ507988 (study PRJEB26167, sample SAMN06115466) | human gut metagenome | host: Homo sapiens | place: China:Hubei | collected 2016-05-19... | reverse complement strand
ATATGTATTTTTATCCAATGCTGCGTCATCAGTCTCCTTAAATAGCTCGCTATTCGCGTCGACTGATTCCTTGCATTAAATAAAAATACAAGAATGAAATCCGATAACGATTTAATCAGCGCTTCCCTAGAGAATCATTTGCATTCTCTCTCTTATTATAGCATGATGAAAAAGTGAAATAAAAAAACTGCGGGTTTCCGCAGTTTCAAAGTTTGTTAGAAGCGGTCCATCAGGTGGTAGCCTTTTCCTTTGAGGAAGGCTTCCGTTTCCGATTCGGTGGTAGAGAACACCGCAATGGGTGAGCCGCTTCGGCGGTCGAAGGAAATATAGAGATAGCGGATCATGACGTTGGCATTCTGCAGGTCCGAAAGGATATGGTCCAGGGTGCCGGGCTTATCGGATTTCATATCCACCGCCAGCACCAGGTCCACCCGGCACTGGTAGCCTTCTTTTTCCAGGGCCTTCCTGGCTTCTTCCGATTTGTCCACAATAAGACGGACAATGCCGAATTCCGCGCTGTCCGTGGCCAGCATGGTGTAAATATTGATGTCGTTCTTAGCCAGAATGGCGGTCATTTTGCTTAATGCGCCTTTGGTATTGGCAGTGAAAATAGAAACCTGGTGTAACATAGTATCCTCCTTCATCAGAGCCTTCCGCTCCGTGTTACAGTGATTTTATCATAAATCGGGGAAAAAGGTAATATGGAGAGGAGGCATGGCGGCGCCTGCCGTCAATGACACCAAAGCTTTACAGATTTATTTCAAAAATCCTATTGACTTTTTTCATCAAGGCAGTATAATATCAACCATAACACGAAAGAACGAATGGCAAGGATCGGGATATGCATTCCATGAAGCGCCAAGAGAGCTGACGGCTGGTGCGAGTCAGCGGCGGATAGGAGTGAAGCTCACCCGGGAGTTTCGAAAATGAACCAAGTAGTTTTCGACGCCGCCTGCGTTACAGGCCTTACAAGCGATGATCGGGACAAGGGATATATTGGTCCATGGCATAGAGAGCCGGCGGATGGTGCAAGCCGGTGCATTCCAATATTGACTATCACCTGTGAGCCCCTTTGTTGAACATAGTAAACAGAGGCGTTTATCCACGTTACGGATGATGATGACAGAGTATAATGTAGGGTGGTACCGCGCATGTCGCCCCTATTTCCGAAAGGAAATAGGGGCGTTTTTTATGGGCCATTTGAAATACTCCAAAATCAGTGAGTGATAAATACAGGGTGGTACCGCGGATTCCAATTCGCCCCTGCTGCAATGACGCCAGATTGCAGCAGGGGCGTTTTTTATACCATTCGTTCTTTCATAGAAATGAAGGCATGGGCCTTCTTATTTTGGAAAGGGGATTGAAGATCGTGTTTTTTCAACAGCTTGTCAACGGTTTAACGCTGGGAAGCGCCTATGCGGTCATTGCCATCGGCTATACGCTGGTATTCGGCGTATTGAACATCGTCAACATGGCACATGGCGGCATCTTTATGATCGGCGCTTACATCGGCCTGCTTCTGGTAACGGAAGCGGGACTGGGCATTTTCCCGGCACTCATCGGCGCCATGATCGGCGGTGCCGTATTAGGTTATGGACTGGAAATCTTTGCACTCCGTCCGCTCCGCCGCCGCAAAGTTACTCATCTGGCTCCATTAATCAGTACTATCGGTGTGTCCACTTTCCTGGAAAGCGTGGCACTTATGGTCTGGGGGCCCCAGACCCGTTCGTTCCCGGCTACCTTCGGGAACGGCCTCATGGACTTCGGTGTATTTAAAATCTCCGGTATCCAGATTATTTCCCTGGGCACCGCCGTGGTCCTCATGGCTCTCCTTACAGTTATGCTGAACAAGACAAAAATCGGCAAAGCAGTGAGAGCGACCTCTGAAAATGCGGAGACCGCAGGCCTCCTGGGTATCAATACCAGCCGCATCATTACCTTCACCGTCATGCTGGCGTCTGCCTTAGGCGCTGCAGCCGGTGTGCTCATCGGACTTTCCTTCAACGCCATCGAACCTACCATGGGTACATCCATGGGCCTCAAGGGTCTGGCCGTGCTCATCATGGGGGGCCTTGGCAATGTGGAAGGCGCCATGGCCGGCGGCTTCATCCTGGGCATTGCGGAAGTATTCGCCGTGGCCTACGGCTCTTCCACCTACCGCGATGCGGTGGCATTTGGCATTATCATTCTCATTCTCTTCATTCGCCCTGAAGGCTTGTTCTCCAAGGCAGGCAAAGGAGGCAGACCGTAATGGATGAAATTTTAAATGGCTACTTCCTGCAGGTATTCACCTTTGTATGCATTAACATTATCCTGGCTCTCACCGTCTACATGACCGTGTGCACCGGTATCCTTTCCCTGGGCAATGCAGGCTTTATGAGCCTGGGGGCTTACACTTCTGCTATTGTTACCACCCAGTACGGCGTTCCCATGCCGGTGGGTATTGTGATGGGCGGCCTCTTTGCCACCTTCGTTGCTTTGATTATCGGTATGCCTACCATTCGTCTCCGCGGTCTGTACCTGGCCATTGCCACCATGGGCTTCGGCGAAGTGGTCCGCGTTATTGCCCTGAACCTTGACATCACCCACGGTGCCCTGGGCTTCTCCGGCATTCCCTCCATGGCCAGCGTTCTTTCCGACTACGCCAGCGACATGGGCCTTCTGGACGCTCTGGAAATCGACTCCCAGACCGGCGGCCAGCTGGTGATGAACATCGTCCTTCTTATCATCGTCATTGCAGTGGTCACCTTCTGGTACCGTCTGGAACATTCCCGCATCGGCCGCGCCTGGGCAGCTGTGAAGGCAGATGAATACGCCGCATCCCTCACCGGCATCAACGTGGTGGAATACAAGATGATGGCCTTCCTCTTCAGTGCCTTCTTCGCCGGCGTAGCAGGTGCCCTCTATGCCCATGCCACCTTCTTCATCAGCCCCACCGACTTCTCCTGGAACAAGGTGGTTGATATCCTGGTTTACACCGTATTCGGCGGCAGCAACGTTCTCTGGGGTTCCATCCTGGGCGCCACCGTGCTTACCATTATTCCGGAATCTCTCCGCGCCATGGCGGAATACAGAGACATTATCTACGGCCTCATGCTGGTAGCCCTCATGGCCTTCCGTCCTGACGGCATCCTTTCCTATGACGCTGTGAAATGGATTTCCCGCAAATTCAGCAAAAAGCAGAAAGCTTCTGCAGAAGGAGGAAATCAGTAATGCTTCTTGAAATGAAAAACGTAGTGAAACAGTTCGGCGGTTTGACTGCTGTTTCCAATATGTCCTTCTCCGTGGAAAAAGGAGAAATCTTCGGCGTCATCGGACCGAACGGCGCCGGCAAGACCACCATTTTCAACCTGATCACCGGCGTATACCAGGTGACGGAAGGGGATATCCTCTTCGACGGACAGTCCATCGAAGGAAAGAAACCCTACCAGATTATCAATATGGGCATTGCCCGTACCTTCCAGAACATTCGCCTTTTCTCCGGCATGACGGTGCTGGAAAATATCCTCGTCGGCCATCATGACCGTTTGAAATCGGGCCTTCTGGCCAGCTTCCTCCACACCTCCGCCCAGAAGAAGGAAGAAAAGGAAGCAAGGGAAGAGGCCATGGAACTCCTGCGGTTTGTAGGCCTTGAAGCAGACGCAGACCGTCTGGCTACGGAACTGCCCTACGGCAAACAGAGAAAACTGGAAATTGCCAGAGCCCTGGCCACCCAGCCCAAGCTGGTGCTTCTTGATGAACCGGCAGCCGGCATGAACGACAGCGAAACCGCGGCCCTCACTGAACTGATTCATAATATCCGCGAAAAATTCGGTACCACCATCATCCTCATCGAACACGACATGCACCTGGTCATGACCCTCTGCGACCATGTCATGGTAGTCAACTTCGGTAAAAAACTGGCGGAAGGCGTGCCGGAAGAAGTACAGAACAATCCAAAGGTTATTGAAGCCTACCTCGGAAAGGAGGATGAATGATGCTTCTTGAACTGAAAAATGTAGAAGCTGCCTACGGCAACATCAAAGCTTTGAAAGGCATCAACCTCTCCGTACCGGAAGGAAAGATTGTCACCCTTATCGGCGCCAACGGTGCCGGTAAGTCCACCACCATGAAAACCATTATGGGCATCATGAAACCCATTGCCGGCGACATCCTCTTCAAAGGGGAATCTATTGCCGGCATGAAGACCCACAATATCGTAAAGAAAGGGGTTGTCCTCGTTCCGGAAGGACGGCAGATTCTCCAGAATATGTCGGTCCGCGAAAACCTGGAAATGGGGGCCTACCAGAGAAAGGACCCCGAAGGAATCAAAGAAGACCTGTCCAAGGTATTCGAACGGTTCCCCCGCCTCTTTGAAAGACAGAACCAGTTCGGCGGCACCCTCTCCGGCGGCGAACAGCAGATGCTGGCCATCGGCCGCGCTGTCATGGCCAAACCGGAAGTCATGCTTCTGGACGAACCATCCATGGGCCTTGCTCCCCTGGTGGTACAGCAGATCTTTGATGTAATCAAGGACATTAACAAAATGGGTACTACTGTTCTTCTTGTAGAACAGAATGCGCGTAAAGCCCTCCAGATTGCCGATTATGCCTACGTTATGGAAACGGGCAGAATCGTCATGGAAGGCCCGGCGCAGGAAGTTGCCAGCAACCCGGATGTCATGGCGGCATATCTGGGCGGCAAGAAGAAACAGTGACCAATATAACAGCCGTTCAGGTTGTAACACGATCCGGGAAAGGGGACAGAGAAATCTGTCCCCTTTCTCTTGCATGAAAAAAGTAGTCAAGTATGATTTAGTCAATCGTACTCAACTAAATCGTACTTGACTAAATTACGCCGGCTGCCTATACTGGAAATAAAGGAGGGTGTGCCATGTTTATCGGACGTAAAAAAGAATTGCAGTCATTGGAAAAATTATATCGATCCCGCCGATTTGAAATGGCCGTTATCTACGGTCGGCGCCGGGTAGGGAAGACTTCCCTTATCCGGGAATTTATCAGGGATAAAAAGGCCATTTATTTCATGGGCATTGAATCCAACGAAAAACAGAACCTCCAAAATTTCAGTGATGCCATCCATGGGTTTCATCGAGGAGAAGGCCCGGCCCCCCTGTATGCGTCCTTTCAGGATGCCCTGGAAGCCGTATTTCAAATGGCCAAAGAAGAAAGGATCATCCTTGTCATTGATGAATACCCCTATGCTGCCCGCACGTCGCCGGGGCTTTCCTCCATCCTGCAGAGGCTCATTGACCAGTATCGGGACAACTCCCGTCTCATGATTATTCTGTGCGGGTCTTCCATGTCCTATATGGAAGATGAAGTGCTGGCTTATAAATCACCTCTCTATGGAAGGAGAACGGCCCAGCTTAAAATCCTGCCATTCTCCTTCAGGGAATGCTGCCTTTTCCTTCACGGCTTTTCGCCGGAAGACCAGGCTGTCATTTACGGGATGACCGGCGGTACGGCACCTTACCTTTTGGAAATGGACTCCCGCCTTACACTGGAAGAGAATGTGAAGGAAAGCTTTCTGAATCCCGCGTCCCTTCTCTATGAAGAACCGGAAAACCTGCTCAAGCAGGAAGTGCGGGAACCGTCCATGTACAATGCCATGATTTCTGCAGTGGCCGGCGGCGCCACAAGGCTTTCAGAAATTGCTTCCAAAACAGGTGAAACCACCAGCACCTGCAGCACCTATATGAAAAGCTTGATGGAACTGGGAATCATAAAGAGAGAAACACCCTATGGGGAAAAGAGCGGAAGGAAGAGCATTTACCGTATTGATGACAATATGTTCCGCTTCTGGTACCGATTCATACCAGCCAATACATCCCTGATTGAGAGAGGCGCCGATGAACTGGCCTGGAAGCGAATTGCTCCCTCCATCCCGGAATACATGGGTGCTATATTCGAACAGATATGCCAGGAATACCTGTGGGGAAAAATGCTGGAAGGGGAAAGTCCCATCCTTTTCCAAAGCCTGGGCAGATGGTGGGGAAATGACCCTGTTCGTAAAAAACAGACGGAAATCGATATTATGGGCATAGAGGACAAAACACATGCCCTCTTTGGGGAATGTAAATGGACCAATGAAAAAATTGACCTCCCCATACTTCATACCCTGGTGGAAAGAAGCGGTCTCTTTTCCTTTGCAGAAAAGGAACTGTATCTTTTCTCCAGACAGGGATTTACGAAATCCGTTCTTAAGGCGGCAGAAGGAAATACCCGCATCCATCTTTTGACCTATGAAGATATGTGGAAAGATTATTTCAGCCGCCCATGACAGGGAGGAATCTTTTGCAAAAGGCCGGGAAACCGGTCTTTTATAGTGCACTGAAGCAGGGGAAAAAGCACGTAACGCACTTGCCTCCCCCATCCATGGGGGAGGGGGACCGCGATAGTGGTGGAAGGGGGATGCCGCCTTTGGCGGCACATAAAACTCACCGTCAAAGGCGATATATTCCCCCTGAGCGTCAGCGAACACAACCCTTCTACACAACCTGCGGCGCAGCCGCACCCCTTTTTTCAAAAACTGCCGCGAAGCGGCTACCACAACCCTCGCGCCAAAGGCGCGTCAAACCTAAGAACCCTTTGAACCTTCTGAACCCTCACGCCGCAGGCGTGTCCATGAGAGCCGCCACCATAACCCTCAGCCCCTAAAGGGGAAACGACTCACTATGATTTGTGCGTCGCTGTGCTCCTTCATCCTCTGCTGTCACTGACTCACTGGATTTTCAGGTCGCTGCCGCTCCCCTACAAATCCAGTTCGCTAGTGCAACTCATGTTCGCTGTGCACGGCGAAGCCGCTGTCAAACTTAAGAACCCTCCGGCCCATGGGGGCGGTCAATCTTACGAACCCTTTCCCCCTCTGAACCCATATTATAGATATGTTATAATAAGAAATGACTTTATGCGAAATTTCCGATTTTCCTATACTGATTTCTGCCCTGGCAGAAGGAGGAATTATGAAGAAGAAACTGGTTATTATTGATGGCAGCAGTCTTTTGTACCGCGCCTTTTTTGCCCTGCCGCCTACCATGACGTCGCCGGAGGGTATCCCCACCAATGCGGTGTACGGATTTCTCCGCATGCTTTTGGGACTGTACCGGGATTTGGATCCGGAGTACATGGCAGTCACCTTTGATAAGGACCGCCATACCTTCCGTACTGATATGTTTACGGACTATAAGGCCACCAGAAAGCCGGCGCCGCCGGAATTGGTGCCTCAGTTTGATTTGATTCTCGATGTGCTTTCCGTATTGGGGGTGGCGGTGTACAGCATCCCCGGCTATGAGGGCGACGACATCCTGGGCACCCTGTCCGCCCGGTACGAGAAGGAGCTTCCGGTGGATATTGTCACCGGCGACAGGGATGCACTGCAGCTGGCCAGCAGCCGCACCACGGTGCTTCTCACCCAGAAGGGCATTACCAATATGGCGGTCATGACGCCGGAGGCGATTTTTGAAAAGTACCACATCACCCCTTCCCAGGTGATTGACATGAAGGCCCTCATGGGGGATACGGCGGATAATATCCCCGGGGTCCCCGGCATAGGGGAGAAAACGGCCCTGGGGCTTCTGACGGAGTATAAGAATCTGGACAATCTCTATGCCCATGTAGATGAAATCAAGGGGGCCCGGGGAAAGAAGCTCACCGCCAATAAAGACATGGCCTATCTTTCCTACAAACTGGCCACCATCAAGCGGGACGTGCCTCTGGATGCGCCGCTGGAGGATATGAAGCAGCCGGTGCATCTGGCGGAGATGAAGGAACTTTTTGGAAAACTGGGAATCAACCTTTTGAAGCAGTTTGCAGAGCTTCCCCGTTTCCAGGAGCTGTCCCAGGTGAAGAAGGAGGAAAATGAAGAAGCCCTTCCGGTCGTGGAAATCTGGAATTCCTCTGTTTCCCTGCAGGGGAAAACGGCAGGCCTCTGGGCCCATCTGTCCGGCAGGGCGCCCTTCTTTAAGACGGAGGAAGTTGTAGTTTCTGCCGACGGCCATGCCTGGCTGATTCATAAGGAAGATTTTGCGTCTGCCGCCAAAGCCATGAAGGAAGCTAAAGCGGTGGTGGTGGAGGACAGCAAAGTTTTCCTGGAATCCGATTTCCCCACGGAAAATATTCCCTTCTTCGATATTTCCCTGGCAGCCTACCTTTTGGATCCCACCAGGGTGACCTATCCCCTGTCCTACATTGCCGGCCTCTTCGGAAAGGCCGTGATTTATCCCGACGATTTGGACGACAGGAAGGAAAAGGGCTGCTGCATTACCCTCTTCCTGGCGTCCCTTTATGAAGAGGCGGTAAAGAAGCTTTCCGAAAACGGCGTGCTTTCCCTTTTTCAAAAGGTGGAGCAGCCCCTGGTGCCGGTGCTGGCGGCCATGGAGAAGGCCGGCATTGCCACGGACCAGGAAAAGTGGAGGGCTGTGAAGGAGGAAATGGAAAAGGAAGAGCGTATCCTGATGAAGGACATCTTCACGGAAGCGGGAGAGGCCTTCAACCTGAATTCCCCGAAACAGCTGGGCCATATCCTTTTTGAGAAAATGGGTATGCCCGCCGGAAAGAAGACGAAAACCGGCTATTCCACCGCCGCCGACGTGCTGGAGGAACTGGCGGTGTCCTATCCCATGGTGAAGAACATCCTTCGCTACCGGACCCTTTCGAAACTGGTTTCCACCTATCTGGAAGCGCTGCCGCAGCTGATTAATCCGGAGACGGGACGCATTCATACGTCCTTCAACCAGACCGTCACCGCCACAGGCCGTCTTTCCAGCTCGGACCCGAACCTGCAGAACATTCCGGTGCGCACGGAGGAGGGAAAGAAAATCCGCTCCCTCTTCGTGCCGGGAGAAGGCTATGACTGCTTCATTTCCTCCGATTATTCCCAGGTAGAACTTCGCGTGCTGGCCCATATGTCGGGAGATGAAAGCCTGATCAAGGCATTCATCAATCAAGAAGATATCCATAGAAGAACGGCGGCAGAAGTCATGGGCATTCCCTTTGAAGACGTGACGCCGGAGCAGCGCTCCCACGCCAAGGCTGTCAACTTTGGTATCATCTACGGCATCAGCGACTTCGGTCTGGCTAAGCAGCTTGGCATTCCGCGGAAACAGGCAGCAGACTACATTGACGCCTACTTCAAGCGCTACCCCAGTATCCACGATTTCATGCAGTCCATGGTGGAAAAGGCAAAGGAAACGGGCCGCGCCGTCACCCTCTTCGGACGATATCGGGAGCTGCCGGATATTAACAGCAAAAACTTCAACCGCCGCTCCTTCGCCGAACGGACCGCCATGAACACCCCCATCCAGGGCACGGCGGCGGACATCATGAAAATGGCCATGATTGAGGTGTACCGTAAAATGAAGGAAGGCGGCTATAAGAGCCGGGTGCTCCTCCAGGTACACGATGAACTGGTGGCGGAAGTGGTGAACGAGGAAAAAGAAGAAATCGCAAAACTTCTGAAGGAAACCATGGAGTCCGTAGTCACTCTTAAAGTTCCCCTGGTGGCAGACGTGAACGAAGGAAAGAACTGGGCGGAAACGAAATAGTGTGCTAGTGTGCTAGTGTACTAGTGTACTAGTGTACTAGTGGACTGGTTTTCTAGTGTTCTAGTTTACCTGCCCACTAGCTCACTAGCTCACCAGCTCACTAGAGAACATTTTATAAAAAGGAAGTATTATGTATCGTATCGGATTAACCGGAGGCGTCGGCAGCGGTAAAAGCACGGTGTCCTCCTATATGCATGAATTAGGCATTCCTGTCATTGACGGGGACAAGCTGGCCCGGGAGGCGGTGATCCCCGGGAGTCTGGCCATGAACCGGCTGCGGGAAACCTTCGGTCCCCATATTTTCCTTCCCGACGGCAGCCTGGACCGGCTGAAGGTGGGAGAAATCGTTTTTAATGATGAAGAGAAAAGGCAGAAGCTGAACGGCATTATCCATCCCTACATCTGGTACCGCACCAGGGAGGAGCTTATCCGCGCCCAGGAAGCGGGGTATTCGGTGGCGGTGCTGGATATGCCGCTCCTTCTGGAAATCAGCTGGCAGCTTCGGGTAGAAGAGGTGTGGCTGGTGGAGGTACCCCTGGAGGTGCAGATTGTCCGGGTGATTTCCCGGGACGGCTTCACCAGGAAGCAGGTCATGGAGCGCATCGGAAAGCAGATGCCCACCATGAATAAGATGAATTACGCCGACGTGATTATCGATAACAGCCGCTCCGTAGAGGATACGAGACGGCAGGTGCGGGAAGCACTGAAGCATGTACCGGGATTTCAATTTCCCAAAGGAATGGAAGAAGTATGAGAATCGCATTGAAACGCAGGAAAAAAGAGGTACAGAGGCACCAGGGAAACACCGGCGCTATGGTGTTTACTCTTTTGACTGCGCTTCTCTGCGTGCTTTTCCTGTTTCTGGTGGATAATATCCGCTTTTTGAAACCCAGTGAGCAGGTGTCCCATATCATCGTCCAGTGTGCGTCGGAGGAGCAGATTTCTCCCAGCCTGCTGGAGGCGGTGATACTGACGGAAAGCAAATTTAACGAAAAGGCGGTGTCCCATGTAGGCGCCGTAGGCATGATGCAGCTCATGCCGGATACGGCCCATTGGATTTCCGAGCAGAGCGGCCTGCCCTCCGACAATCTGGCCAGCCCGGAGCAGAATATCCCCCTGGGCGCCTGGTACCTGAATTATCTTTTGGAAGAGTACCATAATAATGAGGTCTTTGCCCTGGCCGCCTATAATGCGGGCCGCGGCAATGTGGATGAATGGATAGAAAAAAATCACTGGCCGGAGGGCTTTTCCGACATGGATAAGATTCCCTTCCCGGAAACCAGGGAATTTGTGAAATCCGTGGTTTCCGCAAGGGATAGGCTGGAAGCGGAGAAGAAAGGAACGTAGCATGGGAAAAGAAGATAAGCTGGAACAGGAAAGGGCAGAGCGGCGGCAGAAATTCCTGGACTGGGACATTGAAAAGGAGCTGCCCGTCAACATTGAGGGGTACAGGCTTAAACGGCTGGATCGGCAGGAAGGACGGATTTATTTTGCCTTCTGCTGGGAAAATGAAGAAACCGGATGGCAGGTGCGGGCCCTGTTTGATGAGGAAACCATGGATTACATGGTGAAATCGGACCTGCGCCTTGTGACCTTCACGGAAATCGAGCTCATTACCGGCGATTTCGAGGAATTCAAACGAAATATGAAACTCCTGACGCCGAAGTACATTACAAAGGAACTTATCCACCGGGAAAATGTGTCTGTCCTGGTGCGGGGAAAGGGATTCATGGCGTGGGATTACAGTTCCTTCTTTCCGCCGGTCATCGGCCATTATGAACGGGTGATTGAACCCTCCCGGCCCCTCCTGGGCCTCAACGGCTCCTACATTATTGCGTCCTATGAATGCAGGGAAAGGGAGACGGGCATCCTCTTTTTCTACAATGTATACAGAGATGAATATTACGGCGAACTGCGGGCCAAAGGCATTCCGGGCATTATCCACCAGTACGATGCAAAGACCATACCGGATCTGGAAAAAACCATCAGGACCCATCTGGAAAAGGACCTGGAAGAGCTTTACGAGCATCCGGAGATTCCGGACTGATTTCATCATAACAAGAAAATCATCGTGATTTCATAGAGGGGAGAGAGCCATGAAGAGCAGTGAAGAAGTGGTGATGGCGTATGTACGGCAGCTGGAAGAAATGGAAGAAGAAGTCTCGAAACTGCTGAGTGAGAACCGCATGCTGAAGGGCAGGCTGGAGGGAGCACGGAAGGCCGGCACGCCCACGAATTCAGAACTTCTGGCGGCAGGAGAGGAAAAGGACCTCTATCCCGGTGAAAGACATGAAATCCTGATGGACATCCTGAAATCCGCCCGGAAGGATATGAAGAAGGGCACCCGGCGGGCGGATATTCTGGATGACCTTATCCATGCCAATCCGGTGAGCGGTGAACCGAAACGGCGCTCCGAAGCGGTGAAGGTGGCGCTGAAAGGATACCGGGGCCTTGATGAGAACACGAAAAGGAAACTGGGAGTCCTTGGCATTGAAGGAAATGAAAAGCACAGCAAACACTACCTCCTTCGATATTACGGCGATTCCCGGTACATGGTCACCATGACCGCCTCCGGCAGCGATGCAGGACGGGGCGGGCTGAACCTGGCCAGCGACATTATCCGTAATTTTTTTTAAGGAATCAGTGATTTCATAAATAGGAGGAAATCATGAGGATTCTCATATTCGGCATGAGCGGTATCGGAAGCTTCATCGGCGGCGCCCTGGCAAGGGCAGGGGCTGATGTGTATTTCTACGTCCGGGGAAAGAACAGGGAAGCCATAGAAAAAGAAGGGCTCCATGTGACCTCGGAAATTCTGGGGGATTTCAAAGTTTGGCCCAAAGGCATGGGACAGGATGGAAAATCCTTTGGAAAAATGGATGTCATCTTCCTTGCCTGCAAAGGGAATGGCCTTATCAACGCCTGCCATGACATGGATCCCATGGTAGGAAATTCCACGGTGGTGGTGCCTCTCTTAAACGGCGTCCTTGTATCGGACCTCATGGCGCCCCTCCTTCCGCCCTGCTTTATAGCCGACGGCACTATACGCGTATTCAGCCATATGGAAAAGCCGGGCCACGTGGTGCAGACCGCAGGCAGCGGAAAAGTGGTGATGGGCATGAAGGACGGGAAGAACCGGCCCATTCTCTACGACCTGGCGGATATACTGCAGAAAGCAGGCATTCCGGCAGAAGTGACCGATGACATTCGTCTGGACAGCTGGGAAAAATACGCCCTCATGGGAACCAACAGCGCCCTCTTCTGTCTCTTCGACGGCCCCGCAGGCAAAGTGCGCCGCCAGGAAAACTACAGAAAAATCGTGGCGGAAGCGGTGGAAGAAGTGATTACCGTGGCCAGAGCCCAAGGCGTCATTTTTCCGGAAACCTATAAAGAAAACTATTTGGCCCTCTTCGACTCCCTCCCCGGCGACACTGTCACATCCCTCTATCGGGATTTAAAGGATGGAAAGAAAACGGAAGATACGGAAACAGAAATGATTCTGGGAAGAATGGTCAAAATGGGAAAAGAAGCGGGCGTGCCGGTGCCATGCTTTGAAAAAGCCTATGAGAAGGCGGCTTTACGGACACGCGGACACGCCCTTTCGGGCGTGCACAGCGAACATGATTTGAAGGAGCAAAGCGACGCGCAAATCATAGTGAGTCGTTTCCCCTTTAGGTGTGAGGGTTGACGGGCCCCGTGGCCCGAAGTTTGACAGGGCTGCGCCCGAGGGTTCTCAGGTTTGACGGCCCCTGAGGGGCCGAGGGTTGTGGTGGGCGGCTTCGCCGCCGGTTATTATAAAACCAAACAACCGCCCTTGCGGGCGATGGAAAAGCCTTCCCCCTTTGGTGGCTGGCGCCACCACCTTCGCCACGGGAAAGCGTGTCGCTGGATTCTCAGTCGCCCAAGGGCTCCCTACGAATCTAGTGACATGCTTTCCCGTGGAGGAAGTTCCACGAAGCGGGATAGGGGGGCAAACGCAGTGAGCCAATCAGCAGAATGTTTATCATGCCATATGATACGGGAAGGCAATCCCGTAACGCAGGCTCCTTTCTCAGAAAGGAGCTGGGCGAAGCCCTGAGGAACACCGAAAGATTCTGGGCTGACTGTCAATCGGCAGCCTTCCCGCCGACCGGTATTTACTACCGATTGTCTCATAAGCGGCTTGGACTGCGCGCATTCTGCATAGAATGCGCGAGTCGACCAAAGTTGGCCCTTAGCCTGCCCATAAGAGGGCTTTCCTTTTAGCTGGTCGACCGACCATTCTTCACCTTCGGCTCAGAATGACGATGAGGGCGGGAAGGCAGTCCCGTAACATAGTCTGACGTCTGATTTCTGACTTCTATCGTCTAATCCACGCCCCTATCCTCCGTCGCCTAACGGCGTGCACAGCGAACACATTTTGAAGGAGCGCCAGCGACGCGCAAAATGTAGTGAGTCGTTTCCCCTTTAGGGGCCACCCCCCTTCCTAAGGAAGGGGGCTAAATACTGCGGCGGAGCCGCCACCTTCCCCCCTGAGCGAAAGCGAACACAACCTTTCTACACAACCCGCCGCCGTCAGGCGGTCCCAACCTGCGCCGTAAGGCGCGCCCCTTTTTTCAAAAACTACCGCGAAGCGGCTACCACAACCCCCGGGCCATAGGCCCGTCAACCTTTCAAAGGGAAAAGGCGCCGCACTGCGGCGCCTTTTCCCTTTGAACCTTCCGCCCAATCGTGGTACCATAACATAAAAAAGAAGTATTACAAGGGAGAGATAGGAATGACATTGGATGAACTGCCCCAGGGGAAGGCGGCAGATGTGACAGCGGTTGGCGGAGAGGGACCTCTGCGCCAGCATTTTCTTGACATGGGTCTCATTCCCGGGGCGGAGGTGACGTTTATCAAGTTTGCGCCTCTGGGAGACCCTATGGAGCTCATGGTGCAGGGCTATGAGCTGACGCTTCGGGTGGAAGATGCAAAAAAAATAGAAATCGACCATGTGCGGGACCGGGACTTGGAGGAAAAGCCCATGAAGAGTCCGACACAGGTCAAGCATCCGGGCCTTGGGGAACCGGGGCGGGTGCATGAGCTTTCGCCTTACCACGACGCGAAGCCGGTGGAGGGGAAGCTTGTTTTTGCGCTGGCAGGAAATCAGAACTGCGGGAAAACCACCCTCTTTAACCAGCTCACCGGCTCCAACCAGCACGTAGGTAATTTTCCCGGCGTCACGGTGGACCGAAAGAGCGGTTTCATCAAGGGCCATCCGGACTGCGAAGTGGTGGATCTGCCGGGCATTTATTCCCTGTCTCCCTACACCAGCGAGGAAATCGTGTCCCGCAAGTTTATTTTGGAAGAGAAGCCCAGCGCCATTATCAACATTGTGGACGCCACGAATCTGGAACGGAACCTGTATCTCACCATGCAGCTCATGGAACTGGACGTGCCCATGGTGCTGGCGCTGAACATGATGGACGAGGTGGAGAAGAACGGCGGCTCCATCCTCATTAATGAAATGGAAGAAATCCTGCAGATTCCGGTGGTTCCCATTTCCGCCGCCAAGAACCAGGGAGTGCAGGAGCTGGTGCGCCATGCGGTGCATGTGGCCAGGTACAGGGAAAAGCCGGGTATCCGGGATTTCTGCAGTCCCGAGGACCACAGGGGCGCGGTGCACCGGGCCCTTCACGGCATTATGCACCTCATCCAGGACCATGCGGAAGCAGCGGGCATACCGGTACGTTTTGCCGCAGGCAAGCTGGTGGAAGGGGACCATCTGGTGGAGGAGGCCCTCCATCTGGAAGAAAATGAAAAGGAAATGATAGGCCATATCATTAAACAGATGGAAGAGGAAAGGGGACTGGACCACGCCGCTGCCATGGCGGATATGCGTTTCCTTTTCATCCGGCGCCTCTGCGACGAGACGGTGGTGAAGCCGAAGGAAAGCAGGGAGCACGCCCGGAGCCGGAAGATGGACCGCATTTTGACCGGAAAATACACGGCCATTCCCATTTTCATCCTCATCATGGGCCTTGTATTTTACCTTACCTTTAACGTCATCGGCGCCTTCCTGCAGGACCTTCTGGCCAGCGGTATCGATGCCCTGACGAAAGAAGTGGACAGTGCCCTCACGGCGGCGGGGGTGAACGGAGCGGTGAAGTCCCTTCTGGTGGACGGCATTTTTACCGGCGTAGGCAGTGTTTTAAGTTTCATTCCCATTATTATGGTCCTCTTCTTCTTCCTTTCCATTCTGGAAGACGGGGGATATATGGCAAGGGTGGCCTTCGTCATGGATAAGCTCCTCCGTAAAATCGGCCTTTCCGGAAGGAGCATCGTGCCCATGCTTATCGGCTTTGGCTGCTCCGTGCCGGCGGTCATGTCCACCAGGACCCTGCCGTCCCTTCGGGACCGGCGCATGACCATCATGCTCATTCCCTTCATGAGCTGCTCCGCCAAGGTGCCTATTTATGCCTTCTTTACGGCGGCCTTCTTCCCCCATACCGGCGGTCTGGTGATGACGGCACTCTACCTGACGGGGGTATGCATGGCGGTGCTGGTGGCTCTCCTTTCCAAGAACACCTTCTTCAAGGGAGAGGCGGTGCCCTTTGTCATGGAACTCCCCAATTACCGCATGCCGGGAGCGAAAAATGTGGGCCGTCTCATGTGGGACAAGGGAAAGGATTTTCTTGAACGTGCCTTCACCGTCATTTTCGTGGGTACCATTATTGTGTGGTTCCTGCAGAGCTTTGACGTGACCCTCAACATGGTGGAGGACAGTAAAAACAGCATTCTGGCCCTTCTGGGCGGCTGGATTGCGCCCCTCTTTTCGCCGCTGGGATTCGGGGACTGGAAAATGTCCACCGCCCTCATCTGCGGATTCATGGCAAAGGAAAGCGTGGTAGCCACCCTTTCCGTGCTCTATGGCAGTGTGGCTGCCCTGAAAACGGCGCTCACTCCCATGGCAGCCTTTTCCTTCCTGATTTTCTGCCTCCTCTATACGCCCTGCATTGCCACCATTGCCTCCGTGCGCCGGGAAAACGGCACCCGCTGGGCTTTGGAAATGGTGGCTTTCCAGTGCGTGGTGGCATGGATTGTATCTTTTATTGTTTGGCATGGAGAGATTCTCCTTTTTGGAAACTGAGAGAACCCAATGAAAAAAATCTACCTCACAGCTCTTTTGGCGCTCGTTCCTGCGGCAGCAGGAGCAGAGGTCTATACACTTCCCGGTATCGTGGTGACGGCGGAGAAACAGAATAAAATCAAAGATACCGCCTTTCTGCCCCATGAGACCATTACAGAAAAGGACATGGAGCGCATGGGCGCCTCCAATGTGGTGGAAGCCCTTTCTACGGCACTGGGCGTGGATCTTTCCTCCGGAAGCCAGGACAGTCGGTCCGTCATGGGCAGTAACCAGCTCATGCTGCGTGGCATGAACAGCAGCCAGACCCTGGTCCTTGTGGACGGCCACCGTCTGGCCGATGAGGACACGGCGTCCTCCAAAAACATGACCCTTCTGCAGCGCTTTGACCTGTCCCAGGTGGAGGAAATCAATATTATCCGCGGCGCCGATGGCGTTTCCTACGGTTCATCCGCCATGGGCGGCGTCATTAACATTAAAACGAAGAAACCGGGCAGCAGCGAAAGCAGCGGCGGATTCCGTCTGGGACAAGGGGAAAATACACTGTATTTCCATGAGGATCCAAAGGGGGAGGGCCCCTTCCATCTGGCCGTCAGCGGAAGGATAACAAAAGTAAGGCCCCTTTCTTTCCGGCGGGACAGCTATTTCGGAAGCATTCACTACGACGGCTTTGACGTGCCTTCCTACGGCATCCGCCGCTATGCGGGGCTGGACGTGCTCTATGATTTCCAAAACAGCGCGAAAAATACACTTCGCTTCAAGGCGGACTATTTTGACGAGGACACGGACATGCGCTTTTCCGATGCCTCCATGAGCTTTTCTGGTGCCTCCATGAACTTTTCTGGCGGGAACGTGGTGCTCCAGAAAGATGAAAAAAGCCGCACCGAAAGGACCCAGTGGGACACCTCCCTTACCTACGAAGGAAAGACAGAAAGAAATGAATACAGCGGCCAGGCCTACTACAGCCGCCTCAGGAAATACAGCGAAACCTGGAACGGACGGCCCGATTTCAATGAACAAATGAAAGAATTCCCGCGTTATATGCAAAAGTTTGCGATTCCGCAACTGGAAAATCACTTCAAACCCTGGGACTACGACCGCGCTTTCTATGAACTCTGGGGATTCAGCGGAAGAAATACCATGACCTTTGGCAGCCACAGCCTCACCTTCGGCGGCGAATGGGAAAGGAGCACCTACACCGGCACCAGACTTTCCCATGAAACCTACTCCGGCAGCGGAAGCAAGGGCGAAGAAGGTCACGACCAGACAAGCGGCGCCTTCTATATGTCCGATATCTGGGACATAAACTCCCGCCTCACCTTCTGCCCGTCCCTGCGATTTGAGCGGGACAGCAGTTACGGCTTCATCGGCGTACCGGCGGCAGGCCTTTCGTACAGGCTGAATGACCACATGACATGGAAAACCAATTACGGCAAGGGCTTCCGGGCGCCCACCATCAGTGAAAGGTATATCCACCTGGACCACATGGGGGGCACGGTGGACGGAAATCCGGACCTCAAAGCAGAAACCTCCAAAAGCTTTGACACCGGCCTTTCCGGGCAGGCAGGAAAGACGGCGTGGCAGATTTCATGGTTTCAACAGAAAGTGAAGAACCTCATCGATTATGAAGGCGATGCCATGAGATACAGGTATGTAAACAGGAAGAAAGCGGACCTGAAGGGCCTGGAAGCAGAAATTTCCCATGCCCTTTCTCCCCGCTGGACAGTGCGGGGAACCTACACCTACCTGGACGGCAGGGACAGTTCCGAAGACATCCGACTCCCCAATCGCAGCCGCCACACCGCCATGCTGTCCCTTTCCTACGACAGTAAAGACCCCTACGGCTTCTCCGGCATGGTCTGGTCCACACTTAAAAAGGACTTCTACTTCGATGACAGAAACTACAGCTGGAACGAATTGAACCTTTCTCTCCAAAAACACTGGGGCAAAAGCCTTACCGCTGCCTTCGGCCTCTATAACCTGCTGGACAGGGAAATAGACACACTCTACATCCACGGCCGTTCCTGGTTTGCAGGTATGGAAATGAAGTGGTAGGAATGCGGCCTGCGGCCGTGAGGAGTGACGGCCCTTCGGACCGAAGGTTCTAAAGGGGCTAAAGTTTGACATGCCTTTGGCGTGAGGGTTGTGGTGGGCGGCTTCGCTGCCAGTATAAATAAAACCTTTGAAACCGGGCCTTCGCCCGGGGAAAACAAGCAAACCGCCCTTCGGGCGCTGAAAATGCACCCCTTTTGGTGCTGTCGCACCACCTTTCCCCCGGAGGGGGGAACTCTCAGCGCCAATATGCTATGAGCTGCTTAAGTTAGCACTAAGAAAAGCGGAGAGCAAACTTCCCCCTCCGGGGGAAGTACCGCCGTAGGCGGGGATAGGGGTGCATTTCCACGAGCAAAGCGAGGTTTTACGGTTTTCGCTGCCAAAGGCAGCGCTGCCGCCTAAGGCGGCATACAAACTCCATCGCCGCAGGCGATACCACAACCCTCGGGCTGTGCACATTCTGCAGAGAATGTGCAAGTCAGTCGAAGTTGGCCCTTAGCCTGCCCATAAAAGGGCTTTCCTTTTAATCGACTGACCGTTAGGCGCCGTCAAACCTAAGAACCCTTGGGCCCTAGGCCCATCAATCTTAAGAACCTTCCACGCCCAAGGGGCGGTAAACCCTTCTGAGCCCTATGAATACTATTTCCCCAAAATTTCCCCAAAAAAGTACTTGACAGAGTGACAAGAGGGGGTTATTATATACACATCTTCAGATAACCAAACGAACTGAAACAAGCTATGAACGAGACAAAAGGTCTGCTGAGTTAATCTTCAGAGAGCCGGTGTATGGTGCGAACCGGTAGATGGCAGCATTCATAATATCCCTCGAGAGCTCTTACACCGAAACAAGTAGGTGCAGGCGTTCATTCACGTTACGAATAGGACTACAAGTATAATGTAGGGTGGTACCGCGATAATCGCCCCTATCTTCTGATGAAGGTAGGGGCTTTTCTTATAGGTGGTACCGGTTAATTTGCAGTCCGTAAGTGATAAGTGGGAGTGGTACCGCGCATAAAGCGCCTCCGCCGGTGGAAACACCGGCGGAGGTTTTTATTTTCCCGTTTCATCTACGTTTGGTATTATTTTTTTGAAAGAGGGATAAACTATGCAGAAAAAATGGTTAAAAGGAATGGCAGCAGCTGCTGCATTAACAGTAATGGCAGGCGCATTTGCAGGATGCGGTGGAGATAAGAAGGCAGCTGCCAGCGGCGCTGCCGGCGGACAGACTGTAAAACTTGGTTTCGTAACCGCTTATACCGGCCCCGGCGCAGCTTATGGCCAGGCCATGAAAGACGGCGTTGATCTGGCCGTTGAAGAAATCAACAAGGATCCAAACACTAAGGTAAAGATCGACCTCAAGACCTACGATACTAAGCTGAATAAATCCGAAGCCATCAATGCTTTTAAGAAATGCATTGAACAGGATAAAGTTCTTGCTATCGAAGGCCCCATGACCTCCGGCGAAATGTTTGCAGCTGGCCCCATTGCCCAGCAGTCCAAAGTCGTAGCCTTCGGCACCGGCACCACCGCCACCGGCATCACCGACATCGGCGACTACATCTTCAGAAATGCAATCCCCGGCAAACTGGCTATTCCGGTTACCCTGAAAAAAGCGCATGATAAACTGGGATTCAAGAAAGTAGCCGTTCTTTATTCCAATAACAACGACCAGATGGTTCGTGAAAACGATATTTACCAGGAAGAACTGAAGAAGATGGGCGTAGAAGTAGTAGCTACCGAAACCTTCGCAGATAAAGATACCGACTTCTCCGCACAGCTCACCAAGATTCAGGCTGCCAACCCTGATGTGATCTGCGTAGCAGGCCTCTATCAGGAAGGCGCTCTCATCGTTAAGAAAGCTCGTGAAATGGGTATGACCCAGCCTGTCATCGGCAACAACGGCTTTAACAGCCCGGCATACATCCAGCAGGCCGGCGATGCAGCAAACGGCACCCTCGTAGCTACACCGTGGAATCCGGAAAGAAAGACCGACAAGGCCCAGAACTTCCGCAAAGCCTTCGTTGCTAAATACGGTCACGAACCGGATCAGTTCGCTGCCCAGGCTTATGACGCTATGTACGTCATCCACCAGGCTGTGGAACAGTCCGGCACCACCACCGATAGAAAGAAATTCCGTGACACCCTGGCTAATATCAAAAACTTCGAAGGCGCTACCGGCAAATTCGAATTTGACCAGAACCGCGATCCGAAGATGGACCTGGACGTGCTGGAAGTTAAAGACGGCAAATGGGTTCCTTTCGCTTGATAGTTTAAAAAGCGCATAGCCTATCCCAAGAGGAAACGGGGAATTCCGTGGATAGGACAGGACGAGCAGTCCCCTGACCCTGCTATGTCCCTATCCATATAGTTTTTCCCCAGACAAAACCGCAGTGCATCCCTACGCACTGCGGTTTTGTAGTGGACAGGCCTTCGGCGTGAGGGTGGTGGCAGGCGTAAATAAGTTTTACCTATAACAATCGCCCCTTTTCCAATTAATGGGGGAGACGTCGCCCATTGGCGACAGAGGGGGTGCATTTTATACCTTAAAAAGGCGCCAGTTTGGATAAGACCTTTACAACCGGGCTTTCGCCCGTTGGAAAACAAGCCGACTTCCCTGTCGGGCGATGGAAAAGCGGCCCCTTTTGGTGGCTGGCGCCACCACCTTCCTCCCCGCAAGCGGTGGGACAATAAAGCTCCGCGAGGCATTTCATCCATAAGTTTCTCTATAGTAAGCACGGGTTGTTGTGCCCCCGCACAGCGGGGTGGCAAGGGAACTGGATTCGTAGGGAGCCCTTGGGCGACTGAGAATCCAGTGACACGCTTCCCACCGGGGCAAAGGTGGTGCCGTAAGGCACCAAAGGGGGAAAAGCCACCGGAGGTGGCTAATTCAGCAGAATGCTGACCTTACTGATGGATAAAACCTTTAAAACCGCCCTGCGGGCGTGGAAAAACCATACTACCGCGCCTTTGGCGCGTGGGAAATTCACCCCTTTTGGTGCTAACGCACCACCTTCCCCCCGGAGGGGGGACTTTTCCCGTCGCTATAGAATGAGCAACTTAAGTTAGCACTAAGGCAAGCGGAGAGTAGACTTCCCCCTCCGGGGGAAGTACCGCCGCAGGCGGGGATAGGGGTGCATTTCCGACGGGTGAAGCCCGGTTTGCTCGCTTTTTACACCCGTAGGGCGGTTGTTTGGTTTTCCATTTCGCGAAGCGAAATTATATACTCATCGCCCGCAGGGCGATACCTTCCCCTTTGAACCTTCTGAACCTTCTGAACCCTCTGAACCCTCTGAACCCTTTGAACCCTGCCACGCAGTGGCTCCATGGGCGCTTCCTCTCCATTTCTAATCCAATGTTCCATTGCACGTATCGAACAGTCATTCTATAATAGAATCAGAACGTTTATTTCACAAAAATAAGTTTGATGGAGGAAGCTATGGGAGAGCGGATATATGTGTGTATCGATTTAAAAAGCTTCTATGCTTCAGTGGAGTGCGCGGCCCGGGGGCTGGATCCTTTTACGGCGGACCTGGTGGTGGCGGATCCCACCAGGGGGCCCGGTGCCCTATGTCTGGCGGTGAGTCCGGGGCTGAAGGCTAAGGGAGTGCGGAACCGGTGCCGCCTTTTTGAGATTCCCCCTTCCCTGAAGTACATGATTGCACCGCCCCATATGGGACTTTACATGGAGGTGTCTGCCGATATTTACCGGACCTACCTCACCCTTTTCGCTAAAGAGGACGTGTATCCCTATTCAATTGATGAATGCTTTGTCCACGTGACGCCATACCTCTCCCTCTACGGGAAGAATGGCATGGAAATGGCATCCATGATGATGAAGGCGGTGTATGACAGAACCGGCATCTGTGCCACCGCCGGCGTGGGGACGAACCTGTTCCTGGCAAAAATCGGCATGGACATCGTGGCCAAGCATGTGCCGGAGCACATCGCTTACCTGGACGAAACCCTTTTCCGGGAAAAATTGTGGCATCACCGGCCCATTACGGATATCTGGAACATAGGGCATGGTATTGCCCGGCGCCTTGAGAAATACGGGGTATACGACCTTTACGGCGTAACCCTCCTTCCGGAAAAGGTGCTTTATCGGGAATTCGGCGTCAATGCGGAGTACCTCATCGACCACGCCCACGGCCGGGAATCCTGTACCCTGGAGGACATCCGCTCCTACCGGCCGGAGAACCGTTCCATCAGCACGGGGCAGGTGCTTTTTGAGGATTACACCTACGAAGAGGGACTGCTTCTGGTCTATGAAATGGCGGAGGTGCTGATTCAGCAGCTGCTGGCAGAAACGCTGGCAGCCCGGGGGATTTCCCTTTACGTAGGTTATTCCGGACGGACACGGAAGGGGACCGGCGGCAGCCGGAAACTGGATGGCTATACCGACGTGCCGGAAGACATATGGCAGGCATTCAGCCGCCTTTACCGGGACAAGGCCGCCCGCGGGGAGGGCATCCGCACCATCCGTATGAGTTTGGACAATGTGGCGCCTGCTTCCTCCGTGCCCCGCCGTTTCTCCCTCTTCCGCTCGCCGGAGGAAGAAGAAAAGCAGAAAAAGGTGGAAATGGTGATGCTGGAAATGAAAGAAAAATTCGGAAAAAATGCACTGCTTCGGGGGATGAACTATTTTCCCAAGGCCACCCTCAGAAGCAGGAACAGTCTTATAGGAGGTCATCATGAGTAGCACAAAAAGAGCCCGCCAGTTCCTCCCCTTCGACGGACTTTCCGGCTACGCCGTCCTCCTGGCAGAAAGCGGGAGGGAAAAGGAAGAAAAAAGGCCGCTCTCCGAAGATCGGGCGGCGGCGCTGGATGAAACGGTGGGCTGCCTGAAGAAAAAGGACCGGGTGGAAGTGGTTTTCTATGATAAAGACCACTACCGCAGCCTGCAGGGAACTGTGGAAATGGTGGACAGCATTGGACGGAAACTCTGTCTGGCAGGAGTAAAGATTCCCTTTGAGGATTTGTGGGAAGTTAAGGGGAGAAAATAGAAAGCAGGATAGACGTCAGACAATCAGACTCCCCGTAGTGCCAAACGCTGAATTTTTTCTAAAACCCTATGAACCCTATGAACCCCTATGAACCCGGGCCGTACTGCGGATTCCGGGCAGTGATATAATAGGAAAAGATTCCGGCGGAAAAGAAAGGAGGAGGACCTATGGACAGCCGCTTTTTTATCGTATTTGCAGACATCCTGCTGCCCCTTCTTCTGGGCATGGCGCTTCGGCAATGGGGGCTTTCCCGGGAGATTCTCCGCATGGTTATCAAGGCCAATGTGGTGTGCGTGGCTACATTCCTGTCCCTGGTGTCCTTCTGGTCTGTCCATGTGACGAAAGAGCTCCTGTGGCTTCCCATTTCCATCATCCCCATCTGCTTCATTCCGGTCCTCATTTTCTACAGCTTCCAGAAAAACCGTTTCCAAAACCCTCTGGACCAGGGAAGTTACATGATTTCCATGATGCTGGGAAATATCGGCACCCTGGCAGGCCTCTGCGCCTACGTGCTTTACGGAGAGAAGGGCTTTGCCTATGTACAGCTTATTGCGGTGCCCCAGATACTGGTGATTGTGCTTTTCTGCTTCCCCATGGCCCAGCGGTTTTATGAAATGGGAGCACAGCGGACGATGGAAACGAAAAGGACAAGCTTTATCAAGCTCCTTCTTACGCCGAACCAGCTTCCTGCCCTGGGAGTGGCCGCGGGTCTCCTGCTTTCCGGATTTCATGTGGAAAGACCGCAGGCCGTGAGCACACTCTTTACCATCCTCATCCACATGAGCGCCTGGATGGGAATGATGCCCGTGGGTTACGACCTCCACCTGGGCAGCGTGGGTACCTATGCCTTTAAGCTCTGGCCTATTTTCCCTGTGAAATTCATTCTCCTGCCCGCCATCCTCTATGGCCTTACCACCCTTTTTGTGACAGACCCCGCCATGATGACCTGCGTAATCCTCTCCGCCGGCGCACCGACAGCCATTTTCGCCGTAGCTGCCTCCCAGCTCTACGGTCTCAATGTGGATCTGGCGGAATCCTCCTTCGTCACCACCACCCTGGCCTTCCTCTTCGTACTCTATCCTCTGGTATACTGGTGGGTAGAGTTTGGAGTCATGTGAGGGGAGAGAGAAGTGAGGCAATAGAGCAGGGATCGAAGATCGGGATCGAGGGTGATGGGCGTAAATAAGATTTACCTCTTACAATTTCCCCTTTCTTATAAATGGGGGAGACGTCGCCTTTAGGCGACAGAGGGGGTGCATTTTACACCTTAGAAGGGCGCCAGTATGATAAAACCATACAACCGGGCTTTCGCCCGTGGGAAAACAGGCCAACCGTGCCTTTGGCGCGAGGAAAATGCACCCCTTTTGGTGCTGACGCACCACCTTTCCCCCGAAGGGGGAACTCCTAGCGCCGCTATACAATGAGCGACTTAAGTTAGCACTAAGAGAAGCGGAGAGCAAACCTCCCCCTCCGGGGTGGCAAGCGAACGAAATTTGTAGGGAGCCACAAGGCGACTGAAAATTTCGTGAGACGCTTTCCCGTGGAGAGGTGCCGTAGGCAGAAGGGGTGCATTTCTGTTGTGGAGACCCTGCAGAGGGTCTCCAAGTCGGGCGAAGTTTGGCCTTAGCCTGCACACAAAAGGACCTTCCTATGAATCGCCCGACCGATGAAGCGAGGTTGTTTGGTTTTCGCTGCCGATAGGCAGCGTTGCCGCCGACAGGCGGCATATAAACTCATCGCCCAAAGGGCGATACCACAACCCTTTGAACCCTCTGAACCCTTTGAAACTCTGAACCCTCTGAACCTGGGCCGCGCAGCGGCCCTTTTTATATTTCCATTTCCCCATGGGGAGTGTATAATAAAAATACTATTTCGTTGATACAAAGCAGTATGGAAGCGAAGGGGAGACCCTTCAGGGAGGGCGTATGAAGGAAGAGACCATGAGGGCCAAGGGCCGGTTTATTTTTGCCATGATGATTTTCGGCACCCTGGGGATTTTTATTCGGTACATTCCCCTGCCGTCCACGGTGATTGCAGAGGCCCGGGGCATCCTGGCCAGCCTTTTCCTTCTGCTGGTGGTTTTTCTCCGCCATTCTTTCATTTCCAGGGAAGCGGTGAAACGGAATTTCAAATTTCTTTTTCTTTCCGGCGCCGCCATCGGGGTGAACTGGATTCTTCTCTTTGAGGCCTACCGCTATACCACCGTGTCCACTGCTACCCTGTCCTACTACATGGCTCCGGTCTTTGTCATCCTGGCATCGCCCTTTGTGGTGAAGGAAAGACTGACGGCGGTGAAATTTCTCTGCGCCCTTTCTGCCTTTGCAGGCATGGTCCTCATTTCCGGCGTCCTTACGGAACCGGGGGAAGGGGTGACCTTCAAGGGCATCGGCTTTGGCCTGGGGGCGGCGGCTTTTTATGCGTCGGTGATGCTGCTGAACCAGTTTTTGAAGGACATCAGTGCCTATGACATGACCATTACCCAGCTGTGGCTGGCGTCCCTGGTGCTTCTGCCCTATACTCTTTTTACGGAAAATCTTTCTACCCTGCCCTGGGCGCCTTTGACGGTTATCCTTCTTTTGACCGTAGGCATCGTCCATACAGGCATTACCTATACCCTCTACTTCGGCAGTATGGCAGGCCTCCACGCTCAGACCGCCGCCCTTTTCAGCTATATAGACCCCATCGTGGCCATCATCCTCTCCGCCTGCTGGCTGGGAGAACCCCTGGGCGGCGCCGGTCTGGCCGGCGCCATCCTCATCCTGGGCTCCACCGTGGTGAGCTCCCTTTGGGACACGCCTTCGGCGTGAGGGGATGTGGTGGGCGGCTCCGCCGCCAGTATGGATAAGACCGTACAACCGCCCTTACGGGCGAGGGAAAAACCTCACAACCGCGCCTGTGGCACGAAGAAAATGCACCCCTTCTGCCGCCTGCGGCGGCGTCTTCCCCGGAGGGGCAGATTCTAGCGGCGCTAAGCTTTGAGATGCTTATGAGTTCAGGAGCTGAGCATAGAGCAGACTTCCCCCTCCGGGGGAAGTGGTGCGCAGCACCCAAAGGGGTGCATTTCCAACGGGCAGCAGGCCCGGTTGTAC
>ENA-ORCL01000200-ORCL01000200.1-human-gut-metagenome-genome-assembly--contig:-NODE-200-length-28214-cov-10.197285_pt1 | contig 28214 bp, 25 predicted proteins | sample MGYA00242987_ERZ507988 | MGnify/ENA primary metagenome ERZ507988 (study PRJEB26167, sample SAMN06115466) | human gut metagenome | host: Homo sapiens | place: China:Hubei | collected 2016-05-19... | reverse complement strand
TCCCCCCCATAGATGAGGGGAAGCAAGTTTTAAGGAAAACGGCTCACTTCCCCATAGATGGAGGAGGCAAGTTTTAAAGAAACGCGGTCCCCCTCCCCCCCATAGATGAGGGGAAGCAAGTTTTAAGGAAAACGGCTCACTTCCCCATAGATGGAGGAGGCAAGTTTTAAAGAAACGCGGTCCCCCTCCCCCCCATAGATGAGGGGAAGCAAGTTTTAAGGAAAACGGCTCACTTCCCCATAGATGGAGGAGGCAAGTTTTAAGGGAAGCGGCTCACTTCCCCATGGTCTGCATGAGGGAAATGAGCGACGGCAGGAGCACTACTACGAAGATGGCGGGGAAAATGCAGAAGACCAGGGGGAAGACCATTTTTACCGGGGCCTTCATGGCCTGGGTTCTGGCTCTCTGGCGCCTTAGGTCTCTCATGTTTTCGGCCTGGATAACCAGGGTATCGGACATGGAAGCGCCAAGGCGCTCGGACTGCACCACGGACATGACGAAGAGGTATACGTCCTGCACGTCGCAGCGTTTGGCCATGAGCTGCATGGAGCGGCGGCGGGTCATGCCCATTCTTGTATCCCGGAGCATGCGGCGGAATTCATCGATTAAGGGGCCTTCCATCCGTTCCACCACTTTACGCATGGCGCCGTCCAGGGAAAGGCCGGCCTGCACGGAAATGGAAAGGAGGTCAAGCACATCCGGCAGCTGGCGGATGATGAGGTCCTGTCTTTTCCGGATGATATGGTTGAAAACGCCGAAGGGAAGGAGGGCACCGAAGAGGAAGCTGCCCCATACGACGCAGAGACCCTGGACTGTGTCCATGGGGTTCTTTGTGGTGTAATAAAAGCCCATGAGGCCGCAGAAAATCATGGAGAAGAACCAGATGCCCACCACCGGGCGCACCTTCCATATGCCCTGTTTCCCTGCCAGCATGATGCGCTTTTCCATGATTTTGGGCATGGAGGAGGGGGCGAAGTTGGACAGAAATTCCATCACGTGAGCCAGGAGCCGTCCTACGGTACGCTGGTAGAGAGGAATCTTTTTCAGGTCGTCTTCCCCTGTTTCCTCTTCCTCCTCTTCCGTTTCATCGCGGAAGGTATCAAGCCGGCGTTTCACTTCTCTTTCGCCGAACCGTTTCAGCGCCAGCACCGACAAAGCCAGGAAGAAGAAGAGGGCCAGGGCGATGGATATGGAAAGAGCCAGCATGGTTAGTCACCTTCCTCCCAATGACCGCCGGCCTGCTGCATGAATTTCGGAAATTCCACATTGTGGGCCTTGAACTTGGACAGGAACTGGGGCTGCAGGCCTGTGGGCACGAACTGCCCCAGGGCTTTGCCGTTTTCATCGAATCCGGTCTGCTTATAGCGGAAGAGGTCCTGCAGCACGATGACGTCCCCTTCCATTTTCTGTACTTCCGTAATGTAGGTCATCTTACGGGATCCGTCCTGGATACGTTCCTGATGGATGATGAGGTCCAGGGCCGATGAAATCTGGTCCCTGATGGCCCGTACCGGCAGGTCCAGGCCGCTCATGAGCACCATGGTTTCCAGACGGGACAGCACATCCCTCGGGCTGTTGGCGTGGGCGGTGGTAAGGGATCCGTCGTGGCCGGTGTTCATGGCCTGCAGCATATCCAGTGCTTCGCCGCCTCTGACTTCGCCGACGATAATGCGGTCAGGGCGCATACGGAGGGAGTTCTTCACCAGGTCGCGGATGGTCACCGCCCCTTTGCCTTCGATATTGGCCGGGCGGGCTTCCAGCGTCACCACATGGGGCTGCTCCAGCCGGAGTTCCGCCGCATCTTCGATGGTGACGATACGTTCATCATGGGGAATAAAGGAAGACAGCACGTTCAGGCTGGTAGTTTTACCGGAGCCGGTGCCGCCGCTGACCATGATATTCAGCTTTGCCTTCACGCAGGCCCGAAGGAAAATGGCCATCTGCTCCGACAGGGTGCCGAAGGAAATGAGATTTTCCACGGAGAACGGGGTCTTGGAGAACTTACGGATGGTTACGCAGGGTCCGATGAGGGACAGCGGCGGAATCACCACGTTCACACGGGAACCGTCGGGCAGGCGGGCATCTACCAGAGGCGATGCTTCATCTACGTGACGGCCGATTGGCGTCACGATTTTGTCGATAATGCTCATAAGGTGGGCATTATCATGGAACTGGGCCCCCGTCAAATGGAGTTTCCCCATCCGTTCCACGTAAATCTTCTTCGGCCCGTTCACCATGACTTCGGTGACGGAGTCATCCTTCAGGAACGGTTCAATGGGGCCATAACCCAGAATTTCATCGCAGATATCCGATACCAGACGGGCCCGCTCACCTCGGGGCACCACAAAAGGATTGTGCTCCAGCACCCGCTGCACGTAGCCGGAAATCACATTCTCAATGTCCTGGCGGCTGCGGTTCGTGCCGTCCAGAATTTTCTGCTGCTCCGAAGTCATTTCCTCCACAATGGCACGGTGCACATTGAGCTTCAGGGCCTGGTATTCCTCTTCCTTCGCATCCACCGCCCGTCCGGCGAATATATTCTCTTCCTTGACCTCGGCCTTCCCCTTCTCTTCACGGCGCCCCAGACGTTCCAGCAGTGTCACGGTTTACATCCCCTTTGTAGTGAAATAATAGTCAACTTTGTGTTGATTGATTTCTTGGGTCATTCTCAGCATACATGTAGTAAGTAATATCCATTGAATCAGGAATAATAATTCTCAGATTCTTCACCCCCAGTAAAAAGCCTGTGTCATCTGAGTTCTTGCTCAGATGCAGCTCTACCTTTACTGAGTATGGAGGATTCTGCTTTGTTGTATCAGAATCTCGTATTATCTTTTTATCATTATCAACTATCGAGAATTTAATGCTATCATCCGTTAAAAGATATATATGGGTCGTAACCCCCTTATAGTATTTAACATATTCTTGTGCAATCCTATCAAAAGAAGGATCTCTCACCACTATTTCGTTTTGATTATCATCTTTCTGAATTGAAGCCGTTGCAACAGCCGCCTCTCTGGCCATGGACCGTGCCAAATTATTGTAGGTCACCCAGTCACTGAAATACAGGCCAAATAAAGCAATTCCCACCAAAAATGCCATAAAAAGAGGAATCATCAAAGCGAATTCCACGATATCCTGTCCGCCCTGTTTTTTCACGATGGTTCCTCCTTTCGTTCCATATATAAATTGATTCATTATTCTTTGGAAAAACGGCCAATGCACTATTGGCCGCCTTTCCAAAGAACTCCTGCTTGCGCAGAAGCTCTTTGCAATTCACCCCAAAGAACCAAGGATTAAGTTGTAGTACCAGCAGACTGGCTGTTAGCAGCTTCCATAAGGCTGTTCGCATTAGAGAATACGTTGTTAATGCTGTTTGCCAGACCGGCCTGTTTGTAAATCAGCCAGCCAATGCCAACGATAATAGCCAGCATCAGTGCATATTCGACCATGTCCTGGCCTTTTTCACCGAGATAAGGTCTGAAGTAGTAATCATACACCTGTTTTGCTAAGGACATCATAGGAATTCACCCCCTCTCGTTGACTTTCTGCAATCAATGATTATATAAAAAGCCAAAATGGCTTTCTACCGAAATAAAGCTAGACCTTAATATCTACAATTTTTCGGATGATGGCAAAGCCCACAATCACCAGGAATGTAGCTCCAACAATAGCCATCTTTCCTATATCGGTAGTAAGAAGCGGCTCCAGGTATTCCGGTGAAGAAACGTAGAAAAATAAAGCCAATGCCACAGGAATGCAGGCCAATACGATGCCCGACATCTTGCCCTGCGCAGTCAATGTATTCACTTCGCGTCGGATACGGATACGCTCCGAAATGGTATTCCTGATGGTATCCAAAATGGTAGCCAGGTTGCCGCCTACCTGCTGCTGGATGAGAACAGCCGTTATCACCAGGGAGAAGTCAGCACTGCCCACCCTTTCATCCATATCATGGAGAGCCTCATCCAGGGATTTTCCCAGGCTCGTATCTCTCATGACTTTTTCAAACTCCGACGACATGGGCGGTTCCATTTCCCGGGAAATGATTTCCATGGTCTGCAGGAAAGAGAATCCGGCCCGCAGAGAGTTCGCCACCAGAGAGAGACAGTCCGCCAGCTGGCGCTGGAAATTATTGAGACGCTTGGCGATTCTCCGCTGTACGAACACAAAGTCCGCCGCCAGGAAGAGAAGCACCGCCAGAAGGCCGGTGACAGGATTCAAAGTGGCCAGTGCAAAGATGACAAATACCAGAAGGGACAGCCCCGCAGAAATGGCCAGAAATTCCGCCCCCAGCAAAGGAAGCCCCGCCCGCACCATCATCAGATCCAGCCGGCTCCGCCCGGATGTACCGGAGCGCTTCGCCTTCTCCGCAAAAATCTCATGGAGCCGGCTCCGAAGCATCTCAAAGGGAGAAGCCTTTCGTACCACAGAAGGCCGGTACCCGGAGTACATCTGGATACGCTCCGCCATCTCCCTCCTCCGCCGCAGAACTGCCGTAAGGCCAAGGAAGAGAAGAATAAAGAACAGAAAGGCGAAAAGTAATGAAAATAAAAGTATCATCCTGACATTCTCCTTCCTGACTGAATTATAACACGGAGGTAGAAAAAAATTAAAGAGGGAATCATACAAAACAGGGTTCTCAGGTTTGACACGCCTTCGGCGTGAGGGTTGAGGTGGCGCCCATGGGGCCACATGGGCGCCCGGGTTCAAAAGGTTCAGAAGGTTCAAAGGGTTGTGGTGGCGCCCTACGGGCGCAGTTTTATAAAACTAAGATAACGTAAACATTTCTTCCCGCCGCTATCTCTCGTTTCCCCTTGAGGGGAAATGCCACGTAGTGGCAAAAGGGTGTACGAGGTGAAGCACGGTAATGATACTCCATTGTTTACCTGACTGACAATCGGCAGCCATCTCCTCCATGCAGCTTTAGCAAGATTGGCCACCTACGGTGGCCGCCCCTTATCCGGCTGCGCCGGACTTCCCCCTATGCAGGGGGCAGAATAAAACCTCCACGCTTACCTTCTGCATCATGTGGCACAATGCTGAGCGTCCATAGTCCCACCGCTTTAGCGGGGGAAAGGTGGTGCCGACAGGCACCAAAGGGGGCGCCGCCGCAGGCGGCATTCATACTGGCGCCGCAGGCGCCCACCACAACCCTTGGGCCATAGGGCCCGTCAAACCTTTGAACCCTTTGCACCTTCTGAACCCTCACGCCCACCAGGGCGTGTCCATGCAGGCACCAAAGGGGGCCGCCGCTCCAAGGCGGCTTTTATACTGGCGCCACAGGCGCCCACCACAACCCTCATGGCCGAAGGCCGTGTCAAACTTAAGAAACTTAAGCTCCTTCATCCGCGAAGCGGATGTCAAACCTCAGGCCTTCAGGCCTGTCCCCCTTACCTCTCTCGCGCTATCTCATCAGCCATGCTTTCCACGGCCAGGGAGAATGGGTTATTGGGGTCCTGGTCTATGAGCAGTCTGCCGTTATCGGCAGCGGAAGATACAGCCAGATATTCGTTGGGGAGGATATGGGCCACCGGGAAGCCCAGGGCTTTAGAGAAGACTGCTTTTTCTTCCTCCGTACAGGGTGAAACGCGGGTGAACACCGGGCAGACTCTCTCTTTGTAGTCATCCCAGCTGCGGAAGATTTCAAGGGCCCGTTTCATGTGTTCCACTTCGTAGCCGCCGTTCACCATGGCCATGAGCACCGTTTTATCGGACAGTTCGCAGGCCGTACAGGATACGTCGGAGAAGCCGGAAGAGAGATCAAGGAGGACGTAGCGGAAAATGCTTCTGGCCATTTTGATGAGGCTGGTCATACCCTCGATTGTCACCGTTTCCGCCAGGTCCGGCTTAGCGGCGCCGCAGAGGATGGAGAGGTGGTCATTCACCGGTACGAAGTAGGATTTCAAAGTCACCGGGGAAAGGAAGGAGATATCACGCACCGCTTCCACGATGGTGCTTTGGGGCGTGAGGTTGAAGAAAACGGACATATCGCCGAACTGGAGGTCTCCGTCGATGATGGCTACGGACTCCCCTGTCTTCCTTGCCAGGGCAGCGCCCAGGTTGGAAATGAGGGTGGTTTTGCCGCTCTTTCCCTTGGGGCTGAAGAAGGATACCACTTCCGAATGGTGGGCAGCGGCGGAATTCCCCAGGTTCTGGATGGTTTCCCGAAGTTCTTCTCCTGTGAAGGGCTTAATCATGAATCCGCCGGCGCCGGAGCGCATGAGGCGGGACTGGGCTTCGGAATCCCATTTCCGGCTCATGCCTACAATGGCGGTGTGGGGATAGGATTTCTTCAGGTCCGGCAGGAGCGCGCCGTTTCTTTCATTATCAATATCAAGAAGGATGAGCTCCGGCTTAAAGGCCTGCATCTGCCCCAGGGCGTCACCGGCATTCCGGTAGCGGGCGCTCAGGTCGAAGCCCGGTGTATTTTTAATGACGCTGGACAGTCTTTCCAGCATGACCTGGTTTTCTTCAATAAGGACGGTTCTGTATGCCAAAATCCTTCACCTCCTTTAAGAAAACAGCCGGGAGAGCCAGCTGCCGTGGTCCTCGGTCTTTTCTTCTTTTTGTTCCGTATCCGGGCGGACATAGCCATCCACGATGGAAATCAGCTCCTTCGCCAGCGGCGTATGCCGTGCCTCCAGCACAAAGGGTACGCCGCTTCGAACGGAATTCTGGGCGGTCTGGAAATCATTGGGAAGGACGTAGTCGAAATGCTTGCCCAGGATGGCCTCCACGTCCTCCACGTCGATACGGGTCTTTGCATTGCTGCGATTCAGCACATACCGGATTTTGCTGTCGTCATAGCCCAGTTCCTTCAGCGTATCGCTGCCGCGCTTCATATTTTTAATGGTGGGGATAAAATCTACGATGCCCACAAAGTTAATCAGCGTGGAAAGGTCCATCATGGACAGGTTCAGGGCGCTGAAGGTGGAGGTGGTATCGATAATCACGTAATCATACTCCAGCTGCAGCTGCTGCACCAGAGAGCGAATGATACCGTTATCCATGTTATAGGCCTCTTCCATGAGCTTCGGATTCGTGAGCACATCAAAGGACACCCCGCCGGCGGCATACTTCGTCAAAAACTCCACCGCCACCGTATCCCGGGGATTCGCCTTCATAGCCCGCTGGGCATCGGCAATGGTCTTCTTCGGATTAAGCTTCAGGTAGTAGCATATATCCCCAAACTGCAGGTCCAGGTCCACCAGGCAGACCTTCATCCCCTGCTTCGCCAGCTCCGCCGCAATATTAACAGCAATCAGCGACTTCCCCACAGCATAAGCCGTGCTGAAAACAGTAAATATAGTCCCTTTCCTGCCTTCCATGTTTTCCTCCATTTGCCTCTAGATATATCAGCGTCATATGCGATGAATAAAATTGAGATATCGGGTTCAGAAGGTTCAAAGGGTTCAAAAGGTTCAGAGGGTTGTGGTGTGGGCGTTTTAATTCGTATAACGCCCACCTTTTTGAATTTCAATTACAAATAGCCTCTTAACATTTTGAGCATCCCAAAGATAAAACCTACGGTGTCCCACATACTTTATGTCAATTGTTCTGCATCATAAATATCTATATCTTCCATAAAGTTCTGTCCAAAAGTTTCTTTTCCCTCTAAGCTTTTAATCAATCTTCCTATGAGCCAGATTATCCTGCGGTCATGCTCAAGCACAGGATTCACATCCATCTGTTTCAAAAAGCCCAGTTCAACACATAAAATCAGCTGAGTTTCCAATTCATGTGCAGACCCTTTGGCTTGAAAAAGAAACCGGATATAATCCCTGATAGTCCCTCTTCCGGAACCTTCTGCAATATTTGAACTAATAGAAACTACCGCCCGTCTCATTTGAGAAGACAATGCATGTAATTCATAGGTCGGAAGCTGCCTTACAAGAAGATACGTTTCGCGGGCAAGCATGCACGATTCCTTCCATGCCCTTAAGTCTCTATAGCTGGCCATGAAATTCTACCTCCTTGACACAAAGCAGCATACTTCCACACTTATTCCAATGCAGAAAATCGCCGCCGCGCAGCAGCTTCATACTCCGTCAGCGCTTTTTATTTGTGCGCCGACACCTGACCCTCTGAACCCTGTGAACCTTCTGAATCATTTGAACCTTAGTCCTCACATGACTCCAGCCCACAGCTCTTCCGCTCCGCCAGAAGCAAAGCAGGGTATTTCCATACCGGTCTCAAGGCAGACTGCCATTGCCGCGCAGCGGCTTCATACTCCGTCGGCGCTTTTTATTTGTGCGCCGACACCTGACCCTCTGAACCCTGTGAACCTTCTGAACCTTTTGAACCTATGTCCTCATATGATTCCAACCCACGGCTCTGAAATGACGCAGGGCTACTTAGCATACCCATCCATAATCTTCTTCACTCTATTACGAATATCCGCCTTGTTTTTATCTGCAGCCTGAGTATTTACGGGCCGTTCCACTTTTTCTTTTTTCACCACGGGCACTTTTTCTGCCCCTTCAGGCAGGGGGGTCTTTTCTACTCCCACCACCTGGAGGTTGTTTTTCTGTTTGGCGTAGTCTTCTTCTGTCATGGGGATGTAGACGGTTTCGCCTTTTTCATCGGTGGTGCGGAGGATATGGGAGGGGCCTTCCTGTTTGGGCTTTTCTTCCAGGATGACGGTGTCTCCATTGTCTTCGCCGGGCTTGCCGCCGAAGAGGTCCGTTTCCTGCTGCTCTGTTCCCGGTTTCACCGGTGTATTCACGTTGACTCGCTCTGCATTTCTGAGGTACCGTTCGTTGTCCTCGTAGCTGCCCTTCATGCGCTGGCTCATGGATACCGGCGTTTCGTCGGACACCAGGGTGGGGGTAATGAGGATGAGGAGTTCCCGGTTATCCCTTGTTTTCTGGGTATGACGGAAGAACTGGCCGATAATGGGGATGTCCCCCAGAAGAGGAATCTTGGTAACCGTCTTGCCGTCCTGGGAATTCAGGAGGCCGCCGATGGCCATGGTCATGCCGGAGCGGACGTTAATAACGGCGTCAGCCTCTCTGGACGCAATGGCAGGAATGGAAAAATCATTTTCCGTCACGCTGTGACCGTAGTCCAGAGTGGATACTTCTGCGTGTACCTTGGAGGTAATCTTGTTTTCCGCATCCACCACGGGCTCAATGTTCAGCCGGATACCGTATTCCCGCCAGTCGATGGCAATCTGGCCGTCACCGGCAGAAGTGGGGATGGGAATACGGCCGCCAATGAGGATGTTCGCCTTCTGGCCGCTCATGGTGGTAATGGAGGGGCGGGACAGAATCCTGGCCTTGCCCTCCGTCACCAGCGCCTGGAGGGACGCATTCATGTTGGAAATATGGCTTCCCAGCCAGCCAAAGCTGCCCCTTGGATTCTTAAAATTTTCACCTATATAAAAGAGGTTGGAAGAACCGCGGGTAATATCGGTAGACGTAGTTTCGCCAAAAGCATTAGTCGTGGTCGTATTGCCAAGAGTTGGCGACCAGTACTGGATGCCTAAATCTCTCTCCGCCGAAGTATTGATTTCAATAATCTGGGCTTCCAGACGCACCTGGCTGGGGTTGGTCATATCCAGCAGGTCGATGATATTGGAATCGGTGGCTGCCCCCTGGCTTTCGCCATTGGCAGTGGCAGAAGAAGCAGCACCTCCGCCGCTTCCCAGGTAGAGCTGGGCTACTTTCACCGCAGAATCATGCTCATACTGGTTCTTCACCTTACCCCGGAGAAGAACCTTGCCGTTCATCATCTGCACCTTCACGCCGGGATAGCCGATGGCTTTCTGGATAGCCTTTTCCGTGCCCTCATCGTCACCGGAAACGTACACATTGTATTCCTGGCGGCCGTTATTGGACCACACCAGAAGGGAAGTGGAGCCTGCTTTCTTTCCCACCACCAGGTAATCGTTATTGGAAAGGAGACGGATATCGGCGATATCCGGATTTCCTACAGCCAGCCGGGTAATGCCGGAGTCCTCCATGTACCGGGATCCATTCACCGACACATTCAGAATATCCGCAGCAAACACATTGCCTGCTGCGCCAATCATGGCCGCCGTCACCAGGAGGCCGATTCGTTTTAATCTTTTATTCATCATTACTACTGCCCCCTGCTCACGCTGGTACCACGAATGACTTCAATGCCCGAAAAACCGCTGGGTGCGCCGCCGGAAGAAATGGAAACCGCCGGAGCAGATGCAGGCTGCGGCGCTGCATACACCGGTTGAGGCGCCGGCTGCGGTGCTTCTGCCTTGGGAAGCGGAATGACGTAGTATCCCACATAATGGTCACCCTCATCATTCGTTGGACGGAGCAGCATCTGCAGCTGGCCGATCTGGGTGGAAGCGATGAGCTTAGCCGCATCATAGGGCGTCAATGCCACCGTCACCACCGACGGCGTTCCGATGGAAGCGGTGCTGGAAGAGGTCTGCCTTGGTGCGCTGCCATCAGGTACTCCTTTTCCGTTCTTATCCGTATTCTGGGGCTGTGGCTGTGACTGCGGCTGGCCGCTGCTCTTGTTCACCGCCAGAATGAGCACATCCTTCAGAAGAATTTTGGACGTAATGCGGTCCACCCCTTCCCGGGAAGTGACCAGAAGGATATCCACCTTGTCCCCCGGTTTTGCAAAGCCAGAAACGCCGGTGACATCATTCACCGAGAAGGACACGGCCCTCATGCCGTCAGGAATGAGGCCTACAAAGCCGCCTGCTTTTGGGGACAGCTTTCTAGCTGTAATCACATCGCCGGAAAGGATGGTGGTGCCTGCCTTCTTGCCTACCACCGCATTCTTATCGGTGAGAGCACCGGAAGGAACCAGGTTGGACGATACGTCCACCGCTTTCACCATGTCTTCCGTAATCACGGTCTGCGGCTCAATATCCCGGGACGCTTCAATCACCGGCACCATGGCCGCCGGTGCCGCTGCCGGCGCTTTTTTATCTGAAAATACAGCCGACAAAATAAAATAGATGATAATAAAGACCAGAATGGCTGCCAGACCGCAAAGCAGCAGCAGCTTCCTCGGAGACATTCGCTCAATGGCGCCGGATATCTTATCTGAAAGTTTCAACTCCGCTCCCCCTTAATACAGTTAACCAGCAGAATGGGTGAATCAAAAAATGGCAGAACCTGCTTTGTCTTTCTGCCCGATTTTATACTATGCCGTTCATCCCCGATTCCCCCATGTATGTAAAAACATATATTTCTTGGCATTATTTTAGCATAACACAAAATCTACTGCTACTAAGAAGCAAGAAAAAATAAGATGATAGTTGTAAAACCAGCAGAAAAGTGATATAAGATTTTTTTATAGGAAGTAATAGTCTCCTCTATTTTTCCTCTGCGTCCTCCCTGTAAATTCCCTTGATTCCATAATATCTGGCAAAGGCAACATTCCTCCAGTGATTGGCATCCTTTTCAACAGGGGAGTTAAAAGCATGCATGCCCGTGAGCAGCCCCCACTTTTTCTTGAGTACGTCCGGTTCCTCAGGTACTTTCAATACCAGATTCTTTCCTGAAAAGCTTTCTGCCTGGCGGATAATATTCCCCATGTACAGGCGCTGGTTATAATACAGCACTACAGAAGTTGAAAAAGTAACGCAAAAATACAAAACCCAAAGCAGTGACAATATCCTGCATGCCTCTGCTTTTACTATATATGTTTCGCTCAACTGTGCTGCCCTGTGAATCAGCATGACTGCCGTAATCAAAAAGATAAGACTGGGAAAGGCAGCGCGAAAAGGGGACTCCGGAGAAAAAAGCATGATGAGATTAAAGAGCATGCTCATAACTGCAAACCAGGAGGCAAGGCGAATATGTCGGCCATACTTCTTCACCTGCAGATATTTTCTTCTTCGATAGGCTTTCCATAGGTACATCCACAGAAAACTCTGCACCAGAAAGCAGAACCCCAGGGAGAGCAAATGGCCTCTGTCAAGAAACAGGAATTGGAATGTTTCTCCGCTTTCCTTCATCCGTATAACATTGCCCGGTGAAAGCATCAGGAGTCCATACCCCATGGCCAGTCCTGCCATTCCGGTTACCATCCAGAATTCCAATTTCTTCCGTTTCCCGTAACAAACAAGATATACCAGTCCACTGAGCCCTATCCAGCAGATGGTATTCTCATTGGAATCTCCTGCCAGGACGCCAAGGATAAACATAAGCGGAATAAAATAACCGGGCTTTCTGCTTTCTTTTTCCTGAAAATACCGATGAATGTATGGAAGGAGAAATAAAATCACTGCAAGCATAGGAAAAAAGTAGTTGCAGGCCCCGTCAATCCACACTATCGTACCAGCGAAGTTAATATTAAAGGACCAGAAGCATAGAAAGGTCATTAAAATATCAAAAGGCCGAAAAGCAAATGTGATTCTTCCCTCATGGGCAATCCACTGGATGGAAAACAGCAGCAGAATAATGCCTGCCGCCATGGCCAGATTAAACCAGGGCCGTCCTACCCAGAGAAAGAACATGGCCAGCATCTGGGCAATGACTCTCCCGCCCCAGGTCATATAATAGGAATACCCGCTGGCAAGAATATCACTGAAACTATCTATACGACGGGCATTTTCAGAAAGAGGCACATACATGGAATGCCCCTCCCACATAAAGGAATAGATATAATCATCACCCATAAACCGAAAAGCAAGACTTTCCAGCAGAAGCATGAATAAGAATATACATACCGCAGTAATGCATAATTCACACTTTTTTGAACTCTTTTTTGAATTTATACTATCAAGGACCATTTTTCTCCACCCAAAGATTCAATGCCTCCTGTACCTTAAGAGAACTTATGCCTTAAAAAGATAATACATACTGCACAAATATAAAAAAACAGGATAAGCTATTATAATAAACCATTATGTAAAAGATTTCTCATGACAATCTCCTTACTTTATTTACATTTTATTGTTATAAAACCATCATTCTAAAAAATAGATGTATATATTATAATAGGTTTATACGGAATTTTTCAAAAAATAAAACAGGAAGGCTATTTCAATGACTAAAACTGCTGTGATTATCGGCGCCGGCCCTGCAGGACTGACGGCGGCTTATGAATTTTTGAAGCATACAGACATTCATCCCGTGATTCTGGAAAAGGACAGCATGGTGGGCGGTCTTTCCAGAACCGTTAACTTTTCCGGCAATCGCATGGATATCGGCGGTCACCGCTTCTTCACCAAAAGCCATGAGGTGCAGAATCTCTGGGACACCATCATGCCCAGAGCCTCTGCCCCTGCCATGGATGACCATATCCTTCAGCGGGAATGTGAGCTGGATCCTGCCGGAGCGGACCCTGAAAAAGAGGATGCTGTCTTCCTGAACCGCCAGCGGGTGTCCCGCATCCTTTATCTTCATAAGTTTTTCGACTACCCCGTTTCTTTAAATCCCACCACCATAAAGAATCTGGGCCTTTTCCGCATGACCGGCATGGGCTTCTCCTACCTTCATTCCTGTTTCCACAAGAGGAAAGAAGTCACACTGGAAGACTTCATGATTAACCGGTTCGGAAAAAAGCTGTACCAGACATTCTTTGAAGGCTACACGGAGAAAGTGTGGGGAAAATCGCCGAAGAACCTGTCCGCCGACTGGGGCAGCCAGCGTATCAAGGGGATTTCCATCGGCGCCGTACTGAAGGATTTCTTCCAGCGGGTCTTCCACCTGCAGCCCAAAGAAGTACAGACTTCCCTCATCGAACGTTTCTCCTACCCCAAGTACGGTCCCGGTGAGTTCTATGAATGCCTTCGGGATGAGGTGCTCCGTCTGGGCGGAGAAATCCGCATGAATGCGGAAACCATGGGATTTAAAGGAACTGATGATAAAAATCTCACCTGCGTACTGTATAAAGACAGGGCAGGAAAGATTCAGGAAATCAAGGCGGACTACGTTCTTTCCAGCATGCCGGTCAAAGACCTGGTACAGGCCCTGCCTGATGGCTGGATTCGTAAAGAGGCAAAGCAGACTGCCGAAGCCCTTCCCTACCGTGATTTCATGACCGCCGGCCTCTTAGTGGACCGTTTGGAGCTGGAAAATCATACTCATCATAAAACATTGAACCATATCATTCCAGACTGCTGGATTTACATTCAGGAGCCGGAAGTCAAAATCGGCCGTCTCCAGGTCTTCAACAACTGGTCTCCCTACCTGGTGAAAGACCCCATGCATACCGTCTGGATCGGCCTTGAATATTTCTGCCAGGAAGGAGACAGTCTCTGGTCTATGGATGACTCCGCTTTCCTTGCCTTTGCAGAAAAGGAGCTGCAGAAAATCCACGTCATCCGACCTGGCGCTGTGAAGGAAGGTCATGTGGTACGGATGCAGAAAGCCTATCCTGCCTACTACGGCAGTTATAAAGAATTTCCACTTCTGCAGAAGGAGCTGGACACCATTCCCAACTTGTACTGCATTGGACGGAATGGCCAGCACCGCTATAACAACATGGACCATTCCATGCTCACCGCCATGGAAGCAGTCAAGTTAATCGATAAAAACAGAACCGACAAAACGTCTCTATGGAAAGTGAATACGGAAACCGATTACCAGGAAATCAACACAGAGGAGGAGAAGAGCCATGAAAAATAAGATTTCATCCATTCTATTTATCCTCCTCATTGCTTCCATTCTTCTATTATTCACCACACGCTTTGATAATGACGGATGGTTTCTCCTAAACTCCGGACGATATGTAGAAAACTACGGAATCCCTCATACCGAGCCTTTTACTATTCACGAAGGATTTCATTTCGTCATGCAGCAGTGGCTCTTTGCGCTGGGGCTTTGGAAGATTTATGAAATCGGACAGATGCAGGGCATGCTCCTTTTCAACTGGATTACCGGTGCTATATTTATCTTTATTTTCTACAAACTGCTCCAGTTAGTGGACAATCACGACACAGCTGTGTCTCGAACGATTACTGCAGGTGCCACCGTACTCCTGTCATTTTATTTCTGCCAGAGGCCACAGGTCATATCCGGTCTTATTTTCCTCATTGAAATCTACGTCCTAGAATATTTAAAAAATAGAGAACGACCACCACTGATAATCTATGGTCTGTTTTTTATTTTTTCACTTCTGCTCATCAATATTCACGCAGCCATGTGGCCCATGCTTTCTGTTTTTATTCTCCCCTATGCGGCTGAATCCATCTTTGGCGCCAGGATTCCCTGGTTCCGGCATAGTTTCCTTTGGAAATGGAAATATACAGCCCTCCTCTGGTTGCCCATCCTGATTGCAGGATTCATCAATCCCTACGGCATAGAAGCTATGACCTACGCATTCCACTCCTACGGCTATGAAGGAATTAACTCTCTCGTTACAGAAATGCATCCTTTATCAATAGGCCCTAATTCTTATGCCTCTATCATTCTGCCTATTATCCTTATTCTTATCGTAATATACGCCCGCAATCCGCTCCCTCTCCACTGTATACTCCTCTTTGCCGGTACATCATTTATGTCATTTCTTGCCATCCGCAGCATTTTCCTTTTCTTAATTGCCGGCATATTTCCACTGGCCTATATTCTTCATCTACATTCTTTCAGAAGAAAATCACAAGCAGTGACTTCATGGAAGCACACCTGGCCGATGATGGTACTTATGCACATTGCCGCCATTATAGGTGTATTTTGCATTTTTCTCAAAAACACAATTCCTTCCGAAAGACTTATACCCCTGTGCACTATCATATTCCTTATCTTTTTATTATCCATAGCCTGTGGATATATTATGTTTAAGCAGAGACATACTCCAGAAAGTTTAAAAAGCAACGCTCGCAATTTATTTTCCTCTCTGGTGATGCTTCTTTTGGTACCATTATTTTATCTATACTTCAATACTCCCTTCGTAAATCCTGCCTTACAAAAAAGTATAGACATCATACAGCAGGACAGCGCTGGCAAACCAGTCTACCTTTGGACAGGTTATGATGAGGGCCCTTACGCCGAATTTCATGGGCTTCCCTGCTACATGGATACCAGAGCTGAAGTTTTCCTTCCCAAATTAAATCATAAAAAAGATGTATTTTCCGAATATGTAAATTTGATATCCGGTGCTCTTGATTACCATGACTTCATGAAACGTTATCACTTCACCCACCTGCTCACCACCACCAATGACCCGCTCTATGCCTATCTGAAAAACGATAAGGATTACATTCTTCTTTGGGACTCCGACACTGATGATTCTATCAGTGAAAAAGAGCGAAAGAATCTAAGTAAAAAATATCGGGTCTATAAATATCAGCCGGAGTAATACCCCAAATTTCCGGTTTTTAACACAAAAATCTGCTGCCACGTATCGGCAGCAGGCTTCTTTAGCTTGATAAAGAAAGTTTTTCAAAAAAATTTCAGATGCGGCCTTCACGTTGACAAAGAGAAAGCCCCCTCTATACTAAATATAGTACTCAGTTTGAAAAGAACTCTTTCAACAACCCCCTTGAATGCTTTATAATGGAAAAATCCAGTTTAATCAACGTTTCTAAAGCAGAGAATAAATGCGTAAACGGGGATACCACCGGCTAAGCATCTGCTGTATTGGGATATGATGAAGAGTATTCTCTTCTGAAATAGTAATATCCGGAAAATCCTATGGAAGAGGGTTCCTGCAAGTATGAGCCAAGGTAAACGAATTGATTGGATTGATACTGCCAAAGGCATTGGTATCATTGCTGTAATTATAGGCCATTTTAATATCCCCGATTTGACCATGAGACTGATATATTCCTGGCACATGCCTCTGTTTTTTGTCATAAGTGGGATTCTCTACATTGATAAACCATTTGCAGAACTTCTAAAAGCAAAATCCAACAGTCTGATTAGGCCATATCTATATACCTGCTTTGCTGTGATAATCTTGGGATGCATAAAATATAACCTGCAGAACATAGAAATCAGTACGGCCTTTGTATACTGGATAACAGCGGGAATTTATGGTTCCGGTCTAAGCCATCTTATTCTTGGTTTACATCTGCCCCTAATTGGTGCTGTATGGTTTCTTTTAGCCCTGTTCTGGGCATTTTTGTTCCTGCACTTCTGCCTGAAATTCAAATATCCTATCATTCCGGCAATCGGACTGTTTATTTTAGGATATTCTACAAGAGAACTATGGCTCCCTCTTAGCATACAGGCTGGTATGGCTGCCACTCTATACTTATACATTGGGTTTGTTATCAGGGAGAAAAAACTATTATCTAAATTAATAAATCCACCTGTACTGTTATTTTGCTCCATGATTTGGTTATCAGGGATTTCCTTTGGATTCGGCTGGTTGGATTTAGTACGCAATTATTTCAGATATGGGGTATGGGATTTCTTATTCAGTTTATCTGCCGTTGTAGTCATTCTCAATCTATCGCATATTGTTAATAAAATTCCTTTTATTTCACCTCCTGTTCGATTTGTAGGGAAGAACTCATTAAAGTTTTTATGTTTTCACACGTTAGAGTTGAATTTATTCCCTTGGGAAGTCTTCATTCATGGCAGCCATGCCAACGAAATCATATTTTTAATGAAAATCATTTGCATATCTGCATCAACTCTTATTTTGAATAACTATAATAGCCTAAAAAGCTCTATGATAAAATTCCAATCATGAAAATCAAGAACCATACGGCTCATTATTGACAATTTTTAGCATGATAAAGAAACCTCTTAAGAAAATCTCTTGCAGCGATGTTCACATAAAAGCGATTTTTGCTATTTATATAGTTATAGTAGAGGGATAGGACAGACCTGAGGAATGGAAAGAAGCCCATCATATTTTTCCAAGATGACCATAGGGATGTATCTATGAAGAGCTGAAAATCCATGGGTTAACCTCTTTCACTCCCCCACCTGATCAGGCAAAAGGAAACAAAAAAATCACAGTGAAATCCGGAAATGCAGTCCAAATCCTGCAGAAATGACTGGAGACTCATGCCCTGGGGAAGCTGTGATTTTATTGCTTTTTGATTTTATTCTGGAATTTTTATGGCATACAAGGAGTAGAATGACGAAAATAGTAACCTATTTAAGGAATTCTACGACGCAGTATGCCATAAAAATTCTTATGAAATCAAAATCTGCAATAAAATCATAGCTTCCCCAGGTACAGCAGCGGCCGTAGACCATGCAGACACAGAACTCATTGGGCAGACTGGACACCGGGTTTCCTTGTGGTGTTTTTTATTGGCATTTTTTCTATCATTTCGACCGCAGCGAAGCGGAGTAGTAAAATCTCACTCCCAAATGGTACCGGACGCATTATGGCCGGAAATCTCGGGGCTCTGAGTTTCAATAGAATCACGACACATCACTTCCCATACCGACATGTACCTCCGCTCGAGATGACACAGCAGAGGGCAGCTTGCAGTCATTCCAAAAGGAAACGAATGACGCCGGTGCTTCCCTCCCCACTGTCATTTCGACCGCAGCGAAGCGGGGTACCAAAATCTCACGCCTCAATGGTATAGGATGCATTGCGGCCGGAGATCTCTCGACTCTGAGTTTCAATAGAATCACGACACACCACTCCCATACCGACATGTCCCTCCGCTCGAGATGACACAGCAGAGGGCAGCTTATATTCATTCCGAAGGGAAGCGGATGATACCCGTGCTGCCTGCCCCACTGTCATTTCGACCGCAGCGAAGCGAAGTGGAGAAATCTCACGCCTCAATAGCACTTGCCGCAATGACACTGACCACACCCGCCCCACTGTCATTTCGACCGGAGCAACGTGGAGTGGAGAAATCTCACACCGTAATGGTACAGCCCTCATTGTGGCCGGAGATCTCTCCACTCTGAGTTTCAATAGAATCACGACACACCACTCCCATACCGACATGTATCTCCGCTCGAGATGACACAGCGGCAGGCAGCTTATAGTCATTCCGAAAGGAAGCGGATGATACCAGTGCTACCTGCCCTACTGTCATTTCGACCGCAGCAAAGCAAAGTGGAGGAATCTCCCCCATCTCTGGTATTTACCACCATTGATACAACTTGCTCCATGTGCCAAGATTCTTCACTGTGTGGAAGTCCTGCATAGGACCTCCAAGTCAGCCGAAGTTGGCCCTTAGCCTGCCCATAAAAGGGCCTTCCTATTGTCGGCTGACCGACCCAGAATGACCTGTCGGGAAGAAAGCTCTTCTGAAAAACAGACTTTTCAAACTATGATAAAATAAATATAGAAGGAGGTGGTGTGGAAAATGGACACTGCAGAAGACAGGCTCATGGGCTACGGCGAGCCCCGATATGACCAGAGCGCCAAGAATATTCTTTCCGACAAATCCATACTGGCCCACATTCTGAAAAGCACGGTTTCCGAATTCAAGGATTCTTCCATAGAAGATATTGCCAATGTCTACATTGAAGGAACACCGGAAGTCAGCCGGATTCCATTGAACCAGGACAAAACCAATGCCGTCACTAAAAAGATTCAAGGCGACCGGAATGAGGAATCGAGCCCCACCGAAGGCTGGGTCACTTTTGACATTCTTTTCCACGCCAAAGCCCCGGAATCCGGTGACCTTATCACCCTTATCATTAACGTGGAAGCCCAGAAAACACAGAAAGCCTCCACCCTTGGTTACGACATTCTGAAGCGGGCGCTGTACTATGTGAGCCGCATCATGTCCAGCCAAAAGAAACGGGAATTTGAGGGATCCGACTATAACAACATCAAGAAAGTCTACAGCATTTTCATCTGTATGGATTCCCCCAACGGCCAAAGCGCCATCAACCGCTACCGCATGAAAGAAGAGCATCTCCTTCACCGGTACAAAGCCAATCAAAAATCCTACGACCTGCTGAATGTGGTCATGATTTACCTGAGCGATGAAAAAGTAAGAAACCGCCTCATCGGGCTATTGCAGCTTCTATTCCGGAAAGAAAATATGTCCGGCGACGAAAGAAATGAAATATTGAAGGAAAGATACAACATTCATCTGACCGAAGAACAAAGAGAGGAGTTGAACACCATGTGCAACTTGAGTGAAGGTATTGTAGATAGAGTAACTGAAAGAGTGACTAAATCCGTAACCGATTCTGTCACTAAATCCGTAACCAAATCCGTAACTGACTCCGTAACCAAATCCGTAACCAAATCCGTAACTGACTCCGTAACCAAATCCGTAACCAAATCCGTAACAAGGCAGAAAACAATTGAAGATGTAAGAAATGTGATGGTCAATTTGAGGCTGGATATCAACCAGGCCATGGATGCGCTGAACGTCCCCACGGAAATGAGGGCTGATGTCCGTAAAGCCCTTGGAAAATAGGCTGGAGTTGAACACCATGTGCAACCTGAGTGAAGGTATTGTAGATAGAGTAACCGAGAGAGTGACTGAGAGAGTAACTGAGAGAGTAACCGCTGAAGTAACGGAATCCGTAACAAGGCAGAGATTGATTGAGGATGTCAGAAATCTGATGATATCTACCGGCTGGAGTTCGGACAAGGCCATGGATGCTCTCAGAATACCGAAAGAGTTAAGAGATGAAATCCGTATGGCTGTGAGCCGGTAATTTTCTGTCAATAAAAAAAGCCCTACTCATGATGAGCAGGGTCTTTTTCTGTGAAATAAAAAATTTTCAAAAGGACGTTCACATAAAACCGATTTTTCCGATATATATAGTAGAGGGATGTGAAAGACCTGAGGAAGGGAAAGAAGCTCATCATATTTTCCCAAGATCTAATGGCCATAGGGAATGGATTTATGACGAGCCGGCGTCCATGGGTTAACCGCTTTCACTCCCTCGCCTGATCAGGCAAAAGAAAGAAACAAAAAATCACAGGGAAATCCGGAAATGCAGTCTAAATCCTGCAGAAATGACGGGAGACTCATGCCCTGGGGAAGCACTGACTCAGCCGCAGAATCGAATTTCATATAGATTTTGGTCCAATGCCGCGTCATCAGTCTCCTTAAATAGCCCGCTATTCGCGTCGACTGATTCCTTGCATTGGATAAAAATACATATAAAATTCGATTCTGCCAATTAATTAGTGCTCCCTTAGATTTCAGGTCCACCGATTCTTCCATAATGGAACCGCAGTTGCCGGAGAAGTACTGATTTCTTCATCAGTGCTTCCCGTGAGGGGACTGCGGTTTTCTAATTTCTTTTTTCTGTGCATATCGGTTTATTTCTGCAGATAGTAACACTTCTTTTTCCTTTATCCTTCACCGGCATGATATAATAACAATGTAATAGTCTGTCATTTTTTGAGTGAGGTATGATTATGTTTATTGATAGAGCAAAAATAATTGTTGTCTCCGGTGCCGGCGGAGACGGCATGGTTTCTTTCAGACGGGAGAAATATGTACCCCGCGGCGGCCCCAGCGGCGGCGACGGCGGCAAGGGAGGCTCCGTGATTGTCCGCGCAGACAGCAGTCTGAATACGCTGATTAATTTCCGCCGGCATCGCAAATTTGCAGCCAAGGCAGGAGCCAATGGCGGCGCAAAGGAAATGTTCGGCAAGAACGGGGAAGATGTGTATGTGGATGTGCCGCTGGGCACCATGGTATACGATGACCGCAGCGGCGAGCTTCTGGCTGATATGACCCAGGACGGGCAGCAGGTTACTGTGGCCAAAGGCGGCCATGGGGGCAGAGGAAATTCCCACTTTGCCACCTCCGCTGTCCGTGCACCTACCTATGCAGAAAAGGGTGAACCGGGAGAAGAAAAAAATATCAGGCTGGAACTGAAAATTCTGGCGGACGTGGGCCTTCTTGGCTTCCCGTCGGTTGGCAAATCCAGTCTGCTCCGCAAGGTTTCGGGGGCAAAACCGGAAGTGGCAGCCTACCATTTTACCACCCTCAACCCTATTCTGGGTGTGGTAAGCCTTGATGCGGAACGGAGTTTCGTCATGGCAGATATCCCAGGACTTATTGAAGGGGCAAGCCAGGGCACAGGCCTTGGGGATGAATTCCTCCGCCATGTGGAACGGACCAAGGTACTTATCCATGTACTGGATGCTGCCGGCAGTGAAGGCAGGGATCCATTCCGTGATTTCCATATTATTAATAATGAACTGGAGCTGTACAGTCCTGAACTGGCGAAGAAGAAGCAGATTGTAGCTGCCAATAAGACCGATTTGATTGAGGATCCGGAGAAACTGGAAAAACTGAGGAAGGATATCGAAGGGGAGGGCTATCTTTTCTTCCCTGTCTGCACTTTGACCGGCGAAGGATTGAAGCCGCTTTTGGAAGCTGCATGGAAAATCCTGCAGGAGGTCCCCGATGTGACCTTTGAGAACCCGGAAAAGGCCATTGTTTATGAAGTTCCGAAGGATGAATTCCTTATCGAACAGAAAGATGGTGTTTTCTACGTCAAGGGCAAACGGGTAGAAAAACTGGTGAGCATGACCAATTTCGAAGACTACCTTTCCATGCGCCGCTTCGAAAGGGCCTGGCGCTTCATGGGCCTTGACAAACTTCTGAAAAAGGAAGGCATCCGGGAAGGCGATACGGTGAACCTGTACGGCGTGGAATTTACCTATGCGGAAAACAGGGATTCCGCCGATGATGAGAGTGAATAAGGGAGAGAATATATGTTAACAGGCAAGCAGAAACAGTATTTGAAAAGCGAGGCGGTCAATCTTCCCGCCTATGTGCAGATTGGGAAGGAAGGAATGACTTCTGCCGTGGTGCAGAGTGTGGAGGACGTTCTTCTGGCAAGGGAACTGGTGAAGGTCAAAATCAACCAGAACTCCGATGAAGATATCAGGGATACCGCTTCCATTCTGGCGGAAAAGCTGGATTGTGAAATCGTACAGATTATCGGACGAAACTGTGTACTTTTCAAGCAGAAAGAAAAGAAATCTCATTATGAGCTCCCCTGATAAAGGATGCCGCGCAGCTATACCTCGAATGAAGCGAATTGTCGTCAAGGTGGGGACCAGTTCCCTGACCTATGACAATGGCAAAATGAATCTCCGCTTCATGGATCACCTGGTACGGCAGATTTCCGATTTAAAGAACCGGGGCTTCCAGGTCATACTGGTGACATCCGGTGCCATCGGTATCGGCTTCCCGGAATTGGGCTTTAAGGAAAAACCGGCCTATCTTCCCTATAAGCAGGCGTCCGCTGCTGTGGGTCAGGGCCTTCTCATGAATATTTATGAGCATTTATTCCGTGAATACGGCCATGTGGTGGGACAGCTCCTTTTCACCAAGGGAGATGCCGTAAATTCCAAGCGGTATCTTCATATGCACGGCACTCTTCTTTCCCTTCTGGAGCTGGGAGCCGTTCCCATTATTAATGAAAATGATGCGGTCACTGCCGATGAAATCAAAATCGGTGACAATGACACGCTCTCCGCCATTGTAGCCAGTATAGCGGAAGCGGACCTGCTCATTATTCTTTCCGATATTGAAGGGCTTTACGATTCGGATCCCAGAAAGAATCAAGATGCCCGCCTCATCCATCAGGTACCCGTTTTTTCCCGTGACATATTCCGTATGGCCGGCGGCGCCGGTTCTACCCAGGGAACAGGCGGTATGTATACAAAAATCCAGGCAGCCGAAATCTGCGTCCATTCCGGCATAGACATGGTCATTGCCAAAAGCACCGTGCCGGAAGTGCTGGAACGAATCATGGACGGGGAAGATGTGGGAACCTGGTTTAAGGGCGAAAATGTCCATCCCCAGCTGAAAAAGAGAGATATCATCATCGGTACGGCGGTGAAGGGAAAGATTTTTGTGGACAAAGGCTGCCGTGCGGCTCTCATGAACAAAGGCTCCAGCCTCCTTCCGGTAGGGATTCTGGGAACAGAAGGCGATTTTGCTGAAGGAGATACGGTGTCTGTGTTCTGCGATGCCGATGAGGTGGCCCGGGGCATTACCCACTACAGCAGCAGCGATATTGCCCTTATTAAGGGTCTCCACACAGAGCAGCTGAAGGACGCCCTTAAAACGGAACCTCCCTATGATACGGTGATTCACAGGGATAATCTTCTGGTGATGAAATAAGCATGAAATTTTCAGAAAAAGCCAAATGGCTTATTTATTATTATACGAAGCACCCTAAGGGACGTTTTGAACTGTCCCACATTCTGGAACTCATCCTTTTCCTTACGGTGTGCATTATTCTTTCGGAAGCGGTGTTGTATGCATGGTTAAACGGATAGGCTTGTTCGGCGGCTCCTTCAATCCCATCCACATCGGTCATCTTGTGATTGCGGAAGCGGCATGGCAGGAATTCGGTCTGGAAAAGGTCATCTTTATCCCATCTGGTGACACGCCTAATAAGGATATGCATCATATTGACAAATTTGACCGATACAACATGGTCAAGGAAGCGGTGAAGGACAATCCCCGCTTTGCCCTGTCCCCCGTAGAAAGGGACAGGAGTGGTCCATCTTATACGGTGGATACGGTTCATATCCTGAAGAAGGAGTGGGACCCTTCCTGTGAATTTTATTTCATATGCGGCACCGATGCGTTGGCAGACCTCCCTACCTGGAAATACAACAGGGAGCTTCTTTCCTGCTGCCATTTCATATGTGCCAGCCGTCCGGGAAATGAAGAGAAGCTGCGCCGGTCCGTTGCCTATTTTGGGAAGCTGGGTGAGGAAAAAATCCATTTCCTCCTGACGCCGGAACTGGATATTTCATCCACCATCCTTAGAAATCTTCTGGGACAGCATAAGTCTGTCCGTTATTTTATACCCGACGGGGTTATTTCTTTTATTCAATCCCATCATTTGTATGAAGGACAAAATCATGGAGCTTAATGACATACAGAAAGATTTAGAAAAAATCCTTTCTCCCAAGCGTTTTCGCCATTCCCGGGGCGTTGCGGAGACGGCCCGTCATTTGGCGGAAAAATACTGTGCTGACAGTAGGAAAGCCTATGTGGCGGGATGGGTCCACGACTGCGCCAAGGAGCTTTCCCTTGGGGATATGCAGCGCATTGTGAAAAAAGCAGGCCTTAAGGCGGATAAATACCTTCTTTCCAGCCGCGCCCTTCTTCATGGGCCTGCCGGCAGTATCCTGGCTGAAACAAAGTACGGCATTGGCGATAAAGAAATCCAAAGCGCCATTTATTACCATACCACCGGACGGGCTGACATGACCCTTCTGGAGAAAATTATTTTTCTGGCAGATTACATCGAACCGTCCCGGGATTTTCCCGGCGTAGACAACCTGAGAAAACTTTCGGAAATAAACCTTGACGATGCTCTCCTTGCTGCCTACGATTCAACCATTTCCCATCTCCTTGACCAGAAAGCCTATATTTATGATTTGACCTTCATAGGACGGAATGATTTAGTTCTGAAGATGAAAGAGACAGCGAATGAGAAAAAATAGACATGGGAAAATCAGGATAAAAAAATTAGCCCTTTTCATTGTTATGGCTCTCTGTGCACTGGTTATCCTGATTTTCGGCATCGGCAAGGGAGTTTCCTACCTTCTGGGAAAGGTGGATACGGGAAATTCGCCGATTTCCTACTACCTTTTAATCGGGACCGATAAGGAAGCGGGAAATGAGGCGGATGCAGTGATTCTGACAGTATGGAACAGCAAAGATAAGGGCGTCACCTTTATTTCCATTCCGCCCAATACTAAGCTGGCCCGCCAGGAAAAGAAGAATCAGCTTATCCGTACCACCTTCTCCGAAGGGGGAGCAGAGGAAACAAAGAGTGCCGTGGAAAACCTGCTTCACCTGCGGATTGATAAATATGCGGTTCTTGACTATTCCAATTTCCGAAACTATGTGGATAAAATCGGCGGCGTAGACATGTATGTGGAAAAGGGCATGGACCACCAGAACCGAGAAGGGGAGACGGATATCCAGATTCGCCAGGGCTACCAGAGCCTGGATGGCGAAAATGCGCTGGGCTATGTACGGTATATTGATAAAAAGAATGGAGAAATCGACCGTATCCAGCGGCAGGAGCGTTTCCTGAAAACCATGATTCATGAAATGCAGGACCATGCAGCCCTGTACAACTGGTTCTTCTTCCACCATTCCTGGACGGCGGAGGAAACTAATATCACCAATGGAGAAGCGGCTTCCCTGGCCTATACGCTTTCGTCGTACCCGAAAGACAGCTTTACGTTCTCCATCCTTCCAGGGGAAACGCAGAATATCAACAAAGTAGATACATGGGTTATTAATCCGGTGGAAGTGCAGAAAACCATTGCCCAGACCATAGGATCCGATAACCGGTAATTAGAAAAGGAGTTTGTATCAATGGAAAAAAATATTGAAATCATCTGCAAAGCATTGTCTTCTAAAAAGAGTGTGCTCATCCGTGTACTGAATGTACGGGGGCTCACCAGCATTGCCGACGATTTTATTTTGGCCACCACAAGAAATAAGAAACAGGCACAGGCGGCTGCGGATGAAGTGGAAGAAAAGGCAGGAGAAATAGGCATGCATGCCCTCCGCCGGGAAGGATACCAGGAAGGAGACTGGATTCTTCTTGATTTTGGCGATGTGATTGTCCATATTTTCACAGATGAAGAAAGACGGCGCTATGATTTCGATACCCTTTGGAAGGAAGCGCCTGTAGAGGAATACCATGAAACCGGCGATGAAAATGAATAACGATGACTCAGGTCTGGGGCCCATGCACCTTCGGGAAAACTCCCTGGCAGAGCTCACTGTCCAGAGAACATCGGACATGGGAGCCTTTCTGGATGCAGGAACCGGAGCTACCTCCGATGATATCCTCCTCCATCACAGCCAGCAGACAAGACCTGTGGAAGTGGGAGAAAAGGTGAAGGTCTTCCTGTACCACGATCCCCATCACAGACTCACTGCCAGCATGCGCCTTCCCCAGATACCGGTAGGCGGTATCGGCTATGCACCGGTTATGCTTACCACCCGCTTTGGCGCTTTTATTGATGTTGGTACCGAAAGAGGCATTTTCCTTCCCTTTTCCCAGATGGAAGAAAGAGTGGAAACAGGGCAGTCCATATGGGTAAAAATGTATGTAGATAAAACAGGACGTCTGGCGGTGACCATGAAAGTGAATGAAGACATCCGCAAAATTGCCCTTCCAGCGGAGGGCGTCAAAGTGGGGGACATGGTGACCGGCACGGTCTACAACAAAACGGGCGACGGCATTTTCCTCATTACCAGAAAGCGGTGGATTGCATTCCTTCATAGGGATGAAATTGTAAAACCCATCCACATGGGCGATGAAATTACAGGACGGGTAACCTTCCTCAGGAAAGACGGGCACCTGAACATTTCCCTCCGTCCGCAGAAAGAAAAATCCATGGAAGGAGATATGCAGCTTCTTCTTGATTATATGAACCGCCATAACGGCAGCCTTCCCTTTACAGACCAGTCCGATCCGGCCCTTATCAAAGCATCCCTTGGTATCAGTAAATCAGCCTTCAAACGGGCGGTAGGGCACCTTCTGAAATTAAAAAAGATTTCCATGAAGGAAGGCAAAATTACACTGATATAATTTTCAGCAGAATTCTCTGCATGAAAAAACAGGAACCGAAGGGTTCCTGTTTTTTCATGTATGAAGTTTCTGGATTTCCATTCTTAAAAATGGCGATAGAGACCGATAACCTTGCCGCGAATGGTAACATTCTTGGAAATAATGGGCTTATAAGCATCATTTTCCGGCTGCAGCCTGATATGGTCATCTTCCTTGTAGAAGCGCTTAACCGTAGCGTCATCATTGCCTACCAGGGCTACAACGATATCACCGTCCTGGGCATGGTCCTGTTCAGATACGATGAGGTAATCGCCTTCCTCAATGCCTGCCTTGATCATGCTGTCCCCGCGGACCACCAGGATGAAGCAGTTGTTGTCGCTGCCCACCATTTCAGCCGGCAGAGGGAAGACAGATTCCAAATGCTCATCGGCCACCAGCGGTTCACCGGCGCGGACAGCACCTACCAGAGGCATGGGGATCATTTTCTTGTGGCGCCAGGACATATCTCCTACCACTTCGATGGCTCTGGAGCTGGCAGGATCTCTCTTGATAACTCCCAGTTCCTCCAGCCGGGCCAGGTATCCGTGAACCGTAGAAGTGGAACGAAGATTGACTGCCGTGCAGATTTCACGGACAGTAGGGGGGAATCCGTCTTCATAAATCTTCTGGCGGATAAATTCCAGAATACTTTTCTCACGGCTTGTTAATTCCCTGTTCTTACCTAATCTTTTTGCTGCCATTTTTATTCCTTCCTTATGCTATAAAATATCCGAAGTATAATCGATAAACGGTCTCATCATATTCAAAATATAGTAACCTGTATTTATTATACAGGAAAAGTTC
>ENA-ORCL01000187-ORCL01000187.1-human-gut-metagenome-genome-assembly--contig:-NODE-187-length-29301-cov-125.690939_pt1 | contig 29301 bp, 31 predicted proteins | sample MGYA00242987_ERZ507988 | MGnify/ENA primary metagenome ERZ507988 (study PRJEB26167, sample SAMN06115466) | human gut metagenome | host: Homo sapiens | place: China:Hubei | collected 2016-05-19... | reverse complement strand
ACACGCATAATTTGCTAGTTTCCAACAATTTTCGTATTTTTGCAAGGAGATTCTGTGTCTCTTATATCGAGATTCAGATGAACGTCATCAAAAAACGAACTTGATTCGCATGATGAAAGAGATAAATATACACTCACAGGTAACGTCCACTATTGCAGGGGACGACGGCGAAGCCATGGCAAAAAGTGAAGGATATGTAGCTGAAAATGGCTCCCAAAAAGCCTAATGAAGGGCTTAAAAAACCTGATGATGCAGGATGTACGTGGCTGTAGTGAGAGTGAATTGTGAAACGAGAATCGCTGATTCTATACGAATAAATCTCAATCGCAATCATGTTTGGTTTGATTACTGGATTCCTAAGGTAAAAGTAGTTTATATAGACAAGCGTTCCAATAAGCGAAGAGTGAAAGAAAAGCTATTTCTTTCCACTTTCATCTTTTGTAACGTCTCTCCGTCACAACTTGATAAGATCCGCTTCCGTTCGGATGTGTATAAGATGCTGACGATGTTAGGTCAAAGGAAAATATACCAAATTCCCGATCAGGTTATTGCCAACTATCGATATTTTGTAGAGAATGATGAAGAGCCTGTCACTGCTGCCCCTGTTCCTTTGAAGAAAGGTATCAAAGTGCGAGTGGTGTCGGGTAGCATGAAAGGTGTGGAAGCATACGTGCAGAGCTATAATGGCAAGAAAGCCGTCATCGGCAGCGAAATCAAGTACATCAGTGGTGCAACGCTTACGATAAGTAGAAATTTGTTGGAAATTGTAGAAAATTAAAAACTCCTCCAAAAATTTGGTAGTTTCAAAGAAAACCCTTATATTTGCAGGCAAAAAGGAGATACAATAATGAAGACAATAGAACAGATTTTGAAAATAAAGGCAGTAGTGCTTTACATTCTGAAAGCATTCCCAGAAGGAGTTGATTATATTCATCTCTTTAAGGTTATGTATTTTGCGCAGCAAGATCAGTTAAAGGAATATGGATTGCCAATCATTTACGATACTTTTGTTGCAAGAAAGCATGGTCCTGTACCTGCTTTAACCTATAAGGTGTTGCGTGGTATTGAAGGCAAGGCAGACCTTTCTTCGCCAGAATTGAAGGATTTTGCAGATTCATTGAATATAGCTATCTCTCAGGATGGTCATCAACTTGTTCTAGCTTCCAAGAATGCGGAATGCGATATGGATGAACTGTCTGTAGCTGATGTGAAGATGTTGAATAAATGGATTGAAAAGTGCAAGGATGTAGAATCCTTTGACCTATCCGATAAGTCACATGAAGACAGAGCTTGGAAACGTGCAAAACGTCAGGCGGACAAGACAGGTGAGGACTCCAAGATAACCATGTATGATATGGCAGCTGCGGCAGGAGCAAGCAAAGACATGCTATGTGTAATTCGCGACCGTCAATCAGTTCAAAAAGCATTATCATGGATTTAAGGGAGTTGCAGAAATCCTATCTTGATAATCTTCGTAAGGTTACCGAAGATAAATTAGAAATAGGTTCATTGGTACGAACAGTCATTTCAATAGAAGAAGGCTTGGTCTTCAAGGATGGAAGAAAGCAGAAACCAAAGAAGTTAGTAATTATCGGAGTAGATAAAGTGAAAAAAGTATGTTATGGTTCAGTATTGGTTAATACAAAAATGAGTCCTAAGGCAGCTTATTCCGATTCTTTTCTTTCAGCCCAATATCTTCTTCATCAAACAGATTATCCTGAATTCTTGAAGTATGATAGTTTTGTTGATTGTGGCATGCTCTTTTCTATCCCATTAAAGAAATTGATGGAAGGAGAGTATTTTGGAACTTTGACCTCCCAAGATCTCCAAGGAATCTTTGAGGTTCTTAAAACAACCGAAACTCTTACTAATAAAGAAAAGAAGAGATTTGGAATTTTATAAAGTATTCTTCCCCATTCGAATGGCGACAAGTGCAGAGCGATACTGCAATGAGGAACAAAATAAAATTAAACACCATCGTATTCCGCACAACTCAAAAGATCTGCGTCATCAGCGAGATCCGCGTGCCCTTAATCCCCCCAGACCGCACAGGTCTAAGAAATCTGTGTTTATCTGTGCAATCTGTGGGACTTAAAAAGAATAAACTCCTCATTCGAGCGACGACCAGTGCAGAGCGATACTGCAATGAGGAACAAATATGGTGATTCCAACCAGCAAGCCGTCCCCATGCGTTCCCAATCAGCAAGCTATAGTAAGGCGGTCCCCATCATCAAGATGTCCCCTGGCGGTCCCATCCCGCACAATATGACGAAGACCTTTGATGGTCCGCCAACCTTAGAGCGTAGCGGTTCCGAGCACCGAGTAGGGCGGTTTCCTCCCTCGCTCCTGAGGAGAGAGGGTCGGGGTGAGAGGTGGAGCCTTCCTTAACGGTAAGGAAGGACGGGTAGGTTTTCGAACAGATAGCACTGTAGGGCGGTTACATCCCTAATCCCTATGGTAGGGATTTAGGGCTTGGGTATAGGGTAAGGACCCCCTCTTCGCAAGAGGGGGACAGGGGAGTCGAAAAAACAATATAATACAATGAACAAAGAAGAAAGAAATTCCTTTCGAAAGGAAATGATTGGTAAGTTAGAAGAACAATGGGCTAAGTCGAATAGCCCAGAAGACGACCTCTTCTATTATCACCCTTCAGAAGATAAAATCGTTCTATCCCATGCCCTGTTCTGGGTTATGACCCAAAATATCAAAGGTAAGGTAGGCAAGGAAAAGTACTTATTGCTTCTCCGCCAATATCAGGAAGAGATGCTCGAAGCATACTTAACTGAATCAGAAGATTTCAAAGACCTGCTTCACTATTGTAACGTCATATACAATACCCTTCCTGTAATCCTTCGAAGCATGTACGATTTCCGTATCCACTTAGATGCTCGTAAGCTTGCCGCCATAACGATAGTCGCTGGCGGTTATGGTGGTGATATGCCAGAAGACCAGGCTTATGACCTCCTCGATGATATAGACTTCTATTATAATAAGGTGAAGTGCCGCAAGATAGAAAAGCTCATGCCGGTATTGAGTAAGTTGGTAATAGAAGAGCAAAAGTTACTTTAGCTTGCATTGAGGAATGCTTCTGACGCTATAATATAGTGGGTACGATGTAATGGTGATATACGGAGAATGTCAAGGCTGCCTAAATGGCAGCTTTGGCAATACCAATTAATAATATGCTTTTTTTGAAAAATTATTGGATGTGCTAACTACTGAAAATCAGTAGTTACGTTCTAACGGTGATTTACTCCAGATGGCAACAAAATAGTTCAAAGACCGAATCGCCCAACTTTGGGACTATATTTAGGCAATAAGAGGCATTTTTGACGCTGTATAAACTGGTCGTTTGCCAACTTGCCGCCAAAGTTAGTTAACGCCAAGGATAGCGTAAAAACTTTCCAAGGCATATATTTAATTCAAATTTAACACACTTTTTAAAGTGGAGTCATTAATTTAATTACGAACAATGAAAGAAATTAAATCACATAAACGAAGAGGAAAACTGCCAAAAATAGAGGTGGTTGATTTGTTTTGTGGTATTGGTGGGTTGAGTTTTGGAATGAAATCTAAGGGCTTTTCCATTCTTGCTGGATTTGATTTAGATGCAACTTGTAAATATGCATATGAAACTAACAACGAAGCCAAATTCAATTATAAGGATATCAAGGAGGTTCATGGAATAGATATAAACAAATACTATTCAAAGAAATCCATCAAGGTGTTGGCTGGTTGTGCACCATGTCAGCCGTTTTCTTCTTATGCATTCAAAAACAAAGAGAAAGATCCGAATAAGTATGATTTACTATACGAATTCGGTAGATTGGTGAAGGAAGTTCAGCCAGATATTATAACAATGGAAAATGTACCATCCCTTCTTACTTTTAATGAGAAAGATGTTTTTGGCGATTTTGTACATACGCTAAAAGAAGCAAAATATAACGTTTCGTATCATGTAGTATATTGCCCAGATTATGGTATTCCTCAGACGCGAAAGAGGTTGGTTTTATTGGCATCTCGGCTAGGTCCTATAGATTTGATTAAGGAAACTTGTACCCCCGATAATTATAAAACAGTACGAGATACTATTGGAAACTTGCCTCCTTTAAAAGCTGGCGAGGCTAGCTCCACTGACTCCCTACACAGATGTTGTTTCCTATCAGAAAAGAATTTGCAGCGCATCAAGGCGACTCCAGCAGGAGGTAGTTGGAAAGACTGGCCATCAGAGCTGGTTTTGGAATGTCATAAAAGAAAGGGTGGAAAAAGTTTTGGTAGTGTATATGGAAGAATGCGATGGGACAAGCCTAGTCCTACCATGACCACGCAATGTACGGGTTTGGGAAATGGAAGATTCGGTCATCCCGACCAAGATAGGGCTATTTCTGTTAGAGAAGCGGCACTGTTGCAAACCTTCCCTCGTTCTTATGCCTTCTTTGACAACGAGGATTCAATATCTATTGGTGTAGCCTCTAGATACATCGGGAATGCTGTACCTCCCAGACTTGGGGAAGTAATTGCAGAAAGTATTATTCAACATATTAGAAATACGCCAAATGAAAGATAAAAATCAAACCTTAAAATGGCGATTTGATGTTTCGACTTTTCGCTTGATTGGTCGTGAGCTCATTACAGATAGAGTCACGGCTCTATTCGAATTGGTGAAAAATTGCTATGATGCCAATGCATGTCAGGTTACTGTTCGATTCACAAATGTGGGGGCTGACAAACAAAATGCTGTCATAGAAATTATCGACGATGGCTGTGGCATGTCTTTTGAAGATATCAGGGACAAATGGATGGTTATTGGAACGTCATCTAAACGTAAAAATCCCTATTCTCCAGAACCTTTTCACCGAAGATGCGTAGGCGAAAAAGGAATTGGACGGTTTGCTGTTGATAAGCTAGGTGACAAGACTCGCATTATTACCAAAACAGCGGGTGAAAAGGAATGGCTGAATGTTGTAATTGATTGGTCTTTCTACGAACATAATGATACCAATGACATACTGCTGTTTACTGATATTGAAAACGATTACCAATATTCTCCCGCAGACAAACTCTCAGAATCGGGTACAAAGTTGGTTATCTCGGCTATCAGAGAGTATTGGACCAAAAGCGAAATAGAACAACTCATTCGTCAGATATCGAAGATCAGATCTCCTTTTGTTAATAAAAATGATGAATTTCAAGTTCGTGTGGTAGCCGATGAATTCGGAATCAATCAAAATGCAATTCATACAATTGAGGAGACAGATATAGCGACAGCTTCATTTACAATCGATTTTAACGAAAAGAACAACACTCAGGAAAGTATATTTTTTGATAAAAAAAGTAGTTCTTTTAAATCTCGAAATATACCCATAGATAAAGACTTTGGTGGAATCAAAATGAGAGTATATTTCTTTGATGGACCTGCTCGTGCCAAATATCGCAAAGCATACCCCAACGATTCGATAGATGGTTTCAAAGTCTATAGAGATGGCATCATCACCACACCATTTGCCGAGGCAAACAAGGATCAAGATAAAAAAAGAGATATCTTAGGAATTGACAAGCGTGTGTGGCAAGATATTTTCAACAGAATAAGTACGCGTGAATTTCTTGGCTCCATCGAATTGACTCGTGATGGAAACCCAAATATTATTGATGCTACCAACAGACAAGATTTTGTTGATAATGAGGCTTATCGTAAATTCAAGGACTTTATCGTACTTCAGCTAAATGCATTACAAGCCTATAAAGAGACCATGCGTAAGAAACAGAAAGAAGAAGTTTCTACTGAGCTAAATTCTGCATCTGAAAATATAAACCAATTCATCACTACGATTTCCGACTTTGCACAGCAGAACTCCAGTTTAAAGCCCACGGTTGATATTCTTATCAAACAAGCAAAAAAGACTGGGCAGTCAGTAAAAAATGCAATCAAGGAACAGAAGAAGGTAGAAGAGGACTTTACGCGTAAAGAGAATATCTATATGAGCATCATGTCACTGCAAGACTATGCCATACAGATTGCACATGCCGTTCGTACCACTTTAAATCAGATGAAGGATAGAATTGAATTTTTCTATCGTTATTACCCTGATCCAGAAGAAGAAGAACTTTTCAAATTATACGCAAAAGAAATGTTCCAAAAATACAAGGTGCTGAACCGGGTGATTGACTTTATGCTGAGTTACTCGCAGTCCAATCTGAATCCTGAAGAAATTGTTTTAAAGGAGATTTTCGAAGAAATTTTGAATGACTACAGCCATATATTTGATCAAGAAAACATCAAGGTTGATAGTTCTTTCCCTGTTCAACTCAAGTTGACAATTAATAAGCAGTTCTTTAGAGACATCCTTCAAAATCTGATTGACAATTCGATTAAGGCAATGGCAAATGCCAAAACCAAGATCCTAAAGGTGTCCTATGAAGCACTCTCCAATAATCTTGTCATTAAGGTTTCGGATACTGGGGTTGGAATCCCTGTAGAACGCAGAGAGCAAGTATTTGCCCTATACTATACTACCACTCAAGATAAAGGCGGGGCTGGTGTTGGCTTATACATTGTTAAGACCAGAGTAGAATCTTTGAAGGGAACTGTGTCTATTGAGGACAGTGAATTTGGTGAGATTGGGACTACGGTAAAAATTGTTATACCCTTTAAACATTAAAGTATGGATTTCAAAGTAGTATTTATTGATGATAATCTAGACGTAAATGAACCTATCGTTCAGAATATCAGAAAGCATTATAAAAATGCTGATTATAGTCATGTCTTTAAGAATCCGCAAGAGGGCTTAGATTTTGTTCTAGAAAACATAAATAGTAGGATGATTGTATTTCTTGACTGGAACTTTAGTGGTTTACCTACCAAAGGGATAGACATTCTGAAAGAAATACGAAAAAAAACATCTTTACTATATGTGATAATGATGTCAGCTAATCCTGTAACCTCATTTCCAGCTCAGTCGGTTATTGATATGATGAACGAAGAGAATTTCTTTTTTTTAGATCGCAGCCAAGACATTGACGTGACGTTTGGGCTGATTGACAAGATACAGAAAAATTGGGTTACTAGATTTGATTGTATCTTAGAGCAATGGCTCATTAATCATCCCGAATGTTCTGACAAGATTGCTTTTAGGACTTTTGACCAAACGATTACATGGCAAAAAATATTGGAAGAACTTCGCAAACAATCCACAATTGGGAAATCATTTGAAAAGATGGTGAATCAGTTCTATATCTATCAATTTACTGAAAACTCGGAGGCTAATGAGTAGTGTTTTGATTGCATACAACAATGATTGTAATACGGAATTACATCATTTTTTCGAGTCTTGCTCAGATGAAGCGAAACAAGCTTGTTTGGATAACAAGATAACATTTGAGAGCGTATGTCCACCTAACTTAAATGCAGATAAAGTTTGTGGAAAGATGGAGAGTAACTCTCTTTGTGTTATTGTCTCTCATGGCATAAATGGTGAGATTATCAACGAAAATAACGAAGAAGTCATCTCTATCCATACAACAAACTATAATTTTGCCAACAAAGGACTTTACGCTTTAGCTTGTTATTCAGGTCTAGATTTAAAAGATGAGTTAATAAGAATTGGAATTAAATTCTTCGTAGGTTACTCAGACTCATGGATGATAGGAACTGACGAAGAGTTATTCTTGAAATGTGCTCTTCAGGGCTTGAAAGATTTTCTTTCTGGAAAATCTAAGAAGGATGCAAAGGAATGTATGATATCCACATATAAAAATACGATTAAAGATATGCCATCTAATTCTTTTGAGGATAACTTTCAAAAGATGCTAATGATAAACAATTTGGAGTCTCTTGTTTTTGAAGGAGAAGATGATTTATTGTTTTCTGATTTAGCGTAAAAATACTCCAGTTCGGGATAAGATTTTGTTCATAAAAAAGTTGGTAGTCTTATAAATATTTTGCACCTTTGCAGGTGAAAGTGTGTCCTGAGACAGAATGAAGTCTGATATTGGCTATATTTGATAGATTTCTGTCATAACTTCTAAAGAGATGGTGGCAGACCCACTGTATTCGGCATGCAGGTGCTGATTGCAAACCACTTTGTGCTGCTCTGATGGAAACAGATGGGTAGTGAACGACAATTGAAAGCCTTTCGTAAGGTTGGCAAGGTATGTGTCAAGGAGATGAACGCAAGTGAACCATTGATGAAGCATCGTTAGCAAAAAATTAGTTTTCACACTGGGTGAAGGGATTTGTACCCTATCCACGTCTAGGTTAATAAAGAATATAAACTAATAAACAAAAGAGTTAAGTACGAAGAGCCGTGTGATGGGAGACTGTCAAGCACGGTTCCGAGAGAAGGGAGGGTGAAATTCTCTCCACTTACTCGACCGTTGAATTCTCTTGCTTATTTTGCAACACTAAGATAAGTGAATTCTTCGACAGGACAAAATCTCGGGCAACTTTTTGTTGCTCAGGAACTTAAAAAGTTTAATTTATAATAGTGTTGCGGAATTAAGGATAAACTGAATGACCTTGTGAATACTTCTTTGTCTGATGATGTTGCATGCCTTGATATATAAGATACATCGAAAGGTCGTCCTTTGGATAATCAGGTAATGTTACTGATTAAAGAAAAGACTGGCGTAACGAATAGCCGTGCCTTTCAGCAATTGCCTGAAGAAACAAAACGGTCGGTTTTGATTGAATTGAAGGGTATGAGAGCATCACTTCGCCAATTGGAGAGATTGACCGGAATCGGGAAAAGTATGGCTACTCTGTGTATCGCCTCACTTATATGAGTGGTGTAGTTCCTCCGTTGTCCATTACCAAGGAGGTTCTTTACATCAACAGGGAGTTTGTCAATACGATGATAGACATATACAACGAGTTGATGCACTACCCACCTTTCCCTGGTTGGAAAGATGGACTGGAAGAATTATGGAACTGAGTTAAGCAGGAAATTCTTTGTAGCCTATGGTAAGGAATCGCTCAACATACAGGAATTCAACGTTTGATATACCATCGAACCGCAATTTGTGGCTGACATTGGGGCAGTATGACGCTCTGGTCGAATACCAAGAGGTTGCCAGTAGATATTATCTTGGAACTTTTGATGCTAAGAAAGAATCCTTTGACTCCTTTCTCAGTCGCACTTCTATAGTTACAGGTGTGAGGTTAAATAACATAAGTCTTGCAAATTTTAGGGAGAAACAAATTCAGGGCTATCTTGTGTTCCCGAATGCAAGTTTCGATGATTTCATTACTGATTTCGTTGATGATGTAAAGTTCTTAATAGATCCAGCTTTCTCGTTAAGCAAAATAGATGGTTCAAAGTTTGATAAACTTGTGGACGCACTTTTGCAAATTGGGATAAGTCCTTCGATTGAGAAGTTCAAGAAAGAACTGTATGACTATTACAGGTTGTTGCGTAATGACGTGGCGCATAGCTTGAATCAAAACTACGAGAAGGAATATAAAACTCTCGACAAGAAAGCTATTGCTGCTTTTTATACGACTCTTAGCGAACCAAAGGAAAAATCAAAGTTGTCGTTTGATGATTTCATACTGTGTACAGCAAATATTAAAAATATTGCAGATCTTCTGACCATTAGCCTATTACCCAATATTAATTGGGAGCAGTTAGTGCTTAACAACAGGGAGCAACTGATTCCAAAATATGAAAGATTCGTTCACGGAGGTAGGACTAAAAGACTCCAAACTTACGTGTTAAACTGCATAAGAACACTTTACGGATACACACTCGATGAATTGACGATAAACAATATAATCGGCTCATTAGAATAGATGGTAGTTCATCCCCCTTCAGGATAGGCACATAATCGTGGCTATGCTGAAGGGGAAGGCAGAAGTTCGAATCTTCTATGAGTCACTTATAGTTTAATAAAATGGAAGAACCTATAGAAAATAATACGCAGGAGCGTGAAGATGACCTGTTAACGGAGCAGCAGGACATTTTCTCTTATTATCGTCGTCTTAGGAGTAATCTCTTCTCAGATACGGAAGTTGTGTATGAGACTAAACTAACTCCTGAACTCTTCGACCTGAAATTGCAACAGCTCTCGCAGGACAAGAAACAGTCGGAGTTTGAGAACTTTGTCTTGGTGCTGGCCGCACGTCTGGTGACACCCAACATTAAGCCACAGACCGGCCCTGATGGTGGTGGTGATGGTAAGGTGGATGGCGAGACATATCCTGTTGACAAAGCAATATCTGACAGGTGGTGGGTGTCTGAAGGAAGTACTGGTGACCAAAAATGGGCGATAGCTATTAGTGTTCAGAAAAACTGGAAAAGTAAGATAGAGGGTGATGTCCAGAAAGCAGTAGAGACTGGCCGTGGCTATACGAAGGTGATATTCTTCTCTAACCAGAAAATCAAATCAAGTACACGTCAAGAGGTAGAGGATGAACTGTCAAAGCAGTATGGTGTGGCAGTTAGTATCTTTGACGGCAAGTGGTGTTCGTTTGCCGTATTTGAACAAGACTGTTATGATGTTGCAACCGATAAGCTGAATTTTTCCGAAGAATATAGGAGAAAGACCATCAAGGAAGGCTCCCACGATAAGCGCAGGAAAGAAGAACTGGAGCAGTTGGAGAACGATTTGTTGTCACGACAAGTAGAAAGCCTTGATACTGACTATATTGACGATTTGCTCCAGACCTGCATATTAAGCAGAGGGTTGGAACGTCCACGAATGGAGACCGAAGGACGCTTCAACCGTGCGCAGCGAGAAGCAGAGGCACATGGTTCACCTGTGCAGCGGTTCAATATAACCTATAATCATGCTTGGACATCGTTTTTCTGGTTCCACGATGTGAATGCCATGTATGCAGATTATCTGAAGTTAAAGGAATTCACAAAGACGCACACAACTGTGCATACTATAGAACTGATGACCAATATCCTCACGAATTTGGAAAATGCGGCGGGCGTTGGCTTATTCGATTCCGAAAAGTTTTGTGAGGAAGTTAAGGATTTAAAGACGATAAAGGAGCGAGAAGATCTTTCGCAGGCGAGCCGTCTGTTTCTTGAACTTTTCTTCACAGAACATAGGTTACTCCAATTGTTACACTATACGCAAGACCCAACGTCAGAGTTAAAGAAACTGTCAGAGTTGATTGAGGCATGTGCCAACTATCCAGACATTAGTTTTAATGCTCAGATAACTATCGTAGAGATAATGGGACGAGTTATAGATGACAACGATGAATATGAGAAGCTTATCGACAAGATTTCTGAGATTTCGTCTCAGCGCAAATCAGAGGTTGAGGGTGCCTTAATACATTTCAATCGTGCACAGACCTTGATAGACAAACAACAATACAAGCCTGTGGTGAAACATTTAGGGCACTGTGTACAGGCATTTCAGAAAGAAGGCTATGAGTCCGAACTGGTTAAAACATACGGCTATATGGGCATAGCTCTTTATAATCTTGAACTTCCATATAGTGGAAAGGCATATCTAGTTAAGGCAGCGTCGATACTCGTCAAGGAGTTTTTTACTAAGGGATCTATCAGCCACCTGCTGCTTACTGTGCTGTGGAAATTGTGCGAAATAGAGCTGATGACAGGTCGTCTGGTGATGTATCTCAACTGGCGTGAACTGCTATTTGTCATTGCCCATAATGGTCAAGAAATAGAGAGTAAAGAATTTGTTGAAAGAGATGTGCTGTTCGATGGAGGTTGGGCTTGTCATTTTGCGGCAGCAGACCTTACGAGAGAAACTATTTGCATCTTGCCTGATATTTTTGCACGTTGCGATATGCCCATTTCAGAAAACTATCTGAAGTATGCTTTAGGGTACGAAGACTCTGTGGATGAGCAGTATATTCATCTTGTCAATGATGATTGGAATAGTTTGCTTAGGCAGCAACCTATACACAAGCAGTTCCTAAACTCTCTAAATATAGCGGAAGAAGGGCAGACTTCTATTAGCACCCTGGCAAAGGGCTGTCGTTTCACTGTAAGTTATGAGAATTCAGTTAGGAACCAAATGGTTGCTGAGACATTTTTAGCAACTGTGGAAACACTGCTTGCCACTTTTGACACACTGGAACTTGTGGTGATGAGCCAGGAGATTCAGGTGGAAATTGTCTTAACTGATGGACAATCAGAACTGGAAAGAGGAGAAAACGGAACAAAATATGTGTTCAAAGTGAACCACGACTCTCTTGATGGAGAAACATATTGGCGTTGCTTTGCCTTCTTTATGGCATGTTTCATGTCCATTAATGCAGTATCAAACACAGATGTTGGAGAGTTGGTGGCTCAGCGACACGAAAAAGAAAAGTTGATGGACAGGGTGACTGCTATGATGGAACTGAACAACTCAGTGTATAATGTGCTTGGCGATAAGTTCAAGTATTCTGTTCGTCAATGGCAAAATGCAAATGACAGATCCTATGTTTGTAAGTCTGATGCAATGGGTGAAGCCTATACAGATCAGAACTCACATACAGAACAGTGTGGTGTACAGACTTTTTGCATCTCGAGCACTATGGAATGGTGGGAAGAAGCAGGATGGACGGGTGTGTGCTTCATGTACGACCGATGGTTCGCTGCTCCACCTATAGTGGGCCTGGCATTCAAGAACTTGGAGGCTGGCAGAAAAATCATCCATGAATGGAAAGAAAAAATAGCAAAGGGTGAACCAAGTATAGAACTGCATCTGATAAGAGGCATTGACAAGTCGCATCCCTCATGGTATAGAGCTTGTGTTACTCCAGAGATACCTTTAGATAAGATTACAGAAGGTCGATATGTCGCTGTGATGTGTCGGAAGCGTACGATGACTCCAAACGACACATCGAATCTGGACAATTTTGAGCGGATATATTCTCGGTTCGGTAAGTGCCAGCTTGTAGCAGTTGAAATTGACGACCAGATGCATGTAAATATGAACACCGGTTTTAGCGAGGCCATTGAGCTTAAAAAGGTTATCATTACCGATGCATGGAAAGTATCGGCCCAAGAACCTACGAGGAACGCATTGGAGTGGGATGATGACCCCATCATTCCAGAATCGGAGAAAACGACAGCCCCTGTCATTGAATTATTGAAAAACTTGCGTGAAGTTCATAATAAGACAGGGGAGGGTAATTAGTTAGGAGATGAACGATTATGAAAACCTGTTTAGGAAAGAAGAAAACAAATTCGTTTGCGGATGTGCTGAAGGGCAGAAGGACGGTAATGACTGATTTTGTAAGCTACGCCACAAGCAGGTACTGTCCTGATGAAGAACAGACAAAACTACTTGCAGAGTTCCACAAGCATGTGTGGAAGGATTGCAAGATAGAAACTGTTGGGCAACTGACCGAATATGAGAACCTATATCTGCAGTATTCTGAAAAGTTTGACTTTGTCTATGATACAGAGGTCGATGAGTTTGGATTTGTGGATATGAATGATGGTAAAGCGTGCTTACTCTCCAAAGGAAGGTTTGAACAGTTATCAAAGAATCTGAGTACAAGCGAATTTGCAACGAAAAGCTGAGAGTATGGGCTTTCGGACTTGGAAATTGTGGTCTTACTTAGTTTTCTTGCGGATATACTAACCTCGGCTACCAGAACCGTCGTTCTGACCATCTTGCCGCAATGTGGCAGATTGTCAACTGGGATGTTGTTGAACAACGGAATAATTAATAAATACATGGAACAGCAAGAGAAAATCTCAATGGAAGATATAGATAAAATAGAGAAGATATTTAATGTAGAATATTCTGATACTGTTAAGTATGCAGTACGTTATGGTTACAATTATCGAATAGAGGCAGAGCAGAAGCATAATTCCTATTCCCATGCTTGTTTACCAGATACATCTGCAATTCTTCTATGGCTTGGTCAAAAAGTAATTGACGGAGTTATATGGGATTTATTCAAAGTAGCTGCAAAAAAGCTTTATGAGAAGTTTGTCAAGTCCAATAGTTATCTTTCGGAAAAACTCAGTAAGTTCCTGTCAGATGAACAAGACCTCAAAAGATTCTATACTTACGTAAAAGAATTCAATGAGCAGAACATGACCGTAACAGAGGAACAGTTCAAATATATTCGAGAAGAAATAATTGCAGATTTCTTTGGAAAGGAATGTGGAAAGATATATGAGCAAGAACATCGCCTACCTACAATCCAAGAATATATGAGGATTAACCGTGAGGCTTTAGTTCATGCAGATAAACTTATGGTGCTTCTGAATTAGGGCGTTAAATTCTGCGGTAACCATCTATTTCTCCACATTGCCCACTAAAGAATAAGTAAGTGGATAAACTCAACGGCGAGTTACAGGCTCGCCGCCGCTAGATTTCTTTAGAGGTTTCTTTGACATGGTAGTGGCGGGAAGACAAGATTATCCTGACATGACGAAGGCTCTCTTATGTTAATCATAGGTAAAAATCGAAAAAGTTCAATTCTTGGAAATATGCTTTACCCAGTAAACACTGGAGGCAGAGCTATATTGCCATAGGGGTTGGATGCTTACTTTAAATATACAGAATGAATAATATCTCAGATTGGATTATTCCAATATCTTCATCATTGGTAACAATTATTGTTACAGTAATGACTTGTAAATGGCAATTACGAACCGAGTTAAGAAAAATATCGGAGAATTATGTCTCCGATAAGAAGTATAAAGCATACTATAATGCGGTGAATATGTTTTATTCAATTATGTCAGAAATTAAAAATAAGGGAGCAATAGTCGGTCCTTCTGATAGATTTCAAGAAATGTTGAAAGTAAAAGAAGACCTCTTTGTTTATGGTTCGGACAAAGCTTTTAGGGCTTTTACTGAGTTTCTTTGCAATAGTTCTCAAAATCAGCCTAATCAAGATTACATTGAGTATTTCTTGAATTTTATGTTGATTGTAAGAAAAGAAATCTCTGGAGGAAAAAGTAAATTAACAACTGATGATATTCTGCTGAATATTATGCAAAGTCATGAAGAACTTCGTAAATATCAAGTTTTTTGTGGCTTTAAATAAAATGTTATCTCATAAAAACAAATACGTTTTCCGAATGCTATTCTTGATTGTTGTATTGTAGCTTATGAGGCGATGTTTATAGCAAGGATGTTGAAATAATAGAGAATATTACGATGGAACGACAATATAACGAATTGCAGAAAGCCTATACAAAGGAGGTTTTGGCAAGTATGATAAAGGTAGATATACGCACCAGGTTCCCTGAACCTTGTGCAAGTATGTATTGCCAGCAGTTTGATAATTTCAAGAACGTTGCAGATTTCTTTGAATTTGCAGCCAAGTTAATGAGGAGATAATATCATATTTATAACTAGTCTTTGCTTTCTGCTGAAAGCATGCAAATAAGGCTTAAGATTAGGTATAGAAAACATTGCATTAAGGCGGTCCCATCCCGCAAAATATGGCGTAGACCTTTGATGGTCCGCCAACCTTAGAGCGTAGCGGTTCCGAGCACCGAGTAGGGCGGTTTCCTTCTTCTCGCCTGAGGAGAGAAGACCGAGATGAGAGGTGGAGCCTTCCTTAACGGTAAGGAAGGACGGGTAGGTTTTCGAAATAAATAACAAGATTTATGCACGACATACATATCATAATCATGGCGGGCGGCGTAGGTAGCCGCTTCTGGCCAATGTCAACTCCTGATTACCCAAAGCAGTTCATAGATGTGATGGGAGTCGGCCGTTCCCTCATACAATTGACAGTAGATAGATTGAAGCCAATCTGTCCTGTCGAGAATATGTGGGTAGTGACAAACGAGAAATACATCAGCATTGTCAAGGAGCAAATCCCTGACATTCCAGTAGATAACATATTATCAGAGCCGGAGGCTCGCAATACCGCTCCATGTATTGCTTATGCCTGTTGGAAGATCCAGAAGAAGCATCCTGATGCCAACATCGTGGTGACACCATCCGATGCCCTGGTCATTAATACCTCTGAGTATCAGCGAGTGCTCAGCAAGGCATTGAGCTATACTTCCGATAAGAACGCTATCGTTACTATCGGTATTAAGCCAAGCCGCCCAGAAACAGGCTATGGCTATATAGCCTCAGCAGAGCCAACATCAGTAGATGAAATCTACAAGGTAGAGGCTTTCAAGGAAAAGCCAAACCTGGAGACAGCCGAGCAATATCTTGCTGCCGGCAATTACTATTGGAATGCCGGAATCTTCGTATGGAACATCGCTACCATCAGCAAGGCAATCCGTACCTTCCAGCCTCAGCTTGCCAGCATCATGGACGAGATGGCACCTTCTTTCTATACCGAACAGGAGAAAGAGGTAGTCGGCAAACTCTTCCCAACCTGTGAGAAAATAAGCATTGACTATGCCGTAATGGAGAAGTCGAAGGAAATCTATACCTTGCCAGCCGAGTTCGGCTGGAGCGACTTAGGCAGCTGGGGTAGCCTCCGTACCTTGCTTCCACAGGATGAGGCTGGCAATGCCATGGTAGGCAAGGATATCCGTTTGTATGAATGCAAGAACTGCGTCGTTCATGCAGCCGATGAAAGTAAAGTAGTAGTTCAAGGCTTGGATGGCTATATCGTTGCCGAGAAGAATGGGCAACTGCTTGTTTGCTCATTGAAAGAGGAACAGAGAATTAAGGAATTTGGAAAATAAAATAACAATGAACATAGTAAAAACAGAAATAGAAGGCGTCCTCATTATAGAGCCACGCCTCTTTCGTGATGCTCGAGGCTACTTCTTCGAGAGCTTTAGCGAGCGAGAGTTTGAAGAAAAGGTAACCCCAATTCTGGGACACAGTGTTCACTTCTGCCAGGACAACGAGTCTATGAGCAGCTATGGTGTGATGCGAGGCTTGCACTTCCAGCGTCCACCATATACACAAAGCAAGCTGGTACGATGCGTAAAGGGTAGAGTACTTGATGTCGCTGTAGATATTCGTAAGGGTTCACCAACCTATGGCAAGCATGTGGCTGTAGAACTTACCGAAGACAATCATGTCCAGTTCTTCATCCCAAAGGGCTTTGCTCATGGTTTCGCTGTCCTGTCAGAAACTGCAGTGTTCCAATACAAGTGTGACAACTTCTATCATCCAGAGGCAGATGGCGGCATTAGCATTCTTGATGATACCCTCGGCATCGATTGGAAAATCCCTACAGAGCATGCCAATCTCTCTGAGAAAGATACAAAACATGCACTGCTGAAAGACTTTGATTCACCATTCGACATCAATGTAGATTTATACAAATAGTGTCTTATAGCGTAAGCTCTCAAATTAGGGCTTAAATTAGAAAGAATTAACTTCGCTGCTGAACTGATATATATAGTTTTTAATTTTTCAATTCTAATCTTTGAAAAATTATGTACAGCAACGAAGATTTAGAAAGATTTTATTTCCAGTACCAAATGAAGGCAATGTTCTACAGTAACAAAACCTAAATAGAGTATAAAGTTAACACCTCTACATGTGGACACTTGCAAAAGTGCTTATACAAAGGGATATGCTCTAAATTGAGCACTAACAGCATGATGAAAATGAGTTTTTTAAAACATTAGAGAAGAAATTAATTAAATGTCAAATCAAACATCAGATAATAATAAACGAATAGCGAAGAATACACTTCTTCTTTATGTGAGAATGCTTTTCATGATGTTCATCGGACTTTATACAAGTCGTGTCATTTTGGACAAGTTGGGAGAAGTTGACTTTGGTATATATAATGTGGTGGGTGGATTCGTTACCATGTTTGCCATCATCAGTGGAGCCATGACATCGGCTACACAACGGTTCCTCTCTTTTGAGATAGGAAAAGGAGAGAAGGGCAATGTGAAGGGCATCTTCAGTACGATGGTGTACATCCACATCTTTTTGGCACTGATTATATTGATTGTGGGTGAAATCGCAGGCGTGTGGTTTCTGAATACCCACATGAATTTCCCTTCTGATAGATATGATGCAGCCAATTGGGTGTTCCAATTGTCATTGTTGGTGTTTATGTTGAATGTCATCAATGTGCCCTATATGGGAGCGTTGATAGCCTACGAGAAGATGTCGGCATTTGCCTATTTCAGCATATTCGATGCTGTTTTTAAGTTGGCGATTTGCTATGTCATCACCATGACCCCGTTTGACAAACTGATAGTCTATGCGGTTCTGATGGCTGCTATCCAGATACTTCTGCTTGGCATGTATTTCTTTTATTGCAAGTTCAAGTTCAAGGAATGCCGATTTACAGGTAAGTTTAACAAGGAATATGGCAAGAATGTCGGTTCGTTCGTCGGTTGGAATCTGATCGGCTCACTGTCTGGCATTGCCAAAGAGCAAGGCGTAAATGTCGTGTTGAATATGTTCTTTGGTCCTGCTGTGAATGCAGCACGAGGAATTGCATATCAGGTTTTGGGCAAATTGAATGGGTTTGTGGCAAATTTCCAAATGGCGATGAATCCTCAGATTATCAAAAGCTATGCAACAGGAGAACGAGAGGCAATGTATAAACTGGTGTTTAGGGGAGCCAAATTCTCATATTTGCTATTGCTCACTCTTTCACTGCCAGTCTTAATTGAAGCTCCCTTGATATTAAGTATATGGCTTAAGCAAGTGCCTGATTACACGGTGATATTTCTACGACTTGCCATCTTTACAGCCCTGCTTAACACATTGTCTAATCCTCTGATTATTTCTATGCATGCTTCTGGCAAAGTGCGAGATTACCAAATAGTGGTTGGAGGACTGTCTTTACTTACCTTGCCTTTTGTATATGTAGGTTTTGCATGTTTTCATTTGGAACCATTCTATGCAATGGTTATAGCCTTTGCCGTGGAATTTTTATGTCATTTGGCTCGTTTATATATGTTGGTTCGAAGCATAGAATTTCCGATGTTGCAATTTTTGAAGGATGTAACGGTTAGGGTATATTTCGTAACAGCTTTGGCTTTCATCCTTCCCCTTATAGTTTATGTAGAGATAGAACTCATGGTTTTGAGATTTATTCTTGTATGTATTACTTCTGTAGCTTCTACTTTGATGTTTGGCTATTATTTAGGATTTGGAAAAGCGGATCGAGTGAAGATAAAAACTAAAATTGTAAGTATAATTAAAAATAAGTTTCATAAGAAATGAATGGATTGGCTTTAAGCATGATGCTTCATCTTGGACATACATGCTTTTCATTTTGGCAAAATAGAACGTTTTCCTTGCATAATCTGATAAGTGCATGGTTTTCCATCATAGTATGTTTGGGTTTTTTCATTGTTGACACAGGCATATATCAAGCGGTATATGGAATATCGTTAAGATTCCCCTATGAGCCATATATCTTGGAGTTCTTGTTCTATTTGGTTTTCATGTGGCCATTTAGAAATTACAGCACGAAAGATATTCAGATTACAGAGATTCCACATTTCAATAAGAAGATACAGACCATACTGAAGCTTCTTCTTGTAGCATATGGTGTATATTTTGTTCTTTTGTTGAAGGTTGCTCTGTATGTGTATACGCAAGGTATTGGTGAGGCGTATGATTCTTTCCATAATGATGGAGAGTCACTTTATTCTTATTCAAATTTCGAACAAAAGATAGTTTGGATTTGCGGTTCTTTATACGACTGGACATCTCCCATTATATTGTTATATGCTTTATATGGAATTATCTCGAATAAAAATGGATGGAGCAGAAGATTCAACTCTTTTTGTTTGTTGCTTATAGTTATAATGTTTTTTCTAAGTTGTGTTTCTACGGGAAGACGTGGAGGAACATTCTTTTTTATGGTACGTATGTTGTTAGTGTTTGTTCCTTTTTGGTATCAATTTCCAAAGAAGGTAAAAGCCGTAATTATGGGTTACCTACCATGGGTCGTTCTTTTGTTCTTTTTATATGCGGTATCCATGACCTTGTATCGAACTGAAGGCTCTACTTCTGAAACGCCTTTAACTCAAGTTTTACGTTATTTAGGAGAACCTTATCCTCATTTAGGAAATGCATTTTGGAACAAAGTGATTGTGTATCCAATGGGAGCACGATTATTTCCTTTTGTAGTAGAGCCAAGTACTATAATTACCAGTACTAAATCCTTGGGAGAGCAACATATAATTTGGGAATCAATAACAGGTGTGCCAATTCTTAATTATAAGACACTATATGGAGATTTCTATGTAGATTTTGGGCCGTATATTCCGTTTGCTGTTATTTTTGTATATTCTTTAATCTTAAAGAGTTTTACCTCTCAAGGAAAAGTGAAATTTGCAGCTTATCCTGTCCTCTATTATTATATAGTCTGGGCATCTACGGCACCATTGTGGTTTAGTATGCGAGATTGGACAGGTGTTAAAAATTTATTGGCTGCCATCATATTATATTACATTATTAAAGCGATCGTAAGAAAATGAATAACATCAGCAAAATCCACGACTGTTATGGCTGTGGCGTATGTGCCACGGCTTGCGGTCGAAAGATTATAGTGATAAGTCTGAATGAGAATGGCTTCTATGAGCCACACATTACGGATGAGGAGCGATGCACGGAGTGTGGTATCTGTACCGAGGTTTGTGCCTACTTGCACGATGACCTCTCTCTCAAAGAAACGGAGATACATCCATACGCCGCATGGAGCAAAGACCATTTAGTAAGAAGAAAATGCTCTTCGGGCGGTGCAGGCTTTGAGATTGGTAAATATCTCTTGGGACAAGGCTATAAGGTTTGTGGTGTTCGCTATGATGCCGACAAGAACAGAGCCGAGCATTATATCGCCACCACCGTGGAAGAACTTATCCCAAGTGCTGGCAGTAAATACATTCAGAGTTATACCGTGGATGGATTTAAGGCTGTCAACCGCAAAGAGAAATATTTGGTTACAGGGTCCCCTTGCCAGATAGACTCCTTCCGCAGATATATCAAGAAGTTCCACTGTGAAGACAACTTTGTGTTGCTCGACTTCTTCTGTCATGGTGTCCCCTCCATGTTGGTATGGCAGAAATACACAGAGTGGGCGGAGAAGCAAGTGGGAAAAATCACATACGCTTCTTGGCGCAATAAGTGGACGGGTTGGCACGATTCCTGGGCTATGGGCATAGACGGAGAGGAGCATGGCGAGAAAATCGATTGGCACGACTCTTACGATATGTTAATAAGGGAAAAAAAAAGTTGTATAGAGTCAAGGCTATCGCAAGGTGACATGTTTTATGCCCTCTTCTTGGGCGATTGTTGCTTGGGGAAACAGTGCTATGAGCATTGCAAATACAAGTTAGACCAGTCGTCAGCAGATATTCGAATAGGCGATCTTTGGGGCACTACTTATAAAGACAATGAGGATGGAGTAAGCGGAGCGGTTGCGTTTACGGCTAAAGGCAATGAAATATTGAAAGCTACCAATTGTGAATTGATAGAGCATGAATTTAGTGTCATATCAGAAGGACAAATGAAGCATCAACCGAAGAGCCCAAAATATTACAAGCAGATTTTGGATTTATTGAAAAATGGAACTATCGAAGCTGCAATACATTATTTAAATAATTATCGAAAGAGACAAAGAAGATTGGGGTATTTAAAAAATCCCATGCGAATTTTCAAGGCATTACTAAGGAGAATAAAATGAAGAAGGTAGGTATTTTAACAACATTCAGACAACCTAACTGGGGGTCTGTTTTGCAAGCGTATGCTTTGCAGCAGGTGATCAATGATTTAGGGTATGACTCCGAACTTATAGATTACAAATATCCTAATAAATTTCATTGGAAACGTGGAAAAAAATGGGGCAAACCTGCACCAAAAACATTGAGAAATACTTTAAAAGAATTAAAAGATAAAATATTGATTTTTTTAGGTGTTCGTTCAGCTCCAATGATGGATTTACTCAATTCTTTTATAGATCGAGAAATGAAGGTCTCCAAGCCTATCTTGTCGTACGATGAACTTCATGCCAATCCTCCTATTTATGACATTTATGTTTCAGGTAGTGACCAAATATGGAATCCTAATACGATGTTGGGAGATTTGAGTTATATGTTTGATTTTGCTCCACTTAATAGTAAAAAGATATCTTATGCTTCTTCTTTTTCATGTAAGTCGATTCCTTCAAAGTTAAAAAAGCAATATGAGGAAAGTCTTTCTGATTTTTGTGCATTATCTGTACGGGAGAATAATGGAAAGGATATTATCAAGGAACTTTTAGGACGAGATGCGAAGGTCGTATTGGATCCAACCCTTCTAATAACAAGAGTGTATTGGAATGCCATTGCAGATAAGGCTTCTAATGTAAAATTACCAAAGCAATATATTTTATGTTATATGTTGTCTTATACATTTGAGGTTGATAAGCCTATGGGACAGCTACTTCAATTAGTACAAGACAAATGCAAAATGCCAGTTATTGCATTAAACAAAATACCAAACTCCTTTCATGGTGATATAGTGAATTTGCCAAAATCTTATAATAGAGGTATTGAAGAATTCCTTTATCTTATCAAAGAGTCATCAATAATTGTTTCTTCTTCTTTTCATGGAACGGCATTTGCTTTGAATTTTGGAAAGCCTTTGGTTGCAATGGGAGCCAGAAACGAAGATGACAGAGTCCTTTCTTTGTTAAGCAATATGAATATGACCAGGCATTTTGTCTATTCTGACAATATTTCAAGTGCTAATATTGAAGTTTATTATGATGAAAGCAAAGAACAAAGCATATTACATTCTTTACGCACAGATTCCTTAAGCTTCTTGAAAGACAGTTTGGAGTAAACTTTAGATTTCACTTATTCGTAAAAATATGATAGTAAAGATTTTAAAAAAAATAAAAAGGAAAGTATATGTAGATACCAAACCATTCTTTATGATGCTTTTTTATAATAGTATTTGCAAATGGTGGATAATACTCTTTGGTTCACATGATAAGAGAAAATTAAAATATCGTGTCTCGTTATGTCTGATTTTTAAAAACGAAGCCCCCTTCTTGAAAGAGTGGCTAGATTATCACCTAACAGTCGGTGTGGAGCATTTCTATCTCTACAACAACAACTCAGATGATGATTTCAAACGAGTTCTTGAACCATATATAAAAAAGGGAACTGTTACTTTAATTGATTGGCCATATAACCATTCTCAATTTAAGGCTTACAAACATTGTTATGAAAATTTCCGTAATGAGACTAATTGGATTTCATTTTTGGATGCAGATGAGTTTTTTGTTCCGAAATATGCAGATACCATAGAAGAATGGTTGGCTTCTTTCGATAAATATCCTGCAGTGAACATCCATTGGCGCATGTTTGGAACTGGCGGTCAGTTAAAACATGATTATTCAAAAAATGTTATAGAGCAATATTTTACATGCTTTGACGAACTTTATTCACATGGAAAATGTTTGATAAATACTCGTTATGATATTGCAAGTTTTGATTTATGGCATGTACACCATCATACATATATGAAGTATCCTATAGCTGGAATAAAAATGACTTTGCCTGCTATTAATCAATTTGGGTATATATGTGTAGTGGATAAAACTTGGGGCGGAGGTACGCATAAACAAGATAATGCATCGATGTTGATAAATCATTATTTTACCAAGTCTTGGGACATATATAGTGCTAAGATGCATAGAACGGATGTTCTTTTTAAGAATAATCCTAAAGCAGACTATAATTATTTTTATAAATATGAAATGAAATGCAGAAAAGAGGATTATACAATTCGTAGATTTCTTATCCGCATGAAAATCAATCAAGGACTGATTAGATAAGTATTATGACAACAACATTTATAGGCTATGCCAATGACAAACAAATAAGATATTCATCTTCGTCTGGCGGTATAATAACTGCTATCATAAAATATTTGTTTGAGGCCAAAAGGATAGATTCTTTTTTAGGGTGTACATTCAATGTTGAAAAATGTTGTTATGAACCAACTCTGATACACTCTTATGCAGATTATGAGTTAGCTGGGTCTGTTTATCAAGAAATGGATCTCATCCCATTTGTTAAGGAACATTTAGCAGAGATAAAGAAAACCATTTTGGTTGTTTGTTCACCATGTTTGGTAAAGGCTTTCAGGAACATTTTGAAAAAAAATGGATTAGAGGCAGTAATTATAGATTATTTTTGTTCGGGTCAAACGACAATAGAAGGAACGTATTGTTATTATCGTTTTATGAACATTGCTAAAAAGGATGTGTTGAATATTCGTTATAGAGGTAATGGATGGCCCAATGGAATAGAAATAACATTGCGTTCAGGTGAGATGATAAGGCGAGCAAATTACTCCGAACCGTGGAGCACTATTCATGGATCTGAGTTGTTTCGTCCCAAGCGATGCTTCTATTGTAAGAATGTTGAGTCTGAGCATGCTGATATTTCTGTAGGTGATCCTTGGCTGAAAGAGTATATTGACACAGATACAATCGGTAGTTCATTGTTTTTGGTACATTCTGCTTTGGGACAATCAATAGTCCAAGAAATGTCAAGTAACAATAAGATTGTAGTTAAGTCGGTTGATTATGAACTGTTTGAAAAGTCACAAAGACCTTCTCTTCGCAGGAAGAGTATGGTTAGTGACATGAAAAGTTATTATGATTTAGTTATTAAGATCATAAATATAAAATCGTATTCTAAATGGGCAAAAAAGAATCGTAAAAATATGAAGAGACATATATGGATTATGAACCATATTGTTCGTCCATATTCATCAATGAAGAAAATGAGTAAGTTTGGTATATTTAAAAAGATAGTTGGAAAGATTAAATCTGGGGGGGGCAAGAATCTATTGGAAAAAGAAGATTGGCTCAATCGGGGAAAATTGGTATAAGGGTGAGCATGTAACTATGCAAAATCCACACTGCTTGTTCTTTGGAAATAACGTTGGTATAGGCAAATATACTTACTTTATGCCTTGCTGCAATTTCCTTGGAACCGAGTATCATCCTAAGATAACTGTCGGTGATGGCACATGGATTGGTATTCGCAACAGTTTTGCTGCTATTCATGGTATCACCATAGGTAAGAATGTCCTCTTTGCAGGTTATGTACATGTTACTGACCATAGTCATGGTTATGAGGATATTACCAAACCAATATCCAAGCAACCGTTAATTTCCAAAGGACCAGTTGTTATAGAAGATAATTGTTGGTTAGGATTTAATAGTGAGATACTTTCTGGTGTACATATTGGACGAAATTCCGTTGTAGCTGCTCATGCTGTTGTAACAAAGGATATTCCACCATATAGTATAGTAGCAGGTAATCCTGCAAGAATAGTGAAACAATATAATTTTGAAACACATGAGTGGGAAAAATATAAATAATAAGAAGTATGTCATAATCTCAGGTCTGGATTTGAAGGATAACAATAGAGGTACTGCGGCTTTGGGATATGGTTCCTTTTATTTCCTCAAGGAAAAAGGCTACCTGAAAGATGATGACATTGTCGTAATTTTTAAATACTACAATAATTTCTTGAAGAAAGAGAATACTTCGGGCAAAGAATATTTTGTAGAATGTGATGGCAAACAGGTGAAATGCAAAGAGATTCCTGTTTTCAGAATTGAAAAGAAGCTGTTAGATAAATTTAGGATTCTTTTGCCTTTTACAAAATTTGGACGAATTGTAAGCAATTTGAAATGGGTGGCTGCCATAAATGGAGGTGATGGTTTTTCGGATATCTATAGCACACCGACATTTTTGAGCCGTCTGCATGAAACCAATATTGCTATGAAATACCATGTCCCTGTTATTATCCTTCCACAAACCATAGGACCTTTCAAGGAACAAGCCAATAGAGATATTGCAAACAAAATATTACGTTATGCAAGCAAAATTTTTGTTCGTGACGACAAGTTTGTGGGAGAATTAAAAGAGATGGGATTGAAATACGAAATAACAAAAGACTTGTCTGCCTATATGAAACCACAACCATTTGATATAGACATATTACCAAATGCCGTGGGAATAAATGTGAGTGGACTGACTTATAGTAATACTTTCAGAACGCTTTCAGGGCAATTCTCAACTTATCCATATTTGATTAAGGCAATAATTAAGTACTTCCAAAGCCAAAATGTACCTGTTTATTTGATTCCTCACTCATATAATTATCATCAACCAGAGGAGTCAAATGATGATATGATCGTAATACGAGACCTGTATGGAAAGTTAGAAGATAATACTAACGTTTATGTCGTGGATCGAGACTTGATTTCTCCTCAAGTAAAATATGTCATCTCTCAAATGCAATTCTTCATCGGAACTCGTATGCATGCTAATTTCGCAGCTATTTACACAGGTGTTCCTCTTTTTGGATTGGCTTACAGCTACAAGTTCCAGGGGGCTTTCGAAGCAAATGGAATTTATGACAGTACAGCTATGATAAATAATATAGATGAGAAAGCGTGTGATGCTATTGTCAAGAAAATAGCTGATAAATATAGCGAAAGTTGTGTGGAAAAGGCATAGATTTAATTGTATAATTTGAAATAATAATATGAAACCAAAAATTGTAGCGTTATATCTTCCTCAGTTTTATGCATTTCCTGAAAATGATGCATGGTGGGGAAAAGGTTTTACTGAGTGGACAAATGTAGGCAAGGCCAAGCCCTTGTTCAAAGGGCATCAGCAGCCAAGAGTTCCAGCGGATTTGGGCTATTACAACTTGAAAATGCCTGAAGTTCGTGAACAACAGGCAGAAATGGCTCGTGAGGCAGGTGTTGAAGGTTTTATGTACTGGCATTATTGGTTTGGTAATGGCAAACGATTGATGTGGGAAGTTTTCGATGAGGTGTTGAAGACTGGCAAACCGGATTATCCTTTCTGCTTGGGATGGGCTAATCATTCTTGGTTTGCCAAAAACTGGAATACAGACGGAACTACTGGTGGCGATCGTCTTCTTATTGAGCAAACCTATCCTGGTAAGGAGGATTATCGCAAGCATTATGAGTATGTATTGCAGGCGTTTAAAGACCATCGTTATATTAAGATAAATGATAAGCCATGGTTTCACATTTATAATCCTAAAGATTGCCCAGATGAGTTTATTGCTCTTTGGAATCAGTGGGCAAAAGAGGATGGCTTTAAAGATGGTATTTATTTTACCTGCCGTGTAGATACTGACCATACTGGCAATTGTGATAAGCAATATTGGCTCGACAAGGGATATTCTGCAATCTTGCCTGATAGATTGAGAGACCATTTGAAACAGAGTCAAGTAAGCTATGCACTCAATCGTTTGAAAGAGATTGCGAAAAAAATGATGCATGTTCCTGTTTTCTATTGTGACTATGGAAAGATGTATCATTATTTAATTAATAAATCTTATGATACCGCAGAGGATGTAATTCCAACAGTTGTGCCAAACTATGACCATTCTCCAAGAAGCGGCAAAAATGGTTTTATCATGGGAAATGCAACTCCAGAGAACTTTGGAAAGCATTTGCAAGATGTAACAGAGGTTTTGAAAGATAAGAAGAATCCTATCTGCTTATTAAGATCATGGAATGAGTGGGGTGAAGGTAACTATGTTGAGCCTGATTTGTTGTATGGTCATGGCTATTTGAAACAAATTAAAAAATATTTTGGTTAATGCAATGAACATTAAATCAGCATTTTATAGAACATACAACTATCTCAGAATCAGAATGGGGGGGGGTAATAATTGGTTCCAACTCCAATATCAAATATAGTTTGTATTTTAAAAAATCAAAGAACAGCAAAGTCACCATTGGTGATGATTTTGTGTTCTTTAGTGGTGATAATTTGAACCCTTTAAGTCCTGGACGAAAAGGGACGATATTTGCAGAAGGAGATGCAGTGATAAGTATCGGTAATCGTGTAGGAATGTCATCGACTATACTATGGGCAAAGAAAGGAATTACGATTGGAGACAGAGTGACTGTTGGAGCCAATGTTGTTATCCTTGACTCTGATTGTCATTCTTTGAATCATCTTGATAGATGGACGGAGAATGACATGAAGAATTGCAAGTGTAAGCCTATTGTGATAGAAGACGATGTGTTGATTGGTGCAGGCTCGTATGTGCTGAAAGATGTTCATATTGGCGCACGAAGCATCATTGGAGCTGGTAGCATCGTTACCTCGGACATTCCTGCCGATTGCATTGCTGCAGGAAATCCTGCAAGAGTAATAAGAAAAATTAATCAAAAGTAATAATTATGGTTATAATGTATATTGGTGGTGGTTTGGCGAATAAGATGTTTCAATACGCTTTTTCGCTTGCCATCAAGAAAAAAAGATACGATGTTGTGTATGATACCATTACCTTCAAGACAGAGTTTGTACACGATCGAGTGGAGCTTGACGACATTTTTCCGAATGTCAACATGAATAAAATATCGAAGTCTGGCTATTGGGCTGCCGGCAAGCAGAATAAGTTAGCTCGTTTGGTTAAGCGAATCAGTCCAAAGTATATAACGGAACATGCTTATCTATTTAATGATAAGGTTTGGAAGCAAATCAAGCAGAATTGCTATGTGGAGAGCAGTTGGCAAGATGAGAATTATTTTATCAGTGCAGCTGACGAAGTGCGTGAGGCGTTCAAGTTCTCACCTTTTGAGGACAAGAGAAATCAAGAGATAGAGCAAGCCATGGCTTCTTCTAATTCTGTGGCTATACATATCAGAAAGGGTGACGGTTATGGCACTTGGAATATATTCAGCAATACCTGTCCTAAGGAATATTACGACAAGGCGTTGGCTTATATCAAGGAACATGTGGAGAATCCGAAGTTCTTTATCTTCACTGATAGCCCAGATGTGGTAAAAGAGTATTTGGATATTGACGATTATACCTTGATTAACTGGAATCCGACATCAGGCAAGGGTAACTATTGGGATATGCAATTGATGAGTTGCGCCAAGCACAATGTGATAGCCAATAGTACCTATAGTTGGTGGGGCGCTTGGCTCAACAGCAATCCTAATAAGATAGTCATTGGACCAAAGTTCTGGTTCAATCCAGAATGTCAGTATGCACATATTAATCATATCATACCTAATCATTGGATAAAACTTTAAGCAGAAAACAGTTATGATAGACAATAAATTAAGTCAGAAAATTGCGTTTTTTCATATTTTTGGATTGATGCTGGTGATACCGATTCATATATCTATGAAGATGGATCCTGCTTTTTCAAATTATTTTGTGACACCTTTTAGAGTGTTTTGCCATGCTTTTCAACCAATATATTTTGGATTGGCTGGTTACTTGTTCTTTCAGAATATAGAGTCTGATATTATTCAAAAATATAAATATAAACTTAAGAAAAGAGTTAATTCTTTGATAGTTCCTTATATCAATAGTTCGTTAATAATTCAATAATGTGCTAAGCAGCTATACGCTGTAAGCACGAGAGATCTTTGAAAATCTTGCT
>ENA-ORCL01000177-ORCL01000177.1-human-gut-metagenome-genome-assembly--contig:-NODE-177-length-30169-cov-14.262628_pt1 | contig 30169 bp, 14 predicted proteins | sample MGYA00242987_ERZ507988 | MGnify/ENA primary metagenome ERZ507988 (study PRJEB26167, sample SAMN06115466) | human gut metagenome | host: Homo sapiens | place: China:Hubei | collected 2016-05-19... | reverse complement strand
GGCTGGGGGAACAGTGAGACAGTGAGATAGCGGATAGCGGACAGCGGACAGCAGACAGCCGGCCCACTAGCCCACCGGCCCGCTTTTATGTTATATTTTTCATGTACATTTCATAAAGGAAGAAGCGATACAATGGAAAAGCATTTTGATATTAACCGGGGCGGCTTCAGCATACGAAGCAGGCTCATTGTGAATGACAGCGACAAAAGCACCCGTACCTTTGATGATGTGGTCATTGTCACCCATGGCTTTGGCAGCAGCAAAGAAACGGCAGGCACCCTCCATTTCGGAGAACATCTCACCTCCAAGTACAAGGGATTTGCGGTCATTGCCTTCGACTGGCCCTGCCACGGCATGGACGCCAGAAAAAAGCTTACCGTAGACGAATGCCTCACCTACCTCAAACTGGTTACAGAATATGCCAAAGAAGTGATGAAAGCCAAACGGGTATATAACTACTCTTCCAGCTTCGGCGGATACATTACCCTCCGCTACATCATCCAGCAGGGCAATCCTTTCACCAAAATTGCTCTCCGCTGTCCGGCAGTATGCATGTACCAGTCCATGATGAGCTATATTTCCGACGACGATAAAAACAAACTGGCCAAGGGAAAAGAAATTTCCGTAGGGTTTGAAAGAAAAATGAAAGTAGATGCCTCCTTCTTCGAATCCCTCCGGAACTTCGACGTACGGAAGCAGGAATACTTCGACTACGCCGACAACATGCTCATCATTCACGGCACAAAGGACGAAATGATTCCCATCGAAGAATCCCGCCGCTTTGCGGAAAACAACGTCATCGAATTCATCCCCGTGGAAGGCGCCAACCACCCCTTCCAGAACCCCGACCACATGGCGCTGGCCATCCATAAGATTATTGAATTCTTCCATGGATAGTGGGGCCCTTTGACACGCCTGCGGCGTGAAGGTTCTTAAGATTGACCGGCCTGTCGGCCGGAGGGTTCTTAGGTTTGACAGCCCTTCGGGCTGAGGGTTGTGGTATCGCCGCCATTGGACAGCGCCTTTGGCGCTGAAGGTTCTGAAGTTTGACGGGGCTCTCGCCCCGAAGGTTCTTAGGTTTGACGCAGCCTAAGGCTGCGAGGGTTGTTGTATCGCCGCTTTGCGGCGATGAGTATGAAATCAGCGTTACGGGATTGGCGTTTGTGTCACCATTGCGGCATAGCGAAGAGCCAGAGCCTCCTTCCACAGGAAGGAGGTGGCGCCGTCAGGCGCCGGAGGATAGGGGCGTCAGGTCTTTTGATAAAAATACGGACCTATCCTCAGGGCTTCGCCCAGCTCCTTTCTGAGAAAGGAGCCTGCGTTACGTGTTATCCTTCCTGCCTTCCACTCGTCATCCTGAGCGAAGCGAAGGATCTCGGTTCAAGACGATAGTGAATCAATTATCGTTAAATACCGGTCGGCAGGAAGGAGCCGCTGCAGGCGGCTCCCCCCTTGGTGCCTGACGGCACCACCTTCCCCTACAGATGGTAAAACAATAGAGCACAGCAATGCAAAAAGCCTTATATCAACCGATTTCCGATTGATATAAGGCTTTTATTCATGGAGCCAGCAACAGGATTTGAACCTGCGACCTACGCATTACGAATGCGCCGCTCTACCAGCTGAGCTATACTGGCATGAACATATATATATTACAGGAGAGGCCCCCATTTGTCAAACTGAATTTCCTAATAAAAAAATCCGCCGCTGCGGATAAAAAATGGAGCGGGTGAAGGGAATCGAACCCTCGTAACCAGCTTGGAAGGCTGGCGCTCTACCATTGAGCTACACCCGCATAAATGGTCGGAGCAGCAGGATTTGAACCTGCGACCCCTTGGTCCCGAACCAAGTGCGCTACCAAACTGCGCTATGCCCCGACAACATAATTGATTATACCAGCAGTCCCCTGTTCTGTCAATGGGCTTTTTGAAAAAATATCCTTATATTTTTTATTTCAGCCTGTGGTATAGTAATGGCAGTGAGACAGCCGTTTATATATTTCCTGGCGAGGAAACGGCTCCCTCAATATTTGTAGTATTTGAAGAAAGCCTTCCAAGGGAAGCGCTGATTAAGCCGTTGTCTGATTTTATTCTTGAATTTTTATGTAGTGCAAGGAATGGAATGACGCGAATAGCAAGCTATTTAAGGAATTCCATGACGCAGCAGTACATAAAAATTCTTATAAAATCAGACTCTGCGACTTAATCAGTGCTTCCCGCCGCCTGGGTAGACTTTTTTCATGTCTTATTTAGACATGATTGTGGCAGCTAAGATTCCGAAAGCAATCATCAAAGATAATGTTTCGTACATATTCATAGTGCCACCCCCTCTCCACTTTCATTTTGAGGGGTCAAGCCGTGCAATATAAGCCAGCTGTCTCACCATAAATGATTATATTATATGACAAAGAAATAATGTTCTTGTATTTTTTATTTCAGCTTGTGGTATAATAATGGCAGCAGGACAGCCGTTGCATATTCCTTGGGCAAAAGGAAACGGCTCCCTCTCAACATTTTCAGTATTTGAAGAAAGCCTCCTTAAGCCTATGGGTAGGCTTTTTTCATGTCCTACTTAGACATGATTGTGGCGACTAAGATTCCGAAAGCTATCATGAGAGATAATACTTCGTACATATTCATAGTGCCACCCCCTCTCCACTTTCATTTTGAGGGGAATAAAAAGCCGCACAATGCAAAGCAGCTGTCCTGCCACTGTTATTATATCATTTTATAGCAGATTCAGTGATACATTTTATATTCCGCATAAAAATCCGGAGAGCCCATCAGGGGTTCTCCGGACTTTTCATTTCAATAATCTTCATCCCAGGCGTTGATATACACCGGTTCCATTTCCATCATTTTCTTCTGTTCCTCAGTGAAATGGCTCTTCAGGATCACCGCTTCATACACGAACTCCCGGAAATAGGCTTCTGAGCACACGAAATAGCCATTGTCTCCCACGTCTTTGCCCCAGGAGTTCTCGATTTTCCAGCGGTCCGGATTTCCATTTTCATCCAGGTGCACGCCGGTGAGAAGCATGGCGTGGGTGGCGGAGCTGGCGCTGTATTCCAGGCGCTTTCCCTTTTCCATATCCGTGGAGAAGCCGCCCAGCAGATCTTCATAGCGTACGCTTTCCGGGTCCCACACCCCTTCCTTTCTGGCACCCGCCGCACCGGCGTCGCAGGCAAACCACACCGCTTCTCCCGCTTTGAGCTGCTTCACGCAGAGGGCCTCCATATCCTGGGCGGTGAGATTCAAGCCCTTCATATCCCGGCCTGCCATATTGCTGCCTCCGTGGAAAGCAATGACACGGCCCAGGGGCTTGTCAAAGGTGGGCTCATTGATGACGGCCATGTAATCCGTAAGGGAAATGCCTACGTATTTCCTGTAGAACTCCTGGGGCGTGAGTCCCCGGTCCTCATGAAACTTATGGTCCTTATCCTGCCAGGTAAAATCGAACTGCTGCACCGGTTCGCCGAAGGCAATACATTCCGCCTTGTACACTTCTTCCATCATTTCCGCTTTTCTGGCATAGGGATCCTTCCCTGCCTTCACCAGAGCCCGAAGCTCCATGGCATCCTTCCGGAGCAGGCGGTTCATCACGGAAACGAAACGGTCCGTATGGCCGGACTGGTAAGTTTCCGGCTGCACCTGCTTAGGCACTACGCCATACTTTTCCACCAGGTCCGCCGCTTCCGTCCAGTAGCCGCCATCGCTCATGCCCCGGAGCACATACTGCATGAGCTGGCCCTTCACCGGCGCATGGGCATGTTCAATCACCATTTCCAGGAAATTGTTCGCTTTTTCCAGCTTATCGTAAAAGGAAAGGTAATTCTGGGACAGCTCAAACTGCTCCATATGGCACTTTTCCGCCACCTTCTCCCGAAGGATGTTCAGCGCCGCAAAAAGCCAGCAGCGCCCCGACTGCTCCTGGGCCGTAATGCCCCGGGTCTTCACCTCCACCGTAAAGGCCCCCTTCAGGGCCGCTCCCTTCATCGGATGGTAGGCCAGGTCCATCATATTCGTCTTGGCCAGGGCCCCATGGAGCACCTGGGCCGCTTTGTCCGCTTCATAGGACTCATGAAATTTGGTAAGCATATCCTGGGAAATATCTTTCATAGGGATTCCTCTTTTCTGTATTGACACGCCTTCGGCGTGAGGGGTCTTAAGATTGACCGGCCTATGGCCGGAGGGTTCTTAGGTTTGACGGCGCCTTTGGCGCCGAGGGTTGTGGTGGCGGCTCCGCCGCAGTATTTAGCCCCCTTCCTTTGGAAGGGGGTGGCGCTGAAAGCGCCGGAGGATAGCAGGCTTTTCGCAGAAAAGCCGAGGCCCCAGAGGGGCCTGATGTGAGTAAATGGTATTCCTGCGTAATTTCGGACCTATCCTCAGGGCTCCGCCCAGCTCCTTTCTGAGAAAGGAGCCTGCGTTACATACTTCCCTTCCTGCCTCCCACCGTCATCCGGGGTCGGTCAGCCGACAATCGGAAGGTCCCTCTAAATTTCTCGTTTTCCCTTGAGGTGGCACAACTATCTCTTTCATCACGTATGTGGCACAGGCCGAGAGCAAGGCTGTGATGATGCGCCGAAGGCGCCACCTTCATGTACCATTTACCATTTATCATTTATCATTTATCATTTCCTATCTCCCACCCGTGGCAGGCGATTTCTATGACCGTCTCACAGGCTTTGACCAGGGAGGGAAGGGGCAGGTATTCGAAGCGGCTGTGGAAATTGGCGCCGCCGGTGAAGAGGTTCGGGCAGGGCAGCCCCTTGAAGGAAAGCTGGGCGCCGTCGGTGCCGCCGCGGATGGGGAGCTCCACTGGCGTGACACCCACCTTTTTCATGGCCCTTCTGGCCAGTTCCACAATATCCATATGACCGTCCCGGATGATGTCAAGCATATTGAAGTACACATCATGAAGAGCCACTTCCACCGTGCCTTCGCCGTATTTCTCATTCAGAAAATCGGCCATGCGCAGCAGATACTGTTTCCTCTTTTCAAATTTCATCCGGTCATGGTCACGGACCAGCATATCCAGCCTGCATTCTTCCACGGAGCCGGAGATTTTGTACACATGGAAAAAGCCTTCCCTGCCCTCCGTGCATTCCGGCTTCTCCCCTTCCGGCAGCAGGGACTGCCATTCAGAGGCAATGGAAATGGCATTCACCATTTTACCCTTGGCGTCTCCGGTGTGGACGCTTCTGCCATGAATAGTGACCACCGGATTGGCAGCGTTGAAATTTTCATATTCCAGACCGCCCAGCTCGCCGCCATCCACGGTGTATGCAAAGTCGGCGCCAAACTTCTTCACATCAAATTTCAAAGGGCTCCGGCCCGTTTCCTCGTCCGGCGTAAAACCGATTCGAAGCTTTCCATGCTTCACTTCCGGATGGGCTGTGAGATACTCCAGGGCCCCCATAATGGCCGTCACCCCGGCCTTATCATCAGCGCCAAGGAGGGTGGTGCCGTCAGTGACCACAATGTCCTGGCCCTTGTATTTCAGGATTTCCGGGAAATCCTTCGTAGAAAGGATGATATTCTTTCCCTCGTTCAGGCAGATATCCTTCCCGTCATAGCTGCGAACCACCCGGCTTTTGATGGGGCCGCCGGGGGCATCGGGACTGGTGTCCATATGGGAAATAAATCCCACCGTCTTTCCACTTACCCCATTGGCCGGAAGGGTGGCCATGACGTAGCCGTTCTCATCCAGGCTCACCTCCGTGAGCCCCATGGCCTTCAGCTCCTCCGCCAGATGACTGGCCAGCACCATCTGCCCCGGCGTGCTGGGATACACCTGGTCATTGTCCTCGTCGGACTGGGTATTGTAGGAAATATAATCTTCAAACCGTTTCAAAAGTTTTTCTGTATCTAAATCCAAAGGATACCACCTCTTACTTTTTATGATAATTCCATCATATACCAAACGGAAAGGATGTGCAAAGGGCCGCTTTGACACGCCTGCGGCGTGAGGGTTCTTAAGTTTGACGGGGCTTTCGCCCCGAATGTTCTTAGGTTTGACAGGCCCTACGGGCCTGAGGGTTGTGGTGGCCGCTTCGCGGCAAATAAAAAGGGAGGGCGCGCCTGACGGCGCAGGTTGGGGCCGCCTGACAGCGGCAGGTTGTATAGAAGGGTTGTGTTCGCTGACGCTCAGGGGAAGGTGTCGCCCTCACGGGCGATGAGTATGAAGTCAACGTTACGGGATTTCCTTACTGCCTAACTCCGTCATCCTGAGCGAAGCGAAGGATCTCGGTGCAAGACGATAGTGAATCAATTACCCTTAAATACCGGTCGGCAGGAAGGCCGCCGTTTGGCGGTCACACCAGCATAGAGTATCTTTTGAGCTTTTACCCTGGTACACCCTTTTGCCACTCTGTGGCACTTCCCCTCAAGGAGAAACAAGATGTTACGGGGAAAATTCAATTTCATAAGGCATGCAGCCCATGGCCGGGCATCCATCCCACGCAAAAAGCCCCGCAGAGCGGGGCTTTTTTGTATGGGTCTTATTTTTCTTCCTCTTTGATCACCCTTACGCGCTGGATGGTGGGTTTGCCGTTTCTATCCTTGCGAATGGTATCAATGCGGATGTACTTCATTTCACCGCTGAATTCCTTGGCCAGTCTGTCCAGGGTGTCGTCCTTGTTCAGGTTCGGGTTGGCAGCGGCGCCGGCCATGATGGCGCGGTAGACAATGGCTGCGAATTCGTAGCGGGTCATCATGCGGTCGCCGGCGAAATTGCCGTCGGGGTAGCCGGTGAGGATGCCTGCCTGTTTCAGCTTGGTGACGTACTCATAGGCCCAGTGGTTGGCAGGAACGTCGGGGAAGAGGTCATCGCTGCCGGAGAGCTGACCGGCATTCACGCCGGTGAGCTTGTCAATGAGGGCGCTCTGCTGATTCACCACGGCCTTCAGGTCAGCCACGTCTTTGCGGAGGTCCTTGATTTCCTTAGCCATGGCTACGCGGGAAGTGGAAACGTGGTTCCCCTGGCCCAGCTTCACGCTGATGCCGGCATTCACCATGTTTTCACCGCCGCCGAAGGAGCCGCCTACGCTGAACATGGTGTCCTCGTTAGGCCGATAGTAGGCGCCGATGGCTGCGGCGTTGGCATTCTTGTAATTGCCATAGCCCGCTGCAAAGTCCCACTTGTCGTCGGGGTCAAAGTCCAGCGGATGGAGAGCCGCCAGGGCCGCAGCGTTAGCGCCCACCCGGTTCACCCGGGTGCCCAGCTTGTTCACTTCACCGCCCAGATTGGAAATATTCTGGTTGGTGGCGGCCAGCTGGCTCACGTTCACAGCGTCTGTCGGTGCTTTGCCGGGAGCCACGTCATGAATCTGGTTGCCGCCCATATTGACATTGCCGTCCTGGACGGTGATAGTCCGGTTTGCGTCTCCTGTCTTGATGGTGAAGCCTTTACCGTCGATTTCAGAGGTATAATCCTTACCATTTTCATTGGTCGTATAGGTTGTCTTCTCCAGATTCAGATGCTTGGCCAGACGGACGGAAAGGCCTGTCATCTTCTGGTCAGGATTATCTGGGTCAGGGATTTCCTTCTGAACGACGCCGATATTTCCTTCTTCTGTCAGGTCAGTCACTTTGGCGCCACCGGTCAGACTCAGGAATTTGCCGAACTTGACATTGACATTCTTCTTGGTCGCGGCGTCATCACCCTGATACTGGCGGTCTGCCTTGACATCCTGCTGGAGCTGCTTGACATCATTCTTAACTTGCGTAACCTGGTCGCCCATCTGCGTGACTTTGTTCGTCACATCGGTGACGTTCTTGGTGACATTCGTGATATCACTCTTCACTTCTCCGGCAATCCGCTTCACATCACCGATATTGGCGGCATTGGTATCATTATCATATTTATAGACATCCCTGCCGCCTGTCCCTTTGATGATTTCAGAAGCACCGCTGGCAACATCGGTAATCTGCTTGCCGCCAGCATTGATGCCGTCTTTGCTGATGCTGATGGTGGAATCCTTGATGGTGACCTTGTTGGTGTCCACCCCATCGCTATTGATGGTGGTATTCCCAGCTTTGACGCTGCCGTTGTCGCCCAGGTCCACATCCTTACTCAGTTCTACTTTGATAGCACCATTGTCAATGGAAGTCTTGATGTTGCCTGCTTTTTCTACAGTCCCATCAGCCTTGTAAGTGGTATCGCCCTTAATCTGGATGGCCTTGCCCAAATCCTGCTTGACAATCTTGTCGGCACCCTTTTCATCAGAGGTCAGTGCAAAACCGCCGCCATTTGCCTGATTCGTAATGGAACCGGCAACATCCCGGAGCTGGCCTTCTGTAGCAACCCGGTTCTCCGTCACGTGGTCTTTATCCCACTTCGTGTTGTCCAGGCCGGTGATGTAGTTGCCACTGTCCGGATTCTTGGTGTCAGAATTGGTCTGTCCGCCAATGGTGATTTTCTTGTCACCGCCCACCGTGACCTTGGTGAAGTCCGGGGTATCGGTCATGACGATTTCCAGGCCATTACCATCTTTGTTGCTGCGGACGCCCAGGTTCTTGGGAGAAGCATTGGCAACATCGGCGTTGCTCAATCCGCCTTTGATGGACAGGGTTTCATTCAGCTTCCGGGTGACTTCCTGACCATCGTTGCCCACGAATTTCAGGCCGTCATCCATGGTGGCCACTTCGTGGGTCTTGCCATTGTGGTCTTCATAGACAATGCGGTCCATGCCGTCTTTGCCGTTGTTCCCATCGGTGCCATCCACACCGTTCTGGCCATTCTTCACATGGATGTCTGCACTGACGTTCTTGCCATTCTTGCCAGCAGGGCCGGTGAGGCCGATATGGCCTTCAGTACCGTTCGTACCATCCTTGCCATTCACAGCAGTGATGGTGATGCCATCCTTACCGTCCTTACCTTTCACGGAAATACCGTCTTTACCATCCTTGCCCGGTTCGCCGTCATGGCCGATGACCACAGTGGTGCCTTTGCTTGTTTCCACCGTGACTTTGCCGTCCTTGCCGTCTTTGCCAGCCACACCCGGCTCGCCCTTCTGGCCGATGGCCAGCTGGTCGTTGAGCTTGATGTTGTAGATTGTTTTTCCACTCTTCGTATCTTTTTTGGCAGCAATCGACAGGTTGCCATTTCCCGTACCGCCATAGTCCCCATATGTGTCTGTCCCCACATTAGGTACAGTTGTTGGATTATTTTTATCATTCACTGTAATCTCAGTATGCTGGCTGGCAGTGGCTGCGGTGTTCTTGATTTCATCACTGATTACCTTGAGCTGGTCTTCTGTAGCCGCGCGGCCGCTGACGTAGGTCGGATTGGTTACATCCCAATCCTTGTTGTCAAGGCCCGTGACATAGTCGCCAGCTTTGGACTGAGGCGTGTTACCGTTCTTATCGGTTCCAGTAACGGTCAATTTACCAGCGTCGAAGTGCTTGATGATAATCGGATCTTCTACCGTTGTGGAACCATCCTGCGTGTCACCGCCGACGGTCAAGGAACCATTCTGTTTCAAGTTGATATCTTTATTCAGAGCGACCTTGACTGTTCCGGTATCTTTATCAGCAGAAATCTGGATGTTGCCATCCGCTTTTGTCTTTTGCGTAGTTTTGTCATAGGTACCGTCGCCGCGAATCTGCAGGGTTTCATTAAGTTTCTTGTCAACTGTCTTAGAAATGTCATCGCCGGCAAACTTCAGGCCGTCATCCATGGTGGCCACTTCATGAGGCTTACCATTGTGGTCTTCATAGACAATGCGGTCCATGCCGTCTTTGCCATTATTCCCATCGGTGCCGTCCACCCCGTTCTGGCCATTCTTCACGTGGATGTCTGCACTGGCGGCCTTGCCATCCTTGCCGGCAGGGCCGGTGAGGCCGATATGACCTTCAGTACCGTTCGTACCATCCTTGCCATTCACAGCAGTGATGGTGACACCATCCTTGCCGTCCTGGCCTTTCACGGAAATACCGTCTTTGCCATCCTTGCCCGGTTCGCCATCATGGCCGATGACAACGGTTGTGCCGCCTTTGGTGTCCACGGTAACTTTGCCGTCCTTGCCATTTTCACCCTTTTGGCCAATGGCCAGATTGTCGTTCAGCTTGATGTTGTAGGTCAAAACTCCGTAAGTATCTTTCTTAGCGGCAATCATCAGGTTGCCGTTGGTGGAATCGTAATCGCCATAGTCACCGTCTTTTGGGGTGGCTTCTGCCGGATTGGCCTTGTCGTTGACCGTGACCACCGTGCGCTTGCCGGCGGCCGTGGTGGCATTGCTGATGGCCTTGCTGACCTTGGCCAGCTGGTCTTCGGTGGCCGCCCGGCCGCTGACATAGGACGGATTGGAAATACTCCAATCCTTGTTGTCAAGACCGGTTGCATAGCTTCCCTGCTTTTCCTTGGTGCCATCCGTTTTGCTCAGAACGTCTCCGTTAAACCAGCCAATCTGGGCATCCCCGGCTTTCAGGTTGCCTTTTGTGCCTAAATCAGGGGTTTCAGCCAGCTGGATCCACAGTTTCCCATCTTTCTCGACCACACCGATATTGTTCTGGGTCAGCTTATTGGCACCGCCCACGAACTGCAGCTGTTCATTGAGCTTTTTCCGGATGACCGTATTGTCATCACCACTGAATTTCAGCCCATCGTCCAGGGTGGCTACCGTATGGCTGCCATCCTTGCCATCGACTTTATCCTGGTCGTTCTGGTAAACGATGCGGGTGATGTCCTTGCCATCCACGCCAGGTTTGCCGGTGGCGCCTTTTTCCCCGGACTGGCCTTTTTCGGTGCGGATAATGGTGGTTGTGATGCCTTCTTTGCCATCTTCACCTTTCACACCGTTCTTGCCGTTGATGCCGATGGTGCCGGCCTGGCCAATTTCGCCATCTGCACCTGCCACACCATCCCTGCCTGCCTGACCGACAGTCACACCGTCAGCGGAGATGTTCTTGTCCATGAGTACATGGATGGTGGTGTTGCCATCTGCATCCTGTTCCACGGAAGTCATCAGATTCTGGCCAGAATATTTGTCCAGCTCCTTCGTGCCGGCACCGGTGATGTTGATGGTGCTGCCCAGCTGGTTGGTCACCGGGTTGCCGCCGCCGTCTTTGGCCATCTTGTTGGCACCGAACTTCAGGCCCTGGCCCAGTCCTTCAAAGCCGCCGATGGTGATGTCATCATACTTGTTGCCATTCTTGACTTTCAAAGTGACTGTGCCATCGGTGGTGTTAACCGTATACTTGCCATCAGCGGCATCCGGATTGGTCACCAGATGCTGATCGTTGCTCAGCACATTGCTCAGGTCAACGGTAATCTTCTGATGGTTTCCGTCCCCATCCACGTCATTCCGGGTCAGTTCCAGAGTCTTGCCATCATTGGTGACCATGCCATCGGTGATGTAGTAGTCGTGGAGCCCCTTGATTGGCACGTCCGTACCATTCTGGCGGGTCAGGTTGATGCTCCCCTTGCCATCCTTCGGATTGGTATCCGAGCCTTCTCCATTGTAAGTCACGGAACCGCCGGTGACATAGATATCGCCAGCAACAGATCCCTGCTGGATTTTGGTTGCAACATCAAGCAGCTGGTCTTCGGTAGCAGCCCGGCCATGCTGAATTTTCGTGCTGTCCCAGTTCCTGTTATCCAAACCGGTGATGTAGTTGCCGTTACTGGAGTTGGCGCTTTCCGTGCCATCCGCATTCTTGCCGCTCTGGACACCGATCATGATGCCGCCGCTGTAGGTGTCTCCGGTTTTTACGCCGCCCACACGGACCGTATTGAACCGCACATCGTCGGCGGTGGCAATGGTTACGTTCTCCGTATTGGTCGTATCACCGGTAATGGTGATGTTCTGGCCCTGAATGAAATTGACTTTCGGGCTGGTGGGAGTCACATCTTTCTGTTTGGTGCCGTTCACATCCAGTTCCCAGCCTTTGTTCACCGTATCGATCACCGGCTGGACGGTGCTGCTGGCGATGTTCTTCACATCGCCGATATTGGCGCCGTTGGTCAGCGTATTATAGGTCGGGTTACCATCCGCATCTGTGCCGTCGGAGCCGCTGCCCATGTTGTTGACCTGGGTATCGCCAAAGGCCACCTTATCGCCAAGGACGACAATATTTTTGCTGCTGTCATCGTCGGACTTCTTGATGGTCAGGCCGTTGTCGTCAATGGTAGTTTTGCCCGCCTGGACGGACTCCAGGTTTGTCAGCCTCTTGGCCAGTTTCACCGTCAGGGTGTCAGTACCATTGGAAACCACGCCGATATTGTTGTCGGTCAGGTCATCCTTTGCCTTCACACCACCGTTGATGGTGGTCTTTTCGTTCATCCTGCGGCCAAAGCCGGTGGTATCCAGCGTACCGTCTTCCTTGATGTCGCCGGCATAAACCTGTCCATCGTCCATGGTGGCCAGGTCGTGGATGGTGCCTTCTCCGTCATGGTAGTGGAGACGGACCATGCCGGTGCTGCCATCGGCCATGGTGACGTTCTTGGTGTTATCCAGGCTGCCGCCTCTGTAGTGGGCATCCAGCTGAGCGGAAGCGGTATAGCCGTTCTTGTCCTTGGTGGTAGTATCCTTGGGGCTCAGGTCCAGGCTGGTGGCCGTGACGATGTTGAAGGTGGGGCTTTCTGCCATGCTGATGGTGATATCCCCGTTGTTGGCGATATCCGTGGTCAGGTTGGTGGTCACATATTTCTTGTTTGGGTCCGCATCTCCCGCTTTGATGGAAATGGTATCCCCCAGCTGGCGGTTCACCACCTTGTAGCCTGCATAATTGTCCGTGGTGTTGGTGGCGTCCCTGGTGTTGGCGGTGAAGCTCAGGCCCTTGTCCACCACTCCGGAAACGATGGCCAGCTGGTCTTCCGTGGCTCCCCGGCCGCTTACATAGGAGGGATTCTTCGTATCCCAGGCTTTGTTGTCCAGGCCCGTCACATAGTTGCCGGCAGGAGCGGTATTTTCCGTCTCCTGGCCGTTTTCAGTGAGTTTCAGCGTGTTGGCCGGGTTGTTCCCAATGTGGACATTGCCGGCGGTGACGCTGTTGAGGCCGGACAAATCCTTGTTCAGCCGGAGTTCCAGCTTGCCGTCTTCTCCATCCTGGCTGGATACCACACCAATGTTGTTGGCCGTGGACAGGCTGCTGGGGTCGGTCACGCCGCCGGTGACGCTGAGTTTCTGGTTCAGCTTCACTGCGGACATGGAGCCCTGGTCGCCGGCAAATTTCAGGCCGTCGTCCAGGGTGGCGATGAACTGGGTGGACCCATTGTAAATGTCGCCGTATTCCAGACGGTTGAATTCATTGGCTTCATCTTCCGGATAGGTGTTCTTGTCCTTCAGATAGGTGATCCCGCTGCTGATGGCATTGAAGATATAGGTGGGCTTTTTGCCGGTGTTGTCGAACAGAGCCACATATCCGCCGGTATCCTGGCCCACGCCCAGGACCACCTGGCGCTGGTCGTTGGTACCGTCGTTTTTCACTACGGACACGGTGGTCCCGTCAATCTTCACGGCTTCCTTCACCGGATAGGTTTCTTTGGAGCCCGATTCCTTGCGGAACTGGGCCACACTGTTCACGACAAGGCTGCCGCCCTTGTCTTCTTCCTGTTTTCCCAGGGTTACGTCCTTGTTCAGGGAAACATCAAAGTTGGCCTGGCCGTTGGAAGTGGTACGGGTCAGTTCCATGTTGCCGCCCTGAACGACCGTATTATCTGCCGTGGCCTTCTGGCCACCGACAGAAACAGTGGTATGTCTTGCGTCGACTGCTCTGAGCTGGGCCACGTTGACGGCATCCGTATCCAGGGAGCCTGCGGCCACGCCGGTGATCTGGCGGGTGGTGGTGCTGTCATTGCCTACAGCAATGGCATTATCCGTTGCTTCCCAAGCGGAACCGGTGGAACTGCCTTTGCCATAGGCAGCTTTTTCAGCATCCTTGGTAAGCTCGCTGTATTTGGCTCGGGTGGTCACAGACCCTTTGCCCAGGGCGATGGAATCGTTCAGAGAAGCCGTGGCGCCGCCGATGGCCACAGAGTTCTTGCCGCTGGCTGTGGAATCGATGCCAAAAGCGGTAGAGGCTTCGCCGGAAGCAATGCTGTTTTCGCCCCAGACGGTGGCATTGGCATTGCTTAAAATATGGTAACCATTGGCACCGGCAGTGGCCTTTTTCAAGACTGCATCGGTTGTATCCCCTACGGTCACCGTGCCGTCGCTGCCGATGGCAGCACTGCGGATGTTGCCGCGGTAGTCACGGATATAGGTATTGCCATCTTCACCCTGAAGCAGCACATAGCTATGGGTTTCCCCGCCGGAAACAGTGTAGGTGACAGATTTCGTATTGCCATTGCTGTCCGTATAGGCCAGGTTGCCCCGGGCATCCATCTTTTCACGGGAAATTTCAATGGGATTGCCGTTGGTATCTTTGATGATGCGGCCTTGGGTATTGGTCTTGTAGATAATGTTGGTATAGGCCCCATTATCATCCAGCACGGCACCGGCCACGTTGTCGGTACCAAAAGCCACGGTGTTCATGCCGGCAGCTACCGTGCTGTTACCGAAGGCGGTAGAATATTCTCCCAGCGCTTCCGTACGGTTGCCGAAGGCAGTGGTACCATAGTTATTGGCCACCGCTTCATTGCCAAAGGCGGTGGAATTCTGCCCAGAAGCCACAGCCAGCTGGCCGAAGGCGGTGGAATTGGCACCAGATGCGGTGGTGCGCTCACCAAAGGCAGTGGCCCGTTTCTGTGTAGCCGTTGTCTGCCAGCCAAAGGCAGTGGAATTATTGCCGCTGGCAGCTGTCCGTTCACCGAAAGCGACGGAATTGAAGCCGCTGGCTGTATTGTCCACCGGTGTGCCTGTGGAATCTGTATTCACGCCTCCGAAAGCCAGGGCATACTGGCCAGTGGCCTTGCCGTACTGGCCGATGACCGTGGCGCCTACACCGTCCGCCTTGGCACCATAGCCGATGGCTACGGCGTTTTCAGTAGTGGCGCTGGCGCTGACACCGGCGGCCAGGGCGTTTTTGCCGGTGGCACCGGCATTGTTGTAGTTGGTGTCGGCAGCCGTATCAGTGGAATTGACGCTGTAGTCATGGATGCTGCCGCTTTGGGTCATGGCGGCTTTCAGCTGGGCCACATTGACCGCATCGGTGTCATTGGTACCAGCGGCCACCCCGATGATCTGGCGGGTGCCATTGACCGTTCCGTCACTGTCCACATTGCCGATGGAAAGGGCGCCGTAGGTGGAGTTCCAGGTCTTGTCGCTGGTATCGGTATAAGCCTTGCCCGTCCGGGGATCAAGGCCTGTGGTGCCGGAACCGCGGTAAGCTTTGGAGTTGCTGCCCAGGGCGATGCCGCCGCTGACATACGCCCCTGCCGAATTGCCCAATGCCAGGGAACCATTGGTAGCATAAGATGAATTGCCAATGGCGGCAGAACTGCTATCTGCATGAGCAGAAGAACCGAAGGCATAGGAATTGCCGTAAGCATAAGCATTATTGCCAACGGCCACAGCACTGCTGCTTGCAGAAGTTCCGCCCATTCCCGCAGCATAAGAACCATTGGATGCATGGACATTATCCCCTACAGCCACACTGCTGCCATCGGCCGTGGTCCCATTCATCCCTGCTGCAAAAGCGCCACCGCTGCTGTTGCCGGCATGTACGTTATTCCCGAAAGCAATGCTGCCATTTCCCGCCGTGGTGTTATTCATACCGCCGGCATAAGAACTGCCATCATAAGCATGGACATTGGATCCTACAGCTACGCCGCTGTTTGCAGAAGTACTGTTAGTGCCTGCAGCAAAGCCACCGTATTGGGCACTGACATTATCCCCATAAGCGATACCGCCACTTTGAGCCGATGTTCCATTCCGACCGGAGGCAAAAGCACTGCCAGTGGCATGGACGTTATCTCCCACAGCCATAGATGATCCATCCGCTGAAGTGCCGCCCATGCCTACGGCAAAGGCGCCACCACTATTTTCACCGGCTTTAACATTGTTACCAACAGCCATACTGCCACTGTTTGCTGTAGTGCCGCCCATACCTACGGCAAAAGCACCACCGCCATTTTTACCAGCACTGACATTATTGCCCATAGCCATACTGCCATTGGTTGCTGTGGTACCTCCCATACCCGTTGCATAGGAACTTCCGGTAGCAACGACAGGCTTATCTGTCGTTCCTATACCGGAAGCATAAGAACCGCTGGATGCCTGTATATTCGAACCAAAAGCAGCGGAACTGTTTTGGGCTACGACGTTGTTACCGGAAGCATAAGAACCGTTAGATGCCTGTATATTCGAACCAAAAGCAGCGGAACTGTTTTGGGCTACAGCGTTGTTGCCGTAGGCAGAAGAGCCGTAGGTTGCCTTTGTTCCATTCAAGCCAACGGCCGTAGAGCTGCCATTTGCTTCAACCCCTTTGCCGATGGCAATGGACCCCTTACCACTGCTATCCGCAGCCTTGGACTTAGTGCCGATGGCAATGGTGTTGTCGCCGGAGGCCACAGCCGTATCCCCCACTGCTACGGCGGAATTGTCCGCAGTGGAATTGTACCCTACCGCTACGGCATTGTTCCCGTTGGCGGTCACACTGGACCCGGCGGCGATGGAGTTGCTGGCGGCCTGGTAGAGGGTGACGGAATAGAGTTTGTCCAGGTTGTCGGATTTCCGGTAGTTGTACACCGGCTTGCCGTCTTTCTGGTCGGCCTTGGTGTCATCGCTGGTGATTTCGGTTTTGGTGACTTCTTCCCCCGTGGTGGAGTCTTTTTCCGTATAGGTATGAACGTATTGAGGCGTAGTGGTGGTATTGCCGTTGGCATCCCGGAACACCTGGGGCACCTCTGTGGGATTGCCGCTGCTGTCTTTGTACCAGGCGGCGTCGTCTGTGGAAGTGGTCTTGTTGCCGTCTTTGTCGGCATAATAGGTTATGGGCTTATTTGTAATTTTCGCCGTGTTGCCGATGGCGGTGGAATTGTCCCCTTCGGCCTTATTGTTGTAGCCTACGGCTGTGGAGCCGCCGGATTCAGTGGATGTGTCCAGTTTATGGGCCGCCCCTTCCCCGTCCACCAGCTTGGTATTAGCTTCATCCATGGGCTGGCCGTTTTTGGTGGTTTCCCCTTCTGTTATGTTACGAAGTGTATCGCTCTTTGTACCAATAGCAGTATTATTCTCACCTTTCAAGTCTGTGCTCTGTCCCTGGACCACTTTCCCAATGGTCAGATTACCCTTATCATCATAAGCCGCACTGCCACCGTTTCCTAAATCAACAGTGTCTGCTGCTCCTACAGGCGCCACGCCCAGGAACATGGACATGACGGCGGCGGCCAGAGTGAGGCTGTATCCTTTCTTTATTTTAAGATTAGGAGTACCCCCCCCGGTGGATTTTGCCAGTTCCGAAACTACTACATAGCAGCCTTTGGCTTTGCTGAAAATGACTTTGAATATCTTATTCATTTGTACCCATCTCCCCATCAGAGTGCTTCCGGTTAAAATCGAAAAATAATGGAGGATTAATCCTATCTATTCCGATTTAACCGATATTTTTAGTTAATTTACCTTAAGTAATTACTTACCATTCCATTTTTCCCGTTTTAAATAGTAAAATTTCGTATGAAACTTTGCATTCTCACTGTATTTTTTCTTATTTTATGCAGGAAATATTTACCTTAAATCATAAATCAAAAAGCAGGAACGAAACCGGCGCCCCTTCCGGTTTCATTCCTGCGTATTTATAGACTCCACTGTCTATAGGAAATGCATTGAGTCCTATGAGTAATAGTATACTGCTAAAACACAATTAAATCAATGCGTTATTTTTTCTATAAAATTCTGATATAAAAATCATTTATATCAGAATTTATGTCGTGTGAGTTTACAATCATAAGGAAACATGGATTATAGAGTTTCCACGCCGCAGTCATGCACTGCAAAAGCTTCTTCCTGACATGTCCGGTACCGGGCATGGTGCAGGGAGATTTTCAGGCTCCGCTTCGCTGCGCTCGAAATGACAGGGAAGCAGGAATCTCTATCGCCCCATGGCTTGCGGAGGCGCAAGGCGTTACTGGATTTGCCTTTGTGTCATATAGTCATGCTAAGCATTCAGCTGAATCAGCCGCTTCGCGGCTTCCCCCTTCCACCGCTTACGCGGTCCCCCTCCCCCATGGATGGGGGAGGCAAGGATGTTGCGGGAAATGCATTTTGTTCATGTGCTATGCTAAGCATTCTGCTGAGTTAGCCGCCCCAGGCGGCTTTTCCCCCTTTGGTGCCTTACGGCACCACCTTCGCTCCGGTGGGAAGCGTGTCACACGATTCTCAGGTCGCTATCACTCCCCTACGAATCGTGTTCCCTTGCCAACCCGCAAAAGCGGTGGGACAATAAAGCTCCGGTAGATTTGCCTTTGTGTCATGTAGTCATGCTAAGCATTCAGCATAATCAGCCGCTTCGCGGCTTTCCCCTTCCACCGCTTACGCGGTCCCCCTCCCCCATGGATGGGGGAGGCAAGGGGATTGCAGAGGGGGAGGTAGTGGCGACAGCCGCCAAAGGGGGGAGGCAAGGATGTTGCAGAGGGGGCAAGGGTATTGAGAGACCACAAAACCTTAGCACATCAAAAAAGCAGTGGAAGATTTGTGTCTTCCACTGCTTTTTCTTTTAAGGAATTATCCCATGCAGTATCAGCCTACGATGTTCAGTGCGTATACGCTGTATTCTTTTTCGAGGGCTTCTGCTTTCTTGCTGATTTCGATCTGCAGGTCAGAGGCGGTGTCGTAGTCTTCGGCTTCGAGGGCGTCTTTCAGTTTGGTGCAGAGGGATTTGCCGGCTTTGGTGTCTTTGATGAGTTCGTATTTCTTATCAAGGATATCTGCCCAGCGTTCTTCGTCCAGGTCGTCTTCGCTGTCAAGTTTCTTGAAGCCTTTGACGAGAGCTTCAGTGGCCGGGATGATGCGGTCGATGAGTTCGTTCTTCCAGCGGTATACGATGGAGGCTACGAAGGAGTCTACGATGGTGGCGCTCAAGGTGCCGCCTGCTTCAATGACTGCCACTTTGTCCGGGTTGGCTTTCATGGTCTTTACATTTTCCCAGACCGTAGCCGGCGGTTTGCCGAAGGCTGCGTCTCTTTCTTCCTGGGTGAAGTCTTCGAATACGTTGTCTTCGCAGCGGTATGCTCTGCCTTCTTCCAGGTAGTCTGCCTTGTCGCCCGGTTTCTTGGAGAGTTCAGCCAGGAGTTCTGCCGGTGTCTTGCCGGAGGTTACGGCATAGGTGATGCCGTCCAAAGAGGAGAGGAAGAGGCAGGAGGCTGCCAGGTAGGTGTTGGTGAAGGGGTTCGGAGCGCGGAGTTCGAATCTGGTAGCTTTCGGGTTGTCGATGTCTCTCACGAGGCCGATGAGGATGGTTCTGTTACGGGACGGAACTTCGGGGTTGTGGCCCAGAGAGGTAACGATGCAGACCGGTGCTTCGAAGCCCGGTTTCAAACGGTTGAAGGCGTCGGTGGTGGAGGAAACGAAGGGGTTGGTGGCTTCGTAGTTCTTCAGGATGCCCATGATGAAGCCGTAGCCGATGGTGGAGAGGAAATCGGATTTCATTTCGGTAGGAGCCAGGAGGTTGATGGTCTTGCCGTTTTTCAGGGTAGCGCAGATGCCTACATGGGTGTGTTCGCCGCTGCCGGCTACGCCGATAATCGGTTTTGCCTGGAAGGAAACGTCGAGGCCATATTTGCGGAATACTTCACGGATGATGATGCGGGCTTCCAGTTCGTTGTCTGCAGCCTGGAGCGGGTTCATGGAGAATCTCCAGTCCAGTTCCAGCTGTTCGCATACGTCTACGGTGTGGCCGGCGTCGTCAACCTTCGGTTTAATGCCGCCCACTTCTTTGTGGCCCATTTCTACGCTCATGCCGCGGGCGTCCAGTTCTTCAATGGCTTCTTCCATGGCAGTACGGACATTGCCGCGCATTCTCTGCCAGTACTGTTCCTGGAGCCTCTGGGAAATGGAGAGGTGCTGGATGGTTTCTTTTTCGCTGGGGGTCTTCACCCAGAATTCCAGTTCCGTGCCGATGGTGAATTCAATGTCTGCAATGTCATCGAAGGGTACGTCTTCCATGCCTTTGACTTTCTTGCCGCCGGCCAGAAGGCCTTTCAGTTTGTCTGCCACGAAGGCGCAGGAGTCTTTCAAAATGGAACGGGAGTCGATGAATTTACCGTTGTGCAGGAGGAAGCAGGGGATGCGGAGGGTGCCAACGGGGCGGCCGTTTTCATAGATATTATCTTCGTTGTAGTCGATGTACCAGTTTACGGAGGGATCAGCCACCATATCCACGCGGGCATCGTTCAGGGTGGCAATGTTCATGAGGACTACGGAGGAGCCGTCGGTCTGTACGGCGGTGCCGGCGAAGAAGTCGTCGTAGTTCTTGAGGAACAGTTCAATCGGTACCTTTTCATCGGTATCATTGCCTGCCAGGTCGATGCCTACCAGGGATACGAAGCGGATTTCCGGATGGGTCTTGAGAAGGGAAAGTACGCCTTCCTTGCCAAATTCACCGGTTGGGATGTAGTAAAGTAAGTCCTTGTTCATGTTGAATTCCTCCTAAATATAATTTTTATAAAAATGCGAAATCAATTTCCAGGATATGTCCCCCATCATGTGACTTCCGGGAACCCCAGAATGGAAAAGCGGTATTTCTTTTTCCAGTTCCTCATTTTCATGCCTCCTGTATATCTATGTATTCGTATATGTCATGAAATATAAAATGACCCATCCTTGTATACTTGTATAAGAATGGGTCATCATTGGCCTGATGTTCAGCTATGACGGATTGAATCAGTCGAGAATGTTCAACGCATACACGCGGTATTCCTTTTCCAGGGCCTGGGCTTTTTTCATCATTTCCAGCTGGAGGTCGGAGGCGGTGTCGTAGTCATCTTTTTCCAGCGCTTCTTTCAGCCTGGTGCAGATGCACTTGTCATCGTCCAGATCTTTTGCCAGTTCCACCCGTTTGGCCTTGATGGATTTCCAGCGTCTTTCATCAATCTTGTCGTCATTATCCAGTTTTTTATAGCCCCTCACTGCCGCTTCCACGCCGGGGATAATCCGGTCGATGAGCTCGTTTTTCCAGCGGTATACGATGGAAGCAAGGAAGGAGTCCACAATCTTTTCGGAAAGGGTGCCTCCTCTGGTGAGGACTGCCACCTTGTCCGGGTTGGCTTTCATGATTTTCACGTTTTCCCAAACCGTTGCGGGCGGTTTGCCGAAGGCTGCATCTCTTTCTTCGTCTGTGAAATCTTCAAATACGTTTTCTTCGCAGCGGTAGGCCCTGTCTTTTTCCAGGTAGTCCGCGCCCTCTCCCGGTTTCTTGGAAAGTTCTGCCAGCAGCTCTTCGGCGGATTTGCCGGATTTCAGTGCATAGGCGATGCCGTCAAGGGCGGTGAGGTAGAGGCAGGAAACACAGAGGTACGTATTGGTGAATGGGTTCGGTGCGCGGAGTTCGAAGCGGGTGGCTTTCGGGTTGCCGATGTCGCGAATCAGTCCCATGAGGATGGAACGGTTGCGGGACGGCACTTCCGGCGTATGACCCAGGGAGGTGACGATGCAGACCGGTGCTTCAAAGCCCGGTTTCAGGCGGTTGAAGGCGTCGGTGGTGGAAGAAACGAAGGGATTGGTGGCTTCGTAGTTATGGAGAATGCCCATGATGAAGCCGTAGCCGATGGTGGACAGGAAATCGGATTTCATGTCTTCCGGAGCCAGAAGGTTGATGGTCTTGCCGTTTTTCAGGAGGGCCGCAATACCTACATGGGTATGTTCCCCGCTGCCGGCTACGCCGATAATGGGCTTTGCTTTGAAGGATACGTCCAGGCCGTTCCGGCGGAACACTTCCCGTACCATGATGCGGGCTTCCAGTTCATTGTCCGCTGCCTGCAGGGGGTTGGTGGAGAAGAGCCAGTCCAGTTCCAGCTGTTCGCATACATCAAAGATATGGCCGTCGTCATCAATCTTGGATTTGATGCCGCCCACTTCTTTATGGCCCATTTCTACATGAAGGCCCCGGGCGTCCAGTTCTTCAATGGTCTGTTCCATGGCGGTACGGACGTTGCCCCGCATACGCTGCCAGTACTGTTCCTGGAGGCGCTGGGAAATGGAAAGGTGCTGCACCGTTTCCTTTTCGCTGGGAGTCTTCACCCAGAATTCAAGCTCCGTGCCGGTGGTAAATACGATATCCTGAATTTCAGAGAAGGGGAAATTTTCCATGCCCTTCACGGTGGCGCCAAGGAGCATTTTCTTCAGTTCCCTGGCCACATATTCGCAGGAATTTTTCAGAATGGAGCGGGAGTCGATAAATTTCCCGTTATGGATAAGGAAGCATGGAATCCGGAGGGTGCCCACAGGACGGCCATTTTCTTCCATAATATTGTCATCATTATAATCCACATACCAGTTCACCGTGCTGTCGGCCACCATGTCCACCCGTGCGTCGTTCAGGGTGGCGATATTCATGAATACCACCGAAGAGCCGTCGGTCTGTACAGCTTTGCCGGCAAAGAAGTCTTCATAATCTTTCTTGAAAATTTCAATGGGGATCTTTTCATCGGTATCATTGCCTGCCAGGTCGATGCCCACAAGAGACACGAACCGGATTTCCGGATGCTGTGCCAAAAGGGAAAGAACCCCTTCCTTACCATATTGGCCGGCCGGAATGCAGTACAATAATTCTTTGTTCATTTGAGTCCTCCTATAGACTTAAATCGTTCCATTTTTTTACATTTATAAAGTCCTATGTGTTCCAAAAGAAAATGACCCATCCCGATAGGAATGAGTCATCTTTGACGCAGCATATGAACTTATGTAATAAGGATACACCACGTGTCTTACTTTTGTCAAGCCTTTGTGCTCAGGCCAGCAGTTTACGGACGATTCCGTTAATCATTTTACCGTCTGCCTTGCCTTTGAGCTTTGCCATGACCGCTTTCATCACAGAACCCATGTTTCTCTGCCCAGGATCCAAAGCGTCGATTGTTTCTTTCACAATCTTCTCTACTTCTTCTGCAGACATTTCTGCCGGCAGATACTTTTCCAGTACTTCGATTTCCGCCTTGGTCTGTTTAACCAGGTCTTCTCTTCCGGAACCAGCGATTTCAGCAAGGGTTTCTTTCCTCTGCTTCACTTCTTTCCGGAGAACGGCAAGAACCTGATCATCATTGAAGTCAGCGTGTCCGTCGTCGATTTCAGCCTGTCTGATGTGAGCACGGGCCATGCGGATCGTGTTCAGTGCAAGCCTACCTTCTTCTTTTGCTTTCATGGCTGTCTTCATGTCAGCCATAAGCTGTTCCTTAATTGACAAAACTAATCACCTTACAACCTGTCATTACTTATACTTGCGTTTTCTTGCGGCTTCAGATTTCAGTTTACGTCTTACGCTGGGCTTTTCATAATGTTCACGTTTTCTTACTTCAGAAAGAACCCCGGCTTTTTGGCAGGAACGTTTAAATCTGCGAAGAGCACTATCAAGAGATTCGCCCTTTTGAACTTTGATCTCAGACATCTATATCCCTCCCTCCCAATAAGACTGATGGGGTGCTATTGCACACTTATAAATTATAAATTACATTGGCCTATCTGTCAATTTATTTTTTTAGGAGGCTTTGCACCCTTTGGGCGCAAAGGTTTTGAAGGTTATGAGGGTTCTTAAGTTTGACGGGCCTATGGCCCGAGGGTTGTGGTAGCCGCTTCGCGGCAAATAAAAAGAGGGGCACGCCTGACGGCGCAGGTTGGGGCCGCCTGACGGCGGCGGGTTGTGTAGAAGGGTTGTGTTCGCTGACGCTCAGGGGGAAGGTGGCGGCTCCGCCACAGTTTATAGCCTTCTTCTCCAGGAAGGAGATGTCGCCGTCAGGCGCCGGAGGATAGGGGCGGGGATTAGACGATAGAAGATAGAAATCAGACGACAGAAGACATTACGGGATTTACTTCCCGCCGGACACTGTCATTCTGAACGAAGTGAAGAATCTCAGTACATGCAGCATATGAGGCTATCGGTAATAAATACCAGTCGGCGGGAAAGCTGCCGTTTGGCAGCCAGGGTAGCAGAGAGTATCAATTCGACTTGCAACCCCTTGCACCCTTTTGCCGCTTACGCGGCACTTCCCCTCAAGGGGAAACAAGGCGTTACGGGATTTACTTTTATGTCACCAGTGCTGCATGGCGAAGTGCAATAACCCCCTCCACCGCTATCGCGGTCCCCCTCCCCCATGGATGGGGGAGGCAAGGGAATTGCGGGGGGCAATAAAACTCCGGCAGGCTGCACTTTCATAAGCTGCACTAAATTAAGCACAAGTTGTTGCGCCCCACTTGCAGGGTACTAAGGGGAGATTATGTTTATCCCATTTCCTCCATAAAAAATGCCCCTCACAATGAGGAGCATTTTTGAATTTCTTACGCTTCAGCGGTTTTGGCTTTCTTGGTGCGGAAGTACTGGAGGGCGAAGACGCCGGCCAGGATGGCCACGCCGATGATGTCGGTGAGGGTATGGGGGTCGATGAGGCAGAGGCCGCCGGCTACGAGGAGAAGCCGTTCAAGGATATTGGCCCGGCAGTAGAACTGTCCGATCATGGCGCCGGAGATACCGGTCATACCGATGATGGCGGTGCAGGTGGTAAAGAGTACACTGCCGAAGGTGGCGCCGATGCCAAGGAGCTGGGGCGAGAGGACGAATACGTAAGGAATGATGAAGGCCGCTATGCCCAGTTTCGATGCATTCACCCCTGTTTTCAGCGGGTCGCCGCCGGAAATGGCGCTCCCTGCGTAGGCAGCCAGGGCAACAGGCGGAGTGATGTCGGCGATGATGCCGAAGTAGAATACGAACATGTGGGCAGCCAGGATGGGTACGCCCAGCTGAATCAGTGCCGGTGCGGCAATGGTGGAGGTAATAACGTAGTTGGCGGTGGTGGGCACGCCCATGCCGAGGATAAGGGATGTGAGCATGGTGCAGAGAAGCAGGAGCATGAAGTTGCCTGCTGCCACGGTAACCAGGGCGGAAGCCAGTTTCAGTCCCACACCGGTTTTTGTGACGATGCCGATAATCATGCCGGCGGAGGCGCAGGCGATGATGACGCCCAGGGCACCTCTGGCGCCTTTCACAAGGCCATCTACGATGTCATAGAAGCTCATGCGGGTGCTGGCCCGGAGCATGGCGGTGGCAATGGAAATGAAGATACCTGCCAGGGCTGCTTTCATAGGGGTATAGCCGGAGGCCAGAAGGGCGATGATGGCAATGAGCGGAATGGCCAGGTGCCCTTCTTCCTTCATAATGCGGCCCCACGGTTCCAGCTGGCTTCTGGGGGTGCCTTCCAGATGATTTTTCTTGGCTTCAAAGTGAACGCCCAGGAATACGCCGAGGAAATAGAGGATAGCAGGAACAACTGCCGCTTTGACGACTTCCATGTAGGGGATGCCGACGAATTCGGCCATGAGGAAGGCAGCGGCGCCCATAATCGGCGGCATGAGCTGTCCGCCGGTGGATGCGGCTGCTTCTACGGCGCCGGCGAAGTTCTTGTGATAGCCCAGTTTCTTCATCATAGGAATGGTGAAGGAGCCGGAACCTACCACATTGGCTACGGAGGAGCCGGAAATGGTACCCTGGAGGGCACTGGAGATAACGGCTACTTTAGCCGGTCCGCCGGAAGCCCAGCCGGCCAGGGCGTTGGCGATATCGATGAAGAATTTGCCAAGGCCTGTCTTTTCCAGGTAGGCACCGAAGAGGATGAAGAGGAAGATGAAGGTGGACGATACGCCCAGAGGAATACCGAAGACGCCTTCGGTGGTGAAGAAGAGGTGTCCTACCATCTGGTTGATGGTGAGACCTCTGTGGGCCAGGGGTCCCGGCATGTAGGGTCCAAGGAACCCGTAGGCTAAGAAGCAGAGAACTACGATAACGATAGGAAGACCCACGATACGGCGGGCCGCTTCCAGTACCATCACCATGCCCAGGAGACCTACCACCGCATCGGTTGGTGTGACAGTGCCGGCGCGGAGAATGAGATGCTGGTAGTTCACCAGGATGTAGATAGGCGGTATGATGGCCAGTACGGTGAAGAGAATATCAATAGGATGAAATCTTCCGCCCTTGACCCAGGATTTCTTCGTGGGGCAGAGGAGGAATACAAGGCAAATGCCGAAGGACAGATGGATGCAGCGCTGGATCATGGCATCCAGTGTGCCGAAGATGCCGGTGTAAATCTGGAAGAGGGAAAAGCAGATGCAGATGGCAGCTACAATTTTTCCGCAGATTCCCGAATATTCCATGGTATTGGACTCTTTGTCCAGGGATTTCAGCTTTTCCTGCAGTTCATCAGTCAGTTTTCCATCTACCGGAGCATTGTCTCCGGCAGGTGCTCCCTTTTTTTCTAAATCAGCCAATATAATCAACTCCTAATTTCTTTCTTCATGTACCACCCTTTGTAAAGAGGCGCTACATATAGCTTCATTTCTTTTCCCAGAGGAACCATTTCATCCAGGTTGTAGTCTTTGTCGCCCACAGTGAGGACGCCATGGTTTGTCACTCCGTTGCGGATGGACAGTTCAGGGTAATTCCGGTTGATGTCATCCAGAATAAACCAGCCGTCCTCTTCCCGGAACTTTCCCTCATCAGCGGAAAAGGGAAGCCCCACCCCCATAGATTGATACTTGGTGGATTTAAGGACAAATCCGTTTGCTATTTTGTTCACTTCCAGATATTCGTATATCATGGTCTTCTGGACGGAATGATGATAGGAAAGGGTGACCGGCGTGCCGGCATCCACCCGCTGCCTCATGATGATTCCGTCCGAAGTCTGGGCAAAAAGGAAGGGCATGCGGATGTACCAGCCGCCGATTCCCGTGACCAGTGCCACGATAATGCCAAAGATGATAATCACTGTTTCCAGTTTCCCATTTTTCTGTTTTTTCATGAAAGCGAGAACGGACCCCATAAGGCCCGTTCTCCCTCCTTTCTATGCAAGGTATGGATCCGATGGGGATTCTTCCTTATTTAGCCTTCAGGTACTTTTCAGCGCCTGCATTCATCTTGACGGACATGCCTTCCAGAGCAGTGTCCTTGGTGATGTACTTGCCTACGGCATGGGCTGCTTTCATACGGTCCAGATGTTCATAGATAGCCTTCACGATCTGTTCGCCCAGATCGTCGCTGAGTTTATCGGTGGTGACGATGACGCATTTCACGGCTACGGTGTTCACGTCTTCATCCTGTCCGGGGTAGGTGCCCTTCGGAATGGTCATCTTGGTGTAGTACGGGTATTTCTGCATGAGCTGGTCGACAATCTTCGGGTCGATGTTGACGATGGCAGCGGATTTATTGGCAGCCAGGTCCTGGATAGCGGCGGTCGGGAAGCCTGCTACCACAACGCCTGCGTCTACGTTGCCGTCCTTCAGGGCGTTGGCAGCTTCACCGAAGGAGAGGTACTGTACGTCGATATCATTATAGGTAATGCCATAGGCTTCCAGAATCTGGCGGGCATTGGCTTCGGCACCGGAGCCGGAAGCGCCGACGGCTACTTTCTTGCCCTTTAGGTCAGCCACGGTCTTGATTCCCTTGTCCTGGGTGGTTACGAACTGGATGGTTTCCGGATAGAGGGCAGCCAGGCCGCGGATGTTATCCATCTTGTTGTCCTTGAACATTTCCTTGCCGTTAGCCGCATAGTAGGCGATATCGTTCTGGATGAATGCGATATCCACGGAACCGTCCTTCAGCATATTCACGTTGGCAACGGAAGCGCCGGTGGACTGGGCAGATGCGTTCATGCCCTTGATATTCTGGTTCAAAAGTTCGGCCAGTGCGCCGCCCAGGGGATAATAGGTGCCTGCCGTACCGCCGGTGGCGATATTCAGGAACTGCTTGCCGCCTGCCGAAGCGGATCCGGAACCGGAGCTGCCGCCGCAGCCTGCAAGAAGAGCTGTACCAGCCAGACAAAATGCACCTGCTACCATCAGTTTCTTTAATGCCTTCTTCATCATACTGTCCTCCTTGATACCCTTACAGGGAAAGGCGGGTCTCCTTGAAATTCCCTCCGCACTTTCCCGAAATTCACAAAGGGTGAAATAAAAAAGCAGCCCGGCGCATAGGAAAAACCTATACGTCTGCTGCAGCTTCTTTGCCCCATGTGTTATAAAGTTACTATTATAATACTACTTTTCGAAATCTTTGTAAAGGAGGCTGGGCTGAATCCCCTGATTGTTCTGGTACTTGCCTCCGTTGTAGCTGTCCGCCTCGCCCAGCACGGTATGGAAATAAATCTGGCAGATTTCCACGCCCGCATAAATGCGGATGGGCTGCACGCAGAACATTTCCAGTGTCCAGTAGCCGGAGAACCCTACGTCGCCGAAACCTGCGGTGACGTGAATGAAAAGGCCCAGACGGCCGATGGAGGAACGGCCCTCCAGCATGGGCACGAAACATTTCGTCTTCGTGTACTCCCTGGTGCGCCCCAGGTAGAGCTTGTTGGGCTGGAGCACGATGCCCTCCTCCGGAATGTGGAGCAGGCGGCCCTCATTTCTCTTCTTCATGTCCAGTTCATGATTTTCATAAACCATGAGTTCATCAGCCAAGGTAAGGTTATAGCTGTTGGGATTCACTTTTTTCGGATCAAAGGGATCAATAATGATTTCCTCGCCCATATGTCTTACGATTTCCCTGCCGGATAAAATCATTTCAATTTCCTGCCTTCCTGGTTAAAAATTCTTCGATGCTCCGCCATGCGGCGCCGTACAAAATGACCATGGGCCTTCTCCCCCGGTATCAGATGGAAAAGCTCCCTTTCCTTCTCCGTGAGCCTCCCTGAAACGAGGAGTTCTCCCTTCAGGCTGAAGGAAATCAGATGGGCTGCGAAAAGGGCACCATGGGTAGGGCAGAAAAGAAGGCCCTTCTCCCCCTTTTCCTCTTCCCCGTAGGGATAGGCCCGCAAAAGGGAAATCCGGTCCGCCCCGCAGACCAGACAGCATGGGTGCTCCCGGCCTAAGGACTTCCGCTGGAAATCCCGGTCCTTTTCCAAAAGCCTCCGGATGGAGCGGACAGAGCTGTCGGAGGGATTGGAGAAGAGGCTCTCTTCCACCCCTTCTGCGGTCTTGTCTTCTTCAATGATTTTGGAAATAACAGCAATCCTGCGGTCTCCGGCACTCTTCCATTCACGAAAGGCGGCGGCCGCTTCGGGTTTCAATATCCAGAAATAGGTGCCGTTTTCCCCTTCCACCCCGTCAAACACATACTCCCAGGGTGCCATGGAAACCTTCTCCGGCGCCATCTCCGCCGCTTCTTCTCCCAGATTCTCCTGCACAAGAAGCGCTGTTTCCCGGGTCTTTTCCTTTTTGCCTTCCTCTTCGGGATACACAGGGATAAGGCCCTTCTCCACCATGCTGCGAATCTTTCCGCCGGCCCAGCCTACAGCAGAATTCAGGGCCCGGTACTCCATATGAAGGGCGGAGGCGATGCTCTTGCCATTGTCCATGTGGTCGGTGGAATCATAAAGCCTGGCAAAAATATCCATCATGAGCCGGCTCATGACAGACGTATCCCCCATGAGTTTGAGCCAGCCTTCCACTGTAATCCGGTCCCACTTCTTCAGCCCCTTGCGCCGCGCCATCCTTTCACCGCCTTTTCCGCTATTTAGGATATTATACCATTTTAAGGCAATAGGAAAAAGGTTATAAAGATTGACGGGGCCAATGGACAGCGCCTTTGGCGCTGAGGGTTCAGAGGGTTCAGAGGGTGGTGGCGCCCTGACGGGCGCAAGTATAAAAAGGGACGCGCCTGACGGCGCAGGTTGTGTAGAAGGGTTGTGTTCGCTGTCGCTCAGGGGGCATAGGAAAAGGTTCTTAAGATTGACCAGCCTGTCGTCCGGAGGGTTCTTAGGTTTGACGGCGCCTTTGGCGCCGAGGGTTGTGGTATCGCCGCTTCGCGGCGATGAGTATGAAGTCGGCGTTACGGGATTTACTTTTGTGTCTTCATTGCTGCATGACGTAGTGCAAAAGCCTCCTTCCTGAGGAAGGAGGTGGAGCCGAAGGCGACGGAGGATAGGGGCGTCAGGTCTTTCGCTAAAAGATTCGGTGTTCCTCAGCCCTTTCGGACAGGGGCTGTGAAAAAATGATTGAGTCTCTATCAGATAGTTAGGCGACCTGGCGGCAGACGCCTTATCGTTATTTTGCAAGGAACAAATTGACACAAACACTCACCCCGCTTCATTGTCATTT